>Ga0187870_1000402_pt1 | contig 50918 bp, 54 predicted proteins | sample June2016WEW_13_1_3_FD_132974 | JGI IMG/M metagenome (GOLD analysis project Ga0187870, IMG submission 132974) | Peatland microbial communities from SPRUCE experiment site at the Marcell Experimental Forest, Minnesota, USA - June2016WEW_13_150 | ecosystem: Environmental > Terrestrial > Soil >...
GCGGGCGCCTACAAAGGCCCCGCCGCCCGGCAGGTCTTTGCCGAGACCAGCACCGTCGACGCGGAGGCGCAGGCGCTCCGATCCGAGGCCAAGGACCAGAAGAAGGCACGGCTCCCGGTCCTGGGCATGTTGGCAAAGCAGGAGCGCGCGGCTCCGCTCGCGGTCCATTACAGAATCCTCGCTAAAGGCGCCGACGGCCGTTTCGCCGAACAGGACCCCAAAGCCCCCTTGGCGCCCGGCGCGCAGGTCCGCGTGTCTCTGACCACCAATCAGGCCGGCTACCTCTACGTCAACAACACCCGCGGAGTTCTGTTTGCCACCCAGGCCGCGCCCGGAATCTCCTACCTGGTCGACCCGCAGCCCGGGGACCGCCTGCTCAACGTCGTCCTCTCCCGCCAGCCGATCACCGTGCCGCCCCCGGGTCGAAAGCTCCTGCTCGACGGCCGCGCGAAAGGCGCTGCCAAGCCGGACGGCCGCGTCGAGGTCGAGATCGATCTCAACCGCCCGTAAGAATCCCTGAAAGGAACCTCCCGGCCGCAGCATATTCCAGTCGAAATGGAGGAATTCATGAAATCTCTTCACCGCTTCGCCACCTGCGCGCTGTTTGCCGGCGCAGTCCTGACCGCCGCTCCCAACCGCATCACAGAGGGGTCGCTGATCAGCCTGGATTCCAACGGCCAGCCGCAAGCCGCCTGCCCGCTCAAGCACACCGATGTCAAAGCGGAGATCAGCGGCTTCCTGGCCCGCGTCACCGTCACCCAGGAGTTCGCCAATCCTTTCAAGGACAAGATCGAAGCCGTCTACACCTTCCCGCTGCCGCAGAATTCGGCGGTCGACGACATGACCATGCTGGTGGGCAGCCGCGTGGTCAAGGGCAAGATCAAGCGCCGCGAGGAAGCGCGGGCGATCTACGAAGCGGCACGCGCCGCCGGGCACGTCGCCGGGCTGCTGGACCAGGAACGGCCCAACATCTTCACGCAATCGGTGGCCAACATCATGCCCGGAGAGCGGGTGAAGATCACCATCAGCTACGTCGAGACGCTGAAGTACGAGGACGGCACGTACGAGTTCTCGTTCCCCATGGTGGTCGGGCCGCGCTACATCCCCGGCCAGCCGATCGGCAAGCAGGGCGGCGGCTGGGCGCCGGACACCAATCGCGTCCCCGACGCCTCGCGCATCACGCCTCCGGTCACGCCGCCCGGCACGCGCGCCGGCCACGACATCTCGATCGAAGTCGCGCTCGACGCGGGCGTTCCCATCGATTCGCTGGCCTCGGCCACTCACGAAGTCCTGATCGACCGGCCGAGCGCGCACGCCGCCGTCGTTCGCCTGAAGGACAAGGACGTGCTGCCGAACAAGGACTTCATCCTCAAGTACGACGTTGCGGGCCGCAAGATCACCGACGCGATCCTGGCGCACCGCGCCGCCCGCGGCGGTTTCTTCACCCTGATTCTCCAGCCGCCCGAGCGGGTCGCCGTCGAGGAGGTCTCCCCGAAGGAGCTCGTGTTTGTGCTGGACACCTCCGGCTCGATGTCGGGCTTCCCCATCGAGAAAGCGAAAGAAACAATGCGGCTCGCGCTCGCCAACCTGTATCCGCAGGACACCTTCAACCTCATCACCTTCGCCGGCGAAACCAGCATTCTGTTCCCCGAGCCGGTTCCGGCCACGCCCGACAATCTGCGCCGGGCCCAGGCGTTTCTCGCCGGCCGGTCCGGCGGCGGCGGCACCGAGATGATGAAGGCTATTCGCGCCGCGCTCGATGCTTCGGACTCCCAGAAGCACGTCCGCATCGTGTGCTTCATGACCGACGGTTACGTGGGCAACGACATGGAGATCATCGCCGAGGTGCAGAAGCACCAGAACGCGCGCGTCTTCTCGTTCGGAATCGGCGGCTCGGTGAACCGCTTCCTGCTGGACAAAATGGCGCAGTACGGGCGCGGCGAAGTCGAGTACGTGGGACTCAAGGACGACGGCTCCGCCGCGGCGCGCCGCTTCCACGAGCGCGTGCGCAACCCGCTGCTCACCGATATCGGCATCGACTGGGGCGGCCTCGCGGTCACCGACATTTACCCGAGGCGGATTCCCGATCTGTTCGGCGCCAAGCCGGTGGTCATTCACGGACGCTACACCGCGCCGGGCCGGGGCGTCGTGCGTCTGAGAGGCCGCATGGCCGGGCGGGAGTTCTGGCGCGAACTGCGCGTCGACCTGCCCGCCTCCGAGCCGCAGCACGACGTGCTGGCCTCGCTGTGGGCCCGCACCCGCATCGACGACCTGATGGGGCAGGACTACAACGGAATCCAATCGGGCAACGTGCGCACGGACCTTCGCGACGCCATTACCCAGCTCGGGCTGGACTACCGCCTGATGACCCAGTTCACTTCCTTCGTGGCAGTCGAGGAGATGACCGTCACCGACGGCGGGCAGCCGCGCCGCGTCGAGGTGCCGGTGGAGATACCGGAAGGCGTCAGCTACGAGGGAGTCTTCGGCACGGACAAGAGCGAGATGGCCAGCGCCGGGTTCGTGGCGCGGAAATCCGCCGGGGCCTTCAGCGCGCCGGCCGCGATGCCGCCGCCATCGATGCGGCCAATGGCCCAGCTCGCGGACTCTGTCAGGGTGAGCGCCGAGACGCGTTCGCTCTCTCCCAAGGAACAAGAGCGCCAGCGCCTGGCCTCCAAACTGCATCCCTCGCTGGTTGCCGTCATTGAGCGCATGAAGAACGGGTCGGTTCCGCTTACTGCGCAAGAAGCCAGGTTCATCAAGAACGGCAAGGCCGAGATCCAGATATGGCTTTCCGACACCTCGGCTCAGACGATGGCGAAACTCAAGCAGCTCGGCTTCGAGGTGGTGCTGGAGCCGAAGACGGCCAAGATGGTTATCGGCCGTCTGCCCATCGCGAACCTCGCGAAGCTGGCCGACCTTGCGTTCGTGCGCTACGTCGCGCCGCAAATGTGAGCGCACAAGACCTCCCGGGCAGGGGGCCTGGCACGCCGGCCCCCTGCCCCGTTCGGCGGCACGTTTTCCGAGATGTCATAGATTGACAAAGCGTGTTATCAATGTTATGGTGCGAGGAGAGACATCCCGGGGAGGCCGTCATGAATGTTTCGCTCACCCCTGAACTGGAGAGCTTCATCCACAACAAGGTGCGGGCGGGCCGGTACAACTCCGCTAGCGAAGTCGTCCGGGAGGCGCTCCGCCTTCTGGAAGAACACGAACAGGCACGCGCCGCTCAGCTAGGCGAGTTCAATAAAGAACTCCGGCGACGCCTGGCCTCGCTTGACCGCGGCGAACATGTGAACCCGGTTGAGGCTCGCGCCCGGCTCCGGCGGAAGTCCGCAGAGCTGCGGCTCCCAAGATAGTCCGGCACTCTTGCGCCCACGATCTTAGAGTCGTTCTCCGCTCTGCCCCACCCCTTTCCGTTTCCACTGTGCTTAAGTGGAGACATGGACTCCGAGGCGGTCCTGGAGCATATCGCGCGGCTGCCGCACGCGCGCGCGAGCTTCAAGCAACTGGTCCGCGAGCTGGGCGCCCGCGGCAGCGCGCGCGAGGAACTCGAGTCCACCCTGACGCGGCTGGCGGCGAGCGGGGACCTGGTCGAGCTGCCCGGCGGGCAGTACGCCGCCACCAGCCACACCCGCGAGTTCGCCGTGGGCCGCCTCCAGATGCACCGCGACGGCTACGGATTCCTGATTCCCGACCACCCCATGGAGAGCCTCCGCGGCGACGTCTTCCTGCCCCCCAGCTCGGCGGACAAGGCCATGCACGGCGACCGCGTGCTGGTGCGCATCGCGCGCCTGGATGCCGACGGCCGCGCCGAGGGCGAGATCGTGCGAATCCTGGCCCGCGCGCATCTCACCTGCGTCGGCGAGTTCCGCGTTCGGGTCAACGGCAACTTCGTCGTCCCTCACGACGAGCGCATCCAGCAGTGGATCGAGATCCCACCCGGGCTGGAGACGCCTCCGCGCGGCTGGAGCGGCGACCGCATCGGCGCGCGCCCGCTCGAGATTTCCAGCGCCGCCGACCTGGACGGCATGATCGTCAACGTCGAACTGCTGGAGTTTCCCGAGGCCCGCAGCAACGCGGTCGGGCGCGTGACCGAGATCCTCGGCTACCCCGAGGATTTCGGTGTGGACGTCGAGATCGTGATTCGCAAACACCACCTCCCGCACCACTTCCCGCCCGAGGTGATGGAGCAGGCGCAGAGCCTCTCGAGCGCCATCCGCGCCGGCGAACTGACGGGCCGCACCGACTTCCGCGGCATGGATGTGGTGACCATCGACGGCGAGACGGCGCGCGACTTCGACGACGGCGTCTGGGTGGACCAGGCGCCCAACGGAAACTACCTGCTGCACGTGCACATTGCCGACGTCGGCCACTACGTGCGGCCAGGCACCCCGATCGACGCCGAGGCGCGGCTCCGCGGCACCAGCGTCTACTTCCCCGACCGCGCCATCCCCATGCTCCCGCTCGAGCTGTCGACCGAGCTCTGCTCGCTCAATCCGCGGCAGGACCGGCTGGTGCTCTCGGTGCTGCTGGAACTGGATCACCGCGGCGACGTGGTCTCGCAGGAGTTCGTGCGCGGGGTCATCCGCAGCGTCGAGCGCATGACCTACACCAACGTTCACCTGACGCTGGAAGGCGATCCGGGCCAGCGCGAGCGCTATGCCAACCTGGCGGGCCGCTTCGAGCTGATGCGCGAGCTGGCACTGGTGCTGAACCGCAGGCGCGCCCGCCGCGGCTCGATCGACTTCGACCTGCCCGAGCCGCTCATCGAGTTCGATGAGTGGGGCGAAATGGTCGGCGTCCACCGCACCCCGCGCAACATCGCGCACCGCATCATCGAGGAATTCATGCTGGCGGCCAACGAGGCCGTGGCGTCCCACCTCGAGCGCTCCGAGATTCCCTCCATCTTCCGCATCCACGAGCCCCCCGATCCGAGGCGCGTGATGGAATTCGAGGAGATCGCCACGCACTTCGGCCATTCGCTGGGCATCGGCGCGATTCCCGTGAAGAAGTTCTCGGTGGTCGACCGGCGGCGCGACGGCAGCAAAGTGCGGCGCGACATCGTGCTCGCCGAGCCGAGCCTGGCGGTCTCCTCGCGGCATTACCAGCGGCTGGTCGAGCGGATCGAAGGCAAGCCCGAGGAGCGCATCCTGAGTTACCTGATGCTGCGCTCGCTGAAGCAGGCGCGCTACAGCGCCGAGAACGTGGGGCACTTCGCGCTGGCGGCCGGAACCTACACCCATTTCACCTCGCCCATCCGGCGCTACCCGGACCTGATCGTCCATCGCGTGCTTCGCTCGATCGTGCCCGGCGACCGCCCCTCCGCGCTCGCACTCGGCGCCCTGCGCACCGTCGCGGAGGAGTGCTCGCAATCGGAGCGCCGCGCCGCCGACGCGGAACGCGAGCTGGTGGAGTGGAAGAAAGTGAAGTTCATGGCCGAGCGCCTGGGCGAGGAGTTCAAGGCGCTCATCATCTCGACCACCCGGTTCGGCTTCTTCGTCGAACTCGAGGAGCTGTTCGTCGAGGGGCTGGTGCCTATCGAGACGCTTCCCGGCGACCGCTACAACTACCGGGAAAACACGCGCAAGATCGTCGGCGACCGCACCCACCGCGAATTCTCGATCGGCGACCAGGTTACGGTCCGCCTGGATCGCATCGAGGCGATCGAGCGCAAGCTGCAGTTCTCGCTGGCCGAGCCCGAGCCGCGGCGGCAGCGGGGTTCCCACTGAATTACGCCCGCGGCTCGCAAGCCCTGGAGAACCGGCGCAGGCGGAACACTTCGACGAAGGAGATGCCAATGTCGACGACGCCCAGCCCGCTGATGGCCCCACGGAAATACGGGCTGATCCAGATCTCGTACCAGCCCGGCGTCAGACTGGAGAAGAAACTCCTGTGCCACGCATCCGTCCACGGGAACAGCAGCAGGAAGGCGCCGAGTTCGAGGCAGAAGAAGATGTAGAGCAAGGCGCCGACTTTGTGGGTCCAGCGGTAGCGGCGACCTTCCTCCGCGGTCCCGGCGTCCTGGACCGGGGCTGGGTTTTGCTCCGTGGTCATGACCGCTCGGCCGCCTCCCAGAGAAACCCGGAGCACGCGTCGCGCACCGGCTGGTAGCTGAAGCGGTGATGGGGGGTGGGACCATGCGCCGCCAGCGCCTTCAGGTGCTCCGTGGTGCCGTAACCCTTGTGGCGGGCCAGACCGTACTGCGGGAACACCCGATCCCACTCCCGAAGGCGGTCGTCCCGGCGAACTTTGGCCAGGATCGAGGCGGCCGCGATCGCCTGGCAGCGGGCATCGCCGTGGATCACCCGCCGGTGGGGCAACGAGATGTCCAGCCGTACGCCGTCCACCAGCGCGTAGTCCGGGGCCGGCGACAGTTGTTCGAGAGCCTGCTTCATGGCCAGACAGGAGGCCTCGTAGATGTTGATGCGATCGATGACCGAGGCCTCGACGGCTGCCACGGCCCACGCCAGCGCCCGTTCGCAAATGCGAGCGGCAAGCTCCTCGCGCCGCCCGGCGGAAAGCACCTTGCTGTCGCGCAGACCCTGAATGGGGCGGTCCGGGGAGAGAATGACGGCGGCCGCGAACACCGGGCCGAACAGCGATCCGCGTCCCGCCTCATCGGCGCCCGCCACCAGCGCGAAGCCCGCGGCGCGCGCCTCCCGTTCCAAAGTACCCAGGCACCGGAATCTTCGCGTCCGACGAGCCGCCAAGTTCTACTCGCGCTCTCTGAGCCGCGCAGCCTTGCCCTTCAATCCGCGCAGATAGTACAGCTTGGCGCGGCGGACCTTGCCGGTTCGCACCACGTCGATGTGGTCCACCACCGGGGCGTGCAGCGGGAAGATCCGCTCCACGCCGTGGCCGAAACTAACTTTGCGCACGGTCAGGGTTTCGCCCAATCCCGAGTTCTTCCGCGCGATCACCGTGCCTTCGAAGGCCTGCAATCGCTCCTTGTCGCCCTCTCTGATCTTGACATGCACCCGCACGGTGTCGCCCGGCCGGAACTCCGGCGTATTCTCGCGCTTTTTCTTACTGGCGTATTTGATCAATAGCGTATTATTCATTGTGCTTCCCTGCTTCCTGTCCCGCCAATTCCCGCTCGGACGGCCGGCGCGCCGCCAGATCGGGCCGCAGCCGCCGGGTTTTCTCGAGCGCGGCGCGCTGGCGCCAGCGGCGGATTTCCTCATGGTGCCCGCTCAAGAGCGCCTCGGGCGCCTTCCAACCGCGAAACTCCGCCGGCCGGGTGTATTGCGGGCAGTCGAGGAGGCTCGCCTCCTCTAACCCGCTGAACGACTCGTTCACCGCCGATGCCTCGTTGCCGAGCACGCCCGGCAACAGCCTGGCCACCGCGTCAATCACCACCGCCGCGGCCAATTCCCCGCCGCTCAGCACGTAATCGCCGATCGAGATCTCCTCGTCGGCGAGGTGCTCGGCCACGCGCTCGTCCACACCCTCGTAACGGCCGCAGATCAGCAGCAGGCCGCCCAGCGCCGCGTACCGCCGCGCCGTACCCTGATCGAACAGCCGGCCCTGCGCCGAGAGCAGCGCCACCCGCCGATCCGGTTGCCGTTCCGGCCAAATCGATTCCACCGCTTCAAACACCGGCCCCGGCTTCAACAGCATTCCCTCCCCGCCCCCGAACGGCCGGTCATCCACGGTCCGGTGACGGTCCGAGGTCCAGCGGCGCAAGTCGTGGACGCGGATGTCCAGGACGCCCGCCGCGTGCGCCCGCGCCACTACGCCGTGCTCGAACGGCCCCCGGAAAAACTCCGGGAAGATCGTGAGCACCTCGAACCTCATCGCAAATCCTTCAAGCCTTCAGGCAAATCCACCAGAATCCGCCGGCCCGCCACGTCGATCTCAACGCAGATCGAACGCGCGAACGGAATCAGCAGCGGCTCGCCCTGCCGTTCCACTTCCAGAAGCAGCGGGCCGCCATACTCCTGGCAAGCCGTTACCACGCCGAGGCGTTCCCCGCTGGCCCGCTCGACCACCTGGCAACCCACCAGGTCGGACTGGTAGTACTCGCCCGGCGGAAGCTGCCGGCGCGCTTCCCGCGGGAGGCGCACCTCCGCGCGCCGCACCAGTTCGGCCTCCGCAATCGAGTCGATCCCCCGGAACTTGAATACCAACCCGCCCCGGTGCTCCCAAACCGACTCGATCTCGACGGGCCTCTGCTCGCCCGGCGCTCCAGGAGCCCCGAACAGGTATACTTCCCGCAGCTCCTGGAACCGCTCCACCCCGCTGGTCAGCGAGACCGCGAACAACTCCCCGCGCCTGCCCCACACCTTGGCAAGCACGGCCAGAGTCACCCACTCTCCGCCCGCCTGGGAATCTCGCGACTCCAGAAGCCTACTCCAGAATCTCCAGCGTAAACCGCCGGTTCAGTTTCATCCCAGCGGCTCCTAAAATCGTCCGGATCGACCGCGCCGTTCTCCCCTGTTTCCCGATCACCTTCCCCAAGTCGCTCGGGGCCACCCGGAGTTCCAACACGGTGACCTGTTCGCCCTGAACTTCCCGGACGGCGACTTGGTCGGGGATGTCGACCAGAGCCTTCGCAATTTCCTCCACGAGTTCTTTCATGCCTGACATCCCAGCGCCTCCTCGACGATTCGATGATAGCATTCCAGGTCCGGGGAACGCTCCCTCCCGAACCACCCAAGGCGCGCTGCCGCCGCCACCTTACGCCACCGGCGCCGCGGCCGCAGCCGGGTTCTTCTGCAGCAGCCGTGCCACGGTTTCCGACGGCCGCGCCCCCTGCTTCAGCCAGTGAGCGATGCGCTCGTGCTCCAGCTTCACGGTGGCTGGATGGCTCACCGGACTGTAGTACCCAACCACTTCCACGGAGCGGCTGTCCCGCGCCCGCTCCTTCTCGATCACCACCACGCGGTAGGACGGCTTCTTCTTCGCGCCAAATCGCGCCAATCGAATCATCAGCATAGGTTAATCTCGTTCCACTCCCGGTTAGCGGCCCTGTCCCAGGAGGTCGGGCAGCTTCAGTTTGCCCAGCTTCCTCCCCAGGAACCCGCCGGAAAAACTCTTCATCATCTTTCGCATTTGCGTGTACTGCTTCAACAACTGGTTGATTTCCTGCACGGTCGTCCCGCTGCCGCGCGCGATCCGCCGCCGCCGCGCGCCGTTGATGATCATGTGGTTGGCGCGCTCCCGCCGAGTCATCGAGTCGATGATCGCCACCACGCGGGTGATCTCTTTCTCATCCACTTTGACGTTCTTCAGGTCCTTCAACAGGCCCACCTGCGGCATCATGCCCAGGATCGACTCGAGCGGGCCCAGCTTGCGGAGCTGCCGGATCTGGTCCCGGAAGTCCTCCAGCGTAAAGTCGTTCTCGATGAGCTTGCGCTGCATCTCCTCGGCTTTTTTCTGGTCGATCTGCTCCTCGACCTTCTCGATAATCGAGAGCACATCGCCCATGCCCAGGATGCGCGAGGCCATCCGGTCCGGGTGGAACGGCTCCAGCGCGTCGAACTTCTCCCCGATCCCGACGAACTTCAGCGGCTGGCCGGTAACGCTGCGAATCGAGAGCGCCGCCCCGCCCCGCGCGTCGCCGTCCATCTTGGTGAGGATGACCCCGGTGATGCCCAGCCGTTTGTGAAACTCGTCCGCGGATTTCACCGCGTCCTGACCGGTCATGGCGTCGGCCACGAACAGGATCTCGGTGGGCGCGAGCAGGCCCTTGAGCTCCTGAAGCTCGTTCATGAGCTCCTCGTCGATATGCAGCCGGCCGGCGGTGTCCACCAGCAGCACGTCGCGGCCGCTATTGGCGGCTTCGCGCCTCGCCGCCCGAGCCAGCTCCGCCGGTTTGGTCTCCTCCGGAGCGCCGGCGTAAACCGGCATCTTGATGTCGCGGCCGATCACGCTCAGTTGGTGCCGCGCCGCGGGGCGGTAAACGTCCACGGACACCATCAGCGGGCTGTGGCCGTTCCGGGACAGCCAGCGGGAGAGCTTCCCGGCGGTGGTGGTCTTGCCCGAGCCTTGCAGCCCCACGATGAAGATCACCGTCGGCGGCTCGTTGGAGAAACGCAGCTTGGACTGGTGGCTGCCCAGGATCTTGATCAGCTCCTCGTGGACGATCTTGATCACCTGCTGGGTGGGCGACAGCGCCGTGAGCACCTCCTCGCCCATCGCCTTCTGCTTAATGTTCTCAACCAGTTGCTTGACCACCCGGAAATGGACGTCAGCCTCCAGCAGCGCTACCCGGATCTCCCGCAGAGCGGTCTCCATGTTGGCCGGGGAGAGCTTGCCTTCGCCGCGCAGGGTCTTGAAGACGCGCTGCAGCTTGTCGGATAGGTTCTCAAACATGGTCGGGGCCCAAACTTCTGGCGTGCGGTGGGAACCCACACACTACCACGCAGCGGCAGTTCTTACATTATAAGCTATCGAGCCCTCCGGCGATTGGGGGGCGGGCTTGAGCCCAGGAACTTCGCCCGGCGGCTTCCTGTCGTCGGCGGAATCCCTCAGTGGCCGGTCCGGTGGGCCACGGCGGTTTCGGGCGCCTTGGCGGCCGGCGGGCCCAGGTGAGCTGCGATCCTGGCGGCTTCCTCGACCGCGCGCGCCAGCACCGACCGGATCCTTCCATCCTCGAGCATGAGCAGACCGCCGATGGTGCAGCCCGCCGGAGTGGTCACATCGTCGCGGAGCGCCGCCGGGTGGCGGCCGGTGGCCTGGACCATTTTGGCCGCGCCCAGGACCGTCTGGGACACCAGGGTGAGCGCAAGCTGCCGGGGCAGCCCGACGCGAACCCCGGCGTCGGCCAGCGCCTCCATGATCAGGTACTGATAGGCTGGGCCGCTGCCGCTCAAGGCCGTGATGGCGTTGAAGTGCGTCTCCTCGACGGGCAGGCACTTGCCCACCGCCTCGAAGATGTGCCGCGCCCGAGCCAGGTGCTCGGCGGTGGCGTGCGTGCCCCGGCAGATGACGGTCATGCCTTCGCCCACGATGCAGGGCGTGTTGGGCATGGCGCGCACCACGGGATTCTCCGTGCCCAGCAGCGATTCCAGCCTCTCGGTCGAGACGCCGGCCAGGATCGAGATCAGCAGCGTTTCGTGCCGGAGCGCCGCGTTCCTCAGCGCCGTCAGCGCTGCCGCCGCGTCCGCCGGCTTCACGCAAACCAGAATCAGATCCGCGGTGGGCACTCGGGCGTGAAAATCGACCTGAACCGGTATCTCCAGGGCCTTGCTGGCGCTCTCGCAGGTAGCGGCGTTCTTGTCGCCCGCCCAGATCCGCCGGCGCTCGATCAACCCGCTCACGAGCAGGCCCTTGATGAGCGTCTGGCCCATGACCCCCGCACCGATCACCCCCAGCGTCATGCCGTCGGCGATGACCGGGGTTGGAGTAGACTTAGGCTCTTTTCGTTCTTTGGACATAGTTGACTTCTGAAGATACCACAGGAGGCTACAAAATCAGCATGCAATCGCCGTAAGAGTAGAAGCGGTAGCGGGATTCCACGGCGTGGCGGTATGCCGCCAGGACGAGATCTTTGCCGGCGAGCGCGGTGACCAGGAGCAGGAGACTGCTGCGCGGGAGGTGGAAGTTGGTGAGCATGGCGCCGGTGGCTTCAAAACGGAAGCCGGGATAGATGTAGAGGTCGGTGTCGCCGCTCGAAGCGACCAGCCCCGGACCGCGGACGGCGCTCTCCAGTGTGCGCACGCTGGTGGTGCCCACGGCGACCAGGCGGCGCGCGGCGCGGAGTTTCGCTGCGTCCTCCTCGCCGATCTCGAAGAATTCAGGATGCAGGCGGTGCTCCTCGACCCGTTCGGTGCGGACCGGCTGGAAGGTGCCCAGCCCGACGTGCAGCGTGACCGAGGCGATCTCGGCGCCGGAGGCGCGGCATTGGCGCAGGATCTCCGGCGTGAAGTGCAATCCCGCGGTCGGCGCGGCCACGGAGCCGGGATGGGAGGCGAAGACGGTCTGGTAGCGCTCGCGGTCCAGCGGCTCGTCGGCGCGCTTGATGTAAGGCGGCAGCGGCACATGGCCGATGCGGTTGAACTTCTCGTAGAGGTCGCCGGCGTGATTGAATCTCAGGGTGCGTTCGCCGAAGGTTCCGCGGCCGGTGATCTCGGCCTCCAGTTCCTCGTCGAACCGGATCCGCTCGCCGACACGGACCTTGCGGCCCGGGTGCACGAGTACCTGCCAGCAGGCGGGGTCGCCCGGCAGGGGGCGCACGAGGAAGACTTCAACCTCGCCTTTCAGGTACCACTTGCGGGCCGGGTTCTTCTTGCCGATGGGCAGGGCGTGTACGCCGGCGCGATGCCCGTACAGCCGCGCCGGGAAGACTTTCGAATCGTTCAGCACCAGGCAGTCGCCCGGCCGCAGGAATTGCGGGAACTCGCGGAAGAGGCGGTCTTCCCAGCGCTGCTCGCCGCGGTAGAGCACCAACATGCGCGAGGCCGCCCGGTCTTCCAGCGGACGCTGTGCGATCAGCTCCCGCGGCAAGGGATAATCGAAGTCGGAGAGGTTCATGCCTCTTGAGAAGGATAACAACCGGATAAGCGGAGTGCGGATCCTGGGGATCGAATCGTCGTGCGATGAAACCGCGGCGGCGGTGGTCGAGGACGGGACGCTCATCCTCTCTTCGGTGGTGGCCTCGCAACTGGACACGCACGGCAAGTACGGCGGCGTGGTGCCGGAGCTGGCCTCCCGGGAGCACCTGCGGGCGATCGTGCCGGTGGTGGGAGCGGCGCTCGAGCAGGCCGCGACGGATTACGACGGGCTCGCTGCAATCGCGGTGACGGAGGGGCCCGGCCTGGTAGGCGCGCTGCTGGTAGGCATGACCTACGCCAAAGCGCTGTCGTTTGCCCGCGGCTTGCCGCTGATTGGCGTCAACCACATCGAGGGCCACATCCACGCGGTGATCTCGCAGGCGCGGCAGGCCGCGGAGCCGGTAGAGTATCCGGCGCTGGCGCTGGTGGTGAGCGGCGGCCACACCCACCTCTTCGAGGTCCGGCACGGGTTGCGCTATCGCCTGCTGGGCAAGACCCGCGACGACGCCGCCGGCGAGGCCTTCGATAAGGTGGCCAAGCTGCTGGGCTTCAGCTACCCCGGCGGCCCGGTCATCGACGGGCTCGCGCCTTACGGCGACCCGGGGGCGGTACGGTTCACGCTGGCGCGAATGAAGGGCAATTCGCTCGATTTCAGCTTCAGCGGCCTGAAGACGGCGGTATTGCGCTGGGTCCAGCAGCACGAAATGGCCGCTGAGATCGAGGCGCGGCGCGAGTTGCTGCGCGCTCATCCGCAGCCCTCGCCGGAGCAGTGGCTGGCGCTGACGCCGCGGGCCACGCTGGACCTGCTGGCATCCTTCCAGCACACGGTGATCGAGGAACTGCTGAGGCGCGCCGCGGCGGCGGCTGAGGACATCGAGGCCCGCTCGCTGATCATTTCGGGCGGCGTGGCGTCGAACTCGGGGCTGCGCGCGGCGGCGCGCTCCGCGCGGCTTCCCTGTCCCGTGCACTTCCCCGCCCCGGCGCTCTCCACCGACAACGCCGCCATGATCGCCGCCGCCGCGTTCCCAAAATTCGAGCGCGGCGATTTCGCCGGTTTCTCGCTGGCGGCGCGCGCCAACCTGGCGCTGGCGGAATATGACTAAGGCTTGGCGTCGCTGGCCGGAATGGTCCACAGGAACAACGTGCTGTGGTCGGCCTGGACCTGTTTGTCCGGCTTCCAGTCGCCCATGTCGAACGCATGCGATACGATGCGCGTGCCGGGCTTGAGGTCCTTGAGCAGCTTGGGGCGCAGCCTGAGATTCACATCCGGAAGCAGGTACAGCGCGACCACGGTGGCGGCGTGGATATCGGCGTCGAAGAGGTTGCCCTCGATGAACTTCACGCGATCGGTCACGCCGGCTTTGCGCGCGTTCTCATTGGCTTCCTTGATGCGCTCGGGATTGAGATCGACGCCCACTCCGCGCGCGCCGAATTTCTCGGCCGCCATGATCACGATCCGGCCGTCGCCGCAGCCCAGGTCGTAGACCGTATCGGTCTTCTTGACCTCCGCCAGCTTAAGCATCTGCTCGACCATCTCCGGCCGGGTGGGGACGAAGGGGACGTCCAGCGCGGGAGTGGTTTCTTCCTGCTGGGCGGGCGCGGCCGCCAATGCAGGCCAACTCCAGATGCCGCTCCACAGCAGGACCGGCGCCGCCAACACGCTGTATCGCATTTTCGGTTCTCCTCCCACTCTCCGTCAGTTAAAGCTTATCGGGACTGCCCGGCGCCGCGCAACCGCACGAGAATCGAGGTATGGGCACAGGGAACAGCTTCCCTCCGGGGCGCATCCGCATCGGGGTGATCGGCGCCGTCGCCGTCGGTTCGACCATCGCCTACGTGGCCATGCTGAGGGGCATTGCGCACGAGATCGTGCTGGTGGATGCGCTGCCGCACAAAGCCGAAGCCGAGGCCCGGGACCTGATGCACGGCTCGATGTTCATCCCGGCGGTGACGGTGACCTCGGGCACGGTGGAGGATTGCGCGGGAGCGGCGATCGTCGTTATCACCGCCGGCGCCAAGCAGAAGCCCGGGCAGAGCCGCCTGCAACTGGTGGAGACCAACGTCGCCACCTTCCGCAAGCTGATTCCGCGGGTGCTGGCAGCGGCGCCCAACGCCATCCTGCTCATCGTCTCGAACCCCGTGGACGTGCTGACCTACGTGTCCCTGAAACTGTCCGGCCTGCCCAGCGCGCGCGTCATCGGATCGGGAACCGTGCTCGACACCTCGCGCTTCCGCTTCCTGCTGGCGCAAAGGCTGAACGTGGCGGCCGCGAACGTGCACGCCTATATCGTGGGAGAACACGGAGACAGCGAGGTGCCGCTGTGGTCGAGCGTGCACATCGCCGCCACCGCGCTGGAGCAGTTCTCCTCGCCCAGCGCGCCGCCATTGACCAGCGCCGACCGCGAGGAGATCTTCCGCAATGTGCGCGACGCCGCCGCGCAGGTGATCGCCGCCAAGGGCGCCACCAACTGGGCCGTGGGGCTGGCCGTCGAGCGCATCCTGGAGGTCATCCTGCGCGACGAGCAGGCCATCCTCACCGTGAGCAGCCTGCTCTCGGAGTATCACGGCATCAGCGACGTGTGCGTCTCGGTGCCCTCCATCGTGGGCCGCGGCGGAGTGCGGGAGACGCTGCCGCTGCACATCAGCGAAGACGAGATCGCTCTGCTGCGCCGTTCCGCCGGCATCCTGCGCGACATCGCCGCTCAGTTGGGGTTCTGATTGGCGAGCCGGTTCACCTGGCCCGGAGCGCGCGTGGCGCGGACCAGCGGCCGGGGGCGCCGTTGGCGTCGTTCGCGCGCACGCGCCACCACACGGTTCCGGGCGGTAGCGGGGTGATGGTGAGGCGTGAAGCGGGAACGGTCCGGCTGGCGGCCAGCGGCTCCGCGAAGCTGCCGGTGCGCTCTATCTCGATGGTGTAGCTTGCCGCCCCGATCACAGCCGACCAGGCGAATTCAGTGGGCCCGTCGTACACCACGCTGGCGCCTTCCTGCGGAACCAGTTGGAAGGGCGCCGGCAGCAACTCCGTGCTGGCAGCGCCGGTGACGCTCAGGGTCGCCGTCCTGACGGTGTCTTCAAGGGAGGCCGTGACGATCACGCTGCCGGACGTGGTCGCGTGCTCGGTTTGAACCGGAAAGTCCGCCGTCGAGGCGCCGGTCGGGATCCTAACCGCGGGAGGCAAAGACACTCGCGAGGCGTCGCTCGTCGCCAGCCGGACCGTGGTGGTCGAAGGTGCCCGGCTCGCCAGTGTCACTGTGCCTTGCGCCCGGTCACCGGCCGTGAGGATGGCGGGGTTGACGGCGACCGCCGAAAGCGGCGCGCGCGAACGCCGCGAACCAATGGTCAGCGTGGCCTCCTGCCTCCCACTCTTCGAGGCGGCGAAGATGCGGACCGGAGTGTCCCCGGTCACCGGCGTGGTGTCGATGGAGAACGACACCTCGATCTCGTCCTCTGCAAACAGGATTCGCGGCGGCATCGTCACCTTTGTGGCGTCGCTGCTCGCGAGAAGCACGGTCGCGCCGCCTGCCGGGGCGGGTTGGTCGAGAGTCACCAGCCCCTCACTGGACTCGCCGCCAGCCACGCTGACGGGGGTCAGCGTGAACCCCAGCACGGATGCGGCCAGCGGCGGTGGCAGGATGTCCAGTTTGCGGGCGGCGGACCACGGGCCAGGCGTGCCCTGCGAATCCATCGCGCGCACCCGCCACCACAGCGGCCCCGCCACGCACAAGTCGACGTCGTAGGACAGCTCGGTGGCCGTGTCGTAGACCAGCAGCGGCTCGAGGAAACTCTCTTCCTCGGCGACCTGGATGGTGTAGGCCGCCGCCCCGAGCACGCGGGACCACCGGAAGGCGACCGCGTAGGGTACGCGCGCATTGGGGGACGGGCTGATGAGCCTGGGCGCACGGCCCAGCCGGATAGCCGGCCTTCAACCGGGGGCAGCCGCCTCGGCAAGCCTCAGCTCCCGGCCGCCCAGCAGCGCCTCCAGATCCGCCTCGGTGAGCTGCTGCGGGCTGGTGATGCCACGCACCGCCCCCTTTGCGTCCACCAGCACCGTATGCGGGACCGATTCGACTCCGTACGCTTTGAACGTCGCTCCGGCCGGATCGAGCGCGATCCATCCGGCCATCGGCCGCTGCTTGAGGAACGCGGCGATCAGCTCCGGATCTTCGTAGCCGATGGCAATGAATTGGATCGAGCGGCTCTTGAACTTCTCCGCCAGCGCGTTCCAATGCGGGATCTGCTCGACACAGGGAGCGCACCAGGTGGCCCAGAACTCCACCACCACCGCCTTCCCTTTCAGCGCCTGCCAGTTTGCCACGGCCCCCTCGGGCGCCCGCAGGATTTGCTCCACCGTCAGCGGCGGTGCAGGCTCGCCGACGTTCAGCACGGTCGCGGCCAGCAGCAGTGCCAACATATAGTGATGCGACATACCCAACCGGATTGCTGCGGCAAGCTCCGGTTCTGTGTGTATGACGCGGGAAGTCGGCCGGGCGTGCACCCGATCTCGCAGAACGGCCCCGGCTCGGTGGACCTAGGGCTTTCAGAAAGCTTTTCTGTTCACTATTGCAATATGTTCACGTACCGTGTACAATATGAATATGTGAACAGGAGGGCTCCCTCCCATGAAAACACAAGAGATGCCCGTGCTCCACGCGGCCCTCGCTGCCTTGCGGCGGACGACCGGCCTCGACGCCCGGGTCCTCGACCAGGAGTTGCCTATTCCCGCCCGCCGCGCCGACGCTGTGCTCGAAATCGCGGCAGGCCGCCGCAGGCACCGTTTCATTGCCGAGGTGAAGACTGTGGACCGATTCGAGACTCCCGCCCAAGTCAAGAGGCAACTGGCGGGCCTAGGCGCTGCCCCAATGCTGGTGGCGCCCTACGTTACAAACGAAATCGCTCGACGTTGTCGCGATCTCGGCCTGGCCTTCATCGATACGGCGGGCAATGCGTACCTCGACGGCCGCGGACTTCTGGTCTGGGTTGCCGGCCAGAAACGCCTGGCCGAACTGAGGCAGCGCCGGTTTCGCGCGCTTAAACCGGCAGGACTCCGAATCACGTTTGCGGTGCTTTGTCATCCGGAGCTGATCGGAACCAACTATCGCGAGATGGCCCGAGCGGCGGACGTTGCACTGGGGACGGTCGGACCTGCGATCGAGGATCTGAAGGAGCGTGGCTTCCTTCGCGGGACGGGCGGCGCGGCGCGGCGCATTCTCGACCCCCGGCGGCTCCTGGAGGAATGGGTGACCCACTATCATACGACTCTGCGCCCAAAACTCCATCCGCGACGCTTCGACGCAGATACGGACTCCCTGGCGAAGGCGGACCTTGAACCGTATGGCGCGTATTGGGGAGGAGAGGTGGCCGCGGATAAGCTGACGCATGCGCTGAAACCGGCCACATTCACGATCTACGCAGGGGAACCGCTTGCGGGACTGGTGGCCGGCCAGCGCTTACGCGCACGCGCAGGCGGACCGGTTGAGATCCTCGACGTGTTCTGGTACTTCGCCCCGGAGCCAGGCCACCCCGACGTGGCGCCTCCGCTTTTGGCCTACGCGGACCTTCTCGCGACGCGGGATGGCCGCAACATCGAAGCCGCGAACCTCGTCTATGAACGATTCATCGAACCCGCGTTTCGTCGCGCCGGTTAAGCCAGTCGATCCACTCACGCGCGGCGTGCTTCGATGTGTGGACCAAGTTGCTGCGGTGGTTGCCTCGCGCTACTTCGTAGTGGGCGCCATGGCGCGCGACCTCGTACTGGTGAACGCTTTCGGGCTGCGGCCCGGCAGGGCCACGCGGGACATCGACTTCGGTCTCACCGTCGGGAACTGGGAACAGTTCCAGACGCTCAAGACCGCTCTCATGGAAACCGGCCAGTTCGACGCCGCACCAAACGATGCGCACCGACTGAACTGGAAAGACCCGGAAACCGGGGCGATTACTCCCGTCGACCTCATTCCATTTGGCGGAGTGGCATCGGAGGACAAGACGATTGCCTGGCCTCCAAACCGGGATCTGGTGATGAACGTGGCGGGATTCGAGGAGGCCTCGGAGTCTGCGATCCGCCTTCAAATCGAAGACGACCTCGTTGTCCGAGTGGCATCGATTCCGGGTCTCACCGTTCTGAAACTGATCGCCTGGGAGCGTCGCCGGAATGAGAACAACAAGGACGCAGCCGATCTCCGCCACCTGCTGCTGTACTACGGAGATGCAGGCAATCTGGATCGCCTCTACGAACAGGAGATGCCCCTGCTCGAAGCCGCCGGATTCGACGTGGAGCTGGCGGGGGCACAGCTACTGGGTCGTGATACCGCCCGTATTTGCCACAAGGACACTCGGGTGCGGATCCGCGCTCTTCTCGATTCCGACCCGCTGGTCGACCAACTGATCGTCCAAATGGCCGGAGCGGGATTCCTTGAAGACGTGCAGGCAGAACGGATCTCCGGCCTGTTGGGACGGTTCTGTGAGGGCTTTCTCGGCGACTGATGGATAGCCGCCTAGCCAACATATTACGAGAGGCGGCGGATCTTGAGGTTGCGGAACCAGATCGTGTCGCCGTGATTCTGGAGACCGATGGGGCAGTCGCGCCGGGGCCGCTTGGTGAGCAGGTCATACACCGCCGGCGCGTCTTTCCAACGTTTCGCTATGTTCCCGATCACTTCCTCGGAATCCAGGCTGGCGTCGACGACTTTGACGCCGTTCAGCCAGTGCTCGACGCGGTCGCCGCGCACCACGAGACGCGAGTGGTTGAACTCGCCCACCGGCCGCGCGGCTGCGGTGGTGGGCGCAACCATGCCGTAGAGCGAACCCGTCTGGTACTTCGCGCCCCGCCTGGCATCCGGGTGCCGATCGTTGTCCACCAACTGATACTCGAAGCTGACGACGTACTCCTCGGCGCGTGAGTTCGCGCCCAGCCGGGAGCGATCGGCGAGGTGGTGCTCCATTTCGTAGCCGACGGTCTCTTCGAAGCTCCTGGGAGCCGGTTTCAGCTTGTCGTGGTCGAGGAAGACCGTTCTCTGGATGAGGTACTTCACGCCGCTGTTCGAACCCGGCGCGATGCGCCAGTCGAAGACCATTTCGAAATCGCGGAAGGTGGCCGTGGTCATGAGGTCCTCGCGGATGCGCGGCTTGCTGACGGCCTTGATGCAACCGTCTTCGATGGTCCAGGAATCGCCCGCCGGCGTGCGCAACGCGGGGTCGTCCCAGCCGGCCAGCGTCTTGCCGTCGAACAGGAGTTGCCAGCCCGCGGCGCGCTCATCGGGCGTCAGGGTGTTGGGGGGCGCCTGCGCAGCGCAAACCACGCCCAGCGCCGGCAGCAGAGCAATCGCTAGTTTCATAGACAACCTTTCACGCCAGCGGCCAGGAGACCAGGATCTGGGCCAGGATGATTTTGGCGATCGTGGCCACCGGGTACATGCCCGCGTAGGCGATGTTAGGGGCATCGGAGCGGGTCTGGCTGGTGGCGAACGCCAGGCAGGCGGACTGCGTCTGCACACCCGAGACGATTCCCGTGAGCGTGTCGAAGGGGATCTTCAGGACCTTGTAACCGACCACCATCGTCGCCAGGGTTACCGAGAAGGTGAGGACCGCGCCGGCCAGCAGCAATTGCGGGCCGCTGGAGCGCAGCGTCTGGACGAAGTCGAAGCCGGCGCGGGTGCCCACGCCCGCCAGGAACAGCAGCAGCCCGATCTGGCGCAAGGTCAGGTTGGCGCTGATGGGGATGGCCCAGGTGATCCTCCCGCTGCGTTCGAGTTTGCCCAGCGCCAAGGCCATGAGCAGCGGCCCGCCGGCCAGTCCCAGCCGGACGCTGTTGCCGCCCGGCAGCGGAATCGGCATCATGCCGAAGAGCACGCCCAGGACCATACCGATGGCCACCGATCCGAAATCCGTCTCCGACATGCCCCGGACGGAGTCGCCGAAGAACTTCGAGATCTCGGGGAAGCGGTCGCGGTGGGTGAGCACGCGAACCCGGTCGCCGTACTCCAGCCGGGTCTCCGGGGCGGGCACGATGTCGACGTCCCCTCGGCGCAAACGCGTAATGGTGGCGTGGAGCAGGTTCTGGAGGTCGAGATCGCGGATGCGTTTGCCGACCACCTCTTTGGCGGAGACGTAAACCCGCCGGTAGTCGAGCTCCGAGCGGTCGAACTCGATGTGAGCGGAGGCCAGTTCGCCGAAGATCTGCACGGCCCGCTCCAGCGCTTCCTCGTCCCCCACCACGGCCACGACATCGCCGAATTCCAAACGTGTGTCGGAGGTGGCGATGTCGATCTTGCCCTCGTGCTGGATGCGGCTCACCACGAACCCGTAGTCTTTGTGCACGCGCAGGACCTCGCCGATGCTGCGGCCCGCCACCGCCGGGTTCCGGACCACGAAACTGCGCACGACGATTTCGGGCGCCTCCTCCAGCGGCTGGCTTTCCCTGCGCCAGAAGTGGCCCAACAACTGGAAGCAGAGGATGACGCCGATCACGCCGAGAGGATAGGAGATACTGTAGGAAGCCACTGGCTGGTCGGCCTCCGCCCGCGCGCGCTCCTCCGGGATCCCGCTCCGCACCGCCATGTCGTGCACCGTTTCCCGCGTCGCCGCCAGCGCCGGAGTGCTGGTGAGGGCGCCGCAAAACAGCCCCGCGGCGCGGGGGCCGGGAATGGAGAACGCGTACGACAGCGCGACGGTAAGGACGGCGCCGAATGCCAGCACCCCGAGCGCCAGCATGGCATCGCGGTAGCCGCGGTTCCGGAACACCGCCGCCAGCGCCGGACCGGATTGGATGCCGATGGTGTACACGAAGATGATCAGCCCCAGGGTCGGAATCACTTCCGGCAGCGCCACCGACCGGTCCAGCGCGCCGATGGCCAAGCCCACGAACAGCACCCCGGCGACCCCGAAGCGGAATCCGAAAACGCTGGCTTCTCCGACCAGGTATCCCAGGCCGATGGCCAGAAAAAGCGTGAGGATGGGGTAGTGCGCGAGAAGAGTGACCAATGACTGCCGCATGAACGTGGCGAGCGTCCGGCGGCGCTCGCGTTTGCCGTGGGCTGCCAGCTTTTAGAACACGAACGCCAGGCCCGCCGAAGCCACCAGTTGGTGCAACAGCCCGCTCGGGCTGATCCCAAAATCGGGCTTGCCCGTGGAGTAGTCCCGAGCGTCCAGCCGGATCATGAACGCTTCGCTGACCTTCACCTTGATCCCGGCGCCGTAGTTGAAGCCGAACTTGGTAATGCCGCTGCCCTGGGATATCGATCCGCCGGGCGGAACGAAGGTGCTGAAGTGCACGCCTCCGGCGGCAAACGGCCGGACCTTAGTGCCCTCCTTGGTGGCATAGACCAGGAAGTCGTAGAAGCCCTGGTGAATCGGCATGCTGTAGACGGTTGGGCTGACCGTAAAGGATGCGCGGTTGTAGGCGTAGCCGAACTCATGTCCGAAGAACCGCGCGTTATTGAGCGTCATGCGCAGCGCCATGTGGAAACCGGAATCGGCCGGGACGTCCACGCCCCCGATGGTCCCCAAGGAATTGTTCCGCAGCATGGACTTGCCAAAGCTGAGAGACACCTCTCCCATTTGCGCGAAGGCCGTCAGCGCCGAACCCACGAACATCAGCGCCAGAATCGAGCGTTTCATTGTGGTCTCCTCTACACTACGATAACGTGAATCTCGCCGGGGCCGTGCACGCCCCGAACCAGGATCTGCTCGATATCCGCGGTGCGGCTCGGGCCGGTGATCAGCAGCATCGAGCTGCTGCGCCCGGCGGGCAACGGCTCCTGGGCCAGCAGCTCATCCAGGCCGGTGAGGATCTTCTCCCGCGGAACCACCGCGATGTGCACCGGCGGCAGCAGCGAGACCATCCGCGCTTCCTGCGGCGAGGAAAACAGCACCAGCGTGCCGGTATCGGCGAGCGCATAGTCGGCGCTGGTGATGCCGAATTCCGCATCCGCCGAGACCGCGCGCAGTTCCTCGGAGTTGGTGAAGCCGCTCCGCACCGTGGGCAGGTCCGTAATTCCGCACTCCCGCAGGAACGGGGCGTTGGAGGCGACGGCGGAGCGCTCGCCGATCAACCCCGCGACGTAGGCCCGCGCATCCGCCGGCGAAGAAGCGCGGTGCGTCTTGCCGGCCAGCTTCTCGAGGTTCGCAAACAGGCTGGCGATGCGGGCCTCGAGATCCATTTCGGGGATGCTGATCCGCGCCGGCGGCGCCGCCTCGGGCGGCTGTCCAATACTGCGCCCCAGGGCCGTCCGGGTGCGATGAAGGATGTACTCGCGAGGCATCAGTTCTTCCCCGCCTTCCTGCGCGCGCGCCACCACTGGCGGAAGCTCCGGGCCGGCAGGCGCGGCAAATCCCGCTGGCTCAGCCAGGCCGCCAGCGGCCCGTAGTTCAGCAGCCTGGGCGCGCGGCGGATCCAGCCCTCCCCGCCGCCCAGCACCGCCGAACTCATGAACCCCAGCATCTCGTAGATCCGCGGGTGCCGCATGGCCCAGGCCCACACGCGGAAGCCCAGGCGTTCCAGCCGGCCTTGTCCGGCCCGCGCCTGAGCCTGGTTCACTTCCGAGCGCAGCGCCAGCAGCAGCTTGGGAATCTCGATCTTCACGGGGCAGACTTCCGCGCAGGCGCCGCACAGGCTCGAGGCGAAGGGGAGCCAGGGATCGTGCGTCACGCCGAGATACTGCGGCGTGATGATCGCGCCGATCGGCCCGCCGTAGACCCAGGGATAGCTGTGCCCCCCCACCTTCCGGTACACCGGGCAGTGGTTCAAGCAGGCGCCGCAGCGGATGCAGTACAGCGACTGGCGCTTCTGCCGGTCGGCCAGCAGCCGCGTGCGCCCGTTGTCCAGCAGCACCACGTAGAATTCCTCCGGCCCGTCGATCTCGCCCTCCCGCCGCGGACCCGCCAGAAACGACGTGTACACGGTGAGCGGCTGCCCGGTGGCGCTGCGGCCCAGCAACTTCAGGAATACCGCCAGGTCCTGCGCGCGCGGAATCACTTTCTCGATCCCGGCGATGGCCACGTGGACGCGCGGCAGCGTGGTGGTCATCCTCCCGTTGCCTTCGTTGGTGACCACCACCACCGCGCCGGAATCCGCCACCAGGAAGTTGGCTCCGGAAATGCCGATGTCGGCCGCGAGGAATTTCTGCCGCAGCACCGAGCGCGCGATCTTGGTCTGCTTCTCGATCTCCGTTTCCCGCTCGACGCCGAGCTTCTGGCTGAACAGATCCGCCACGTCGAAGCGGGTCTTGTGCAGCGCCGGGGCCACGATGTGGTAGGGCCGCTCGCGCGCCAGTTGCACGATGTACTCGCCCAGGTCGGTCTCCACCGGCTCGATGCCGTGGTGCTCGAGCCGCTCGTTCAGCTCGATCTCCTCGGTGGTCATGGATTTCGACTTGACCACCAGCCGGGCGCCCTTCTTCTGGGCCAGGTCCAGCAGGAACTCGACCACCTCGCCGCCGTCGCGCGCGTAGATCACCTTGCCGCCGCGCGCCACCACCTGGGACTCGAACTGCTCCAGGTAGTGGTCCAGGTTCTCGAGGGCGTGCTGCTTGACGAGGTTGGCCTGGGTGCGCAGCTCCTGGTAGTCCGGGAGCACGTCCGGAGCGACCACGGCCTGACGGTGCGACATCAGCCGGCCGGTGGCGGCGTAGATGGCCAACTGGAGATTCGCGTCCTCCAACGTTTGGCGGATCTTCTCTTGCTGTGGGCCGGTCATATGCTCCCGCTAGCGCTGCGCCAGCACTTCGGCGAGGTGCATGGTCCCCACCGACAGTCCGGCCCGCGAAAGCGCGCCTTGAATCTGGAGCAGGCAGCTCGCATCGATGCCCACCACCAGTTCCGCCCCGCTGCGCCGAATCGAGTCGATCTTGGTTCGCGCCATCCCGCCGGAGATCCCGGGAAACTTCACCGAGAACGTGCCCCCGAACCCGCAACACTCCTCGGCCGCGTCCATCTCCCGCAGGCTCAGCCCGCGGACGCGGGAAAGCAGCCGCCGCGGCCCCTCCTTGATGCCCAGTTCGCGCAGACCATGGCAACTGTCGTGAAACGTCACCACCCGCTCGAAGCGCGCGCCGACGTCCTCGACCCGGGCCACCTCCAGCAGGAACTTCGAGAACTCCCAGATCCTGGGCCCGAGCCCACGCGCGAGTTCCAGCCATTCCGGCTCCTCTTGGAACAGATCCTCGTACTGATGCGCGATCATCGAGGCGCAGGAGCCGGAGGGCACGATGATGTACTCGGCATCGCGAAATACTTCCAGGAAGTGCCGGGCCACCGTGCGGGCTTCGTCGCGATACCCGGTGTTGAAGGCCGGCTGCCCGCAGCAGGTCTGCCGTTCGGGAAAGTCCGCCTGCCAGCCGATGCGCTCGAGCACCTCCACCACCGCCATTCCCACCCGGGGGAATAACTGATCCACAATGCAGGTGACAAAGACCGAGGCGCGCGGCATGAAACCGAATTGTAGCAGCTTGGAAGCGGGAGCCATGGGACAAGGTTGGAGCCTTATCCTGCTCCGCCCAAGATTTTTCGGAACCCGGCCGATAAGTTCTATGCGGCGGTATTTCGCCCGCAGTCAGGTTGCGAAAGCGGATGCTGGTCCTGATCGGAATCGGGATTGTGTTGTGCGCGGTGGCGGGCGGGTTTCTGATGGAGCAGGGAAACCTCCTGGTGCTGCTCCAGCCCGCCGAGTTGGTCATCATCGTCGGCTCCGCCATCGGCATCGTACTGGCCGCGAACTCGGCGCCTGCGGTGCTCAACCTTTTCAAGGGTGCGTTGTCGGTTTTCAGGCGCTCGCCGTACACCCGCGGCTTCTATCTGTCCGTGCTGAAGATGCTCTACGAGCTGTTCAACATCGGGCGGCGCCAGGGCATGGCGGTTCTGGAGAATCACATCGATGATCCCGACTCCAGCCGGGTCTTTGAATCCTATCCCGAGTTTTGCCGCGACGCAGCCGCGCTGGCGTTTCTCTGCGACTCGATTCGCGTGTTGACCAATGGGATCGCCAAACCCGGCGAACTGATGCACCTGATGGATCTGGATGCGGACGTCCAGCGCCGCGAGCGCCGCGCTCCCGTGAACGCTCTCAGCATGTTGGCCGATTCGCTGCCCGGTCTGGGCATTGTGGCGGCGGTGCTGGGCGTGGTGGTGACCATGCAGGTGCTGGTCAGCGCTCCCGAGCAGATCGGCCAGAAGGTCGCGGCCGCGCTGGTGGGGACCTTCCTGGGCATCCTGCTGTGCTACGGCGTAGTGGGTCCGCTGGCCTCGCACTTGGAAGCCAGCAACGAGGGGCGCGCGCAATTGCTCCAGTGCATCCATTCGGGATTGCAGTCCTACGCCCGCGGCTCCACCCCGCTGCTGGCCGCGGAGTTCACCCGGCGCTCGATTCCAGCGGGTCTGCGCCCGTCGTTCGACTCGATGGCGTCGACTTTCCGGCGCGAGGTGAAACTGGCTCCGATCCCCATGCCGGGAGGGCAACATGAAACCGAAGAGCACGTCCGATGATCTGCCCCCGTTCCGCCCTGTCGCCCGCAGCGAGGACGGACACCGCGGCGGATCCTGGAAGGTCGCCTACGCGGATTTCGTCACCGCGCTGATGGCGCTTTTCATCGTGCTCTGGCTAATGAATACCAGCCGCGAGGTCCAGCAGGCGGTCAGCTCCTACTTCCACGATCCCACAGCCCACGCCAAGGCGGCGAACCAGGGGACAGGGCCGGGCCGGGCGGGCGCCACCGGCCCCGCCACCAACAAGGACAACGCCCAGCAGCTCAAGGATAGGCTCGAACGCGCCATCCGCGCCCTGCCCGAGTGGGCCAAGCTGAAGGATCACGTCCAGATCAGCATCACGCCCGAAGGCATGCGCATCGAACTGCTCGAAACCGAGCAGGGGCTGTTCTTCGAGCGCGCCCGGCCGGATCCCACTGCCAGCGGAGTGCGCATGCTCTCGCTGCTGGCGGGCGAACTGGGCCGCCTGCCCAACGACCTGATGATCGAGGGCCACACGGACTCGCATCCGTATCGCTTTGCCGCCCTGAACGGTTACAGCAACTGGGAGCTTTCCGTGGACCGCGCCAACGCCGCCCGCCGCTGCATGCAAGATGGCGGCCTGGGACAGCGCCAGGTGGTGCAGATCCGCGGTTACGCCGACAAGCATCTGTTCGCCCCCACCGACCCCTACAACAGCCGCAACCGCCGGGTCTCGGTGGTGGTCACTTACGACGCGCCCACCGCCTCCAAGTGAAAGTCCACCGGCCCGCAACCGTTACAATGGAACAGGTATACTGGCCGAAGGGACACAAGCCTGGACCGGTGGCCTTGATAACCAGCCGGGCGGGGCGCGTTCCCGGGGCAGTGATTCGGGCCCACGATCAGCGCCAGGGAATGTCAACCATGGTGAGAGAGACGGCAAGATCAGCCGCGAGGTGGGTCTTCTGGTTCACTCCGCTGCGGCGGTTCATGTACCCCAAGTACGTTTACAACTTCACGCCGGAACAGCTTGCCTTTCTTGTCGGCTGCATAAACAAGACCAAGCCCCTGGAGGGGGCGATCTACGAGATCGGCTGCGGTGCTGGGTGCACCACTTTGTTCCTGAATCGGCATCTTCAGTGCTCCGGGATCAAGCGCAGATACGTCTGTATCGATACCTTCAAAGGATTCACGCGCAGTGATGTTTCCTGGGAGATCTTGCACCGAGGCAAGAAGGCGGGAGACTATCGAGAATTCGCGGTCAATAGCCCGCAGTGGTTCCGCTACACCATGCGGGCGAACTCCTGCGACGTGGTTTGCCTGCCCATGGATGTGCAAGACTACCAGTTTCGCGAGAAGATCAGTTTCTGTCTTGTGGATGTCGACCTGTATAAACCCACGTCATACGCGCTCAGCAATCTGTGGCCCGTTCTGGAACCAGGCGGGATTATTGTCGTCGACGACTGCCGGGAGCGAAACCGCTGGGACGGAGCCTATCAAGCCTACACAGAGTTCACCAAGACAATGGGGCTTCCGGAGACCGTGGTTCTCGACAAGTTGGGAGTCGTAGAGAAAGCTGGCGCCGCGTTGAGGAGCACATGATCTGATCATTCATCGGCAATCCCGCCGAGCGCCGAACACAGCGCCGCCACCCCAGGCGCGGCGTCGGGTGGCTTGGGCTGGAACCCGGACTCCAGGCACGGCCGCGTCCGTCGCGTTTTCGGGTCAGCCTGCCGCCTTGCCCGCGCGGCCGCTGCTGAGCGTCTTCATCATATTCGATTACAGCCGTGCGATCGAACTCCTGCCGGTGCGGTTCCTTCCCTTCACTGGCCTCGTCCTGTTTGCCTACGGGCTGCTCACGAGCCGGTGGCACGACTGGCTCGCGGCCGAGCCCGTTCTTCTTCTGCTGGCCCTGATCGCCTGGATGGCGCCACCGGCGTTGTTCGGCGACTGCCCCGGCGGCAGCCTTGGGGGTGATTGTGAATGTGTGGAGCCGGGCCCTGCACCGCTATCTGATCGTGGTGTGTCTGGTACGCAGCCTGGCCGGCACCGGGTTGATGATGTCCACCATGGCATCGTCTGCCGCAGCCGTCATTCTCGTGGGACTGTTTCAGTCCGGTTACTCCCCCCGCTTCGCCATCGCCGGTGTGTCCCTGTCCAACGCGAACGATCCGGCCTTCGCACTTGTGCTCGGTCTTCCCCTCCGCGCCCGGCATGTGCTCGGTTCCGCGGGCCAACGGTTCCTGGAGTGTGGCGATGGCGATGGTGATGATCTGCGACGTTTTCACGCTGCTGCGAACTGGTTCCCGCGGGGACTTCTCGCCATGCTTGCCATCGTGGTCGTGCTTGTTGTCATCAATGAACTCGAGATCCCTATCCGTGGTTGCCGCGGTGTGCCTGTGTTTCGCCCAAAGTCCCACCACCACGCTGCGCGGCAAGCTCGTCGAGTCGGGGGCCGGGCAGCCCGCCATCGAGACCGCCGGTCGCAAGCTGGTCGCTCTCGACGGCGACCCCCAGACGCTGGCGGTGCTCGGAGACGCGCGCCTGGCCGCGGCGGACCTGGAATTGCTCGGCCAGTTCAAGACGCCCACCCGGTTTGCCGTCGGCCCGTTCTACACTTCGAAATCCGTGTTCGTACACAAGGATGGCAAGAAGTATACGATCAGCTATTGGTGTCCCACATGCTCGATTCGGAGTTACACTCCGGGCAGGTGCGTGTGCTGCCAGGAGGAGACCCATCTGGATCTGGAAGAAGTCCATTGAGGAGGCTCGCGGGCGCCGTGCTGCTCGCCGCCGCCATGTCCGACGCACAAACCTATTCCGCGCGGAAGACCACCGTCGGCTCCGTGGAGGTGGTCCGGCTCACCGATTCGGCTCATCGGACGGAGGTCTCGATCATCCCCTCGATCGGCAACATCGCCTATGAGATGAAGGTGAACGGCAAGAACCTGTTCTGGCTGCCCGTCGCCACGCTGGCCGAGTTTCACGCCGCGCCCGTGCAGGCGGGCAACCCCTTCCTGGCGCCCTGGGCCAACCGCCTGGACCAGGACGCATTCTGGGCGAACGGAAAGAAGTACCTGCTGAACGCCGGCCTCGGCAACTTCCGGCGCGACCGGAACCAGAAGCCCATTCACGGGCTGGTGACCTTCTCCACGGCCTGGGAGGTGACCGGCCTGAAATCCGACGACCGGCACGCGGAGGTGACCAGCCGGCTGGAATTCTGGCGCCATCCCGACTGGATGGCGCAATTCCCGTTCGCGCACACCATCGAGATGACCTACCGTTTGCAGGACGGCGCGCTGGAGGTGCTCACGCGCATCGAGAACCACTCGGTGGAGCCGATGCCCGTGGCGGTGGGCTACCACCCCTATTTCCGCCTACACGACGCTCCGCGCGACCGCTGGACGGTGCACCTGGCGGCCCGGGATCATCTCGTGCTCTCGGATCAGTTGATCCCGACGGGCGAGCGTAAGCCGACGAGTTTCCCCGATCCGATGCCCCTGGCCGGCGCCGAGCTCAACGACGTGTTCTCGAACCTGGTGCGGGATGCGGACGGGCGCGCGGAGTTCTGGGTTCAGGGCAACCGCGAGAAGATCTCGGTGATCTACGGGCCGAAGTACACGGTGGCGGTGGCGTGGGCGCCCGCCGGCCGCGACTTCATCTGCTTCGAGCCGATGTCGGCGATCACCAACGCCTTCAACCTGGCGCACGCGGGACTCTACCAGGAGCTGCAATCCATTCCCCCGCGCGCAAGCTGGCAGGAGAGCTACTGGATCAAGCCCAGCGGGTTCTGATGCGGGGCGCAGGCCTGAGGGGTGTCAGCCGGCGGGCTGTTCTCGCCACAGGCGGGGCGGGATAAAGGCTTTCAGGGCGTCGTCGAGGCTGGGCCCGCTGAGGTTCTGAGTCTCCTTTGGGTTCAAGGTGAAGACGTGAACCTCAACCAGGTTGTTGTTGCGCTGCTGGAGCAGGTGGTAGGTGCGGCGATCCTTCCTGGTGTGGACCAGGAGGCCGCGAACGGCCTCGATAGGCACGACCTCGGATCGCTCCCTCAAGAAGAGCGGCTTGATGAGCCACTCGCCAATCAGACCACCGCCGAACAGGTTGCCGATGAGGGAGACTTTCCAGTGGCCGGTCAGAGAAACGGCCTTGTCCTCCAGCTTGAGCGTCGCGGGCCGGCTGCGGAGCACGCTGGGCTCCCAAAGGGAAATCTTCTCGTTGTCGGCCAGTTTCACGGCGGCCTTCGGGACGAACAAGATCGGGAATTCCGCCTGGCTCATTTGCCTCTCTCTCCCCGGATGGCTCTGCGCTCCAACCAGATCCCGACTGGGATCAGCGCGATCATGGCGAGGATGGCGAGCACCCAGTAGGCGCCGCTGTCCTCCTTGGTCGAGTATGCCAGATAGAAGAACGTGGCGAACAGCAGAACCTCGATCAGGATCACCGTGGCCAGCGCGACCGCGCTGCGCCGGGTCGGCAGGTCGCCCCAGGGTCCGGCGCCGGGGGGTGCAACGGCAGCGCTGGGACCAAAGAATGCGGCGGGGAGGGTCTGCCCGCAAAGCGGACACCCGAGCTCGTTCTTGACCTTCACCACCCTGCCACAGGCATCGCACCGGATTCTCACCGCCACGCTCCTCCTTCCGGCAAAGTATAGCTCATTGCCTCAGCGGCCGATTGCCGCCAGAAGTTGCCGGAGCGCCTGGCCGCGGTGGCTCACCAGGAGCTTGCGCTCGCCGCCGAGCTCGCCGAAGGAGCAGCCGAAGGGCGGGTAGAAGAACAAGGGATCGTAGCCGAAGCCGTTGTTCCCGCGCGCCTGGTGCAGGATCTCCCCCTCCACCACTCCGCGGAACGTGGCCAGCAGGCTGCCTTTCTCCGCCAGCGCGATCAGGCACACGAATCGCGCCGTCCGCCGTTCGACCCCGCGCAGTTTCTCGAGCAGCAGCAGGTTGTTGGCCTCGTTGGTGGCGCCGGGTCCGGCAAACCGCGCGCTCCGGACGCCGGGTTCCCCGCCCAGCGCGTCCACCTCCAGCCCCGAGTCGTCGGCAAACAGCGGCCCTGGGGCGTGCGCGCTGTAATAGACCGCCTTGCGGATGGCGTTCTCTTCGAAGGTTTCCCCGGTCTCCTCGACCGGATCGATGGAGGAGAGATTCGGGAGCGTCGCGATCTCGATCTTGCGCCCCAGCCGCTCGGCCGCCAGGCGAAACTCGCGCAGCTTGCCGGGGTTGGTCGTGGCGCAATAAAGCGTCACGCTTTCAGCGCCTTCCGCTGGATTTCGATCAACCCGCGGATGCCCTCCCGCGCCAGCCCCAGCAAGCGGCCCAATTGGCTGTCGTCGAACGGGATGTGCTCGGCGGTGGCCTGCACCTCGACGAACTTTCCGCTGCCCGTCATGACTACGTTCATGTCCACCTCGGCCCTGGAGTCCTCCTCGTAGGCCAGGTCGATCATGGGCTGGCCGTCCACCACCCCGACGCTCACCGCAGCCACGCAATCCTTGATCGGCGTGCTGCGCAGCGTGCCGAAGTCCAGCAGTTGGCGGACCGCCATCGAGAGCGCGACGAACGCGCCGGTGGTGGCCGCCGTGCGCGTTCCCCCGTCGGCTTGCAGAACGTCGCAGTCCAGGATGATGGTGCGTTCGCCGAGGCCCCCCAGGTCGGCCACCGACCGCAACGAGCGGCCGATCAGCCGCTGGATCTCGTGCGTCCGGCCCGAGGGATGTCCGCGCGTGATCTCCCGCGGCGTCCGGCTCACCGTGGCGCGAGGCAGCATCGAGTACTCCGCCGTGATCCAGCCTCTGCCGCTGCCTCGCAGGAATTGCGGGACCGTCTCCTCGATACTGGCCGCGCAAAGCACCCGCGTGTTGCCCACTTCGATCAGCGCCGATCCCTCGGCCGTCAGCAGGTATCCTGTCTGGATCCGGACCGCGCGCATCTGTTCCGCCAACCGCCCGTCAGCTCGCATAGGCCTATTTCGGTTTCAAAATGGAATAGAACAACAGCATCAGCAGCGCCATGGCGGAGACCAGGAATACGATGCATGGGATGGCCCCGTGCGCCTTCGTGACCTTGCTCCTGCTTCGGGACCTGGCGGCCCTGTACTTCGCCATACCCATAAGGCTAACAGCAATCCGGCAACTCCGGGCCACTCCGCCGTTGCCTGGTGTATACTTGCAGCTTCCCGGAGTGATGGAGGTGAAAGATGCCCAAGTTCGAGTTGAAGAAGTCGATAGAGGTCACCAAACTGAACCAGAGAACGGGAATCCCGACCGGCGAGCCGCCCACCACGATCCGGTTCGGCGCCATCATTGAGGACCCCGAGCTGGCCTGGGATTTTACGAAGTTCACCTTCCAGGGACAACTCTACCGCTGCGCCAGCGATGTCCTGGAAGCGGCCATGGAGAAGCGGCCGGTGGGGGCTGCCGCACCCGCGCCGGCCCCTCCGGCGGCTGCCGCACCCGCGCCGGCCGCTCCGGTGGAGCCTGGCCCGAGCCTCCCCGAGCCGGCGGGACTTCAATGGGAGAAGCTCCGCTCCAGCCCGCACCCGGCCGAGCGCGCCAAAGTGCCGGGAGGGTGGCTGGTGCTGATCGGCGATGCCGGCGCCATGGCGCTCGCGTTTTACCCGGACCCGGACCATCAGTGGGACGGGACCTCGCCGCCGTAGGATCTACGAGGCCCAGAACCGCGACACCAGCCAGTAAACCACCGGGAGCGCGAACAGGCTGCTGTCGACACGGTCCAGCCAGCCGCCGTGGCCGGGCAGCATGGAGCCGCTGTCCTTGACGCCAGCGCCGCGCTTCATGGCAGACTCGGCGAGATCGCCGATCTGTCCCGCCACATTGCCCGCCGCCCCCAGCGCGATGCTCTGAAACGGGCTGACCGACGGGATCAGCCGCGTGAGGTAGAAGAAACCGAAGACGACCGACCCGGCGAGCGATGCGATGGCGCCCTCCCAGGTTTTGGCCGGGCTGATTCGCGGCGCCAGTTTGTGCCGGCCCAAAGCTCTGCCTCCGTAATACGCCGCCATGTCCCCCACCCAGTTCAGCGCCAGCGCGAACAGCAGCCAGTGCGGATTCAGCACGCGCAGCGCAATGGCCCAGCGCCACAGACCGAAGGTGTACAACACGCCGAGCAGCAGCGCGGCGGCGCGCGGCAGGCTCGTACGCAGATCGTTCCGCGCGAGGCCCAGCGCCAGCGCCGCCAGGGTGATCAGGGCGAGCGCCAGCGACCCGTCCTGCGGGACCAGCAGCAGCACCAAGCCGGCAGCATAACCGACCGGCCCGGGACGGTCGATGCCATAACCGGCGACAATGCCCGAGTACTCGTGGAAGCAGAGCAGCGCCACCGCCGTCAGCACCGCCAGAAACGCCAGCGGCGGCGCCCAGAGCACAATGTAGACGATGAACGGGGCCAGGACGGCGGCGGTCAGAAGGCGCTTCATCGAGTCGGAGCGCCGAGCGCGGCGGCGGCCGGCTCGTCGGAGCGGTCTGCCGGGGTTTCCGGCGCGGTCAAGCCTCCAAAGCGCCGGTCCCGCCTCTGATATTCCAGCAGGGCGCGCAGCAGCTCGCCGCGCGTAAAGTCGGGCCAGAGCGTCGGGGTAACGTACAGTTCCGCGTAGGCGATCTGCCAAAGCAGGAAGTTGCTGATCCGCATCTCGCCGGAGGTTCGGATCAGCAGGTCCGGGTCCGGCAGCCCGGCGGTGTAAAGGTGCGACGCGATATCCTCCTCCGTGACGCTCAGCCCGTCCAGCCCGCCGTTGGCGCGGGCCTGTGCCAGCAGCGCGTTGAAGGCATCGGCCAGCTCCGCGCGCCCGCCGTAGTTGATCGCCAGGTTGACCTGCAACCCGCGGTTCGCCGCCGTGGATTCCACCGCCTCCATGAGTTCCCGCCGCGCCGGCCCGGGCAGCGCGTCGAGCCGTCCGATCGCCATCAGGCGCACGCCGTTGCGCATGAGGTTCGGCAGCTCCCGCCGCAGATAGATTCTGAGCAGCCGCCACAGCGTATCCACTTCGCCGCGCGGACGCTTCCAGTTCTCCACCGAGAAAGCGTACAGCGTCAGGTGCTGAATGCCCAGCCGCGCGCAGGTCTCCACCGTCACTCGCACCGGCTCGACCCCGGCCTTGTGCCCGGCGACCCGAGGCAGATTGCGCTGGCGCGCCCAGCGCCCGTTCCCGTCCATGATGACTGCGATGTGTCTGGGCAGCCGGTCCGCGTCCAGAGACTGCGCGATTACCCGATCCGCATCCGCCGGGCCGAGGATCTCCAAAAGGGCGTTCATGAGCTGGCTACTTTCTCATGGTACACGACTCCGTCGTCCGCCCGGCTATCGAGCCAGCTTCTCCAGCCAACTGACAAACTGGCCTTCCAGCAGCGCGACGGTGAGCGCCGCCGCGCCCAGAAACGTCCCAAAGGGCAGTTTATAGGTGGAGGCGTCCTTGCCGGTGGCGAAGATGTAAGTCAACCCCACCACCGAGCCCAGCACCGATCCCAGGATCAACGCCAGCAGAGCCCCCTGCAAACCCAGAAAGGCGCCCAGCATGGCGGCCATCTTCACGTCGCCGAATCCGAGCCCCTCGCGTTTCCGCAACCGATGGAACGCCCACCCAGCGAACCACAGAATCCCGCTGACCGCCGCCGCGCTCAGCACCGCGTCAATCGCCGACACCCAGGCGCGCCCCCACTCCGCCGGGAGCAGCAGCGCGAACAACCGGTACTCGGGCGTCGTCAGCGCCGCGAACACGATGCCCAGCGCCGTTCCGCCCAGGGTGAATTCATCCGGCAGGATGCGTTCCTCGAGGTCCGAGAACACCAGCCCCACGATCAGCGCGGCGAACGTGCACAGCCGCAGCGAATTCGCCGACAGCCCCTGCGAGAGCGTGATGCCGAACATCAGCAGCCCGGTCAGCGCCTCCACCAGCGGGTAGCGCGGCGAAATCGGCTGGCCGCAGTGCCGGCAGCGGCCTCGCAGCACCAGGAAGCTGAGCAGGGGGACATTGTCGTACCAGGCCACCGGGTGCTCGCAGGCCGGGCAGAACGAGCGCGGCGAAACCACCGAGAGGTCTCGCGGCAGCCGGTAGATGCAAACATTCAGAAAGCTACCGATGAGCAGGCCCGCCACCAGCGCCAGGATCGCCTCTAGCATGACAATACCCGATGGTACACCTCAAGCGTCCCGCGGACCATGGCGTCGACGGAGAAGAGGCTCGTAGCTCGTAGCCCGTAGCTGGTCGTCGATTGCCCGCCCGACAACGGAGCACCCTCGCTTGCGGCGCGCTCCGCCAGAGCAGGACACAGGAGGCGAAACCAGGCGCCGACGACGGGCTACGAGCCACAGGCCACGAGCTACGACGTCATGTTCCTCGCTTTCGCGTATTTCAGGAACGTGTAAGTGGCGGCCATATAGGCGATGGTCAGCCCTTCCAGGCCATCCAGAAATCCCGCCTCCAGGAAGTAGGTCCGCAGAAAGTTCCAGGTGGGCTCGAAGATCAGGTTCGGCCAGGCAACCTTCTGCTTGTGGGAGACCACTTCCTGCGCCGCCAGCGTCGTGTACCGGTCCAGCGACCTCAGGTGTTCGGAAAGCGATTCGCAGGTGTAGTGCAGCAGGTTGGACTTCAGGTGCCCCACCGTCCCGTTCACCCGGACGCTTTCGTGCACGAAGTCGCCGACCCAGCCCGCTTTCCGCCGGTCGTACAGCCGCGGTTTGCGGTCGGGATACCAGCCCGAGTGCAGAATCCAGCGGCCCAGGTACTGGGCCATGCGCGGCATGGTGTAGGCGTCGAATTGCGGGCCGCTCTTCTTCAACTGCCAGATCTCGGCCTCCAGCGCCTCGCTCAGCGCCTCGTCCGCATCCAGGGAAAAGATCCAGTCGTGGGAGGCCATCGCCGCGGCCAGGTTCTTCTGTTTGGCGTAACCCTGCCAGGGACTTTCGACCACGCGGGCGCCCAGCTTGGTGGCGATCTCGACCGTGCGGTCCACCGATCCGCTGTCCAGCACCAGGATCTCGTCGCAGCAGCGCAGGCTCTCGATGGCGCGGGCGATGTTGCGCTCCTCGTCGCAGGTGATGATGGTGGCCGAGATCTTCATGGCGCTCAGGAACTGATCGGCGCTGGCATGAAGCATAGCAGGAAGATGACCAGGGCCAGCCAGCCCAGCCGCTTGCGGCCCGAATCCAGTCCGCTGGAATCGAAGATCGCCGGATGCCGCAATCCGATAAACAGCAACAGCACCGCCCACAGCAGCCAGGCCGGGTCCTGGTAGAAGACGGCGATGGGAATCAGCGCGGCCACGAATATCCTGGACAGCCACTTGTGCCACTCGCCCGCCATCGAGTACAGGATGTGGCCCCCGTCGAGCTGCCCGATCGGCAGCAGGTTCAGCGCCGTGGCGAAGATTCCCACCCAGGCCGCCCGCGCCACCGGATGCAGGTAAATGTCCGAGCTGGAGACGCCCGGGAAGATGGCTTTCTCCATCAGCCACAGCAGCGGAGGCACGCCGAAGACGAAATCGCCGCCGTGCGCAATGCCCGGCAGCACCTTGGAATACGCCAGCCCGATCGACAGCGGCGGCAGCAGAAAAACAAACCCGGCCAGCGGCCCGGCGATCCCGACGTCGAACAGCACCTGCTTGGAGTAGATCGGGGAGCGGATGCGAATGAAGGCGCCGAAGGTGCCGATCAGCGGCGGGCCGGGAATGAAATACGGCAGGCTGGCATTCACCCGGTAGTGGCGGCAGGTCAGGTAGTGGCCCAGCTCGTGCGCCAACAGGATGGCCATCAGGGTGAGCGAAAAAGGCAGTCCCGCCGGCCAGGAGGACGGTTGCGACCAGATCTGGAACACCGGCAGGATGTCCCCCAGGCTGAATGCCGGGCGGTTCCTGCGGAAGTTCTCGAGCATCCGGACGCCTACCGCGGTGGTCGAGAAAAGCGTGACCACCAGCAGCAGCAGGTGCAACCAGTAGCGCGGGCGCGCCCAACCTTCCCCCCATGAGGGTTGGGCTCGGACCCCGGTTCCGTTGGTCGGCGCAGGAAACTCCGGGCCGGTTGTAAAACCCTGAGAAGACACAAATTCAGACTACTGTAACGACTGTAGTTCCTTGCCGGGCTTGAACCGCACCGCCTTGCCCGGGGGAATCGAAACCTCGGCGCCGGTGCGAGGATTGCGGCCAATTCCGGTTTTGCGGGGCCGCACGTTGAAGATGCCGAATCCCCTCAGTTCGATCCGCTCACCGTGCCCCAAGGCCTTCTTCATGCTCTCGAAAACAGTCTCCACCGCCATCTCCGCCTTGGTCTTGGTGATTCCGGTTCGATTGACCACCTCGTTGATGATATCCAGCTTGATCAAGCCAGCCTCCTTGGTTATGAGCCGCGGCCCGGATGATGCAACGGCAAACCACATGATAGGGAGCGGTTTATCCCGTTGTCAAGCCGCCCCGGTCAGGGCCTTGGCGGCCTCCAGCGCAAGCTCGTAGTTCGGGTGTTCTCCTACTTCCTTCACGTACTCCACGTAGCGGATCGCATTCTCCCCATCGAGCACGAAAATCGCCCGGCTCTCGATGCGCAACTCCTTGATCAGCGTGCCGTAGTTCACGCCGAAGGAAACGTCGCGGTGATCCGAGAGCATCCTCACGTTGTCGATGCCGAAAGTGTTGCAGTACCGCTTCTGCCCAAAGGGAAGGTCCACGCTGATGGTGTAGATGTCCACGCCACTCAGCTTGGTGGCCGCCTCGTTGAAGCGCTTGGTCTGCGCGTCGCAGATCGGCGTGTCGAGCGACGGCACCACGCTGAAGATCCGGACGTTGTTCCCGGTTCCGGCCAGCGTCACTGGTTTCAGCGTATTGTCCACGCACTGGAAATCCGGCGCCGGGTCGCCCACCTTCAGCTCCGGGCCGATCAAAGTCAGAGGATTGCCCCGCAGAGTCACCGCACCTATCCGTTCCATCGATCCCTCCAGGAGAATTCCGTCACGGCCATTATCCCACTAACGACCGGACCAACTCCTGAGGGTCCGTGGTAGGCAGGCGGCAGGCGTAGCCATCGCACAGGCTGGCGCTGGCGGCGCCGTTCAACGGCCGCATGGCGGCTATCGCGGGCGAGTACGCGGAAAGAAAACGCCGGGCCGCCTCGCCGTCCACCAGCAGCACCACCTGGTTCGGCAGGAAGCGCCGGTGGATGGCCCGCAGGAACGCGCGTGTGTCCTCGGCGTCCCTCGCGCCCGCCAGCACGACCTGACGCGGCCGGCAGGCGCTGCGGGCCAGGCTGGCCAGCATCTGCGGCGCGGCGGCCGGAGCCTCTGCCAGCAACGGCAAGAACCAGCGCAGCGCTCGTTCCGCCGATTCGCGATACCCGGAGTGCCACGTGATCGTGGCCAGGCGCAGCAGATTGAGGATGGCGATGGAATTCCCCGATGGCTCCGCCCCGTCGTAGTCGTCCTTCATCCGCGGCGCCAGGTTGCTCTCGCCGGCCGCCGTGGTATAGAACCCGCCGCGCTCGTGGTCCTCGAACCGCGCAAGCTGGGCCTCGGTGAGCTTTACCGCCACCTCCAGGCAGCCTGTGTCGAAGCCGGCTTCGTAAAGGTCCAGCAGGCCTTGCACCAGGAAGGCGTAGTCGTCGAGGAAGCCGGGAATCGCGGCTTCGCCGTCGCGGTACCGCCGCAGCAGCGTGCCCTGCTCCGCGTCGTACAAGCGGCCCAACAGGAATTCGGCGGCGCGCCCGGCGGCCTCCAGGTAGCGGCCCTCTTCCAGGACCTGCGCGCCTTTGGCGAAGGCCGAGATCATAAGCCCGTTCCAGCCGGTCAGGATCTTGTCGTCCCGGTGCGGCCGCCTCCGCCGCGCGCGCACTTCCAGAAGCTGTTGCCTGGACGCGCCCAGATCCGCCCCGTCCTCCGCCCTATACAGGATGTTCCGCCCCGCGAACTCGCCCTCCGGGTCGGGCCGCACGTTGCCGTGCCGCTCCACCCCGTAGTGCCGGCAGAACCGGTCGGCGGCCCCGCCAAGCGCGCTCTCGATCTCCTCCCGGCTCCACAGATAGAAGGCCCCCTCGCGCCCCTCGCTGTCGGCGTCCTCGGCGGAGTAAAACCCACCCTCGGCGTCCCTCAGGTCGCGCAAAACGTAGTCCAGGATTCCGCGCGCCACGCCGGCGTAATGCTCCTCGCCGGAGACCTGGTACCCTTCCAGGTACGCCACCGCGAGCTGCGCCTGGTCGTACAGCATCTTCTCGAAGTGCGGCACGTGCCAGCGCGCATCGGTCGCGTAGCGGTGAAAGCCGCCGCCGAGGTGGTCGTGGATTCCGCCGCGCGCCATCGCATTCAGCGTCGCCAGCGCCATTTCGCGCGCCTCCGCGTTCCCGGTGCGCTCCCAGTAGCGCAGCAGGAAGTGGCACACCGCCGGACGCGGGAACTTCGGCGCGCCTCCAAAGCCGCCGTGCCGGGCACCGAAAGCGCGGCGGAAGGCCTGGAAACCGGCCTCCAGCGCGGAAACGTCCCGGATGTCCGCGGCGGGCGCCACCTCGGCCGCCTGCGTGAGTTGCTCCATCGCCTCCCGGCTGGATTCCACGATCCGCGCGCGATCCCGCCGCCACGCCTCGGCAACGCGCCCCAACACCTGGCGCAAGCCTCCGGGCGGGAAATACGTTCCGCCGAAGAACGGCTTCAGTTCGGGCGTGAGAAACACCGACATCGGCCATCCGCCCGAGCCGGTGGTCGCCTGGACAAAGGTCATGTAAATGCGATCGACGTCGGGCCTCTCCTCGCGGTCCACCTTGATGGAAACGAAACCGCAGTTGAGCAGCTCGGCGATCTCCCGGTTCTCGAACGACTCGCGCTCCATCACGTGGCACCAGTGGCAGGTCGAGTAGCCCACTGACAGAAAGATCGGTTTGTCCTGCTCGCGCGCCTCGCGGAACGCCTCTTCGCCCCAGGGCTGCCAGTCCACCGGGTTGTGCGCGTGCTGGAGCAGATACGGACTCTTCTCGCGGATCAGTGCGTTGGTGTGCATCAGCCCCTCACTTCCATTTAACCGCATGCTCTGGTATTCGTACAGCATGGACAAACTCCAAGAGATCGCCAAACGCCGGAAAGCTGCACATGCCAAGCTGCTGGCCCTGGATTCGAAAGTCTATCGGGCGTTCCTGAACCTACAAGAGGCCGCCTTCGCCGACGGCGCGCTGCCCAGGAAAACCAAGGAGTTGATCGCCCTCGGCATCTCCGTAGTGGATAATTGCGAATCCTGCATGCAGTGGCACATCGAGCAGGCCGCCCAGGCGGGCGCTTCGATGCGGGAGGTGCTGGAAGCGGTCGAGGTGGCCATCGAGATGGCTGGCGGTCCCGCCACCGTTTCGGCGCGTTTCGCGCTGGAAGTGATGGACAGCGTGTTTCAGCCGCCCGCCGCCGGCAAATAGCCTTCGGCTCTCAGGCTCTCCAGTACCTCCGCCAGCTTCTGGCGCGCCTCCGCCGGGAGCGGCCCCACCGGCCTCCGGCACGCCCCCGCCCGCACGCCCGACATGTTCATGGCTTCCTTGACCACCGACGGGAACGTGCCCAGAGAGAATGCCCGGCGCAACGGCTCGACCAGCGCCTGCAAGCGCGCCGCCTTCTCGATGTCGCCGGCCTGAAAAGCCTCGTACAGCTCCACGAAGGCGCGCGGGCAGACGTTGGCGCACGCGGTCACCGCCCCGGCGCAGCCCAGCTTCAGTCCGTCCAGAATCATGTGGTCGCGCCCGATGAACACGGCCAGGCCCGCCTCCGTGTATTCGGGGATCTCCCCGAGCTTGCCGCTCGAATCCTTCAGCCCAACGAAGTTCTGGCACTCCCCGGCGACGCGCCGCAGGATCGCGGGCGTCAGCTCCACGCCGGTGCGCTCCGGGATGTTGTAGGCGAGCACCGGGGTGCGCACGCTGCGGCATACCTCGGCGTAGTGCTCGACCAGTTCGTCCGCGCTGGGTTTGACGTAATACGGCGTGATCGCGACAAGGTAGTCGGCGCCGTCGTCTTCGGCTCGCTCGGCCAGGCGCACGGTCTGCTGCGTGGTCACCGCCCCCACGTTGGCATAGACCGGCACGCGCCCGCCCACGGCTTGCACGCAGAATCGCGCCGCCACCTGGCGCTCCTCCTCGGTCAGCGCGAAGAACTCGCCCTGCCCTCCAATCACAAACAGGCCATGCACCCCGCTCGAGATCAGCACATCGATCAGGTTCTGCCAGGCCTCGTAGTCGATCAGCTCGTCGTCGCGAAACGGCGTGATCACGGCGGGAACAATCCCCTTGAGCGACGCCTCGGGCATACTGCCTCTTATTCTAGCTCCACGCGCCGGAGCCGGAAATCGGCTACCATGGCGGACAAGGGACTATGAGCTACTACCAACAGAACCGCGACGCTTTTCTCGAAGGGCTGAAGACCTTCCTGCGCATCCCCAGCATCAGCACGCTCCCGGAGCACAAGCCCGACATCCGGCGTGCCGCCGAGTTCGTCCGAAACGAACTGAGCGCGGCCGGGCTCGACAAGGCCGAGCTGATCGAGGGCCCCGGCCATCCGCTGGTCTACGCCGAGTGGCTCGGCGCGCCCGGCAAGCCCACGCTGCTCTTTTACGGCCATTACGACGTGCAGCCGGCCGAGCCGCTGGAGGAGTGGAAGTCGCTGCCGTTCGAGCCCGAGGTGCGCAACGACAACATTTACGCCCGCGGCGCCAGCGACGACAAGGGGCAGGTGTACATCCTGGTGAAGGCGGTCGAGGGCCTGCTGAAGACTACGGGCAAGCTGCCCTGCAACGTGAAGTTCCTCATCGAGGGCGAGGAGGAGATGGGCGGCGAGCACATCGAGAGCTACGTGGCGCAGAGGCCGCCGCGCCTGAAATCCGACGCCGCCATCATCTGCGACACCGAGATGTTCGCTCCGGAGCTCCCCACCGTCTGCGTGGGCCTGCGCGGAATCGTCTACACCGAACTGCACGTCCAGGGCGCGGACCACGACCTGCACTCGGGCGTCTATGGCGGCGCCGCGCCGAACCCGATCCAGGCGATCGCCGAGATCCTGACCGCGTTGAAGGACCGCGACGGCCACATTCTCATCCCCGGCTTTTACAGCCGCGTGCAGCCGCCGAGCGACAAGGAGAAGGAGGCCTGGGCGCGCCTGCCGTTCGACGAGGAGGAGTATCGCAAGAAGGAAGTCGGCTCGACCGAGCTCACCGGCGAGCCCGGTTTCAGCGTCTTCGACCGCACCTGGGCGCGGCCTACCCTGGAAGTGCACGGCATCCGCGGCGGCTTCATCGGCGAGGGCGCCAAGACCGTGATCCCCGCCCGCGCCGTGGCCAAGATCAGCATGCGGCTGGTGGCCGACCAGCGGCCCGACGAGGCCTTGGCGCAGTTCAAACTTGCCGTCGCCAAGGTCTGCCCGCGCGGCGTCACCGCCGAAGTGAAACTGATCCACCTGGCCGGCGCCTCGCTGGTCAATCCCGACAACCGGTTCATCCACGCGGCTGCAACCGCCATGGAGGAGATGTTCGGCAGCAAGACCGTCTATACCCGCTCGGGCGGCTCGATCCCCATCGTCGGCTCCTTCGAGCGCTGCCTCGGAATCCCCAGCGTGATGATGGGCTTCGGCCTGCCCGACGACAATCTTCACGCGCCCAACGAGAAGTTCCACCTGCCGAACTTCTATCGCGGCATCGAGGCCGTGGCGCGGTTCATGGAAATCGTGGGGCAATAGGTGGGACGTCCTCTCGCCCTGATCACTGGGGCGTCAAGCGGCATTGGCGCAGCATTCGCGCGCGCGCTCGCCCGCAGGGGTTACGACCTGGTTCTGGTGGCGCGCCGCAAGGACCGGCTCGAGGCGCTGGCGCGCGAACTCAACGGCGAAGCGCTCTCCGCCGATCTCACCAAAGATGCGGAACTCAAGCTGGTCGAGGACCGCATCGCCGCGGCGGACAACCTGGAACTGCTCGTCAACAACGCCGGTTTCGGCGCGACAGGCCACTTCTGGGAGGCGGATCTCGACGGGCAGGACCGAATGCACCGCCTGCACGTGCTGGCCACGGTGCGCCTGACCTACGCCGCGTTGCGTGGGATGGTAGCCCGCGCCAGCGGCGGCGTGATCAACGTTTCCTCGGTCGCCGGCTTTGTGCAAAGCCCGGGCAGCACCAGCTACGGCGCCACCAAGCGCTGGATGAACGCTTTCACCGAGGGCCTCTACCTGGAACTGAAGAGCATAGGCTCGCCGGTGAAGGTGCAGGCGCTCTGCCCCGGCTTCACCTATTCCGAGTTCCACGACGTGGCGGGCGTCGACCGCAACCTGATCGCCAAGAGCCTGTGGATGCGAGCGGAGGACGTCGTGGAATCCTCCCTGCACGGCCTGGATCGCGGCGACCTGTTTGTGATCCCGGGCTGGCGCTACAAGTTCCTGGTCCGCCTCCTCGCCATCGTGCCGGACGGGCTCCGGCGCTGGGGCTCGCTGAGGTACGCCCGGCGGGCGAAGCGGGTGTAAGGGCGTCGAGTTCGCTCGGCCCTTTCGTGACCGGGGTATGGAATAATGGGTTCAAGGTAATGGAAGAAATCACCCTTCAAGTGCAACGTGACGAGGAATCGGGCTGGCTCGTGGCATCGTGGGACGATCCAGATGGAGCGGGTGGCATCACCACGCAGGGGCAGGACCTCCGCGATTTGCAGCAGCAGATCACCGAGGCGGTTACAGTTCACTTTGACGCGGGCGCCGCTCCTCGTCGAATCCGCATCCACTTCGTCAGCGATCCGGTTCTGGTTCAGGCGTGAGGTTGCCCCGGGACATCTCGGCAGCTCAAGCGCTCAGAGCCCTGGAGCGGCTGGGCTTTTCGATCGCCAGACAGACCGGTTCTCACGTTCGCCTGGCCCGTGGGAATCGGCGCGTTACCGTACCGATGCATCGCAACCTGGTTGCAGCCACACTCCATAGCATTCTCCGTCAAGCGGGCGTCAGCTTGGACGAGTTTGTGGGCGCGCTGTAGGGTGCCGGAACCCGTCGCTCTGCCGTGGCCGGCTTTCTCGACTCTGTGATGTGATCGGCGTTTCCCAGGAGCACTGACTGGGACCTCTCGGAATCCTCCTGTGACCAGTTCGGTCGTCGGAGGCGATGATCGAACTGTATGTGAAGTACAATCGAAAAGGGGGCGGTGCTTCATGAGTGACACGCCTGCATCACGAAACGAGCCACGAGAAAGCGACCTACTCCTTCCGTTTGAGTCACAGAACATCCCTGAGGACTACAGAGAGTACTACAGAATCAAGCGGAACAACTTTTTCGCAAGCATCCAAGGCTTCCCGGAGATGTGGAAATACTACATTCTTCTCGATGGGATATGGCTCCGGGAATTTGGGGACCTCAAGCCTCTAGGGGATGCGACCCAGTTCGTCCCGCTCATCCTCTTCTTCAATGCTCACGCTAAGATGCGCATCAGTATCGAACTGGCGTTGTCCGGCTGCCTTGCAGAAGCGCGCTCGATCCTCCGGGATGCGGTCGAATTCGTCGCGCATGCCCACAGGATGCGCAGCGACCCTAAACTCCAGAAGGTGTGGCTCAGCAAGAACGAAGAGGGCCAGGCATTCGAGGACGCATTCGTGCGCCACAAAAAGGAGGGTCTCTTCCGGGGGCTCGACGAATTGCACCAGATATGGGGTCAATTGTCGGAGACCGGGTCACACGCGACGTTGAACTCCATGTGTGACCGTTTTGCGGCCGTCAAGTCAGACGATGGCGGTCAGGAGTGGGGGTTCAATTATTGCGGCGTCGAGCGACGCATGTGGGCTCTGTCCCTGTTCTCGATGCTGCTGACGTGCTTCGTGATGGAGCGGATATTCTATGGCGACTATGAAGACCGCCTGAGGCTCGATCACATCCTCGTCGGTATGCGCGGCGAGTTTGAGAGGTTCAAGGAGCAGGTCCGCGAGCACTTGAAGGTTCGCTATGAAGTAAAGCCGCCTGCTCCCAAATCGACAATTCACGTGCCATAGCAACAAGCGGGGAGCGAAACGCGTCAGCCTGAACTGAGCCATTTCTGTTTCAGCGACCGGGTTGCGCGGATTACGCCCCTGAAGTCCCCAACCACGCAACTGCACGCACGATGCCCTGCGCCATCGCGCCGCAGCTGCCGCGGACCCCGATCGACCGGGTGATTCGGGGCTGTCACTTCTCCCGCCCCAGCGCCAGGGCGAAGTACTGGGCGGGGGTGGCGCCGACGTTGCGCAGGCCGTGGTCGTCGTTGGAGGCGATGTAGGCCACCGAGCCCGGACCCAGCTTGGTGGTGTTTCCGGCGATGGTGACTTCAACCGTTCCCCCGCGGATCAGGAGCAGCTCGTCGTGCGCGTGCCGGTGCGGTGGATGCGACGGGCTTCCGGCGGGAAGCTCGGTCTCGTGCAGCTCGATCGCGAGGCCCGTGTGGGTCTCGCCCTCGAGGATCCGGCGCTGGCGGGCCGGGCCGCTGGCGCGCACCGGCAGGTCCTCGAATCGGTAAGCGTGGGATGCCAGGGGCGAGTTCGGCGCCGCGGCGGCGGCCGCCGCCGCGGACGGAAGTAGAAGGGCGAAATCTCTGCGCGAGTAGGTCACCACCGCAGTATACACCGAGCCACAGCACTATCCACGCGCAACCCGTTTGCGCAGGAGCACGTGGCAGACGTCCGTCTGGCCTTCCTCGAAGCTGAGCGCCGAGGCGGCGAGGTAGAGTTGCCAGGTGCGATAGGTCTCCGCATCGACGTGGCGCAGGCAGGCCTCCGCGTTCCGGTCGAGCCGCGCGACCCAATCGCGGCAGGTGCGCGCGTAGTCGAGGCGCACGTTCTCGACGTCGAGCACATCGAAACCCGCCATTTCCGCGTCGCGGACGACGTCGGCGAGGTGCGGCAGCTCGCCACCGGGAAAGACGCGGCGCTGGAGGAACAGCGTCTCCGGCCCGTCCTCGACCGATTGCGGCCGCACGATACCGCTATTGAGAAACAGGCCGCGGCCGTCCAGCAGACGAGCCACCTTCGCGAAGTAACCACGCAGCCGGCGCCGCCCGACGTGCTCGTACATGCCGATGGAGGATATCTTCTCGAACCGGCCATCCAGGTCCCGATAATCCATTTCGCGGAATTCGACGCTCAGGCCGCGGGCGGCGGCCTCCGCCACCGCGTACTCGTGCTGGCGCCGGCTGAGGGTGCATCCGGTCGCCCGCACGCCATATTGCTCGGCGGCGTGCAGGGCCAAGCCGCCCCATCCGCAACCGATATCCAGGTAGCGCTCGCCGCGCCGGAGGTCCAGCTTGCGGCAGAGATGATCGAGCTTGGCCAGTTGCGCCCGCTCGAGCGGCCACGAAGGGTCCTCGTAGCGGGCTTCCGAGTATTGCATCCGCGAGTCCAGGAACTCGCGGTAGAAGTCGTTGGATCGGTCGTAGTGAAAGCGGATGTCCCGCGCGGCCCCGCTTCTGGTTTGAAACCAGCGCGAGGGCACGCAACGGGCCAGCGCCGCGAAGAGCCGGTCCCTCCAGCCGGGCCGGTAACCGGTCCGCAGGAACCGGATGGCCGACACCAGGTCGCCGCGGACGCTGAATTTGCCGCGAATGAAGGCGAGCGCCACCGAGTACGCATCCGCCTTGGTGAACCATTCGAATTGCGCCTCGCCGGCGAACACCAGCGAGAATGCACACGGCCCGGCGCCGAAGACGCGGCGCGCCCCGTTGCGGAATTCGACGGCGCAAACAGGAGGGCCGGTGCCGCCAATCGCCGTTGCGAACATAGTCCCCTCTGCCTACAATGTAACGCCGAAACCCCACCTTACGCCAGCAATCAGTACAATAACTCTGTGATCGTAGAGATCGAAGGCGTTCCGCTGCACCTGGCCCATCCCGACGAGATCCCTGTGAACTGGGTGGGCCAGGAGGAGGTGATGCGCCAGCTCCTGGCGGCCTGGCTGGTGATCGACGCGCAGGACCTGCCCATGAACCCGCGCCTGATCGGCAAGCCCGGCGTCGGCAAGACCACGCTGGCTTACGCGGCGGCCAAGCGCATCGGACGCGAGGCCTACATCATGCAGGCCACCGTGGACACGCGGCCGGAGGACCTGATCGTGCAGCCGGTCATCGAGGGCGCGGCCCGGCTGCGCTACGTCGCCTCGCCGCTGCTCACGGCCATGATTCGCGGCGCCGTCGCCATCCTCGACGAAGGCAACCGCATGAGCGAGAAGAGCTGGGCCAGCCTGGCCCCGATGCTGGACACGCGCCGCTACGTCGAGAGCGTCGTGGCCGGCATCAAGATCAAGGCCCACCCCCAGTTCCGCCTGGTCACCACCATGAACGACGACGCCTCGACCTTCGATCTGCCCGAGTACATCCACTCCCGGCTTCAGCCGCAGATTTTGATCGACTTCCCCGAGCGCGACGAGGAATACCAGATCCTCAAAGAGAACCTGCCCTTCGGCGAGGAGCGCATCCTGCAATACGTGACGGATTTCCTCCAGCACGCGCACGCCGCCGACGAGCGCTACACCGTCCGCGACGGCATCAACATCGCGCGCTTCGCGATGAAGCTGAAGAGCCTGGCCACCGACGCGGCCGAGGAGGCGCAGGCGCTGCATCTCTCGATCCTGGAAACCTTGGGCGAAGAGGCGCTGCGGTACTTCCCGCGGGGTTGACCCATGGGCGGTCTCGACGCCATACTTCCCGACCCGGGCAGCCTGATCCGTGGCCGCTTCCACTACCTTCCGGTAGCGCCGGGACGGCTGGAGTTCGCCCTCGAAGTGCGGCGGGCCATTTTGCGGGAAAAGCCGCAGGTGGTGGCCGTCGAATTGCCGGTCACGCTCGAGCAGGCTTATCTTCAGGCCCTCGAGCGTCTCCCGCAGATCACGGTGCTCCTCTACCCCGACGAGAAGGAAGCGGACCGCGGCGTTTACGTTCCGATCGAGCCCGCCGATCCGTTCACGGAGGCCATCCGGACAGCGTTCGAGACCGGCGCCGAAGCGATGTTTTGCGATCCCGACCTCGGCGAGCGCCCCCATCTGCCGGACCAGTATCCCGATCCGTACTCGCTCGGGCATATCGGCTTGCGGAAGTACATCGAAGCCTACCGCGTGTACCCGCAGCCGCGCTCGGATGCCATCGCGGCGCATGCCGCCGGCATCGCCTGGAAACTCCAGGGCGCGGACCCGCTGGCTCACGTGCTGGTGGTGCTCTCGCTGAACCTGCTCGACCCGGTGCTGGACGCCATGGAGGAGCCGCAGCCGGAGCCGCACGGGCGCCGCCGCAGGCGCGACGTCGAGCTGCTGAATCCCCATCCGGACTGTCTGGCCGAGATCACGGCCGAGTATCCCTACTTACAGGAGTGCTACGAACGGGCGCGCGTGGCCACGGAGTGTCCCGACCGGCGGCGTGTGCAACTGGAGGTGCTGCGCGAGGCGGAGAAAGCTTACCTGGCCAACGCCGGGGAAGCCGTGGCGCACTGGCAGCGGCGCCTGATGGCGCGTTACACCCGCAACCTGGCGTTCACAAACGGCGACCTGACCGCGGGCGTGTTCGACCTCACCGTCGCCGCGCGCGCCCTGGTCGACGACAACTACGCCTGGGAGGTCTGGCAGACGGCGAACCGGTACCCGGCGCAGAAGGCGGAGTGCGAGCTGGAGACCGTCAACCTCTCGGGCGAGGAGATCTGGCGCAACACCAAGAAGATCCGCCTGCACCGCCGGCTCCCCCGCCCCAAGCAGCGCCTCCGGCCCCTGGGCCTCAAGCCGCGCAAGAAAGAGAAATTCGAGGGCGAGTGGGCCCGGGAGTTCCACGGCCAGGCCATCTGCTCCTATCCGCCCGAGGACCTGGTCATCGAGAACTACGGCCGCTTCGTCAAGAAGAAAGCCAAGAGCATCCTGTCGGAGGAGCGCACCCGCACCGAGCCCTTCGCGACCTCGCTGCTCGACGGCATCGATCTGCGCGAGACCATTCGCAACTGGTACGAGGGCAAGATCTACGTCCGGCAGTTCGAAAAGATCGCCGGCGAGGTCGGCTCGGTGATCGTGATCTTCGACCCCGATCCCGAGGGGCGCTACACGTATCTCACCACCTGGCTGGGCGAGCATCAGAACGAATCCGACATGGCGTTCTACTCGACCAACCCGTTCGACCATATCGTGGGGCCGGGCATTGGCAGGGCCGAATACGGCGGCTTCCTCATGAGTCTGCCGCCACGGCGCATGATCGACGTCTGGAGCGATCCGGACTACGATTTCGCCGAGAGCAAGCCGGAGCGCTTGCTGCTGGCGGGGTTGGACTACTCAATCCACCGGCACGTGGTCTATGTCGCGGCCAAGCCGCCGCGCTCGGTGTTCCGCTCGATCGCCTCGCGCTTCGGGCGCAACATCCTGTACATTCCCATGGGCCAGCTCTCGCCGCAGAAACTGAAAAGGATCCGCGTGGTGCACGTGCTCGACAGCTACGAGCGCCGCCGCGACGCCAAAGAGTACATCTGGTGAGGGCGGCTCGGGTATCCTGGTTAGAATCACAATGAAGCGATTCGCGATCCCTCTCTGTTGCCTCGCGGCGGTCTTTTGCGGCTGCCGCACCTTGCGCCCGCGGCCCATCTCCGAGATCCCCATGGTGGACACCAGCCGGCAGGGCAGGCTCCTGCGCGGCTTCTATGAGATCAAAGAGGGCTCCAGATGGACCTCCCGCGTCTTCGCCGTCTCCCTGGATCCACCCAAGACCGATCGAGCCACCTACCTGGAACTGGACTGCTACGTTCCCGTGCAACTTGTGGAGGAGTTCCAGACCGCCGCCCTCATCGCCAGGGTGAACGGGGTGGAGGTGGGCCGGCAGACGTTCTACCAGCCCGGCCATGCGACCTTCACGCGCTACGTCCCCGTCCAGGCTCTCAAGCGGAAGCCCGCCGAGGTGGAGTTCGAGCTGGATAAGTCGACTACGGACCCGCAAACCAGCCGGGTGTTGGGAGTGGCTGCCGTCTCGATCGGCTTGAAGGAATACGAACAGACGGCCGAATACCGCGAAACCCAGATGTGGCTGGCCCGCGAGGGCTTTAAGAAGGTGGAGGCAGAGCGGCGGCTGCAAATCCCGCCGGCCAAAGAGCAGGAACTGATGAAGCTGTTCCTCCAACTGCCCGTCTGGCAGGACCTGCGGTTCCAGAACGTCAAGATCGCCAAGAACCCGCTGGACCTATGGATGATGCAGCAGATTCTCTACGAGGTGCAGCCGGACTTCGTGGTCGAGACGGGCACCGGGCTGGGTGGCTCCGCGTTGTACTGGGCCAGCGCGCTCAACAGCATGGGCCTGGAGCGGTCGCGGGTTCTCACGGTGGATACGCGGAACCTCGCCGCGGACGCTTCCAAGCACTTCCTCTGGAAGAAGTACGTCGAGTTTTTCGCAGGGAGCTCGACCGACCTCGGGATCGTCTCCCGGATCGCCGACCGGGTGAAAGGCCGGAAGACGGTCGTCACGCTGGATTCCGATCATGCCATGGAGCACGTGCTCCAGGAACTGCGGATGTATTCGCCCCTGGTCAGCCGCGGTAGCTACCTGGTGGTCCAGGCCACGAACCTGGACGGCGTGCCGGCGCAACCCGGCTCCGGTCCCGGTCCGTACGAGGCAGTGCGGCGGTTCCTCGCAGAAAGCGGCGGCAAGGATTTCGAAAAAGACCTCAGCCGCGAAATGATGGTGCTGACCTTCAACCCCGGTGGCTGGCTGAGAAGAAAATGAACCGAAGCGCGATCCTCCTGTGCGGGCTGGCCGCTCTGTGCTGCGGCTGCGGCCACCCGCCGCCGGCCCCGACGATCTCCGAGATCCCAATCGGCGACCAGAGCCTGGAGCGCAGACTCCTTCGGGGGTTCTACGAGAGTACGGGCGCGTGGAGGTGGACGGCGCGGGTCTTCGCCGTCTCGCTGGATCCGCCGCCTCCCGGCAAAGACACCTATCTCGAGTTGGACTTCGATCTTCCCCACGAGGTGATGAACGCGGTGCGAATCATCACGCTCACTGCCAGGGTGAATGGCATGGAGGTCGGCAGGCAGACGTAC
>Ga0187870_1000403_pt1 | contig 50836 bp, 29 predicted proteins | sample June2016WEW_13_1_3_FD_132974 | JGI IMG/M metagenome (GOLD analysis project Ga0187870, IMG submission 132974) | Peatland microbial communities from SPRUCE experiment site at the Marcell Experimental Forest, Minnesota, USA - June2016WEW_13_150 | ecosystem: Environmental > Terrestrial > Soil >...
GTCTCCCCGGGCCAGGGTCTGCTATAACTACTCGGCCCAACCATCCATTGCCGAGGCAGGACTTTCACCTGCAAGCATGTCAAAGACCGAAGGCTGCACCGCATCCCGACACTGCCACTAATTTCACTCCACCCGCGCGGAGCGCGGCATTCTTCCGCCCCGGAGGGGCGGCGAGAAAGTAGCCCAGGGCGGCAGCCCGTCCCGCTCCGAGCGGGACGGGCTGCCGCCCTGGGTAAAGCGGAAAAAAGGATCACCCCCCTCCCTTCCCGCCTTCGCGGGATGGGAGGGGGGAAGGGGGGAGGGCTTCCGCCCGCGCTCGGGGGCAGTGTCAGGATGCGCCCAGCACAACTCTCGCATTAAACGTATTGCATATTGAATCTGCATGGTTCAATATGCGAACGGATGGTTCGTTGAATAATTGTTAGGTCTTTGCCGCGCTATGAAATGGTATCGCACGCTCGCCGCGGTCTGGTCACTGTCAGCCGCTGCCGGTCTATCTTGGCTCATTTACCATTTCTCGACCGTCGGGCGGGACAAGGGCGATGATCTGCTGTTTTGGTTCGGCGCATTCTCCATTTTGCCGCTCCTCGGGAGTGTCGGCCTGTTTCGAGCGCGGACATGGGCGCGATGGTTCTACCTGGTTTTGTCGTCCGTCCTGCTTTTCCACTGCCTCTCAGTCGTCATTGTGGCCCCTCACGATTACTCTAGACTGGCGTATTTGGGTTGGTGGGTATTTTTGCTATTTTCCCTGTGTTCCCTCGGTATTTTGCTGTTCGCGAGACGATATGAGGCCCAGACCTAACCCGCTCGCTGCAGCCAACAGCCGCCGCCCTGGGTAAACTGGAAAAACCGATCACCCCCCTCCCATCCCGTCCCGCACTGCGGGAGATGGGAGGGGGGAAGGGGGGAGGGCTTCCCCCCGCGCTCGGGGGCAGTGTCAGGATGCGCCCGAGCACAGCCCTCTTTCATCAAATGCATTGCATATTGAGACGGCCTGGTTCAATATACGAACGGTTGGTCAGTTGAGTAATTGTTCGGCTGAATATGCACGTTGAACATCCAGACACGCCTGAGGGCCCGGATCCCCGGATTAGTTGGTCCATTTGTGTGCTGGTGATGGCCGGCTTTTGCCTCATTTGCGGCGCGCTTGCGCCCTCGGGACTTTTTCTATCCGGAGGCGCGTGGTTTTTCATCGCACTCGTCCTTGGTGGGGCAACTGCGCTGATCGTAAACCGCGTCCGACCCCGCTACGAGAGAACCGTGGGCAGATGGAGATCCTTCTATGACTTTCTTCTGAAGCAGATGCCCCCTCCGGACTGAACGATCAGCAGCACAGCCGAACTCGAAGTGTGAGCGCCGCCACCGCAGTTGACGGAAAGCGGGGCGATTTTCCTCACGGTCCGTGAGGGCCGGCCGCCGTGGTCCCTCAATTATCTCGAAAGCGTTTTCTGGCCCTCCCGTTGCTGTCCAGACCCCTTTTCCCGATGCGTTTAAAGCAGCAGAATTAGTAGCAAATAGAGCAGCCTAGAGAAGCACGGTGGCGCAGGAAATGCTCAAACCAGCGCAACACTGCATTGGCCACATTGGCTGGATTGGCCACATTGGTCATTTTTGCCAAAAAACTGGCCGCGCCGCGGTCTAAAAGGAATGACACAACTCAGCACAACGCTTTGTCGCTCTCCTCGGCGCAGCCAGGGGCTTCCCTGGTCCCGCCGAGGGCTGCCCCCTGCAATAGCCGCTCCCAAACCGCCGAGGCCGAGGCGCATTCGCGAGCAACCCAACCCGCCCTCCGCCCCCTTTCCTGGCTTCGGTGCAATTCCATCAATTACCTTGAAAGGGTCGCCATCAATTACCGCGCTGATGCTCAGTGAACCGCGCGGTCGGTTCGCCCAACGAACGGCTTGCCGGCGGCCGTCGCGCCGGCATTTTGACTTTCAAGAAACCTTGCGGCGGGGCGCGGGTTTGGCTAGTGATCCCCGCATGGATTGCCGCGAAGCATTGATAGCGCTGAACCTGATTGAGGGCCTCGGCCCGATCCGCGTGCGGCAATTGCTCGAGCATTTCGGCGACGCGCCGGCCGCGCTGAGCGCTTCCCGGCAGCAACTGCTCCAGGTCCGCGGCATCGGCGAGGAGACGGCCGAGGCCATTGCCCACTGGGAGAAAACAATCGACCTGGCCGCGGAATTGAAGCGCATTGCGGACTTCGGCTGCCGGGTGGTGGCCCAGGACGACGCGGAATATCCCGAATTGCTGCGGCAGATTTATGACCCGCCGGTCGTGCTCTATGTCAAGGGCCAGTTGCTGCCCAAGGACAAGAACGCCGTCGCCCTGGTGGGTTCGCGGATGACCACGCACTATGGGATCGAAGCCGCCCGCAAACTGGCTTATCAACTCGCCTACCTGGGCGTGACGGTGGTGAGCGGCGGCGCGCGCGGGATCGACTCCGCCGCCCACCAGGGCGCCTTGAGCGCCAACGGACGCACGATTGTGGTATTGGGCACGGGGATCAATTTGGTCACCCCGCCGGAGAACGCGCAACTCTTCGAGCGCATCGCCGCCAACGGCGCGCTGCTCACGCAATTCCCCTTCAACCGCCCCGGCGACAAGCAATCCTTTCCCATCCGCAACCGCATTATCGCCGGCATGACCCTCGGCACGGTGGTGGTCGAGGCCAACCTCACCAGCGGCGCCCTCATCACCGCCAACTTCGCCAATGACTATGGCCGCCAGGTCTTCGCCGTGCCCGGCCGCATCGATTCGCCCCGCAGCAAGGGCTGCCACGACCTCATCAAGAAAGGCGCCAAGCTCTGCGAAGGCGCCGAGGACATCCTCAGCGAGTTCGAGTACCTCTTCCCCGCCAGCAACCGCCCGCCCTCGCCCGCCGAGACCGGCGTCCTGCCCGCCCTCACCTTGTCCGAAAATGAGCAGAAGGTCTATGACCTGCTCAGCAACGACGAGCTCGGCATCGATGACGTCATCCGCAAGAGCGGCCTGCCCTCTTCTGCGGCCTCGGTCTCGCTGCTCAGCCTGGAAATGAAGCGGCTGATCCGGCAGTTGCCGGGGAAGTTGTTCGTCAAGAACAGCTAAGCCAAAATGCCCTGCGCCATCGAACCGATGTCTATTGACGACTTCGACGAGGTTTCACGCCTCTGGCAGCAGACCGAAGGCCTCGGCCTGGGCCAGTCCGATTCCAAACCGAATATCGCCAGGTATCTCGCGCGCAACCCGGGCCTGAGTTTTGTCGCGCGCGACGCAAACCGGATCATCGGGGCGGTCTTGTGCGGTCACGATGGCCGGCGCGGCTGCCTGCACCACCTAGCCGTGGCCAGGGAACATCGCAAACAAGGCCTGGGCAAAGCCCTGGTCGCCGCCTGCCTCGACCGCCTCGCCGACCTCGGCATCCTCAAATGCAACCTCTTTCTCTTCGCCGATAATGACCAGGGCGAGGTCTTCTGGCGCCGTACCGGCTGGGTGAAAAGGACCGACTTGCTGGTAATGCAGAAGACGGTGCCGAAACGGAGCGGGATGATGGAGTGATGGAGTGATGGAATACCTATGAGCAATGGGAGATAATAGTGCGATGAAAGAGTTTCGATGTTTCCTCGGCGCGGGGCGGTGGTTCGCCCTCGCTTTTGCGATTCCCGGCCTGCTTGCCCTGGCGGCGGTTTGCCCAGGTGCCGAGACCCCGGCGAGCACTCGCCAACTGGTTCGCGCGCGCGTGCACCAGGAGTATCCCAGCTTGTTCGAGCTTTACCGGCACCTGCATGCGCACCCGGAACTCTCCTTCCAGGAGGCGCAGAGCGCCGCGCGCGTGGCCGAAGAACTGCGCCAGGCGGGCTGCGAGGTCACGACTGGCCTCGGCCAGCATGGCGTAGTGGGCCTGCTGCGCAATGGCCCGGGCCCGGCGGTGCTGGTCCGCGCCGATATGGACGCGCTCCCGGTCCGCGAGCAGACCGGGCTGCCCTATGCCAGCACGGCGCTGGGCAAAGATGCCCGCGGCAACGACGTGCCGGTGATGCATGCCTGTGGCCACGACATTCACATGACCTGCCTGGTCGGCGCCGCGCGGGTGCTGGCCCAGTTCAAGGACCAGTGGCACGGCACTTTGCTCTTCATCGGGCAACCGGCCGAGGAAGCGCTTGGCGGCGCCCGCGCCATGCTGGCCGATGGATTGTTCAAGCGATTTCCCCGCCCGGATTTCTGCCTGGCTTTGCACGACAGCGCCGAGTTGGCGGCCGGCACCCTGGGCTATACCCCAGGGTATGCCGGGGCCAATGTCGATTCGGTGGACATCCTCGTTCACGGCCTGGGCGGACACGGGGCTTACCCGCACAAGACCAAGGACCCGGTGATCCTGGCCGCGCAAATCATCCTCGGCCTGCAAACCATTGTCAGCCGCGAGGTCCCCCCGGGCGAACCGGCCGTCGTCACCGTGGGGGCCATCCATGGCGGCACGAGGCCCAATATCATTCCTGACGAAGTGCGCTTACAGTTGACCGTGCGTTCCTACACCGACGAGGTGCGGCAGCAGACCCTCGCGGCCATCAAACGCATCGTGCGCGGCCAGGCCCTGGCCGCCGGCCTCCCGGAGGACCGCCTGCCCGAGGTCAAAGTCGAGCAGGACTTCACACCCGCCCTCTACAACGACCCGGCGCTGACCGCGAAGGTCGCGGGGGTCTTCAAATCCTGGTTCGGCGAGACCAATGTCTTTCTGAAGAAACCGACCATGGGCGGAGAGGACTTTGGCGAATTTGGCCGCACGGCGGAGAAAATCCCGGTCTGCATGTTCGACCTGGGCGGGGTCAACCCCGAGACCCTCCAACAGAGCCAGCAGACCGGCAAACCGCTCCCTTCGCTCCATTCGCCGCTTTGGGCCCCCGTGCCGGAGCCTACCATCAAGACCGGCGTGACCGCCATGACCGCCGCGGTGCTGGAGTTGATGGCCAGAGCGGAATAATACACTGATGGAGTGGTGAAACGAATCCTGGCCAATGTCTTTTGGGTCCTGCTGGCGGTGACCGGCGCCTGGGCTTATGCCTCGCTGGCGCTGAGCCGGGGCGAGCCGACCAATTCCGTCTATATCCTCCTGGCGGCGTTGTGCAGCTACGCGATTGGCTACCGGTTTTACGGCAAGTGGATTGCCGCCCGCGTCTTGGCCCTCAATGACCGGCGCGCCACCCCTTGCGAGGTCCACGATGACGGCAAGGATTTCGTCCGCACGAACAAGTGGATCGTCTTCGGCCACCATTTCGCGGCCATTTCCGGCCCGGGCCCGCTGGTCGGACCGGTGTTGGCGGCCCAGTTTGGGTATTTGCCCGGGACGTTGTGGCTTCTGATTGGCGTGACGCTGGGCGGGGCGGTGCAGGATTTCGTGGTCTTGTTTGCTTCCCTGCGGCGCGACGGCAAATCGCTGGGCCAGATGGTGAAGGAGGAATTGAACACGACCGCGGGTGTCATCGCCTTGTGCGCCATTTTGGCGATCGTGGTGATTCTGCTGGCCGTGCTCGGCTTGGTGGTGGTCAAGGCCCTGGCCGAGAGCCCGTGGGGCGTCTTCACGGTCGGCGCGACCATCCCCATTGCCCTGTTCATGGGCTGCTACCTCCGCTTCGGGCGCCCAGGCAAAGTCCTGGAGGCCTCCGCCCTCGGCGTGCTTTGCCTGCTCCTGGCGGTGTGGGGGGGAAAACTCGTCTATGAAAGCCCGGCCCTGGCCCGGTTCTTTGGCGTGCGCGACCTCACGCTGGCCTGGGCCCTCATTCTCTACGGCCTGGCGGCCAGTGTGCTGCCGGTCTGGCTGTTGCTGGCCCCGCGCGACTACCTGAGCACCTTCCTGAAGCTCGGCACCATTTTTGCCCTGGCAGCGGGCCTTTTCCTCGTCCTGCCGGCCCTGAAGATGCCCGCCCTCAGCCGCTTTGTGGATGGCTCGGGCCTCGTAGTGGCGGGCAAGGTCTTCCCGTTTTGCTTCATCACCATTGCCTGCGGGGCGATCTCCGGCTTTCACACCCTCATCGCCAGCGGCACGACCCCCAAGCTCCTCACCCGCGAATCTTACGCCCAGCCGGTCGGTTACGGCGCCATGTGCCTCGAGTCCCTCGTCGCCATCATGGCGCTCATTGCCGCCTGCACCCTCGACCCCGGCGTTTACCTGAGCATGAACGTCAAGGGCCCAGCCGCCGCGACCGTCGCCAACGTCTCCGCCCTCGGTTTCCCGGTCACCGTCGAGCAGATGAACCAACTGGCCGGCCAGCTCGGCGAGAAGACTCTTTTTGAACGGACCGGCGGCGCGGCCACACTGGCCGTCGGCATGGCGCAGATTTTCTCCAAAGCCGTGCGCGGGCGGGGGCTGGATTTGTGGTATCACTTCGCGGTCATGTTCGAGGCCCTGTTCATTCTCACATTACTCGATGCCGGCACCCGCGTCGGCCGTTACCTCCTCCAGGACGCCCTTGGCCAGGTCGCCAAACCGCTGGGCGAAACCAGGCGCCTCGGCCCCAATCTGCTCGCCAGCCTCCTCATGGTGAGCGCCTGGGGGTATTTCCTGATTCAGGGCGTGCTCGACCCCCTGGGCGGCATCAACTCCCTCTGGCCTTTGTTCGGCATTGCCAACCAGATGCTCGCGGCCATCGCCCTCTGCCTGGCCACCACCATCATCCTCAAGATGCAACTGGCCCCCAATCAGTGCACACTCCTCCCTCCGCACTCCGCACCCCGCACTCCGCATTCAGACGCCGGCCGACCGGCCCTGGCGCTCATTACCCTGCTGCCTCTGGCCTGGCTCCTGGCGGCAACCACGACCGCCGCGGTGGAAAAAATCTGGCACCCGGACCCGCGGATTGGCTTTCTGGCGCAAGCCAAAGACCTCAATGGAAAATGGCCCTCTTTGGAGCAGGCCGCAGCGGCGGCCAGGGCCGGCGGCGATGCGGCCGCCGGCGCGGCGGCGCAGACCGCCCTCCAGGCCAATCGCGTCCTGCACTTCAACAACGTCCTGGACGCGGTCGTCGCCGGGGTCTTTCTGGCGCTGGTTTCGGCGGTTGTGCTCTTGAGCGTGCGGGAGTGGTTGCTCTTGCTGGCGCGGCGCAAGCTGGCAGTGCTGCGGGAGAGCCCGCCGGTTTGGCGGCCAGACTACGCGGTGGCGGAAGCCAGGCCGTGGCGCGTGATGGGCCTCCTGGCGCTGGGCTGCGCCCTCGCCCGGGAGCTGTCGGGCGAAGCCCAGATGCACCGCGCGCAGCAGGCGGCAGCCCTCTGCCAGGCCGTCCCTGGGGAACAGGGCCGCAAAGTGGCCAATGACCAAAGGCTGGCGCACAAATCTCAGCAGCGGCTCTATCTCCAAGTGACCGAGCAGCGTTTCAAGGGCGTGCGGCGGTGCTGCTAAGCCTTATCTATTCACTTGCGGTGTAGAGCGCACGCGGCCCCCTCACCGCCGGCCCGGCGCTGAGCTTCCCGCTTCAAACAATTTGAAAGGTGTGAAAAAGGCGGATTGGCGCCGGGCGGGCCTTGAACGTGGGCCAGGCGGGGCGGTCTAACCGGGCGAATAGTTTTGCTTGAACTTGAGACAGCGAACAGTTATATAAACGACATGATGAAAGAACTCCTCTGTGTGATGGCGTTGATGGCGTTTGCGGTCGCAGCGCAAGCGGGCGACCCCACCGGTTGCGGCATGGGCTGCTGCCAGCCCACGAGCGGCCAGGCAGCCTGTTGTTGCGCCAAGGGCAAAGGAGACCAGGCCAAGCCGGCTCGCGCTCACCGGGCCAAGGCCGGCTCCAAAGACACTGCCGCCAAACAGCCTTTGCACAGCCCCAAGGCGCTTTCGCTGGCCTGCAGATAGCCGGACGGCCATCTTGGTCGCGGTGCATCGGCGTGTTGCTGAAACCAACCGCTCCGTCATCCCTTGTGCTTCCCCGGCGGTCGTATGTGGACCGCCCTTTGGAGACAGGTAACTTGCGACATCCCCAGATTGGCCCGGTTTTCTCACGATACCAGGCCGGGGCAAAGCCAGGCTCACCGCTATGGGCGTTGGCGCCATTCGCACAATCGAACGGCTGTCTGTCGGCACCCTCCAATTCAAGCAGACACCCACGACCCCGAGGGGAATCTTATCCCGCCGACCTGATAACCTGACTGGCTGGTAACCGCTTCACCGCCCCAGCGGCCTACTTCCCACAACAGTGTTTGTACTTCTTGCCGCTGCCGCACGGGCAGGGGTCGTTCCGGCCCACTTTGGGGCCGGCGCGGACGGGTCTGGCCTTTTCCATGGCGGAGGCCGCTTCGCTGACGAGGTCGCTGGCCTGGCCGCGAGCGGGGCCGCCGGGGGCAGCGGCGGGGGTCGGGGCAGCATCGCCGAAGGCGCTGGTGGATTGGTGCATCGTGCGCTGCGGCACGTTGCGCAGGAAATTCTCGAACGCCATGAGGCTGGAGGCGCTCCGGAAGATGTTGTGGCAGATCTCGGTCTTGATGTTGACCATCAATTCATCGAAGATCTTGTAAGCCTCGGCCTTGTATTCGATGAGGGGGTCGCGTTGGCCGTAGCTGCGCAGCCCGATGCTGTAGCGCAGGCTGTCCATTTCGTAGAGATGCTCCTGCCAGAGCCGGTCGATGGCGCTCAGGATGCTCCAGCGTTCGATTTCCTTGAGGGCCGCTGGGTTCTCGAAGCTCACCTTGAGCTCGTAGGCCTTGCGGACATTCTCGGAGATGAAAGTGCAGACGCCGAACTGGGCGGCGCTCAAACCGTCGTAGAGCGAGCCGGGCACGGGCGGCTCCCGGGCGGACTGGGCGGCCTTGAGGAGCTCCCGCTCGGGGACGCCCAGCGGGAAATTGAGGTTCACCCAGTCCGCAAGCGGCCGGACTTTCCATTCCTGCGGGTCGAACTCGGCGGTGGTGAACTGCTCGACTTTCTGGATGACCACCTCTTCCATGATGTCCATGAGGCGGTCGCGCACGGCGGGGGCGTGGATGATTTCGTTGCGGAAACCGTAGATGATTTCGCGCTGCTTGTTCATCACGTCGTCGTATTCCAGCGTCCGTTTGCGGATTTGGAAGTTGTGCTGCTCGACGCCTTTTTGGGCCTGCTCAATCGAGCGGTTGAGGAAGGGGTGCTGCAGTTCCTGGCCTTCCTCCAGGCCCATCTTCTCCATCATCTTCACGATCCGGTCCGAGCCGAAAAGCCGCATCAGGTCGTCCTCCAGGGCGATGAAGAAATGCGAGGAGCCGGGGTCGCCCTGGCGGGCGCAACGGCCCCGCAACTGGCGGTCGATGCGGCGGGCTTCATGGCGCTCGGTCCCGATCACATGCAGCCCGCCCACTTCCGGCACGCCGGGGCCGAGCTTGATGTCGGTGCCGCGCCCGGCCATGTTGGTGGCGATGGTCACCGAACCCCGCTGGCCGGCGCGGGCGACGATTTCGGCTTCCTGCTGATGGAACTTGGCATTGAGGACGGAGTGGACGATGCCCTCGCGCTTGAGCATGCGGGAAAGGTGCTCGCTCACTTCCACCGAGATGGTGCCCACCAGCATGGGCCGGCCCCGGCCATGGACTTCCTTAATCTCCTTGAGCACGGCGTTGTATTTCTCGCGCCTGGTCTTGTACACCGAGTCGTTGGCGTTCTGGCGCGCCACCGGGCGGTCGGTGGGAATGACCAGCACGCCCAGCTTGTAGATGTCGAAAAACTCCGAGGCCTCGGTTTCGGCCGTGCCGGTCATGCCGGCCAGCTTCTGATAGAGACGGAAATAGTTCTGGATGGTGATGGTGGCCAGCGTTTGGGTTTCGCGCTCGATGGCGACCCCTTCCTTGGCCTCGACCGCCTGGTGCAGTCCGTCGCTCCACCGCCGGCCGTACATGGGACGCCCGGTGTGCTCGTCCACGATGATGACCTTGCCGTTTTCGATCACGTATTCCACATCCAGTTCGTAGAGGCAGTAGGCCTTCAGGAGCTGGGAGATGGCGTGGATGCGCTGGGCCTTGACTTCGAAGTCCTGCTGGAGCCGCGTCTTGGCCTCAAGCCGTTTGCGGGCGTCGGGCTCGGGGCCGCTGTCAATTTCGTGCAAGGCCACCGTCAGGTCGGGCAGCATGAACGCGTCCGGATCCTTCGGGCTGAGGTAGTTGCGGCCCTTTTCCGTCAGGTCCGCCTCGTGGCTCTTTTCGTCAATGGCAAAGAACAACTCCTCCTTTTGGGCATAGAGCTCGACCTTTTTCTGGTCGGCGTGCAGTTGCAGCTCCGCCTGGTTCATGAACCGGGCGTTGCCCGGGTCTTCCAGCAGCTTGAGCAGGCCGGCCGACTTGGGCTGGCCGAGTTTGACGCGGTAGAGCAGCAAGCCCAGCTCCCGTGCGAGCCCGCTGCCGGCCGGCCCGTTCGACCCGTCGGCGGGCTGGAGCTTCTCGAGGAGCGCCTGAGCCTCCGCCAGGAGGCGGTTGCAGAGCCGCTCCTGGGTGTGGTAGAGCGACTCGACGACCGGTTTGAAATTGCCGTATTGCTCATCGAAGGTCACCACCGCCGGGCCGCTGATGATCAGCGGCGTGCGGGCTTCATCAATCAGGATCGAGTCCACTTCGTCAACGATGGCATAATAGTGCCCGCGCTGGACTTGATCTTCTTTGCGCGTGGCCATGCCGTTGTCGCGCAGGTAATCGAAGCCGAACTCGGCGTTGGTCCCGTAAGTGACGTCGCAATTGTATTGCGCCCGGCGGACCTCCGGCGATTGGTCGTGCAGGATGCAGCCGACCGTCAGGCCCAGGAACTTATAGACCGCCCCCATCCATTCGCTGTCGCGCGCGGCCAGGTAATCGTTGACGGTCACGATATGCACGCCGCGACCGGTGAGGGCGTTGAGATAGACCGGCAGCGTGGCCACGAGCGTCTTGCCTTCGCCGGTGGCCATTTCGGCGATCTTGCCCGTGTGCAGCGCGTAGGCGCCGATCAGTTGCACGTCGAACGGAATCATGTCCCACTTCATGGCGTGCTCGCGCACGACAATCTCGGTGCCGATCAGGCGGCGGCAGGCGTTCTTCACCACCGCGAAGGCCTCGGGCAGGATTTCGTTCAGCCGGCGGCGCAGGACCTCTCGGTCCGTGATTTTGCCAAGCTCCTCTTTCCAGCCGGCGGTCTTCCGGCCCAAAGCCTCGTCGGGCAGCTTTTGCAGCTCCGCCTCCAGGGCGTTGATCTTCGCCACCAGCGGGCGCAGCCGCCTGACTTCCCGCTCGTTGCGCGAGCCGATAATCTTTCTAATGATAAATCCAATCATGACTCTGCAAACTGCCTGACGCCGCGAGAACGAGGGTAAGGCGTCAAAGCCTTTAGGACCATAGGCTATACGCAGGAAAAAACAAGCCGATTGCCGATGGCCCATTCCCAATTGCCAATTAGCCGCAGGGAGGCTCTCCCCTGGCGAGCGCCCAGGTAACTATTCAGGTCTCGGGGGCCAGCGGGCGGGGCTGCGGGGATGAAGGGGTTCCCGACGATAGCCTCCTCCGGTTCGTCCAGGATGTTCCGCCCCTGCTTTCGGCAGGCGGAGATGTAACTCCGAATGCGGGCGAAGACCCGGGCGCCGTGGAGGGCGCGGAAGCAGCCGGAAATCCTTTGCTGCACTTGCTGCAACCGCGCCGCACCGAGCAATCGGCCTTGAGGGACCAAGCCACGTTCCACGGTCCCGCCCGGCGCCAAACCCCACGTAGATCCCGGCAGAAAATGAAAATATTTTTCGCTCGCCTGCTGCCGCCGAAACCCACACGCTCGTTAACAGTTAACGGGAACGGCCTGAATAGTTACCGCCCATGAAAGCAACTCCGATGAGCCGGTTGATTCCTGATGGCCTGCTCTTGACCACGCTGCTCGCGCTTCCGCTGGTCTGCCTCCCCGGCCCAGCGGCGGAGCCGGCGAAGACCAGCGCCAGCGCCGTGCGGCCATTCGTGGACAGCCACACGCTGGCGGGCGCGGTGATGCTGGTGGCCTCGAAAGACAAGGTGCTTAGCCTCGAAGCGGTGGGCTGGTCGGACATCGCCGCGCGCAAGCCGATGAAGACCGACGCGCTGTTCTGGATCGCCTCCCAGTCCAAGCCCATGACGGCCACCGCCCTCATGATGCTGGTCGATGAAGGCAAGGTCAACCTGGATGCTCCGGTCGAGAAGTACCTGCCGGAGTTCAAAGGCCAGATGCTCGCGGTGGAGCGCGATGCCGAGCACGTCCTTCTCCGCCAGCCGGCGCATCCGATCACCCTGCGCGAAGTCCTCAGCCACACCAGCGGACTGCCGTTTTCTTCCCCGATGGAGCAACCGACACTCGACGGCCTTCCGCTGCGCGACGCGGTGCGGAGTTACGCGATGATGCCGCTGCAATTTCCGCCCGGCACCAAATACCAGTACAGCAACGCCGGCATCAATACGGCGGGCCGCATCATCGAAGTCGTCAGCGGCAGGCCTTACGAGCAGTTCATGGAGGAGCGGCTGTTCAAACCGCTGGGGATGAAAGACACGACCTTCTGGCCCAACGCAAAGCAGGTGCAGCGGCTGGCCAAGTCCTACAAGCCGAACCAGGACAAGACCGGCCTGGAAGAAACGTCGGTAACTCAGTTGCGCTATCCGCTGTCCAATCGGGTCAACCGCTACCCGATGCCGGCGGGCGGCCTGTTTTCCACCGCCAGCGACACGGCGCAGTTCTGCCGGATGATTCTCAACGGCGGCGTCTGCGACGGCAAACGCCTCCTTTCCGAGGAAGCGGTCAAGCAGTTGACCAGCCGGCAAACGGCCCCGGACATCAAGGACAGCTATGGCCTGGGCTTTTCCGTGGGCACGGACCGGTGCGGCCATGGCGGCGCCTACGCCACGAACATGCAGATCGACCGCCAGCGCGGTCTGGTCCTCGTGTGGATGGTGCAACACAACGGCTTTCCGGGCAACGGAGACAAGAGCCAGGATGCGTTCAAGCAAACGGCCCTGGCAGCCTTCGCGCCGTAGCAGCAAAGCCCCAGGAAGCCTTGAGCACAGACGGGTTATCGTGGCTGCGTTCCTCCGTGGCCGAGGCAGCACACAATAGCGTCCCGGCCGCCCACGACCGTCGGTGCCTGGCGCGGGTGACTCTTTTCGTTTTCCTGCTGGTCTTCTTGGCGGCGCGGGTGACCGTGTTGCTCATCTTGTCACGCCGCATCCCCGATTTGTATCTTCGGGGCGCAAGTCGAAGAGTTCCCGGGCCAGTCGTGCGGTTTCGGCCCGCTGCTCCGGGGCCAAACCGCGCCCAAAGGGCCAACGCCCCTTTTGCGCCAGGTCGCCGCTCAAGGCGGCCAAGGCCAGCACGAAGCGCGCCAGCTCGCCCACTGATACATTCTCCAGTTGGTCGTGGGCGCTATGATGCTGCCAGCGCAGGCCGTTATCCATGTTGGGCCGGATGAAGGTCACCGCGGGCACCCCGAAGACCGAAAATGGGAAATGGTCGGCGAAGGGCATGGGGGCGGCCTTTTCGACGGCCTCCAGGCCCGCTTGCGCCAGGCGCCGCAACAGCCACTTTCCAAACCTCCTGGCGCCGGCGCGGATGACCCAATGATGCCCCAGCGGAGAGGCCACACTGTCGATATTCAACACCACGCCGATGGAGGTCATTTCCCCCCGGTGCGCCCCCACGTAGCAGGCCGAGCCTACCGACAGTTGCTCCTCCGCCCCGAAGGAAACCAGGCGAATCGTCCGCAGCCGGCGCCTCGCCGTCAGCAAGACCGCCAACTCCAGCAACGCCACCACCCCGGAGGCATTATCGTCCGCGCCGGTGTTGTGGCATTGCGTGTCGTGATGCGCGCCCACCAATACCACCGGCAGGTCCGGCCGCCGGCCCGGAATCTCTCCAACCACGTTCTGGGAGACCCCGCTCTTGAGTTCCACCGCGATTCGGACCCGGCCCCGCCGCGCGCCGCTCTTGCGCAGTTCCCACGCCCGCCGGTAGGGAATCGTCACCGTCGGCGGCATCCCGTAGCGGCGCACCCAGGCGGGATACACTCCGTCGTCCTTGACCCAATCGAAGGGTAGCCGGTCATCCACGTGAATGACCGCCGCCGGCCGGCATTTCACCAACTGCCGGTGCAGGTCTGCCCGCGTGGGCATCGGGCCGAAGAGCACTGCCACTTGGCCGCACAACCCAGGCCCGAGCAACCGCGGCGCCTGCTCTGGCATCTCCACCCAGACCAGTTCGCCTTCGACTGCCCGCCGCCCGGGGGTCCCGGGCGAACCCGCCAGCACTCGCGCCGGCACGCTTTGGAAGGTGCGGCCGTCGCCCAGGGCGATTTCCGCCCGGGCCGACGCCACCGACACGCAAGGAAACGGCTCCTCGCCGACCGGCCGCAACCCGGCCCTGCCAAATTGTTCGAGCAAGTAGTCGGCAGCCGCCCGCTCGCCCGCGCCGCCGGCACGCCGTTCGCCAATGCGCGCGCAAAGCTGGAACCAATGCGCCTGCATTCGTTCCCGCGAAGGCTCTCTTGAAGGGATGCTGAGTCTTGAGGCACACATAAGCTGTCTCACTTGGGCCGGGCGATGAATCTGGCCTGCACCACCGAATAGGGCTCCAGGACCAGCGCGAGCGAACCGTTGCGCACGTCGGCTTCCGCGCGGACCGGCCGCACGGCTGCCGGTCGCTCCAGCGTGTTGGCCGCCCAGGGCGCCGGGCCGGTCAGGGTCCGGAGCTCGGCCTTGTCCCCGGTGGAAAAGCCCTCGAGCCGCACGTTCACCCGGAGCGCGCCGCCGGTGCCGCGATGGACCAGCGAAACCAGCAGGTCGCCGTTTGTGCCCAGGGCGGCCAACGCGTCCACCGCGCCGAACGACGCATCGCCGCCGGCGTTCTTAATGTCCGGCAGCAGCATCGGGGCCCGCTCCGACGGCCCGCGCAATTCCACTCTCACCGGCCGCGCCTCGGCGAAGTCGGCGAAGAGCAGGTTGGCGTAGTAACATGGGTTCGGATAGACGCGCTCCCGCTCCTTGCGCAAGCCGCCCCCATGGTTCACGGTGGCAGAATGGGTCACCAACTCGACGAAGGGCTGCAGCCGGACCGCCGCGTGATAGATCAGCGTGTCATAGAGCGCTTCGCCGAGCGTGCCGGGGCTCACCAGGTTCTGCGGATTCAGCCGCTCGCTCTCCGGCCCGCCGCTCCGGGGCCCCAGGCGCGCGAACATTTGCAGTTCGGTGACCGCCAACCGTCCATCTCGGACCCCGCCGCGCGCCATCGCCTGGCGCAATTCCCCCCACTTGCGCTCCAGCAGGTCGGGCACGTGCATGAAATCACGGAACACGTCCAGCGGGTCCGTGTCGCGCGGCACCTCGCCGCCGATGAGCGGATGATCGGTAAGGCTGTGGAGCTCAGAGGCCGCCCCGGCGATCAGGCTGTCGTTCCAGGCCTTGCCCCACAACACCGGCGCCCCGCAGGCCTGCAGTTCAATCGCCCGATCGGCCTTCTGCATCGCCTGGGCAAACTGGTGATACCGGTCCACGTATCCGCTCGGCGTGGTCCAATGTGCCTGCCAGTGGCCCCAGAGTTCGTTGCCCACTTCCCAGTGGCGCACTTGGTACGGCTCGGGGTGGCCGTTGGCGGCCCGGCGCGCCCCCATGGGCGAGGTGGGCGGCCCGTTGCAATACTCAACCCACCGGGCCGCCTCCGCCGGCGTGCCCGTCCCGGCGTTGATGCAGATCATCGGTTCGCAGCCTACCGCACGGCAAAAGGCCATGAATTCATCCGTCCCAAACGTGTTCGGCTCCACGCCGCCCCAGGCATAGTTCGGCAGGGTCGGACGCCACTCCACCGGCCCCACCCCGTCTTCCCAATGATAGGCGCTGACGAAGTTGCCCCCGGGCCAGCGCAGCAAGGGCAACCGCGCTTCCTTCAGCAACCGCACCACATCCGGATCCGCCCCGCCGATGTGGTCGGCCGGACGCAGGAACAAGTGCATGATGACCAGTTGCCCCGCCGACTCGCTGGAAAGGACCAGGCAGTAGGGAACCTCGGCGGGCGCATCGGCGCCAACGGCCAGGGTTCCTTTCAGGCCCCGCCATTCCGCCGATAGGCCCTCGAGGTTTGCCTCCGCGCACGCGACCTCCGCCCCCGGCCGCGTCAGCGACAGCTTGAGCGCGCTCAAACCAGGCGAGCGCGCCAGCAACTCAAACTCATACTTGCGCGTGCGATGCAGCGGCAGCCAGGTCCACTGCTTGATTCCCCCGCCGGCTTTGAACTCGACCCGCTGCGCCCGCCCGCCCCGGTAGCCCGTGTCCGGGCTGACCTCCACCGCCCCGCGCTGCCCCGCCCGCCCCCAAAAACAGGCCAACCCATCCCGCCGCGCCTCCAACAGGTTCGCGAGCTCCTCCTCGGGCCACCCGTACCGCACCGCCTGCCGGCGCAGTTCGCCTTCGATTCGCTCACGCTCGAACTGGAACGTGACCACCCCGTCGGGCGTCGTCTGCCCGGTCCCGAAAGGGTAATCGGCGAAGGTTGGATTTCGCAGAATCTGCGCGTCCATCCCGTTGTAGATGTTGGCCCCCAGGTGCTCGCAGAATTTCCCGGTGAGGTTCCGCGGAATGCGATCAGGCCCCAAATCGGCGGCGTGGACCACCAGCGTCGCTTCGCCTGCCGGCGGGTCCGCTCCCCGGGTCGCCGGCGGCAGGCCCGTGCCAAGGGCCGCCACGGCCAGAAACCAATGGAGCCTAATCCGGAGAGCCACTGCTGCTTGAAGCCTTGAAGCCTTGAAGTGTTGAAGCAAGGACATGGTTATTTGTTGTGGAGATGTTCTAATGCGCTTGCCGTGGTTTTGCGGCCCGCGTCCATGGCGGTAGTGGGGCAGGCGTCCCGCCTGCCTTCCCTAAGCAAGGCTCCGCTCCCTGGCTGCCGGGGCCGCCGCTGGCGGGGGGTTCCTCCCGGCTGCGGAAGCTCCTCCACCAACCCAGCGGCAACAAGCCGAGGGCGATGATGCACACCTGGCTGCCGATAAAGAGCATCAGCCACTTGAAGCCCGCCGCCATGAAACCATAGGAGTGCAGCCCGATGCCGAGCATGTTGACGCCAAACCAGGAGAAGCTGGTGACGATGTTGCCAAACACGGCCAGGTTCATGATGCCGCGGTCGCGCGCCAGGCCGCCCCAGCGGACGTGCAGAATGAGCGCATTCCAGAGCACGACGAGGAGGGCGCCGTTTTCCTTGGGGTCCCAGCCCCAAAACCGGCCCCAGGATTGATCGGCCCAGATGCCGCCCAGCACCGTCCCGATGAAGCTGAAGAGCGTCGCGAAGCAGACGATGCCATAGACCATTTTCGACAGGGCCTTGCCCAGGGCCAGCGAGCCGGCCTGGGGGGCCGGCCCTTTGGCCGAGGCCGCCGCTCCCCTGCCCAGGGGCGCCGACAGCATGGGCGTGAACAAACCGAGCAGGATATAGACAATCGCCACCAGTCCGGCGGCAAAGCCGGCGGCATAACCCAGCGTGATCACGACCACGTGCGCGGTCAGCCAGAAGTTGTTATCCAGCACCGCCCGCAGCATCTCCATCGTATCCCCGCCCAGCGCCAGGTTCTGCGCGATCAGCAGCGTGACAAACCCGGCCAGCGAGGCGACCAGGTTGCCGATGCCGACGCGGTAAATCCGCTCCAGCACCAGGCCCAGCACCATCGTCCCCCACCCAATGAAAATGGCCGACGAATAGAGATTGGTCACGGGCGGACGCCCCTCCAGCGCCATGCGAAAGACCAGCCCAAACGTATGGACCAACCCCGCCAGGACCACCAGGTAAAGAGATGAACGGCGCAACGACTCGGAGAGATTGGGCAGCAAGCTCAACGTCGCCAGCGCGCTCCCGGCGAGGATGAAAGCAAAGAGGTAAATGATCATCGCGTGCAGGAAGGCCTTCACCTCGTTGTAATAAAACTCGGCCCTCCCCTTGCGCAGTTCTTTGCCGAATTTGGGCGCCAGCCAGGCCCGGTAGTCCGCCACCGCGCGGTTGAAATCCTCGGCTCGGTTTTGGCGATAGGCGGTGGCCATGGCCGCAAACCAGGTCAGGGCCGGATGGACCTGGCCGGTGCGCCACCAGTCGAGCAGGCCGGCGCCGGCGGTCTGCCAACGGTCGGGCGCCGCCTGCGGGTCGAGCGGCGGCACGACCAAAGGATAGCCCAACTCCGCCATCATCTCGAACTGCTTCAACGGCCCGGCGATCTTGCGCACCGCCCCCTGGTCGAAGGCCTTGCCGTTTTCATTGGCCTGCACAGCGGCCTGGGCCGGGCCGAGGTCCTTTTGAAACTGCGCCAGGTCTTTGGCGAAATTCTCCGCGCCTTCGGGCTGGAGCGTGAATTTGAGCCGGCGGTAAAGGTTCACGGCGTTGGCGAGCTTGACAGCCTGTCTTTGGAAGCTGCTCTGGCCTTCGGACTTGACCGTGGCAGCCTGCTGGCCTTGCCGCAGGATCTCCTCCACCACCGGCTTCAGTTCGTTGAACGTGTAATAGTGAAGCCCCGATCTTTCCAGGCCTTTGTCCTGCAGCCTCAGTTCGCCCAGCAAATCCGAGTGGTGGATGAGGAAGATGGGGCGCGTGTCGGCGATTTCGGGGCGGGTCATCACCTCGAGCAGCCATTGGCTGGACTTGAGTTTCCTGGGGTGGCGCCAGAATCTCCAGGACGGCACTTGCTCCAGGGGCGCGTCGCCCGTGCTGCGAATCTGGAGCAGCGCGTTGCGAGCTACCGAATCGAACGGCTGGACGCGCCCGGCCAGCAACACCGGCAGCCGGCCAAATTCGCGCACCTGCAGCGCGCCGTCTTGCTTGGGCGCCATCACGGCGGCAATTTCGGCCCCGAACAAGGCGACCCAGAACCAGGGCATGATCTTCAAAAACCATTTCATAACATCATGCTTTGGTCTCTTTGAGGGCGGGGGGGCGGCAGGCCGCGCCGCGCCGGCGCTCCGGGCTGCGGTCTTTCCTTTCAAGGTGAAGCCCAGCAGGTGCGTGAGGAATTGCCAGAGCAGGCCGGCTCCCACCCAAATGCAGGCCATATAGATTGTGAGCCCGCTTGGGTTGCGAACGACTTGCAGGATGGTGCCGTGGTCGTCCTCGTCGAAGCCGGCCTGGTAGAACGTTTCCCAGGCATAGCGCAACGGGTTGTTCATGTAAATGAGCACTTCACGGCTCTCGCCGGTAGCGGGGCGCCGCAGCCGCACCCGGCTCGCGAAAGTCCTGGGGACCTCCGTCCCAGGATAGACATCGTGCCGGAACTCGAGCAACTGGAGGCTGAACGGCTGGTAATGCCGGCGCAGCCGCAACCCGAGCTCATAGCTCCGCTGGTTCCACGTGAAATTCTGCCGCCCAGTGATCTGCTCCGAGACCAGCCACGTCCCCAGCGACCGCTGCGCCGTGACCAGTTCCACCACGGCGCTGGGGATGTCGCGCCGCTCCATGTCCGTCACCCGCGGCAATTCCTGCACCGTGCAGCGCTGGCCAACCCCTTGCGTCGCCGCCGGCGGCTCGGGCGCGTCGGCCGCCCGCTCGGCCACGGCGGAATTGGCGTAAAAGTCCTTCACCCTCACTGTGAACGGCAGCGCGGGGGGCCGGACCTCCTTCTGGCGCAGCAAGACGGCCTGGGGGATGGCGACCACGGTATCAGTGTTTGGGTCCGTCTGATCGATAATGGCCAACTCGGTCTCGCGGTTGCTTTCCGAGTAATTCTTCGTTTCGCCCTCCCGTAGGTGCAGGGTGCTTTCACGAGAGAGCAGGTCGGTGAGGAACTGCCCGAGCAGCAGCAGGATGAGGCCGAAATGCACCATCCAGATGCCGGCCTTGTCCAGTGTGAGCCTCAAACGCTTGAAATGCGAAGCCACCAGGTTGATGACCAGCACGCCCCCGATCAGGTACCCCCCCGGAAACACAGGGATTCTCACCCCCCAGCCCGGCGGCGTCCAGCAGACGAAAAAGCTGCGGAAAAACTCCTTCTGCGCCTTGTATAAGCCGAGGTCCACTTGGGCGAGCGTGCCGGCAAAGACCAGCACTATCCCCAAGGCCAGGCACACGACCGTCAAGCCCAACGACGTGAACACCGCCCTCAGACGCTCCAAGAACAACTGCCCGTTCACCATGAGTGCCTCCGCTATCCTAAGTGAGCCGTTTCATAAATACGCTCACGCAGGCGGAACGGGCGTATCCTGACACTGCCACCAATTCCACTCTTCCCGCGCGCAGCGCGGCTCTATTCTGCCCCGGAGGGGCAGCAAGATAGTAGCCCAGGGCAAGGCCCGTCCCGCTCCGGGCGGGACGCGCCGCCGCCCTGGGTAAAGTGGAAAAAGGGATCACCCCCCTCCCGTGCGCTCCGAGCGCATGGGAGGGGGGAAGGGGGGAGGGCTTCTGCCCGCGCTCGGGGGCAGTGTCAGGATGCGCCCAGCAGAACCTCTTGCCGCCACGATAACTGACACAATGCGCTAGACTCATTTAACTCCTCTAACTCATTTGACGCCCCCGCCCACGCCCGGCGGATGCGAGGCCGGCAACCCCGGGGGCGGGCCGGCCGCGAAACTGAGGGACTTGAGGAATTCCACAAACACAGGCTTCTGTTGCGCCACCAGGCCGTCGTCGCCGGTCATCTTGAAAAACCAGGCGATGCCCTCGCGCCGCAGCACCCCCACCAAAATGCGGCTCCCGCTGCCGGAACCCGGCGCCGCCCCGGCCTGCTCATAAAGCTCGGCCTTTTGGCCGGCAATCTCCACCGGTTGGGCCAGCCTTGGCAGTTCCGCTTCGGTCACCGGCGGCTGGCCGACCTGGCTGCGCCAGCGGTTCACATTGTCCAGGTTGCTGCCGGCCAGACCAGGCAGCGGGACCACGCTCACCTCGGCTTGCTTGCCGCCGCTGCCCGCCACGCGAAACGAGGCCAACCGCATTGGGCCGGGCGCAACTTCCTCCCATCCGGCGGGCAGTTTCCATTGCAGCCTCGGCGCCCCGCTGCCTGCCCCAGGATGGCCGGCCGGCATGGCCGCCTCCACTGGCGCCTGCTCCCTGGCCACCCGATAGACCTCGACGTCATTCCGGCCGCAGCCGGCCAGGGCCGCCGCCACAAACAGAAGCCCCCTTCCCCCAACCATTCGGCGTCTCGGGTCCAGAGACAAAAAGTTCACCTTGATTCTCTACCTTTATTCGCCCCCAAGCGCAAGCTTCCAGCAGCCACCCCGCCGCGGGTCCAATGGACTTACGAACATCGCCCCTGCTCCGTTCGCTGCTCCTGGTCCTCGTCGCAATCTGCACCCGGGCAGCCCGGCCGCCTGCCCCGGCCAAGCGCCGCCAACCAGTTGCCGGCCCCGGCCGCGGCGCGGGCCAGGCCCCTAATTCTTAAGTGGAAATAAGTGGAAATAGCTGCAAAAACCGCTGGCGCGCGCGTGGAAACGGGCAGGAACCGGTTCCTGGCGGAGCGCGAACCGAAGCGGCGCTGTCAGTTTGGCATTCACCGGGTGATAGCCTTAGCAGGTCTTGGGCGGGCTGCCAAATGCTCCATTGGCTGGATTGGCTGTATTGGGAAATTTCAGGGGGAGAACGCAAAGGCGCCGCGTCTCGACGTTTGACAGGTGCGGCTTGACTTCTTGGTCTGCCGGCGGTTCAATTGCGGCCATGGCACGCGTACTACGCATCCAGCGCCCGGGTGGGCGCTACCACGTCACCGCTCGCGGCAACGAACGAAAGGCGATTTACCACAGAGGCAAAGCGGGCGCGGCTCAACATTTGACAAGTGCGGCGAGCAGCATGACCAACTGCGGCGGAGCCTGACTGACATCGAAAACCAATTGTCAAATGTTGAGACGTGACCCCATGTCTTACTAAGTATGAGTGAATCACGAAACAGGTTCTTATTTCCGGCGGTCGTCATCGTGGTGGCCATTTCCTTTTTTGAGGCGATGAGTAAGGGGAGGCTTTCCGGCTTCCTGCTGCGGCAATGCCTTGTCTTGCTGGTAACCGCAATTGTAGTCGCAACGTTCGTGTGGTCGGACAGGTTCCTGCGAAAGCGCCACGGCGCGGAATGGATGACGCGCTACTACAAATGGGTATTTAGAGTGATTGGCGCAGCGGTCGTTATCTTCTTTGCCACGGTGTTCACACGGTCCGGTCTGGAAGCGAAGCGTGAAGGCGAGTTCGGAGAGTTCGCGCTGGCTCTCCTTTCTATTGCAGTGGTTATCGGAACCATCGTTGGCATGGACATGTTCTTCCGAAGACGGCGGAGCAGCCAATGGATGAATGGCTTTCGTATCTGTATGGCGCTGGTAGTGGTCGCACTGCTCACGGGTCTGGGCGCGTATCTGCTCTCGAAAAACCCGTGAAGGGTGCCAGATGCTTCAATCCCGCTCGAACGGCAGGAGCGCAAGAGAAGCCGGTAGCGCGGTTGGCAACGCCATCTAACCCAATTTGTCTTTGAGATTCCTAATGCTGAACTCGGCGTCTCTAGCCGCCCCCGTGCCCGGAAATTTCTCCATCACAGCCGCGTACTTGGCCAGTGCCCCGGCTCTGTCACCCTTCGATTCCAGACGAACACCTTCGGACAAAAGCGGGTAAGCATCCTGCTGCTCACCCGACCCTCGGCAATGGTTGGAGATGAACTCTTTCAGTTCATTGGGCCGCAGGTAATCCCAAACAAAAAGGCAGAGGAAAAAGGCAGAGGGGTCGCGTCTCAACATTTGACAAGTGCGGCGAGCAGCAAGACCAACTGCGGCGGAGCCTGACTGACATCGAAACCTAATTGTCAAATGTTGAGACGTGGCCCGAATGGCAGTTAGTTACTATGCCAACAGCGTGTTCGGTCCCAAATATCGCAAATCATCGAGGGCTTAACTAACTGCCATTCAGACATGACCCCACGGCTTATTGATCGAGTGGTGCCAAAGCGCGTAACCTGCTCGTATGATACGGCTTGCAGGCGGGATCGGCGTCGTTTAATATACGGACGGCTCGTTGTATAATAATCGTTCGGCAATGTGCAGCGTATGACAAAGAGCACACAGCTATTTCGTTCCCACGGATACGCAGTTGTTCTGTCTCTCATGTTCCAGGTTTCGGCATGGGCCGTGTGTTTCGTCAATGGGTCGATGTATGGTCCGGCGGAGATCAGTGGCGGGATTTTGCTCAACTGGCGCGTGTGGTTTATCTCATGCGGCGTCTATTGGCTCGGCTTTCTCGCGGTGTTCCTCACGCGACGCCAGGGACCATCAGCGTGGCGGGTGCTCTACACCGGCTTGGGCTTTCCCGTCCTGTTCATTGCAGTGGCTTTCTTGGTCCCGCGAGTTTATGGCGTGGAGTAGAACTACCGGCATCGAGCCGAATCGGGTCGCCGGGAGCAGAAGGCAAAGGGGTCGCGGCTAAACATTTGACAAGTGCGGCTTGACTTTCTGGTCTGCCGGCGGTTGAATTGGGGCCACGGCACGCGCACTACGCATCCAGCGCCCGCGTGGGCGCTACCACGTCACCGCTCGCGGCAACGAACGAAAGGCGATTTAGCGGGAAGAGTCCGACCGCGCGCACTTTCTCGACTTGTTGGGGGAGCTGACCGAGCGGTTCGGGCTCCGGGTTCCTGCCTATATGCTGATGGACAACCACTCTCACGTGCTGGTGGAAACGCCGGAGGCCAACCTGAGCCGCACGATGCGATGGTTGAACGTGAGCTACAGCATGTGGTTTAATCGGCGGCACGGCCGCGTCGGCCATTTGTTCAACTAGCAAAACAAGTGCAGAAGACGGGAAGAGATCCAGTGGAGCAGTGATGGCCTGGGACCTTGGATGGACCGTTGAGGCAGCGTTCAGGGACCATGAGCCGCCTGGGCAGCGCGCGCGGCCCGACTGCCGTCTTCCCCGCCCCGGCGAATGGCCAGCACGATGTCGTCCTGGAAGGCGGGCGCGGCGAGTTTGCAGGCCCCGCCGGCAGGAGTGAGGTGTTCGGAGCGAATGACGGAGCCTTGCTTGGGGTCGAGCCACTGGGCCTTGAACTGGCCTGCCGGCAATGAAACCTCGACCACAAGCTGCCCATCGGCAAAGGTCGCCGCCGGGTATTGGCCATGCTCGCCTGGCTGCGGGGCGGTGCGCAGATACACAATGTAGTCCTGCCCCGGCCGCGCCAGGGCGCGGGCCGTCACGCCGGCCGCCGGGACCACGGTCACCAGGCCGTTGTCCGGCCGCATGTGGAGGAAATCGAAGCGGCGGATGAACTCGCCCAGGAACCGGAGTTGGCGGCGGAGGGCCGGGCTGCCGCCGCCGGGCTGGGTGGCCGGATAAACGAACCTGCCGTCCTCATGGCCGGCCGTGAACGAGTAGTCAAGATGGTTGAACAGGCCGCCGCCGGCGACGATGAAATCCCAGCCCTCCATCCGGTAGGGGGCATCGTTGGTGCCGCGGAACCCGGTCTCGTTGTCGCCGATGACACGGTTCAGGTCGTAGTTCAGGGCGACCGTCTCGGGCGGGCTGGCGTAATGGAAATTGAGGATGGCCACGGCGGGGTCAGGGTCTTTGACGCTGGCCTTTTGGTTGGCGATGTTTTGAGAGATGAGATGCCGCCGGCCAAGGCCCTTTTCGGTCTCGACAATCACCTCGGCGATGTGCCGCTGCCATGGGAGGGTGACGCCGCCGAAGTAAGGCTCGTTGCAGATTTCGTAGTAGAGATTGTCGAATCGGCTCAACTCCGTGACGACCTTGCGCACCAGGGTTTCCTCGACCCCAAGCAGGCCGTTGTTCTTGTCCAGGGTGTACACGTTGGTGCGCGCCAGCGCGCCCAGCCGGTTGACGTTGTTAACCGCATTCATCGGGCTGAGCCGCCACATGCTCTCCTCGTAGAACGGGCAGAAGAGATTGACCTCGACCACGATGCCCCGTTTGCCCGCCTGGAAAATGAAATCCTTGAGACGCTTGAAATAAGCCTGGTCCCATCGCGTCAGGTCGAATTTGTTCCCGCCATTCTGGTAGCCCGGCTGCTCGCTCCGAGCCCAGGGACTGGCAAAGCGGCCGGGCCTGGGCGCCAGCGTGTTCTGCGCGATCCTGAAAGCGCCGCTCGGCTCGCAATACGCCCCGACCCACGTCCGGGTGCCGTTCAGGCCCTCTTTGGCCAGCGTCTTCAAATACCTCCGGTAGTTGAAATCCAAGTTCAGCACCGCCCCGTAGTGCTCGCCCGAGGTGATGATGACCGTGGGCCGGCCGCGGAACAGGAAGTAATGCGGGTTTTCAGGGTGGAGGCGGAGGGCCTCGGCCGCTCCCACGGGCCCCGCCGCCAGGAACCACACGCTCAGCAGCCCAAGCCCCACTCGGCCAATACAGTGGCTGGAGTTCATCGGCTTCTCAAGCATCCGGCTCCCAGGATAGCAGGGGGCCTGGGGCTGTCAATCTTCAGGGCCGTGGCTACGCAAAGCAGCCCCGGCCCCATGGCACGTCTAACGGCGGTTGGTTCGAACGTCTCTCCCCGTACCCGGCAAAAGCCCATGACTCGCCTTTTTCCATGGATGGAAAGGCTTCGACCGGTGCGCGAACGGGTGACATGTTGACGGAATTCAAACGAATACATAGGAAAAATGCAGCAAGAAAACTTATGCTCTTGGCCAGGGCGGCAGGGCGGTCAGGGCATTCAGTCTAGGATTGCCGTCGAGACCGGCCTTGGGTTAGGCTCCCCCTGACCACAGACCCAGACAATAACCCGTGTCGAAGCGGAAGTTGAAGCCATTGAAAGAAACCGGGCCGGCGCGGGCTGCCGCCGGTCGCGGGACGCCGGCGGGCTCGGCGACGCCGGAAACACCGCTCTCCTCAAGGCACAAGTGGCTTGTCCGGGCGGCGGGGCTGATTTTGTTGCCGCTCTTGTTGTTGACCCTGGCGGAACTGGTTCTCCGCCTGGCGGGTTACGGTTATTCGACCGCGTTCTTCAAGCCCCTTAGAATCGGGCGCGAGGGCTGCCTGGTGGAGAACGATAAATTCGGCCTTCGGTTCTTTCCGCCGGAGTTGGCGCGCAGCCCGCCGCCTGTGGTGATGAAGGCAAAGAAGGGTCCTAATGTTCGCCGCCTCTTCCTGCTTGGCGAGTCTGCAGCCCTGGGCGACCCCCGGCCCGCCTATGGGGCCGGAAGGTATCTGCAGGCGCTGCTGCGGGAGCGTTTGCCCGGCACTGAGTTCGAGGTCATTTGCGGCGCCGTCACGGCCATCAATTCACACGGCGTGCTGCCCATCGCCCGCGAATGCGCCCATCACCAGGGCGATCTCTGGATTGTGTATTTGGGGAACAACGAGATGGTCGGGCCTTTCGGAGCGGCTACGGTGTTTGGCTCGCAGGCGCCGCCCCTCTGGCGGGTGAGGCTGAGCCTGGCACTCCAGGAAGCGCGCCTGGGGCAACTGCTGATGGCCCTGGCCCGGAAGGCCGGCGCGGTGGCCAGGCACGGCCCGTCGTGGGGCGGGATGCAGATGTTCATGGAAAACCGGATTGCCCCCTCCGATCCCCGAAGAGAGGTGGTTTATCGCAGCTTCCGGCGCAACCTGGAAGCTATCGTGCGGGCAGGCCGTGCCCAGGGCGTGCCGATCCTCCTCTCGACGGTGGCCGTGAACCTCAAGGATTGCCCGCCTTTCGGCTCGGTGCTTGATGCCGTGGTGCCGGACGCAGCCCGCCAGTCTCATGCCCGGCTCTGCGCCGGCGCGGCCAAAGCGCAAGAAGAAGGGGACTTTGCGGGCGCCGCAAACAAGCTCGAAGCAGCGGCCAGGATCGATCCAACGTCCGCCGAACTCCAGTTTCGCTGGGGGGAATGCCTTTTGGCCCTGGCTCAGAGCCGCCAGGCGCCGGGGCCGACGGCCCCTCGGGCACAGGCGACTCTCAAGGCCGAAACCAACGCGGTCGGGACGCCTGCCCCACCACTGACGGCCCTGGCGTCCGCGCGGGACCACTTCCAGCAGGCGCGTGATGCCGACGCGCTCCCTTTTCGGGCCGACTCGCGCATCAATGCGATTATCAAGCAGGTGGCGGCGCAATTTGCCGGTCCCGGCGTGGCGCTGTGCGATGCGGCCGCTGTCTTTGCGGCGAACAGTCCGGTGGGCATTCCGGGCAAAGAGGCCTTCTGCGAACACGTGCATTTCAATTTCGACGGCAACTACGCGCTGGCCCGCGCCTGGGCGGCAGCGGCGGAGCGTCTCCTGCCCATGGCCGCAACCAACGCCGCGAGGGGGGATTGGGCTTCGCAGGAAGTGTGCGAGCGGCGATTGGCGCTGACGGACTGGAACCGTTACGCCGTGCTCGAGGACATGCTTCAGCGCCTGTCACAACCGCCCTTCACGGGGCAGCTCCATCATTCTCAGCAGGTGGAGGGTGTCCGCGATGAGATGCGCGCGGTGCGCCGGCGGTTGGATCGCAACGCGGCGGCGGCGGCCAGCGAGGTCTGCCTGGCCGCCCTGGAGCGGGCGCCGGATGACCACCGGTTGCACGAGAATACCGCCCAGTTTCTCGAGGGGATCGGCAAGTTGCAGGGAGCCGTGGCCGAGTGGCGGCGCGTGCGGGAGCTCATCCCGCAGCATCATGTGGCCTACTTCCAGGCCGGGCGATTGCTCGCGCGGCTGGGGGATTTGGCCGCCGGACGCGCGCTGCTTTCGCAGGCCGTGAGCCTGCGCCCCGACCTGGCGGAGGGCTGGCTGGAGCTGGGCAACATCCACGCCATGCAACTGGAACCCGAGCTCGCCCTCAAGGACTACCAGCGGGGCCTGCAACTGGCGCCGCAGGACTACCGGCTGTACTACCACGCCGGCAAGGCGCTCTCCAAACTCAAGCGCCGCGCCGCCGCCATTGAGAGCTTCCGGCAGGCGCTAAACTTGCGCCCCGATTATTGGGAGGGCCGCTATGCCCTGGGCGAGGAGTTGGCCTTCGACGGCCAGACCGCCGCGGCGCGCAAGCAACTCGAGGAGGTGCTCCGCCTGAAACCCGATTACGCCATGGCGCATTTGAATTTGGGGGTCGCCCTCCTCCGGGAAAACGACCTTGAAAACGCGCTGCGGCACTTCCAGGAGGCGGCGCGTCTCGATCCCAAGGACCCGCTCGCCCGGGAGTATATCGACAAACTGCGGGCGGGAAAAAGGTAGTTCCCCTCGTTCGGCCCACAGGGGACTTCAGCCCCATAGGCTCTGAGTCATGTCCCGCGTACAAGAAAGAGACCGGGCTGGCCAGCCAACCCGGTCTCCTGAGGAATCACGAAGCGATGGTTACGGCTCGACGGGGACGGGCACCGTCACGCGGAAGTACTTGGCGCCGCTCGTCGCCAAGGTCGTGAAGACGTTGTTGCCCGGCTGCGGGTCGACGTTTGTCCAGTGCGCCGGACTGAGGGTCGGCGAGGATTGGAGAATGCCCGCGCCGTTCCAGGTCACGGTGACCATGCCTTTGGCAAGGGTCGGCGTATGCAAAGTCGGCAGAACGGTCACCGCCCGGTAGGCGAGGAGCGATTGAGGGTTCATCGTGTCGTTGACCAGCGACCGCACGCCGCCGTCCACAGCCGCCCCAGGAATAACGGTGGACCATTCGCACCCGGCGCCGCCGGCACCTTGGTAGTAGAGCAGGCGGAGGGGATAAGCTCCGGCGGCAGGCACCCAGAAGCCGAAGTCGATGTCACTCATTCCCTTGCCGTAATCGGCCTGGCCGAGCTGCAGGTGGGCGTCGGCGCCGATGCTCGCGACGAGGTTGGCATTGGTCTTCCAAAAGTCCAACTGGCCGGCGTAGGAACTGCTCATCACCACCGGGATCGTCACGGGACGCGGACCGCCGCCTGCGAGGTACGGCATACCCCAGCTCGGATCATTGAGGATGATGGCGCCGATCGCGCCGTTGGTCTGGAGATACCAAGCCCAGGCATAGACGGTCGAGGCGCCGCAATGGGTGTTCAGAATGACGCCGATCTTGTTGGTCAGATCGATGGCCGGCAGGTTCGGGCAGGCGCCTTCGCCCACATAGACCACCGGGCCCGTGATGGGCGGCACCGGCAGGCTGCCCCCGAAAGTGGAGTTGTTGGTATTCGCATTCACGCCCTCGATGTCCGTATCGATTCCCGGACCGGTGACATGCACCGCCTGGCGCGTGACGCCGATGCCTTCGGTCAGCCGGAAACCGTCATCGCTGTTCACGCCCATGCGGCAGAACCCCGCCGCGGGGAATACCACGTAAGTTTGGAACCCGGCCGCGAAGTAGTTGGCATTGCCGGTGACGCCAGGGATGCCAGGCAGACCGTAGTCGTTGGCGAAATCGCCACCGGAGGTGACGATGTTGAAGTCCACCACGTTGGTCCAATACCAGAGGTTGCCCATAACGGCCGGCATGCCGCTGCTGCCGCCGTTGACGGTGTCGGCCGTGTTAGTGCCGAACCAGGGGAAATAGAGGCCGGCGAGGAGCGAGTTGTTCTCGTCGCACTGGTTGGCGGTGTAATCGCCGGGATCTCCACCGGTGGCCGGATCGAGTTGGGTGACCTTGAGCACAAATCCAGGCTGGGTCTTGTCCACCGCGTTGACCGGCACGCTCAGCGCCTGGTTGAGCGTAGGGAAAGTGCCCACCGTGAAGGACCAGGAATTGCTCGCGTTGATCGTTCCGGTATCACTCCAGAGCAACGTGGCCGTATGCTGGCCCGCGGACAGGCCGGGCGGAGGGAGGGTGAGCACGAGGGTGGTGAGGGCCCCTTGTTGGGTGATGACCGGGCTGGTGGCCACGCCGTCGATGAGCAGCACCGGGGCATGCGTGGGGCTGACCTGGGTGCTCCCGGCGGTGAACTGGATGACCACGTGATCCGGCCAGCAACCCGTCTGGCCGTCGTAGGGGTTGAGCTGCGACACATAAGCCGGCAGCGCCGGGCCTTTGAAGAAGGCCTTGATTCCCGTGTCTTCGGGCGGGCTTGGATCGTTGACCAGGATCTTCGTCCCGTCCGGCTGCACCACGAACCACTCCAGGTTCGCCCCGTTGTCCGGCAGTTCGCCGTTGCCGTTCTCCCAGCGCAGGCAGAACGGGTAAATGCCGGCGTTGGTTGCCACGATCTGGAAGGTGCTGTCGGCCGCGCCGCGCCCGCCGTCCCACTGGCCGCACACCGTTGCCAGCCGGTCACGGGGATCCGGCCCCATGGTGACGATGAATCCGTCATCGCTGTTCACCCCCAGGACGTAGGACCCAGGCTGCTGGAACTGCAGGAAGCAGAGCACTTCCAAGGCCGTGCTGCCATTGAGTCCGTTCCCGCCCGGGATTCCCGGGAAAAGCCCGTCCGGATAGCCATTTGCCGTCGTGAAGTTGCCAACGTCGCTGCCGCCCGAAGACGCGGGGGCGATGTTGAAGTTGATGACGTCGGTATAGTCGATATAGCCGCCGTCCGTCGCGGCGCTCAGGTCGGCATTGTTGGCGCCGTGCAGGCCTTCGAGTTGCTCCTGCATCCAATAGACCCGGTTCGGCTCGGCACCAGACTGCCAGGGCAGGATTCGGAAGCCGGGCTGGGTGTCCACGCCCGTTACCGCCCAGCTCGCGTTAACGACCTGGTAGGCCATGACCGTGAAGTTCCAGGTGTTGGTGAAGGGGCCGCCGCCCGACGTGCTATAGACCAACTGCGCCGTATTCGTTCCCGCAGGCGGCAACTCGCCGGCGGGCAACGTCACCGTCGTGACCCCGTTGGCTTGGCTGACCGCCAGGGTGAAGGCCACTCCATTGATGGTCAGCGTGATGCTGTCGGGAGTGACCGTCGTGCTGCCATCCGTCAGCCTGGCGATAAACCCAGTCGCGCGAACGCCGGTCGCGCCGGGATTGGGGACGAGCTCCGAGACATAGGCCGGCAGCGGCGGGCCTTTGAAGAAGGCCGTGACTGCCGTAGTGTTGGTCTTGGACGGATCGTTGACCAGGATCTTCGTCCCGTCCGGCTGCACCACGAACCACTCGAGATTCGCGCCGTTGCCCGGCAGTTCGCCGTTGCCGTTCTCCCACTGCAGGCGGAACGGGTAAATGCCGGCGTTGGTCACGACGAAGGTGAAAATCGTGTCCGAAGAGCCGCGGGGCCCGTTGAATTGGCCGACGCTCAGGGCGCCCCAATCCGAGGGGTTCGGGCCCACGGTAACGTTGAAGCCGTCATCGCTGTTCACCCCCATGGTATAGAGGCCTCCGTTCGTGAACTGCAGGAAGCAGAGCACTTCCAAGGCCGTGCTGCCGTTCAGTCCATTGGCTCCGGGAATGCCGGGGAATGGGTTGTCGTAGTAGCCGTTGTTCAGTTGGAAATTGCCATTCTGGTTACCCCCGATGTTGAAGTTGATGACCCCGGTAAAGTCGATATAGCCGCCGTCCGTCGCGGCGCTCAGGTCGGCATTGTTGGCGCCGTGCAGGCCGCGGAGTTGCTCGTCGGCCCACCAGTTGTTGTTGGGCTCGGCACCGGACTGCCAGGGCAGGATTCGGAAGCCGGGCTGGTTGGTGTCCACGCCCGTTACCGTCCAGCTTGAGTCAACGACCGGGTAGGCCGGGACAGTGAAGGGCAGATTAGCAGCCGTCACCACACGGCCAAGCGTGTCCGTCACCGTAACCGTTACCGTGTGGCTCGACCCGGCGGCAAGGAGGGTTGGGAAACCGTGGTAAACAACCGTGGACGTCGTGCCTGCTTTAGTCAGCGTCGCGGCTAGCGCAGGGCCGCCGTCGATTTGGACGGTGGCCAGCTTGGTCGTATCAACCACGCCCGGCCCCGAATCGTAAAAGGTAACCGAGCAGCCGTCGGGAAGACCGGTGGCAGTTCCAATGACGACACCCGCCGCCGCGATGGTCGTGATGCTGATATTGTCTATATCCTGGATCTGCCAGGCGTCTCCGGTCCGCCCGGCGAAGACCAGCGCGCCAGGGGATGCGGCGTAGGTGGTCTGGTAGTTGTTGACCAACTGAGTGCCCTTCCACCAGACGTTCAACAAACCGTTAGTGCTCAAAGCCACCTTCAGGTGCGCCCACCCCAGGGGCGCGGGCGTATTGCTCCCGTCGTTGGGACCGGTTTGGATCGAGCTCGGGTTATCCACCGCCCCGTTGAGGACCGGCATCGGATATTGCCGTACCAGCCAGCCGTCCACACGGACATCTATACCTCTGATGTCCCACCCATCCCCAGGCCCGCACCCGGCGGCGCCGCCGACTTCAAACGGCCAGGGGCCGGTGCTGTTGTCGGGGCCGCTGTCCCAGGCGTCGAACCCGATGGAAATGCCGGTCCAGGTGCCTTCCTCGGGCAGGTTGTCCTCATTATTTGGGCCTGTCGCAAAAACGCCGTGCCCGATCCACTCAGCCCCGGCAGGAGGATTTGGGTCAGTGCTCGCTGTCGTCGGGTTGCCGCCGTTGGCGACCACGGACAACACCGGGTCGTTGGCGCGCACGTAGTTGATGCTGAATCCGTCGGCCGGCGTCGTGGTGCCGTTGCCGATCCGCAGGTCCGCCTCGAACGTGAACCCCTGGATGACCGCCCCGTTGTCGAAATCGGCGAAGACGATCGCGCTTCGCAGGCCGCGGGCGGCCGCCGTGACTTCCAGATAGCCGTCGTTGGCGTTGGTTGCAGCGCCCACGCCGTCGTATGAATACCAATTCGCATTCCCATAAAGCGTCAGCAAGCCGCTGGTGGTCGGGTCGCTGTTGAAGTCGAAGAACTGAGTGCTCGCTTGGGCCGTTGCTGCGCAAAGCAGCGCCAGCCCGAAGGCACATCTAACGGCACATCTAACGGTTTTTCTCATGAGTTTTTTCCTTTCTGGCACGCACGTTCTACGAGCGGGGTTTGCGTGCTTGATTTACAGTTGAGTTGTACATCCCGTCCCCGAGGCAGACCAAGGCCTGCGCCGCACCGGAACTCCACCGGCGACGAGCCTTCGGCTCCTTCGTAAAAGGGTGACATTGCAACAGGCTTAGCAAAGTTCTTGAAACAGCACAAGATAAAAATCTAATAGCTTTGGGTGCCGAGCACATGAGCACATGGGTGTGAGACACAATCCTTCGCTTGAGCGGCCAGCGGCAGAGTATCGTTACGAGCGGCCTGCGTATTGAGCCGGTCAGGCCTGGGCGTCGTGGCCCACCCGCTGGACCATCCGTTGAATCTGCCGGGCCGAGTTCCGGGTGCCGCCGGTTTGCTCCAAGTGTCGCTCGGCTTGCAGGCAGGTGGCCTGATCGGCCCCTTCCAGACACAGGAGCTTGGCCAGGGCGATTCTGCATCCAATCATTGATCCAGGTTGCATTTTCGGCCCCAAAAAGGTATATTGACAAGCCCAGCGGGGATTCTGGCGAAGCCCCAATAGGTTGGTTTGAGCGGCGGAAGCTCCCACAACTAATGGTGTTTTTTCCCTGGGCCAAGGCTCCAAATAAAGATTGTGGTTGAGGGTCATTTTTTATAGGCTTTTGCCGCCGCAATCCGACGGCCAAAGTGTCTCTTTTGAACGATTGTTTATGCCTGACCTGAACGTGCTACAAGCAACGCGAAACACCCGTGCCACGCTCGACGCTCCGGAGAAGTATGACGCCTCGAAGATCGACAAGCTCGAGGGGTTGGAGGCCGTGCGCCGACGGCCGGGGATGTTTATCGGCGACCCGGACGAGCGCGGGCTGCACCACTGCGTTTTCGAGGTGCTGGACAACTCCATTGACGAGCACCTGGCCGGCTTTTGCGACCGGATCGAGGTGACCGTCCACGTGGATGGGTCGGTGTCCATCCGGGACAACGGGCGCGGCATCCCGGTGGATATGCATCCCAAGTGGAACATGCCGGCGGTGGAACTGGTGCTGACGAATTTGCACGCGGGGGGCAAGTTCGGGCAAGGGGCCTATAAGTATTCGGGCGGTTTGCACGGCGTGGGCGCCAAGTGCGTCAATGCCTTGTCCGATTGGTTCAAGGTGGAAGTCTCCCGCGACGGCAAGGTCTATGCCATGCAGTTTGAGCGCGGCCTCACCACCGGCAAGCTCAAGGTCATCGGCAAGGCCAAGGGCACCGGCACCCTGGTCACCTTCAAGCCCGACCCCACGATTTTCACCCTCACCACCGAATTCAAGTTCGAGCTCCTGGCCAACCGGTTGCGCGAGCTGGCCTTCCTGAATCCGGCCGTGGAAATCATCCTGACCGATGAGCGGGATGAGAAGACGGAGCGGTTCTACTACAAGGAGGGCATCGAGGAGTTCGTCAAGCAACTGGGCCGCAACAAGCAGGTCCTGCATCCCAAGCCCATCGTCATCAGCCGCCAGAAGGAAGAGGTCTTCGTCGACTGCGTCCTGCAGTACAACGACAGCTACACCGACCAAATCCTCTGCTTCGCCAACTCGATCCCCAACCCGGACGGCGGCACGCACCTGACCGGTTTCCGCGCGGCGCTGACGCGCGCCATCAACCAATACGCCAAACAGCACGAGTTGCTGAAAGAGAAAGACCCGGCCATCTCCGGCGATGACGTTCGCGAAGGCCTGGTCTGCGTGCTGAGCGTGAAGCTGCCCAACCCGCGCTTCGAGTCCCAAACCAAGGTCAAGCTCGTCAACACGGAAATCGATGGCATCGTCTCCTCGATCATTTATGACGGGCTGATGACCGTCTTCGACGCCACGCCGTCCGTGGCGAAGAAAGTGGTGGATAGGGGCCTGCTGGCGGCGCGCGCGCGCGAGGCGGCCCGGAAGGCGCGCGAGACGGTCCGCAAAGGCGCCCTCACCGGCGGCGGTTTGCCCGGCAAGCTGGCCGACTGCTCCGACCGCGACCCCGCCAACACCGAGCTCTACATCGTCGAGGGCGACTCGGCCGGCGGCTCGGCCAAACAAGGCCGGGACCGGAAGTTCCAGGCGATCCTGCCGATTCGCGGCAAGCTGATCAACGTCGAAAAAGCCCGCCTGGACAAGGTGCTCCAGAACAACGAAATCCGCACCATGATTACCGCCGTCGGCACCGGCATTGGCGAGGGCGACGGCGAGGGCGCCTTCAATCTGGAGAAGCTCCGCTACCACAAAATCATCATCATGACCGATGCCGACGTGGACGGCTCGCATATCCGCACGCTGCTGCTGACGTTTTTCTACCGGCAGATGCCCGAGCTGGTGCGGCGCGGCTATGTCTATATCGCCCAGCCGCCCCTTTACCAGATTTCCCGCAAGAAACGCGTCGAATACGTCGAGGACGACGCGCAGTTGAACCGGATTTTGATTCAGCTTGGCACCGAGGAAGTCCGCCTGCGCAACCGGACCGACGAGCAGGAACTGTCCCAGGCGCAACTGAGCGAAATCCTGCGCCTGCTCGAGGCCCTGGACAAATTTGCCAATGGCCTGCGGCGCAAAGGCGGCGACTTCGCCACTTTCCTCGAACAGCGGCATCCGCTGACCCACGAACTGCCGCAGCACCTGGTCAAAATCCGCGCGGGCAACGAAGAGACCGTGCACTACTTCTACAGCAGCGAAGACCTCGCCCGCTTTGACGAGGAAAATCCCGACCTGCACCTGGGCCTTTCGGGCGAGGAAGAGGCCGACACCTCGCCCCTGGAAAAGGCCAAGAACGGCTCGACCCGGCGCGCCCGGCATGAGGAACTCTATGAGAGCCACGCCATCCAGGAGTTGCTCGCCAAGCTGGCCCGCAAGGGCTTGAAGGTCGAGCATTACTCGGCGCAGGACCAGCCGCTCTTCGAGCTGCTCGAGGGCGAGGGCGACAAACAGCAAATCAAGCCGCTGTTTTCGATCCCCGAAATCCTGTCGGGCATCAAAGAGGTCGGCCGGCGGGGCTTGCAGATCAAGCGGTTCAAGGGCCTGGGCGAGATGAATCCCAAGGAACTGTTTGAGACCACCATGAACCCCGCCCGGCGCAAGCTGCTGCGCATTGACCTGACCGATGCGGTCGAGGCGGAAGAGATGTTCACCAGGCTCATGGGCGAAGAGGTCGAGCCCCGCCGCCAGTTCATCGAGGACAACGCGCTCAACGTCAGAAACCTGGATGTCTGAATCGCAAGATTGCCCAACTGCAAGCCCAGTCAGCCGGCGCGCTCGTCCTCAAGGAGAAGCCTGAACCTCAAGCGCCGCCGCCATAATTGAGGATGCTATGTCCGAACCTGACGAGACCAACGAGGCCCCGCGGAGCAGCGCCCCGGCGTTCGCGGCCAACGAGAAGATCGCCAAGATCAACGTGGCCGAGGAGATCAAGAACTCGTTTCTGGATTACTCGATGTCGGTGATCATTTCGCGGGCGCTGCCCGACGTGCGGGACGGTCTGAAGCCGTCCCAGCGGCGCATCCTCTATGCGATGCACGAGCTGGGGCTTTATCCGCCCAAAAAGCCCATGAAGTGCGCCAAAATCTGCGGCGACACCTCGGGCAATTACCATCCCCACGGCGAGGCGGTGATTTATCCGACCCTGGTGCACATGGCGCAGCCCTGGGCCATGCGGGAGCGGTTGGTGGACCCGCAGGGCAACTTCGGCTCGGTGGAAGGGGACCCGCCCGCCGCCATGCGTTACACCGAGGCGCGGCTCACCCACCTGGGCGGCGCGCTGATGGAGGACATGGACAAGGACACGGTCGATTTTGTCCCCAATTACGACGAGCGGCTGACGGAGCCGGTCGTTTTCCCGGCCGCCTTTCCGAACCTGCTGGTCAACGGCGGCACGGGCATTGCCGTGGGCATGGCCACCAACATTCCCCCGCACAACCTGGGCGAAGTCATCGAGGGCGTCTGCGCCCAGATCGACCATCCCCAAATCACCGTCGAGGAGCTGCTCCAGCACATCAAGGGACCGGATTTCCCCACCGGCTGCATGGTTTGCGGCCTCGAGGGGCTCAAGCAATACTTCACCGACGGCCGCGGCAGCTTGAAGGTCCGCGGCAAAGTCGGCCTCGAAGAACTCAAAGGCGGGCGCGAGCAGCTTATCATCACCGAAATCCCGTACAACGTGAACCGCGCCGTGCTGGTCGAGCGGATTGCGGCGCTGGTGAACGAGAAGGTCATCACCGACATCGCGGGTGTGCGGGATGAATCGGATGAGAACACGCGCGTGGTCATCGAGCTGAGGCGCGACGCGATCCCCAAGGTGGTCATCAACAACCTCTACAAGCATACGGCGCTGGAGACCAGTTTCGCCGTGAACGCGCTCGCCATCGATCACGGCCGGCCCAAGACGCTCGGCCTCAAGGAGTTGATCAACTGCTACATCGAGCACCGCCGCGAGGTCGTCATCCGCCGGGCCAAATATCAACTGCGCAAGGCCGAGGAGCGCGCCGAGACCCTGGAGGCCTGCCTGCTGGCCCTGGCCAACCTGGATGAGTTCATCCGGATTATCCGCAGTTCGGCGAGCCGGGAAGAGGCGAAGATCAAGCTGCTGGGCTTCGATTTCACGCGCGCCCAGGTCGAGCGCCTCGGCATCCTCATTCGCAGCGAAGCGCGGCTCACCAACGGGCGCTACTCCTTCAGCGAGGCCCAGGCCAACGCGATTCTCGATTTGCGCCTCTACCAGTTGACCGGCCTGGAAACTGACAAAGTCAGGGCTGAGTACCGCGATTTGCTCTCCCGCATCAGCGACCTGCTCGACATTCTGGCCAAGGAAACCCGCGTCCTGGCGATTATCAAAGGCGAGTTGCGGGCGCTCAAGGAAAAATACGCCACCCCGCGCCTGACCCAACTGGCGCCCGACGAGGGCGAGATGGCCATCGAGGACCTGATCGCCAACGAAGGGGTCATCATCACCATCACCCACAACGGCTTGATCAAACGCACCAACATCAGTTCCTACCGCGCCCAGCGGCGCGGGGGCAAAGGTGTGATTGGCATGGTCACCCGCGAAGGCGCCACGGAGGAAGACAAAGACTTTATCGAGCACCTCTTCACCGCCGGCACGCATGACCACCTGATGTTCTTCACCAACACCGGCCGCGTCTATGTCGAGCGCGTGCATGAGATTCCGGACATGGGCCGCGCCTCCAAGGGCCGGAGCATTGCCAACCTGCTCGAGCTCAAGCCGGGCGAAACCATCGCCGCTTTGATCCGCATCGAGGCCAAAACCGGGCCGGACAGGCAAGACCTGACCTGGCAGCAGCCGGGCTTCCTGTTCTTCGCCACCCAGCAGGGCACGGTCAAGAAGACGCCGCTGGAGGATTTCGCCAATGTTCGCAAAGGCGGCATCATCGCCATCGGCATCGAGCCGGGCGACACCCTGATCCGTGTGAAACTGACTTCCGGCCAGGACCAGGTCGTCCTCATCACCCGCGACGGCATGAGCATCCGCTTCGCCGAAGACGACGTCCGGCCCATGGGCCGGCCGGCGGCCGGGGTAAAGGGCATCTCTCTGGAGCAAGGCGACGCGGTGGTGGCCCTGGCCGTGGTGGTGCCCGACGCCACTTTGCTGGTCGCCGGCCAGAACGGCATCGGCAAACGCACCCCGTTCGACATGGCTCTCGAAGACGGGACCGTCGAGCCGGTCTATCGCCTCCAGTCCCGCGGCGGCAAGGGCATCATTACCATGAAGGCCAACGAAAAAACCGGCGCCGTGGTGGGCGCCCTCACGGTGCATCAGGCCGACGAAATCATGTTGATCACCGCGGGCGGACAGATGGTGCGCATCTTCGTGAAGGACATCCGGGAGGTGGGCCGCGTTACCCAAGGCGTCAAGCTCATCAACCTGGAAGGCGACGACAAACTCCAGGCCATTGCCCCCGTCATCAGCGAGCAGCAGGAAGATGCCGCCGTCGAGCCGGCCCCGGCCCCGTAGGCAAACATTGCATCAATCCCCATACGTCGGGATTGCGCAACAATGCCCAGGCCTGGCGCGCAGCGCCTACCCTGGGTCTGCGGCCCAAACGGAGGCCCAACCGCAACGCGGTTGCGCAACAGAGCGCAGGGCAAGCCCTGGGAGAGGCGCGACGCCAAAGGCGTCGGTCATACCAGCCCAGGGCAAGGCCCGTCCCGCTCCGAGCGGGACAGGCCGCCGCCCTGGGTAAAGTCGAAAAGCCGATCACCCCCCTCCCATCCCGCCCTGCGGGATGGGAGGGGGCAAGGGGGGAGGGCTTCGGCCCGCGCTCGGGCTCAGCCCTCCAGCCTCCCCGCTGCGCCGGGCTGGGCACAGCGCGGCGAGCAGCCTCCAGCCTCCAGCCTGCACGGCTTCCGCCCGCGCGCGGGGGCAGTGTCAGGATGCGCCCGAGGCCCAATTCTTATTGACGGCGGAGTGTCTGAAGGGGATGATGTCAGTATGGCCTGCAAGATTACCCCAGTTCTCGCTTGGGCGTGTTGTGTTCTCGCGGCGCTCAGCACGATGAGCCAGACCGTCATCCTGAAGGATATCGATTCCGGGCTCACCTCGCCGCAGGGCAGCTACCGGTGGCTGGACGTCGCCGACCAGGTTTACAGCGATGCCTATCGGACTAATTACAACTACACCCAAGCGAGTGTTTCGGTCACCTTTGACGCCTCCTCACAGCCCGTCTGCGGCACGCTGTTGGCGACTAACCTCAAACCGAACTTTGCCTATCAGCTCAAGCTGGTGGGCACTGTGGGCACACCAAGCAACGAGAAGATTGGGCGGGCGGGCCGGTACTGGCAGGAGGAATGGAACGGCGCCACCTGGGCCAACGGTGGGAACCTCAACGACAAAGGCTCCGGCTATTTCCCGTCGCCAAACGATACGGCTTACTTTGCCAACAGCGCTGTGCCTGATCCGACCAGTCCGACGGGGAAGAAATACCGATACACCTGCTACTTGGTCTTCGATTACCTGATCACAGACACCAACGGCAACGCGGCCCTGAGCTTCCAGATCGATAGCAGTTACCACGTGTTGTGGAAAACCAGCCAGCAGACTCGCGGCTCCCAAGACGGGCCGGTCAAGAGCGCCACGTTCGATCCCGCGCCCTCGGAGCCAGCCTACAGTGTGGACTATCCAAGGGCAGACGTGGCCATCTTTGGGGAGTGGGAGCGCTTGCCTGGTGGCGGCATCCAGTTGATGCCGGGTGACTATCAGTGCCAAGTCATCCTCACCGAAGAGTCGTTCCATGGCAGCGGGGGACAATACGCCGGCGGTTGGGCGGCGGCGATGGGGGGTGACCTCGCTTTCCGAGCAGCCCCAAGGATTAAACGGGTGTCGGTTGCGAACCACGTGCTTTCACTCGCACTGGCGGACTGCTATGTTGGCATCACCAATTTCGTCGAACGCTCTTTTGAAGTGGGGCCGGCCAGCGGCTGGGAGAAGGTCTTCACCTTTGTCAGCAGCACCCCCGATACGAACTGGTCGGAGACGCTCGAGGCTGGTCCGGCACGAGCGTTTTACCGCGTGGCAAGTCAAGTCGCTCCGTAGGCCACCGAGTGGAGCGTTCAGAGCCGCGCCCGCCTGCGGGCTGAAAGCCCGCGATGTGAAAGCCTGGGGTGAGGCGCACCGCGCCGAGCCCCAGGTGATGGGACCGGCAAACCCCACCGCCCTGCAAGGGCGGGACAAAGCGCGTGAGACCAGAGCTCGGAGGATACCTGGGCAGGCCGGCCCCAACCGCAACGCGCCCGGCGAAAAAGGCCAGGAGGGACGCCGAGTGCCTATCGTGGGCGCCGGCGGCCGACATTGCATCAATCCCGACACGTCGGGATTGCGCAACAAACCCCACCGTTGGCGCGCAGCGCCAGATTCAGGTCCATCCGCGAAGCCTCCGGTCCGATCTTGCGGGCCGGATGCCAGATTGGGTGCGCCCTCGGTGACCCGTTTGGAACGGTTTGCAACCCCTTGGGAGGGGACCGCCGTAAAATGCCGAAATGGGTCCCCAGAGTGGAGCTCTCCGCGCCGACCCACAACATGTGCGCTACGGCACGTATTTCACCCGAAGGAACCCCGCGGTGCCAACGGCGTTGGCGTATTGGATGCTGGTGGCCGCTGTGGGGGTGAAGATGCTGCCGAGATTGCTCCAGGTCCCTCCGGCGACCGGGGTAAACTCAAGCTGGTACTTGTCATAGGGTGAGAGATTAGCCAAGTCCAACTCCAGCACGGGAGTCACCAGCGGTCCAAAGAACAGCACCGTGATCCGCATCGTGGGTTGCGGAATGAACGGCGGTTCTATGACGATAATCGGCGTGGTGTAGCCGGACCCGGCAACGAGAACGTTGACTGCGGTTACGACTGCGTTGCTCACCACGGCCTCGGCTTGCGCCCCGCTTCCGTTCCCGATGATTCTAACGGTTGGCGTATTGGTGTATCCGCAACCCCCGTCCGTGATATTGACTCCGACCACAAAACCGTTCACCACGGTCGCCGTAGCCGCGGCAGCATAGGGGACACAGGGCGTGCCTTTGGTGATCCGGTTGTTGTCCGTATCCACCACATAAAGGTTGCCTGCGCTGTCCACTGCTACACCTTGGGGGGAGGAGAACCGCGCCGCGCTCCCCGTGCCGTCCGCGCTACCAGCAGTCCCGGCGAGGCCCGCCAGCGTCGTGACCACCCCCTGCGGCGTGATCTTGCGAATCGTGGAGTTGTGTTGATCCGCCACATAAATGTTGCCTGTGCTGTCCACCGCCAGACCTCGGGGCCAGTCGAACCGCGCCGCGCTCCCCGTGCCGTCCGCGCTGCCAGGATTGCCGGCCAGCCCCGCCAGCGTCGTGACCACGCCTGCGGGCGTCACCTTCCGAATCGTGCAGTTCACGTAATCCGCCACATAGACGTTCCCCGCGCTGTCCACCGCGACGCCGGTGGGGCCAGCGTCAGCGTTGCCAAACCGCGCCGCGCTCCCCGTGCCGTCCGCGCTGCCATAACTCCCGGCCAGCCCCGCCAGCGTCGTCACCACGCCTGCGGGCGTAATCTTGCGAATCGTGCAGTTGTTCCATTCCGGCACATAGACGTTGCCGCCGCTGTCCACTGCCACGGCGATGGGGCCCCTGAACCGCGCTGCACTCCCTGCGCCGTCGTTGCTGCCAGTGTTCCCGGCCAGCCCCGCCAGCGTCGTGACCACCCCCTGGGGCGTCATCTTGCGGATCGTCTGATTGGGGGTGTCCGCCACATAAATGTTGCCTCCGCTGTCCACCGCCACGCCTTCCGGGATGGAGAACTGCGCCGCACTCCCCGTGCCGTCCGCGCTGCCAGGATTCCCGCGCAGCCCCGCCAGCGTGCTCACCACGCCTGCGGGCGTGACCTTGCGAATCGTGTTGTTGGGAGCGTCCGCCCCATAAATGTTGTCCGTGCTGTCCACCGTCATGTGGAAGAGGCCGGAGAACCGCGCCGCGCTCCCCGTGCCGTCGGCGCTGCCAGAATTCCCGGCCAGCCCGGCCAGCGTCGTCACCACGCCTGCGGGCGTGATCCTGCGAAGCGTGTGGTTGGGACCGTCCGCCACATAAACATTGCCCGCGCTGTCCACCGCCACGCCGGCGGGGCCAGGGCCATCGCTGGCGCGGCCAAACCGCGCGGCGCTCCCTGTGCCGTCCGCGCTGCCATAACTCCCGGCGAGGCCGGCCAGCGTCGTCACCGTGCCTCCGGGCGTGATCTTACGAATCGTGTAGTTGTAAGTATCCGCCACATAAACGTTACCCGCGCTGTCCGCCGTCACGCCGCAGGGTTGATTAAACCGCGCGATGCTCCCCGTCCCGTCCGCGCTGCCAGAATTCAGGGCCAGCCCCGCAAGTGTCCTCACCACGCCTCCAGGTGTGATCTTGCGAATCGTGGAGTTCCAAGCATCCGCCACATAAAGGTTGCCCGTGCTGTCCACCGCCACGCCGACGGGGTCGTTGAACCGCGCTGCACTCCCCGTGCCGTCCGCGCTGCCAGGATTTCCGGCCAGCCCCGCGAACGTCGTCACCACGCCTCCAGGCGTGATCTTCCGAATCGTGTGGTTGGCATTATCCGCCACATAAACGTTGCCGGCCCCGTCCACCGCCAAGTCGGTCGGGCCAGGGGCACCGTCAACGCCGCCAAACCGCGCGGCGCTCCCCGTGCCGTCCGCGCTGCCATAACTCCCGGCTAGGCCCGCCAGCGTCGTCACCACGCCTGCGGGCGTTATCTTGCGAACCGTGTGGTTTCCCTCATCCGCCACATAAACGTTGCCGGCGCTGTCCACCGCCGCGGCGGCAGGGTAGTTGAACCGCGCGGCACTCCCCGTGCCATCCGCGCTGCCGGAGCCGCCAGGCGTGCCGGCGAAGTTGGTAAAGGCGTAAGGTGTGTACGTTGACTGGGCGAGGGTTCGGGTGGCGGTCCCCGCAAGCGCAAGTAACGCCAGGGCCAGTACTGTGAGATTCCTGTTCTTCATACCAACAACCCAAGTGCCAGACAGCAAGCTTTTCATCATATACCCTTTCATTTCGTCGGGAAGTCAACATGTCCATATAAACCCCGGCAAGCCTGAAGCCTGACCGGGGTTGGGCAGCCGTCCCCGGCAACAAACGGACTTTCAGTGACGCCTCCCTTTTTGAACCTTTTCCCAAACGAATGCAAGCAAAATCCACGAACAAAACTAGTCGTTAACGGGTAGTGGTACAATTTGAAATCTTGGATAGTGCGGTGTTTTGTATCAGCCGACCAACTGCTTGAACCGAACGCCCGGAAGGAGCTTTTTCAAATACGGCAAAGCTTTGGGGTCGCGCTGTTTGAAATAGTCAATTGCGTGGTACGGTAGCCACTCCTCGTGAAAATGGGCGCGAAAATCCGCCAGCACAGAATTAGGATAAAGTTTTGCCATCACAACCCTCCCGTCTTGATACCTGTGCGCGTAGGTGGGTAGTCGATTCGTGTCAATGCCCTTCTTCTCCCGTAACCACTTGCAGAACATCTTGCCCATCGAAATGTCCGGTATCATTTTATCGGGCAACGTATAACCGTCTTTTTCCATCTGCCCAACTAAGCCGAAAATCATTTCATTGAGCATTGAAAAATGGGTGTGCGGTATTTCGCTACGATTGGCCATATACCGCTCAATATGATAGGGCAATTTAGATTTCGGGATTTTCCCGCTCATCCATTCCCAAACCCATTGAGAAACCGCGACAGCAAATTTCGGAGAGCACCACTGGCCAAGATTAATAGCTACATCGGGATGAACCCACGTGCCGCGCTCCTCGTTTCGCCCTGTCATATTGGTGAAAACCAGCAGGTCTGCGGGAATTCCCGCAGACCTCGACAACTCGGCAAGAAATTCCTGGGTCACGGCCAAACGCGAATAGTCGTTGAACCTTTTGCCAACAGCCGCACACATCGCGGTCGCATTCACATAACCGTCGATTGCTCGCTGGCAGATCAGTTTTCCTTCAATCTTGTGCTCAATGAGCGAAAGCATTAACTGTGTCATAAGTGTTCCTTTTCTATCAATTACTTGTCCAAGAGGGACACGATTTCTTCCAAATTCCAGACATGATCGCTTATACCGGCTTCCATTGCTGGAGTCACGCGCAAAGTCTGATGAATCCTGGCAAAATTGTAGTACATAAAGTGGAGCGCGACCGCCGCTTCGTGGTTCTCGACCTTTTTTGAAAATGCATTGGTCAATCGGGTGAACCGGTGCATGGCCATGCGCATCATGAGATTTTGCCGTTCCGTAAAACTGGTCGAAATCTGCTGGAAATCCGGCACTCCGCTAATGATCGCCCGCCTTGCCCCCATGCACTGCGCCGGGCTGTATCGGACCTCTCCTGTCTCTGGTGCTTTGCCATAAATCTTTTGGAGCATCGCGTAGTCAACCTCCGAGCCGAAAGCATCCTCGACCGCTTCCAAGTACGCCTTGTGTCCATCCGTGGTCAGTTGCACGCGATTGGCAAGGCGAGCCTTCAAATCGTGTATGAAGTGATACGCTGCGCCGCCGTCGCGGGTGCCGACGTACCAGCAAGGCACAAGCTTGGTTTCGGCGTCTAAAGCGGTCCAAGTCCACACGTCGCCCCGTCCATGCCGCTTCTGCTCCGGGGTGGCGTTGTTTTCTTTGGCGCCAACAAAGCTCCCAATTTCGTCACACTGAATCCGGGTGAGCTTGAGGTTTCGGAAAATTTTGTCCTGATACGCGGAGCACGCCGCGCCAAGTTTGACGAGGAGCTTTTGAATTGTCGTGCGGTGAACACCGATCATCCGCACGGTGGAGCGAAGCGAGTTGCCCTCAACCAAAGCGGAAACAATCCGAACCTGGCTATCTGTGCTCAATTTGTTCATGGTGCTAATATGCTTGAACGCTCAAGCATTGTCAACAAAAAACTTTCTATTGCATAAAACGTACAGTGTGGTAAAGTCCCTGTACATTAAACCGGTTGGGGACCCGGGCACGTTCTAGACCGCACCCAGGCTCCCCGTGGTTGCTCGCACTTGGAAGGTGCGCACAACCGAAATCGGTGGCAGCGGTCGGCGGGTGTCTTGGTTGACAATCAGGTGTTGCAAGCACCCGTTTTTCCCGCCGACCCTGCTAAATTCTTCATGTTTTCACATAAACCGCACCGTTGTTGCCTGCGCGTTTGGATACTTCTGTGATCTTCTTTTTCTTCTTCAACCAGTGCAGGGCATTCGGAATGGTGCTGCGTGCAAGCTCACGCCGAGGAAACTCCTTTCCCACAGCAGCGGTTACATCCGCCGCTTTGAACTCGGTGGCGAATTTCAAGATAATGGCCTGAACCTCGGCTCCGGTCACCTGGCCGTTGTCGGGTTTGGTTGCTGATTCAAACAGGTTCGGCTGCTGCGCGGCCACCTCACGCGCCTTCAGCAGAGAAGCGACCCGCGCCAGGGCCGGGTTTTCTTCCAATGCCAATACGCGCTTGGCTGCCGCCAAGTCAGCTTCCAATTGCTTGATTAACGCTTTCAGCTCGATTTTGTCGAACATAGCCATCATTATGTGCGAACAACATGGCCCCACCGTGAGCGGTTGTCAAATGAAAAAAAGCCGATTAAATGAAGCTGGCTCTGTAGCAGAATGCGTGGGTCAAAATGGCACACCTCAAGGGCAGGCAGGCGAGTCCGCAACGCATGGCGACCCGCGACCAAGACCGCTCAAGCATACCCATAAAAGCACCCGCTGACTATCGGTACTCTTGGCCTCGTTTAGCCCATCGACTAGCTGCCGCCCGTTTGGCGATGTTTTTGCGCTGTTTGGCTGTAAGCTTGGCGGCCCGTGCTTTCCCACCCTTCAAACCGCCCAGCTTTCCGAGGGCGACGGCGGCAGGGTTTTTCTCTCGCTTGGGGGTTATGACCGGCAGTCCCTGGCCGGTTGTCTGGGCGACGATGCTTGCGGCCAGTTGGTTTTCGTCTTTCGGTGTGCTTGAGCGTTTATGCATGGAACAACCATGTACGCTTGTCAGCGGATTGCGAGAAAAAAATCACCCGGCGATTTTGGAACTGTACCATTACCCGTTAACGACATGGCGGCTTTTCGTGATTCTTGCTCTTTGGGCGGTGATGCTGGCCATTCAGAAGCACCGCCGCCTTTTGGGTGAGGCAATTCGCGCCGCACGCAAGGAGGCGGGATTCAGTCAGGAAAAGTTGGCGGAGAAAGCCGACCTCTCCACGGTGTTTATTAGCCGGGTTGAGAGGGCGAAGGAATCCCCGTCCGTGGATAATCTGGTGGTAACTGTTCACGTAGCAGCCGACGTCAGTCGGCTCACTATTCGTCCCGCCTCGGCGGGATCAGAGCCGACTGACGTCGGCTGCTACATGGCGTACGGCGCGGGTGCCCGACCATACGCAGCGTTCCAGTGCTTTCCCACCTGAATAGTCACATCTGGTGAAGATCGGCAAGGCTTTGGGCGTTCGGGTGCGGAACCTGGTTGACGGATTTTAGCGCCCGGCGGAGGAAGTCATTGCCGCCCGCACCAAATGCCGCCACCTCGCGGAGCGCCCCATTGCCCCCACTGGCTGCATTGGCCCCATTGGCTGAATCGGCCACATTGGCCCGATCGGCCACATTGCCTGGATTGGCCACATTGGCTGCTCGCACATTGGCTCCATTGCCCACATTGGCTGCATTGGCCACATTGCACACATCGGCTGCGTTGGCCACATTGGCTGCATTGGCGAGGTCCATTGGCTGCATTGGTTGGATTGGCCACATTGGCCATTTTGTCCAAAAAACTGGCCCGCCCGGGGTTCAAAATAGCCGCTCCCAAAGCTTTCAGGCCGAGGGGCATTCGCCAGCAACCCAACCCGCCCTCCGCCGCGGACAGCCTTCACGCACCGCGCCCGGGCGAGCTGCTCGGCTGCGCGCGGGGGAAGGCCTCCCTGCCACAAGAAATTTGCGCCGGCGCAAAAAACTGTTATGCATAGGAGAAAACGCGAACCTGGCGAAGTGCCGTCCTGGACGGCCGGCGCGACACCGGTTTAACAGATGAATTGAACCGCATTTATGAAACTCAAACGGCGTGAATTTCTCAAACAATCAGCTTTGGGCATCGGTGGCTTGCTGGCCGGGGCGGAGTTGGCGGCGGGCGCAGCAGCCACAGGCGCTTTCTATGACCCTTACGAGAGCGTCCCGCTGGGCAAAACCAAGCTGCGAGTCAGCCGGTTTTGCCTGGGCACCGGCATGCGGGGAGGCAACCGCCAGTCCAACCACACGCGCATGGGCAAGGAGCGGCTGGAGGCCCTGCTGCGAGGCGCATACGAGCGGGGCGTGCGGATGTTTGATTTGGCGGACCTCTACGGGACGCACCCGTTCCTGCTGCCGGCTTTGAAAGGCATCCCGCGCGCTCAATTTGCCATCGTCAGCAAAATCTGGTTTCAGCGGGGCGGCATCCCGGAGCCGGAACGTCCCGCGGCCGACCTCGTGGTGGCACGGTTTCTGAAGGAAATCGGCACGGATTACCTTGACCTGGTGTTGCTGCATTGCGTGACCTCCGGAGCCTGGCCGGAGGAGCAGCGCCAGCACATGGATAGCCTGGCCAAGCTCAAAGAAAAGGGTCTCATCCGCGCGCATGGCGTCTCCTGCCATTCGCTGGAGGCCCTGGAAGCCGCGGCCAATGAACCCTGGGTGGACTCGGTCCACGCGCGCATCAATCCCTTCGGCCTGAGCATGGATGCGGCGCCGGAAAAGGTGGTGCCGCTCCTCACCCAGCTCCACGCCGCCGGCAAAGGGGTGGTGGGCATGAAAATCATCGGCGAGGGCCGGCTGCGCGACGATGAGGCCAGGCGCGACGCCTCCGCCCGGTTCGTCCTCGGCCTGGGCTGCGTGGATGTGCTCAACATCGGCTTCGAAAAGGTCGAGGAGATCGACGACTTCGCCGCGCGCGTGCGCAAGGTGCCGATGAAACAAGCGTAGCCACTGAGGGCGTTCCGTGACGAGATTGACGGGGCCGGCTCGGATTAGGATTAGGATTAAGATTAAGATTACGATCATGGCGTAGCCACTGAGGGCGTTCTGTGATGAGATTGACGAGGCCGGCTCGGATTAGGATTAAGATTAAGATTAAGATTAAGATTACGATCATGGCGTAGCCACTGACGGCGTTCCGTGATGAGATTGACGGTGTTTATGCCCCGACAAGTCTTTTGGCTCCTGCGCTTATTGCTGGCCGTGCAGTGCGGCCAGGCATTGCCGGCCGGCGAGGCCTTGCCCGCCAGTCCATCCCCGCATTCCGGCGCAACGATCTTCGTCTCCAAGCTCGGGGACAACTCCGACGGCTCCTCCTGGGCGAAGGCCTTCACGACCATCCAGGGCGCGCTCAGCGCGGTGCCCGAGGCGCGCGGCGGCCACCGCATCATTGTGCGGCCGGACACTTACATGGAGGCGAACCTTTATCCGGCGCACAAAGGGGCCGCGGGCGCCTATAATGAACTGATGGGCGACTGGGACGGCGCGCTCGGGTCCGGCACGCGCGGCTGGGTGGTGATTGATTCGGGCGACGTGGACAAGGGCTTCAAGAGCTACGATTGGTGGGGCCCGATTCGCGCCTACAAAAAAGGCTGGTCCAAGGAGCACAAGGAAGAAACCTTTTCGGCGGTGGTTTGGGACCGCTGGGCGCTCCGCCATTTCTATGTCACCGGCGGCGACGGCGGGCTGTTTTTCGATCTGGTGGACAAGGCCGAGCCGTTCAGCGTCGTGGTCGAGGACTGCTTCAGCATCGGCCGCGCGTTTGGCGGCGGGGCGGCCAACATCCTCTCGCGCCCAGGCGAGCCGAGCGTGTTTCGCCGCTGCCGGCTTTGGTGCCTGGACTGGTGGGGTGATGCGGCGGGCGCCTACGTGCGCGCGGAGCATCCGGAGTTGCCGGCCCAGCCGGACGTGGTGTTCGAGGACTGCACGCTGGCCGGGCCGGACAACGCCTTGCAGGCGGGCAATCCCGGTTATGCCGGCTACACGCGAGTGCGCCTCAAGAACTGCCGCCTGGTGAGCTTGAACTTTTCCCAGCCGCAGGGCAAACCGGGCACCGGCGTCATCTTCAGCACCATCGAGGGGAAGCTGCTGCACGTGGAGCTGGAGGACTGCACACTGATGGGCTGCAAGGTCTTTGGCGCCGGCAAGGGCGAGGTCAGCTACACCACGAAAGGCGACGTGCAGGCCTACGTCCAGTTTCAGCAAGCCGTGCCCAAAGGCATGCTGCGGCTCGGCCACTGGCCGGCCGAGGCGTTTCAGACGCTGCTTCCGCCGCCGCCGGCGCCGCCGCTCCGGGCCGGCCTGCGGGTCGATCAGCCGGACCTGGGTGACATCTGCGAGGCCGCGCCGGTGGTATGGCAGGAGCGGCTGGCGCTGATGAAATGCCATCGCCCGGCCAGCGGCGGCGCCAAGGAAGACTATTTTCTGACGCTGGAAGACGTAGCCACGGGCCGGCCACTGGCACGCTTTGCCCAGGGCTACAGCCTGGCTTGCGCGCTGGCGCACCAAGGCACGCTCTACGTCTTTGCCTCCCGCTTCGCGCCCGACGGTTGGAACGACGTGACGCTCTTCAAGTCGAAGGACCTGCGGGACTGGACCCAAAAGGTCGTGGTCACCCAGCAAAACGAGCACCTGTTCAACAGCTCCGTCTGCCGCGGCGAAAATGGCTTCGTCATGGCCTACGAGTCAGACGATCCGAAGTTCACGCCGTTCACCGTGAAATTCGCCACCGCCGGCGATTTGGAGACATGGGCCAAACTGCCCGGGGCGATCTTCGGCGCGGATCGCTACGCCGCCTGCCCGTGCCTCCGGTACGTGAACGGCTGCTATTACCTGCTTTACCTCGAACACCGCACCCCGCGCTGGTTCTTCGAGACTTACCTGGCGCGCTCGAAAGACCTGAAACACTGGGAACTCAGCGCGGCCAACCCGGTGCTCACGCCCGGCCTCAACGACGGTATCAATGCCTCCGACCCGGATGTGATCGAGTTTGGCGGCCAGACCTACCTCTACTACAGCGTGGGCGATCAGCGGACGTGGTCCAAGCTCAAGCGCGCGGTTTATCCCGGGCCGCTCGCGGACTTCTTCGCCGGCTACTTCGCCGGGCCTGCCGTGCCGGAGCGACAAAGACCTCAGGGGAGAGATCGATAAGGCCTTTCTCGGAATGGCGGGCAACGGCCCGACGGCGAGGTTCCTTCGCCCGTCGAACGTGCAGGAACCGAAAAATCAACAGGGCAAAATAAGGTGAGGTTTTGCCAAAATATGGTCAGACAAGTTGGGCGGTGCATGGAGGAGATGCACTTGTGGGCAAGTGGTGTTTGGGCGTGTACTAAGAGGGAGAGGAGCGAGAGGTGAACAATGCCGCGTGGAACTCGAACAGAACGGCCTCGCTGAACGCGGTGGATGGCCGCGTCAGCAGAGTTTTGCCGGAGATGCCGGGTTTGGCGCAGCCCTGGATGAAGGTTTGGAAGACTATTGGTTGAGACGTTCGGTTCGTGTTTCATCCCTTTTGCAGCAAGGAAAGAGGTCGCATGAAGAGGTTTCTGGTTGGTTTGGCAGTTCTCGTGGCCGTGAGGGCGGCGGCCGGCCCGAATGTCATCGCGTGGGGCGACAACGGTTATGGCCAGACCAACGTTCCGCCCGATCTGACGAATGCGGTGGCCGTGGTGGCCGGCGTCTTTCACAGTCTGGCGCTGCGGGCGGACGGCA
>Ga0187870_1000405_pt1 | contig 50743 bp, 38 predicted proteins | sample June2016WEW_13_1_3_FD_132974 | JGI IMG/M metagenome (GOLD analysis project Ga0187870, IMG submission 132974) | Peatland microbial communities from SPRUCE experiment site at the Marcell Experimental Forest, Minnesota, USA - June2016WEW_13_150 | ecosystem: Environmental > Terrestrial > Soil >...
GAAGGGACGCTTGAAGCTCAATCCAACCAGAAGCGTTCATCATGCCCAATCTGGATAGCATTCATGCGGTTCTCCCGGGCGGTGCCGCCCAGGAGTCCCGATGCCGAATCGGGATTGAGCGCACCGGCGGCGCGATCGGGGAGCGCCGCTTTTTCATGCTGAAAGCGCAGTGGAACCAGGAGCTGATGTATGACATGCCACTGGTTCAACCGTCCCTTCGGGACGGAGGCAATCCCGATTCGGAATCGGGACTTTTCCCGGCGCTGAAGCGCCGGGCTATTGTCGGGATGTCCCTCCGGGACAACAACTGACCTCAAACCAGGTGACATTTCGAGAGGCGCCTGCGACCCCCAGGCAAACGCACGGATGCGTACCTTCCACGCCTCAACATCTATTCAGAGGGAGAGCAAATACTGGACCAGGTCGTCAATCTGTGGCGGCGACAGTTGGGAGCTTTTCCCGTGTTCATCCTTGGGGTTGCGGGTGGTTAGCACGTCGCGCAAGGTGGGGGCTGAGCCGTCGTGCAGGTAAGGCGCGGTGCGCCAAAGCTCCCGCAGGGTCGGGGTGTCGAAGTCCCTGGCTTCTTTGTCGTAGGGGTTCTGGGTGGCGACGTCGTAAGAGCGCAGGTCGGTGAAGAGGGGCGGTTCGTGGCAGTTGGCGCAGCCGACTTCGGGACTCTTGAAGAGGTTCTCGCCGCGCCGGGCGGCCGGGGAGGGCCGGCCGTCGAGCAGGTATGGGCTGGGGGCGGGCTGGAGGGATTTGAGCCACTCGTCCAGGGCCTGGGGCACCTCCTCGGGTTGGGCGCTGGCCAGGGAGTTTTGGAGGCCGGAGCGGACGGCGACGCTGGCGTTGGCCCGGACGCCCAGGCTCATGGAGGGCGGGGTCCGGTGAGACCAGACCAGGCTCTTGGTGTCCTTGGGATTGCCGATGCCGTCGTTGAGCAGGTCCCAATTGAGGGCGTCCACGCGCCCATCATCGTCGTGGCAACTGGCGCAGCTTTGCCAGCCCTGGAAACAGAGGGTGGCGTCGTTGAAATACATTTCCCCCCGGCGAACCGTCGTCATCTGGTGGCCAGGATTGAGCGGGATGGCCTCGCTGGAGGGCTTCCCGGCCGAGAGGTCCACTACGTCCAAGCTGTCGGAGAAGTAACAGGCGACGAAGGCGCGGCCGCCGCTCAAGGCCAGCGCGCGGGGGCCGTTGCCGTTGAGCTTCACCCGGTGGCGCAGGCCATAGAGGAAAGACAGGTCGTTGGGCACATCGGCCGCGGAGCGGGCGGTGACATAGTAGTCCTGCACGGAAGCCGGCGGTGGCGCGGCCGGCAGGGCGGCCAGCTTTTTCAACAGGGCGGGGAAATCGATCACGCTCAGTTCATGCGTGCCCGCGTGCGTGACACAGAGCAACCGGCCATCTGCCGACCACGCGGCCGCCCAGGGATTGGCGCCGCCCCGGTCCACGTCGTCCAGCGCCACGGTGTTGAGCACCTCCATTTTGGCCAGGTCGAGCAGCGTGAGCACGCTGGTGTTGACCCAGCCCCGGGCAAGCTGCGTCACCGGGAGCTGGAACCGGCCCACGGTTTGGGCCAGGCAGGCATAGTGGCCGTCCGGGGAGACGCGCAGGTCTCGCAAATTGATGCTCCCATTGGGCAGCCGTATCTCCTTCACGACTTTCCGCTGGGCCACATCGATGACGCTCACCGTCGCGGCCACGTAGGCCGCATCCGAGCGGCCTTTGGGCAGGTGATTGGCCACGAGCAGAAACCGGCCCGCACGCGCGAGCGCCGCGCAGACCGGCTCACGCGCCACGCCAATCCGTGCCACTTCCTTGTCCTGCCTCAGGTCAAAGACCGACACGGCATCGTTGAACCGGTTGCAGACGAAAAGCTCCTGGGCGTCAGGACCCAATACCGGGCTGAGGGCCGTATAGCCGGCGGTCAGCTTCTTGAGCAGTTTGCCGGAAGGCAGTTCGAGGAGGCAAACCACGCTGGCCGGGGCGGCGCAAGTCACCCACAGCCGCTTGCCCTCGGGCGCCAGGGCCAGCCCCGAGGGCGCGCCGGGGAGGCTCAGCCGGCGTGTGACCGCGCGCTGTTGGCAGTTGAAGACCAACACCTGCCGGGCCGTGGCGCAGGCGATGTAGAGCGATTCGCCATCCGCCGAAACGGCCAGGGCCGTCGGTGAAAGCTCGCCCGACGGGGCAGGGGAGGCCTCGGCGGCGGCGGCGGCCATCCTGAGTACTGACCAACTGGTGAGCCAGACCAGGAGGACGAGAAGGCTGGCGGCAGCCCGAATCGGTGAGGAAAGGCTTTTGGCAGCGGCACGCGGAATCTTCGGAGAAGGAGAAGATTGTGACGGATAGTAATTTGGACTGCTGCAATGCTTGGTGCTCCGAGTGACGATCACGCCAAATCCGACCACCGAGCGCCTGTGGTGTCAAGCCGCGTGTAAGCAGCCAAGTGTGAGAAACGTGAAACGCCGGGGGATGGCTATAAGTCTGAACTCCGGGGTCCGAAGAAAATCCTCGAAAATTGTTGCCGTCCCAGGCAAGGTCAAAGGCCGTCGGTTTGGATTGCGGTATGAAAGCGGTAGCGCCCATTAGGATTGCAGTCGCCCTTGCGCTGGTTACCAGCGCCCGCGCGAGCGAACCTTACATCAAGCAACCGACCTGGCCTGAGACCATGCTGGCTTCGCGGGCGGCGCTGGCGGCCGCTTCGCTCTCGGCCCAGGACCAGGCCCAAGCCGCGGCGCAGCTTTGGTTCCGGGTCAAGGACGATTTCCCCAGGCAATGGGACTGGGCGTTGCAGGACGGCGGCGCGGATTTCCCGCAATGGTTCCTGGCGGCCAGGAGCACGAGCCTGGAAACGCGAATGATTCAGAAGGCAGTCGCTGAACTCGGCAATCAGGGCGCACCGCTGCGCCAGGAACTGGAACAGTTGCTCCGGGCCAATGCCCCCGCCGGCGACCGGCGCTGGCTGGACCTTTACGCCAGGGCCTGCGAGCAAAGGCGCCAGCGCCGGCTCCAAACCGTCCTGGCCAAAGCCCCGCGCATCCTCTTTATCAAGCATCGGACCATCCGCCCGTCGTTTTTCGCTTACACCGAGGGACAATCGGACGCGCAGAATGAGCGGCATTTTCTTCCTGGCGCCGAGCTGTGCGTGCTCGAGCTGGACGGGCTCAAGGTGCGCACCCTGCTGGCCGACCCTACGGGCGCCCTCCGCGACCCGGCCGTGTCCTGGGACGGTCGCCGCGTGCTGTTCGCCTGGAAGAAATCGCTCAACCACGACGACTATCACCTTTACGAATTGGACGTGGCCTCCAACCAGGTGGTCCAAGTCACCTCGGGCCTGGGCTTTGCCGATTACGAACCGGCTTATCTGCCCAATGGCGACCTCATCTTCGCCTCGACGCGCTGCGTGCAGACGGTGGATTGCTGGTGGACCGAGGTCAGCAACCTTTACACCTGCGATGCGAAGGGGCGCTTCCTCCGCCGCCTGGGCTGGGACCAGGTCCACACGCTTTATCCCCAGGTGCTGGACGATGGCCGGGTGATTTACACCCGCTGGGATTACAATGACCGCGGCCAGATTTTCCCCCAGCCGCTCTTCCAGATGTATCCCGACGGCACGGGCCAAACCGAGTTTTACGGAAACAATAGCTGGTTTCCCACCACCATCGCCCATGCGCGCGGTATCCCGGGCACGCAGCAGGTCCTGGCCATCCTCTGCGGCCATCACACCCCGCAGGCCGGCAAACTCGCGGTGCTCGACCCAGCCAGGGGCCGCCAGGAAAACAGCGGCGTCCAACTCGTCGCGCCGAGGCGCGAAACGCCGGCCCAGCGCATCGATGCCTACGGCCAGGACGGCGAGCTTTGGCAGTACCCCTATCCCCTGAACGAGGAGCAATGCCTGGTCGCCTACGCGCCGCTGGGGTGGGACCAGCCGCCGCCGAGCAGAGGCGACGCGGCGTTCGGCGTTTATTGGATGGACTTCGCCGGCCGGCGCGAGTTGCTGGTCTCGGACCCGCGCCTGCCCTGCACCCAGCCGGTGCCGCTGGCCGCCCGCCCGCGGCCGCTGGTTTGGGCCAATCGTGTGGATTACACCCTGGGCAGCGGCACGTTCTATATGCAGGACATCTATGCCGGGCCTGGGCTGGCTGGCGTCCCGCGCGGCACGATTAAGAAGCTGCGCGTAGTGGCCCTCGACTTCCGCGCCGCGGGCATCGGCAACAACGCCAGCGGCGGTCCCGGCGGCGCTGCCCTGGTCTGCACCCCCATCGCCATCGGCAACGGCGCCTGGGACGTCAAGGCCGTGCTCGGCCAGGCCAAGGTCTATGCGGATGGCTCGGCCCTGTTCACCGTGCCGGCCTACACCCCCGTCTATTTTCAGGCCCTGGACGAGCGCGGCTGCGCCGTCCAGACCATGCGCAGTTGGAGCACCTTGCAGCCCGGCGAATACTTCGGTTGCGTCGGCTGCCACGAACACAAGAACACCGCCCCGCCCACCGAAAACTACGGGTTCAGCCTCGCCATGCGGGCCGGCCCGCAGAACCTCGAGCCGTTCTACGGCCCGCCGCGCGGCTTCAGCTTCCCCAAGGAAATCCAACCCATCCTCGACCGCCATTGCATCCGCTGCCACAAAGACCGCGCCCCCATCCAGGCGCTCGTGGCCGGCGCTGCCCCCAGGCCGCTCCTGGAACAAGCCCCCTCGCGCCGCGCCGCCGCCCCGGCCGTCCAGGACGAACTGGCCTTCAGCCTCCTGGGCGAGGTGACCGTCGACCCCGCCGCCAAACGCAAGTGGAGCGATGCCTACCTCATCCTCACGCAAGCCTGGCCGGATCGGCGCGACTTCTCTGCCCAGGCCTTCCAGGGCAACTGCCAGGGCCGGGTCCTCAACTGGATCAGCTCCCAGTCCGTGCCTGAGCCGTTGCCTCCTTATTCTGCGGGCGCCGCCCGCAGCCAGTTGTTATCCCTGCTCGAAAACGGCCACAAAGACCTGAAACTCTCGCGGGAGGAGTTGGACAAACTGGCCTGCTGGATCGACCTGCTCGTGCCCTACTGCGGCACTTACATCGAAGCCAACGCCTGGACCGAAACCGAGATGAAGAAGTACGAGCATTTCGCCGAGAAGCGGCGGCAGATGCAGGAAATCGAGCAGGACAACATCGGCGCGTTGCTGGGCCGCAACGCCCCCGCGGGCGGCCCCCGCCCGCCCTACAGGCATATGATGACGCCGTGAGGAGGCCGGCGGGGTGTCGCGGCAACGCGACGACCCTCAAGCACTGGCTCGCACTGGGGCGCGGGTTCTGGCACGATTGACAGGACTATCCAAGCCCTCGAAGAAACGCAATCGCCTCCGCGCGCTTCGGGAATGTCGCCTCAACCTTCGCTCCGGTGTTGAACCGAACTTGGACCTCAAAAGCCTCCCGTTGCTCTCCACCCTCTCGCAGCCGGCAACTGCGCTCCTCCTCAACCAAATAGGCAATGGCGCTTTCGACATCGAAACATTCCACAGAAGGGCCACGAAGCACAGCCAGCCGAACCGAAACAACCCGCCTTGTGATTGCAGCCTCAAGATGTTGTTTGAAATCGACTATCTCGCACTGATGAAGCGCGTGGAGCTTCGCGAGCAAGCGGGTGGTCGTTGGCGGTCGTGGGAGTGATTCCCACTTCGCAATCTTCTCCCGAAATTCCTCCTCGGTTGTGCCGTCCACACCGTCTGCCGATGAAGCGTCAATACTGAGGTCTTGGAAGGCGGCAAGGATCGAATTGTACGGCACGTGCAGGACAACGAAACCCTTCGATTTCAGTTGATGGACCGCGTTGTCAGTGAACTGACCAGCCAGCACAGCACCACAGAACGGCTGATGCCGCGAGAAGGTCAGCGCGACCGGCATGACGGCAGCCTCAATCTCCTGCGCCTTATTCTTTGAGTGTTTCGTGTAGCGCCGCCAGGCCGACTCGATAAAGGCCACCGGTGTCCCCAAGGTCTCTTCGGTGCCGCCCCGCTCCATGACATAGTCGAGGTCGTGTTTGTTCCCATAGGCATCCCGCCAAATGACTTTGCGTTGACCGTCCCTGGCCTTGCGCGGGCTCCTGGAGTCAAGATACAGGCCGTGTCGCTTCGCAACATCCTCGAGGATGTTGCGCACGAACGCCTCAAAGACGTCGCCTATGATTTGTCCCCAACGATGGGCGAGAGACTGAGCCATGAAGTCCTTGTGCTTAGCCGCGAACCCAAAGGTGGCCCTCACATAAAGGCACGCGGTGCTTGCGGTTCTTCCACTTGTTATTTCGGTCGCGGATTTTCTCAAACGACCAAGAGTCAAAACCGGCCGCTTGTGCAAGCTGGCCTTGCCACTTGATGACCGGCACGTAAACGCCGTAAGGAGCGGAGTCGCCGATTACGAAACAAACCTCACAAGGCGACCCGCAGACTCGCCGCAGCGCCTTCCAGACTTGAGCCATATCGAGGAAGTAGCAGGCGACCATGTTGTTGTAAGTCTTCTTGCCACCGCGTTCCAGGCGAACAGACGAGAGTTCGCGGCACACAGGCACAATTTCATCGCGAATTGCCGCAAGTTCCTCCGAGCCCAGAACCTCGTCGAGGTTTATGGCGCCTGGCGGGACATGCTGCGAGCAAGCGCGAACCAAATGCCGCCGCACGGTTTCCTGCAAGTCACCCCAACCGCGAATTTCCCCCATGAACGCCATCTCCAGTCTCGTGGCGTCAGCGTAATCGTAGTTGTTGGCGTAAGGCGGCGACGTGATGACAAGCGTGGCCCACGAATCCGGTACGGTCGCGCATTTCCTCGCGTCGTCCACACGCAACTCTGCCAGCGGCTTGGCTCGTCGCGCCATAAAACGGACGTCGGCTGCAATCATCTGCACAGCCCTGTGCAACGCGGCCTCGGGGGCAGGAGGCGCGGTCTTGCGCCGGCCTGGCAGTACGTATTGCCACGGCGCAGTGCCCGCCTCGGAAGCAGCCCGGAGCGACGAGACGAGCGCCATCCAAAGCAGCCTGGCTTCGGGCGAGCCGTCTTGCTGGGCCTGGACGGCTTGGCGAAAACGATCCAGGTAGTCAAGAGTCTTGGGACCGAAGCACTTCCTGACGATTTCGGGGTATCGCTCCGTTTGGGCTGCCGCCTTGCAGACGAAGGCGAAGGCCTGGTCTGCGTTGGCGATAAACCGCGCCACGTCGGCGGTGTAACTGAGCTTGGCCCGCGCCACTCGATACACGAAAGGATGGGCTTCGATGCCGCAGGAGGGGACACCCATTTCATCGCAAGCAAGGCAAGTGGTCCCGGAGCCGACAAAGGGGTCGAGGACGACGACCTCGCGGTCCTTCCTTTGGAGCAGCAGCCATTTCACCCATTCCGCGGAGAATCCGGCGCTGTACCGAAACCACCGGTGAACCGGCAGCCGCATATTGTCAAGAAAGTTGGACGTATGCCCGACGACTTGGAGGTTCGGGCGAACTTCCTTGCCTTCGACATCCTCGTCGAACAAGTTGAGCACCGCCTGTGTGTAGTCCTCGCGGAGACGCAGCAGCACACTGTCGCGTCCTTGCGCCTCGGGGTATTTCATCAAGGAACTCATTCGATGGCAGCAACGATATGCTGGACGGTCACAACACCCTGGTCAATTAAACCCGGCGGCTCACTGCCTTGCCTCTCAGTTCTACCTATCCTTGAAGGCCTGCAATTCAGCGCAGGAGCAGAAGGCCTGGTTGGGATTGTCCCCGCTGGCGGGCTTGCCCACCACGCGGACAGCCACGATTTTGACCGGGTTGGGGAACTTAAGGGCAAAGCTTTCACCGCCCTTGAGCTTTGCCGCATCGGTGGCCGTGGTGGCCGGGTACTCCTGGAGTTCACCCACCGTCTCCCATTCGGCATCGTTGGCCGTTTTCACCTGGACGCGCGGCTTGCCGGCGCTGGTGTCAAACCAGCCGCCATCGTGGAGGGTGCGGCCGTGGGCGAAGACGACGCGGGTGATGGTGGCCGGGTCATCGAGCGCGACGGCGAACCAATCCTCGGCGGCAGGCCTGCCGTCAAAGGTCACCACTGCGGTGGCGGGGTTGTCATCGGTGATCGAGCCGTAGAGATTTCCTTTCCGGGAGCGGCTCTCGCTGCCCTCGAAGAGCAAATTGGCGGTGGTCACCATGCCCACCGGCAGCCAGACCTTGTAATCTGCGCCGGCGCCCCCCGCCTCGGCAAAGGGGATAAGCCGGCTGGGCAGCCGGGTGCCTGCCGGGAGCGGGCCGGTGGCCCGGCGGACGATGCCATTGATGCGGAAGACCTGCGCGCCAGGCCAGGTCCGGCACTGACTCGGGGCGGGCTCAGGCGCCAGCTCGAGCTTGGCCAGGTTCTTTTCCGCCACGCCCACGGTTTTGAAACTGATGTTAGTGGCCCCCACCAGCGCCTCGTCGGCCGCTAATACCAACGGGCCGTAGAGCACGGCGACCTTGCCCTCGTTCAAATGATCGCCCGCCACCAGGCGCGGCTCCAGTCTGAAGTCGAGTTCAATTTGCTCATGCCGGCTCCAATTCCGGGTAATCGCCACGTAGCCATTCACCTCGGGTTGGTCGGCCAGGACCTGGCCGTCGAGCCGCACCAGGGTGCTGCGGCACCAGGCGGGATTCCTCAGTTTGACCATGAACGGCTTCTTGGAGGGTGACTCGACCCGGACGCGAACCCGGCCCTCACTCGGAAAGCTGGTCTCCAGGTTGACCGCGACCGGGGTCTGGTCTTGGAGGCTGAGCCGGGCGAGGCCGGCATCATAGAGGTTGACCACCACGCCCTCGGCATCGGTGGTGATGGCGAAGGTCGGGATGAGGGCCAGCCCGCGCGGCCCGCTGGACAGGCAGCAATGCCCGTCCAGGTTGCTGCTGTAGGGTTTCTTGCCTTCCATTTGGACATAATAGCCCCAAGCCGCGCCGTCGGGGCGCTGGGCGCCCAGGAGTTGGTTGAGGATGACGCGCTCGAGTTGGTCGGCGAAGCGCGCCTCGCCGGTCAAGCGCAGCAACTGCGCGTTGAACTGGAGCCAGGTCACCGTGACGCAGGTCTCGCCCACATTGCCGACATTGGGCAGGTCGAAATCATCATGGAAAAGCTCGCCGTAACTGGCGGCGCCCGTCAGGTAGAGGCGGTTACTGACGATGTCCTGCCAGGCGTTGAGGCAGGCCTCCAGGAGCCGGTGCTCGCCCACCGTCCGGTAGTATTCCAGGGCGCCGTTGAGGCAGGAGAGCATTTCGTAGGCCTTGCCGTTGCCCACCTTATCCACGCGTTTGGCGCTCAGCAGGGTCGAGATGATCTTCGGTCCATTGGGCTGTTCCCAGGCGCGCAGGATGTAATCGCAGAATTCGAGGTAGCGCCGTTCGCCCGTCAGGCGGTAAAGCAAAACCATCGGCTCCAGCACGCTGGTCGGGGCCAGGCCGACGTGGTGGCCGGCCTTGATGATGTCGCGCTTGCCGGGTCCATCGCCGAAAGTGTTGCACAGCAGGTCGCCCATGCCGCGGCAGGCGGGCAGCAGGTCCAGGTTGCCCGTGCAGCGGATGTAGGTGATCAGGCCCAGGAGATTGTACTTGTGCGCCCAGACGTCCCACTCGGTCCAGCGGTCTTTGTCCAGGTAGGTGCCAAGGTAGCCGTCGGCAAGCTGGCATTTGACCAGTTCGGCGGCGACGTAATCGAGCTTCTCCCGCAGGGCCGGGTCGCCGGTATTGACCCACGCCAGCGAGGCGGCATGAAGCCATTTGCCGACATGCTCGCCGTCATAGGACTGCCGGCCCGGCCGTTTGCGGTAACCCTCCAGCAGGCGCGCGGCCTCAAGCTTCACCAGGCGGTTGGCCTCGTTGACCTGGATGCGCTGGCCCACCCAGCCGCAGAGCTTGACCCGGTCCGCCGGCTGAGAATCCTGCCGGTCCGTCACGAGCGGGGCGACCCTTTCCGGCACCAGCGAAACCGCCGCCGGGAGCCTTGCGCCCGCGGCGGCCAGGCACAGCACGGCCATCCAAATTGTGCTGGGATTCTTCAGGTGCGCCAGCCGGGAATGCGGTCGATTCATCATGATGCCTTTCTGGAGAAAGACTCTAACAGGCAGGCCATTGATGAAAAAGACAAATCTTTCCCCTGGGAGGGCGCCGCAGGGGCATCTCACTTTTGCCGGGCGCGGTTTGAGCCGGCTTACGCCGGCTGCTACGGCCGCTGCAAATGAAAAGAGCGTCCTTTTCATGCGAAGCGGTATCCGTGTAGCGGTGAGGGGCTCATTGAGAATTGAGTCCCGATTCAGAATCGGGATTGGCCATTGGGTCCGCAGTCCAAAAGTCCGTTCGGTCCCGCGTGGCGGGGCGGGGCTGCTTCAATAACCAATGATCGTTTTTCTCCCGATTCCGAATGGAGACACAATTCACCCAAAAGAAGCGCTGGGCCAGATACCTGTGGCGGAAATAGTCCGTGACGTTGGCCTGTGGCTGGTCTAAAAGAAGGATGTTCGTTAAGGGTCCGAGGACACCGACGTCCTCGGAGGTCAACCGGGTGGTCGGGCCGCCACCCGATGAATCGGGCAGTTCTGTTGAGCATTGCGACGAATCGGCCAACATGATGGGGCGCTCAAGATGCGGGCCTGACCGTGCGTCAGCCTCCTTCTTGTTCACCGTCCCAGGGTCCTGCGCGGCGGATGCGCTGCGGCGGGGCTGAGGTTGTGAGGCGTCATAGACTGGCCGTATGCGATCGAGCGTGAACCGCGAAGCCATCGTCACTTCAGCCAGTCCCGGAGAATTCGCCACGACGCATTGGAGCGTGGTGGTGGCCGCGGGAGACACGCGGACGGCCCAGTCTGCCGAAGCCTTGGAGACGCTGTGTCGCGCGTATTGGTTTCCCCTCTATGCCTACGTCCGCCGGCAGGGCGCTTCGCGGGAGGAGGCCGAGGATTTGACCCAGGAGTTCTTCCTGCGGCTGCTGAGCAGGCGGCTCGTCAAATACGCGCATCCGGAGTGCGGCCGATTCCGCACCTTCCTGCTCACCTCGCTCAAGCACTTTCTGGTCAGCGAGTGGCGCAAGACGGAGCGGCAGAAACGGGGCGGGGGGCAGTTCTTCGTACCCTGGGACACCCGGGCGGCCGAGCAGTGCTACGCGGCTGAACCTCTGGGCGCACTCGCCGCTGAGCAGATGTACGAGAAGCGCTGGGCGATCACCCTCATGGACCGGGCGCTGACCCGGCTGCGCGATGAGTACCACGCGGCTGGCAAAGGCCCGCTCTTTGAGGCGTTGAAGCATCGCGTTTGGGGCGAGGAAAGCCCCCGGCCCTACGCCCAAATCGCCAAGGAGCTCGGGGTGACGGAAGAGGCGGTGAAAACGGGCGTCCATCGCTTGCGCGAGCGTTGCCGCGAGGTCTTGCGCGCGGAGGTCGCTCACACTGTGGCCCGGCCGGAGGAGATTGACGACGAACTGCGCCACCTGATCGAAGTGTTTAGCGAATGAACCGTTCCATTCGAATTCGATGCGGCCGAGGCCACGCGGCCCTGCCCCAAACCGGCGCTCGCGGACCCCGCCACCCCGCCGCGCTCCCCGAGGGCGCTCACCGGGTAATAGTCCGGGGTCCGCCTCGGCGAGTAATTCTCGGATTTTCTGTCACCTGCTTCTTGTTTCGGCGTAGCAAGGGGTGGCAGTGTGAAGCAACGTTCAAAAACTGAGTCCTTTATGAAAACCCAACTCCATTCGACATTGGACATTCGTCCTTCGTCGTTCCCCGCCTTGGGCGCCGCCCTGCTGGCCGCCAGCCTGCTGTGCACCGCCCTGGCCCCGGGCGCCCGCGCCCAATACCCGGCGCCCGATGATTTCTACGCCGGGGTGAGCGGCCCGGGCGATTCAACGGTTGTGAATTCGCTGGCGGTGCAGCCAGACGGCAAAATCCTGGTGGGAGGCTTGTTCGACACGCTGGGCGGCCAGCCGCGCAGCCACATTGGGCGGCTCAACGCCGACGGGACGCTGGATCAGGCTTTTGCCCCAGGGGCGAACGGGCTTGTGTATTCAATGGCGCTCCAAACCGACGGTAAAATCCTGGTGGGCGGGGACTTTGAGAAGTTGAACGGACTGTCGGTCGGCCAACCTGGACGTCTCAACGCCGATGGAACGCTGGACGGCGGGTTCATATCCGTGGGGAGCACCCACGTGTACTCGCTGGCCATGCAGGCTGACGGCAAGATTCTGGTGGGAGGATATTTCTCGACGATGTGCGGGCAGCCGCGCAACTACCTCGCCCGGGTAAATGCCGACGGGACACTGGACGCAGCCTTTGATCCGGAGCCGGACAATATTGTGTTTTCGCTGGCCGTGCAGCCCGACGGCAAGATTCTGGTCGGAGGGTACTTTCTGGCGATGGGTGGCCAGCCGTGCACCAATTTCGCCAGGCTCAACGTCAACGGGACGCTGGATTCGGGGTTTAATCCGGGGGCGATCGGATTCGTCTTTTCGATAGCGGTGCAGGCCGACGGCAAAATCCTGGTGGGGGGCAGCGGCATGGGGTTGGGCGGGCAGTGGCGCGAGGGCCTTGGCCGGGTCAATGCCGATGGGACACTGGACGCGAGCTTTGACCCCCGGGCATATGGCTACCCGCCGCTTCTTCCTGGGGTGTATTCGCTGGCGCTACAAACCGACGGTAAGATTCTGCTAGGCGGTACCTTCACGAGTCTGTGCGGCCAAGCGCGCAACTTCATCGGCAGGCTTAACGCCGACGGGACGCTGGACACGAGCTTCAATCCGGCACCAGGACCAGGCAGCACGAACGGTATTGTCGGTGGCGTCCATTCGCTGGCAGTGCAGGCCGATGGCAAGATTCTGGTGGGAGGTTGGTTTACGACGCTGGGCGGCCAGACCCGCGAAGTTCTCGGCCGGCTGAACGCCACCGGCCCCGCTACCCAGAGCCTGAGCTCCGACGATTCGACCATTACCTGGCTGCGCGGCGGCACCAGCCCGGAAGTCTGGCGCACCACCTTCGAGCACTCCCCCGACGGCCTCACCTGGACCAGCCTGGGCGCCGGCGCGCGCATCCCCGGCGGCTGGCAACTGGCCGGCCCGTACCTCCCGCCCGGCGGCACGATTCGTGCCCGGGGCTATGCCGTTGGCGGGTGCTATAACGGCTCGAGCTGGTTTGTGGAAACGACCCTCACCGCTCAGTTCTACACTATCATCGATAACGGCGCCATCACCGTCACCGGATACAGCGGCCCGGGCGGCGCGGTCACCATCCCCAACACGATCGACAGCCTGCCGGTCACCGCCATCGGGGACAGTGCCTTCCTCAACTTCACCAACCTGACCAGCGTTATTATCCCCAGCAGCGTCACCAACATCGGCGCCAGGGCGTTCTCTGGCTGCTACAGGCTGACAGGCGCGTATTTCAAGGGCGACGCGGTCAATCTTGACGTTGCTCCTGACGCCTTCCAAGGGGCCACCGACGCCACCGTCTATTACCTGCCGGGCAAGACGGGCTGGGGCCTCGCCTTGGGCGGGCGGCCGACCGCGCTCTGGCGGCCGCGGGTGCCGACCCGCGATCCGGGCTTCGGCGTCCGCACGAAGCAATTTGGATTCAACATTTCCTGGGCCGAGGGTATGACCGTGGTGGTGGAGGCCTGCACGAACCTCGCTGACCCCGCCTGGTCCCCGCTTCAAACCAACACCATGGCGGTTGATTGCATCCATTTCAGCGATCCCCCGTGGACCAATTATGACGCGCGGAACTACCGTGTCCGCGCCCAGTGAGGCGCAGCCCAAACCCCGTAGCAGCCGGCGTCAGCCGGCTCCACTATGCAGGTCATGCAGGCTCCAGGCGATCAGAGCGGACTGACGTCCGCTGCTACGCCTTTGAGCGTAGCAGCCGGCGTCAGCCGGCTCTATTTTCCTCCACATGCAGGCCGAGCCTCCAGATGAGGAACGCAACCGCTTTCTGGGCCGGGGAATGAACCGCAGCTTTTATCTCCCCCGACTGCCGCGCGAATACTACCAGGGCGATGCCGCCGTCCATTGGAGTCTGCCCTTGGCGCGGCGGGCCACCGGATGGCTGGGTGAGCCTTTTCACGCCCGGTTTCGGGAGGTGATGCTTCACGCGGCGGCGCGGGAAGCTTTGTGGTGTCCCACCTACTGCCTGATGCCCGACCACATTCACCTTTTCTGGCTGGGCCTGCGTCGGGATTCCGATCAGCGCAGCGGCATGAAATTCCTGCGGGCGCATCTGGGTCTGGCCCGGCGTCCGCATCGCTTCCAGCATCAGCCGCACGATCACGTGCTCCGGGAAGCGGAACGGCAACGGGGCGCGTTGGCCAGGGTCTGCTACTACGTCATTGACAACGCTCGGGTGGCGGGACTGGTGAAGCACCCCAAGGAATGGCCTTTCGCCGGGGCGATCGTGCCGGGGTATCCGGCTCTGCATCCGTTGGAAAGCGATTTCTGGCCGTTGTTTTGGAAGCTGTACGCCGCCGCCCGGGCGCCGGATGCGGGCCATATCCAGCGGCCGCCTCTGCGAGAGGTTTGAGCGGACTGACGTCCGCTGCTACGGCTTGGAGCGTAGCAGCCGGCGTGAGCCGGCTCCATGAATCCGGGTCCTCCAGGCGATCAGAGCGGACTTACGTCCGCTGCTACGTTTTGGAGCGTAGCAGCCGGCGTCAGCCGGCTCTATTGTTTGGTGCTGCGAGAAAACGGTAGCAGCCGGCGTCAGCCGGCTCTATTATAGGCCGACGTATTATTTCCTGGGGATTGCTCCGGCGCCGGCGAGGGCGCCAGCGGTCCCGGTTGTTATGCGCACCTGCGCCAAATGCGGAACCAAGCTGACGGCCGCCAGCCCGGCCGGGCTTTGTCCCAAGTGCTTCCTGCAAGAAGGGCTGGCCCCGCTAGCGAAAGAAACCCTCCGCCTTCGGCTGACGGGCGATCGTGACGCCGAACGCCCAAACCGCCCGGAGCCACCTCAGAAGGCGGAGACCGCGGCGCAGGAGCAGGACGTTCCGCCCCAGCCCGTCGTCACCCTGCGCGAGACGGAGCGGCTGGGGGAGCGCATCGGGCGATACAAGCTGCTGCAGCAGATTGGCGAAGGGGGCTGCGGGACGGTTTACATGGCGGAGCAGGAGGAGCCGATTCGGAGGCGGGTGGCCTTCAAAGTCATCAAGCTGGGCATGGACACCAGGCAGGTCATTGCCCGCTTCGAGGCCGAGCGCCAGGCCCTGGCCCTGATGGACCATCCGAATATCGCCAAGGTGCTGGATGCCGGAGCCACCGAGACGGGGCGGCCTTACTTCGTCATGGAACTGGTGCGCGGCATCAAGATCACCGAATACTGCGACGAGAACAAGCTCTCGACGGACGAGCGGCTGGACCTGTTCAGGCAGGTGTGTCAGGCGATCCAGCACGCCCACCAGAAGGGGATCATTCACCGGGACATCAAGCCCTCCAACATCCTGGTGACGCTTCAGGACGGCCGGCCGGTGCCCAAGGTCATTGACTTCGGCATTGCCAAAGCCACCGAGCAGAAACTCACCGACAAGACCCTCTTCACCGCCTTCGAACAGTTCATCGGCACTCCCGCCTACATGAGTCCCGAGCAGGCGGAGATGAGCGCGATGGACATCGATACGCGCAGTGACATCTACGCGCTGGGGGTGCTGTTGTATGAGCTGTTGACCGGGACCACGCCCTTCCGGACCGATCAACTCGCCAGGGTCGGCGTGGATGAACTCCGCCGGGTGATCCGCGAAGTCGAACCGCCCCGCCCCTCGACCCGTTTGGGCACGTTGGGGGCGGGCCAGTTGGCGGACGCCGCCAAACGGCGCCACGCGGAGCCGCCCAGGCTGATCAGCCTGATCAAGGGCGATCTGGATTGGATCGTCATGAAGGCCCTGGACAAGGACCGCTCGCGCCGCTACGACACCGCCAAGGACCTGGCGGCCGACGTGCAGCGGCACCTGGAGCACGCGCCGGTGCAGGCCAGGCCTCCTGAGCTTTGGTACCTGGCTCAGAAATTCTTTTGGCGGCGAAAACGGTCTATTCTGGCCGGCGGCCTCTGCTGCGCGTTCTTCCTGGCCGCGGTCGTCGCGGGGCTGCAGCACCATCGCGCCCAGACCCTGCGGCACGCTGCCCGACTCGCCTCGTTCCGCCAGGAGGAGGCGGAAGTCGTTCCCCAATTCACGGCGGCCAGCGCTCCCGCCACGGAGGCGGCGACCATGCGTTTCAAGGCCTGCCTGGCCAGACTCGCTGACCGCGTCAGGCAAGGCCAGGGCTCGCCGGTGGACTGCGAACTGCTGGCCCGAGTCATTACCTCGCGGGTGGGATGGCTGGGCCACACGATCCAGCAAATCCAGGAGCCTCACCTGAGACTCCGGGCCGGGTTGGGCCGCTGGAACGTCGAAGGCTTGGGCGCCGTCGTGTTTCCGACCATCACCGTTGGCAACACCGCCTTGCGCGCTGGCGGTTGGGAAGGTCCGGTCGATGCATTATACCTGGATGGCTGGGGAAGCGAGAGTCTCACCACCGGCATCACCAAACCGATCGGCCTGCGAGGTCTCTTCTCCCAGACCGGCAGGTATAGAATATCTGGCATCCTCACCGTCCAACTGGTCAAAGCCCGGGGAAGGAAGGAGCAGCCCATTCGGGACCATGTCAAGCTGGCGGACTTCGAGGCCGTGGGCCCTCAGGTCCGCCTGCCTTTGCCGCCCCTGGACTGCACCTTCTTGAAAGAGGTTCCCCCTCATTTTCCAGTCGAACTTATCGATGCCGCCATGTCGGAAAAGATCCGCGCCGGCCTCGCCGTCCAGGAGGCTTGGATTGATTTTGACGCCGAAAAGCGAGCGCGTCTCCATCTCGAGCTTTTCTATCCGTATTCGAATGACGCGGAGCCTAAATTTCCCATCGCCCTGGCTCCTCGCCTCCTCCAGCTCGGTGGGGCCCCGGTCCTGACCAATGAACCGCTGGTGGGCTATCGTGCTTACGGTGGCGGAGGAGCAACCGTCCAGGAGTTTGTGCTGGCGCTTCCGGCGGGAATGAACTTGCCGTCGGAAAACAGGCCCATCGCGGCCAGAATCTCCATCCAGTCGTCGCGCCAGATGGCCCTGGAGGAAGGTCTGGACGAGCTCCTGGCCATACCCGAAATCCGGAAGGACATCTCCATCGAACTGCGACGCGACGGAAGCGGAGAAGCCAAGCGAGGGGCCGAGTTGGTGAGGCAAGGCAACCTGGCCGAGGCGGAGCTTCTGTATCGCGCGAGGTTGGAAAGCCTGCGGCCTGTCGTGCGGGCCGACGATCCCCTGCTGGCCCGCGCGCTCGCCGATCTCGCCTACACGATGCTCTGTGAGGGGAAGTCCGCGGAAGCGGGGTCCCTTGCCCAGGAGTGCCTGGGCATTCAGGAAAAGCAGATGCCGGACAACTGGCGGACGTTCGCCGCGCGCGGCCTGCTGGGCGCCGCTCTCTTCGGCCAGCGCCGTTATGCCCAAGCCGAGCCGCTGCTGCTCTCCGGCTACGAGGGCTTGAGTCAGCGGGCGAAGTGGATCCCACCTGACCAGAAGCGAACTCAGCTCGCCCTGCCGCTGGCCGAGCTGGTCCATCTGTACACCGCCCTCGGCCAGACGGACCGCGCCCTCGAGCAATGCCGCAAGACCGCCGAATCCACCGACCTTCAACTGCTCAACTCACTCGCCTGGTTCCTGGCCACCCGCAAGAACCCCTATGAGCGCGACGGCAAGGTCGCCGCCATTCTGGCCGGGCGAGTGGCGGCCGCGACCAGCCGCAAGCAGCCGTTCGTGCTGGATACTCTGGCGGCGGCCTATGCCGAGGCCGGCGAGTTCGACAAGGCCATCAGCACGCAGCGGGAGGCCATCGGGCTGCTCAACGACGCCCGCGAGAAGAGCGACTACACTTCGCGTCTCAAGCTCTATCAGTCCAATACCCCGTACCGGGAACCGTGAAGAGGATGAATCTATGGTTTGGGTTGGGATGGCCGGCAAGAGAATCGGATGGTCGAAAACTGCAAATTGGGAATTGGCTAGCGCTGGATGCGGGCGCAAGCGCCTTGGGCGAAGGCGCGCACCTGGTCGAGCGTCGCCATGGTCGTGTCGCCGGGGAAGGTGGTAAGCAGGGCGCCGTGGGCCCAGCCGAGCCGGACGGCTTGCTCCTCGGGTTCGCCCGCCAGCAGGCCGTAGAAAAACCCGGCCGCGAAGCCATCGCCGCCGCCCACGCGGTCCAGCACGTCCAACTCACAGGTGGGGGCCAGGAAGGTCTGGCCGTTAATCCAAGCCACCGCGCTCCAACTGTGGCGGTTGGTGGAATGGACTTCGCGCAGCGTCGTGGCCACGACCTTGATCTGGGGATGCCTGCGGATGAGCTGGTCGATCATGCCGAGGAACGCGCTCGGGTCAAGTCTGGATTTGGCCGCCACCGCGGGGCCCGGGATGCCCAGGCCGAGCTGGAGGTCTTCTTCATTGCCAACGAGCACGTCGACGTTTCTCACAATCTCGTCGAGCACCGCCACCGCCCGCTCGCGGCCGCCGGCAATGTCCCAGAGTTTGGCCCGGTAATTGAGGTCGAAAGAGACGACCGCGCCGGCGGCCTTGGCGGCCTGCATGCCCTCGACAATGACCTGGGCAGTGGTGGGCGAGAGGGCAGCGAAGATGCCGCCGCTATGGAACCAGCGCAGGCCGCCGCCCAGGATGGCCGTCCAGTTGAAATCGCCCGGTTTGAGCAGGGCGGCCGCTTCCTGGCAGCGGTTGTAGAAGACCACCGGCGCGCGCGCGCCCTGGCCGCGGTCGCTATACACGGTGGCCATGTTCGGGCCCTGGACGCCGTCGTGTGAGAAACGCTTGTAGAAAGGCTTCACCCCCATGGCCCGGACGCGCTCGGCGATGAGGTCACCAATCGGATAGTCCACCATGGCGGTGGCGATGCCGGTCTGCAACCCGAAACAGTCCGCCAGGTTGGCGGCCACGTTGAACTCGCCGCCGCTGACGTGAATCTGGCACTCGGTCGCCTTGCGGAAGGGGATTCTCCCCGGGTCCAGCCGATGGACCAGGGCGCCGAGGGACAGCAGGTCCAGGGCGCCACGCGGGCGGATGTTCAAACCGTAGTTCATGGTCAACGCTTCACTGCTTCCCGGTCGAAGACCAGGTTCTGTTCGAAGTTGTGGCCGGCGCTTTGGCCCCCGAGGTGGAGCCGGACCCGCCCGGTTTTCCAGTGCCAGTCGTAGGGCGTATAGAGTTGGTAGGAGAAACTGTAGGTTTGGGGGTAGGGCGGGTCGTAGGCCGGCCAGAAGGGGTAGCCGCCCCAGCCGAACGGCGCGTAACCCCAATAAGGGGCGTAGCCGTAGCCGGTGACCGTGGCTGGCGCCGGCGGCAAGGACAGGCGCACGTAGCTGTGCGGTCCGAGCACGCAGCCATGGAGCGGATGGGATTCCCCGCCAGGGTCAACCACGTAGCTTCGGCTGGCGAGCAGGGTCACCGCCTGGTCGCTTGGGTTGGTGATGCGCAGGGCGAGGTGGTCGCCGTGACTGGCGAGTCCGTACTCAACCGGAGGGCAGGGGACGCTCACCGTCTCTTTGCCGATGCGGGTGGCGGCCGTGGTCGGTTCGACCAGGCGGTATTCAAAGCGCGCACACCCACACAGCCCTGCCGCGCTCAGTCCCGCCAGGAGTGAAAATGCGGCCGATTTCATAGATTACTCTCATTCTAACCCAGAAAGACCAACGCCTCAATAGCGAGGCGACCTCAAGCGATAAAGGGCTGCCCCGATGCCGGCTCACTTTATCTGCAAGCGCACACGTTGGAAAAAGTGCGCCCAGGCCGTATAATCGGCGGAGCCATTCCGCGAACCGGGAGGCTGCTCCGGCGCGAGCTCTTATTCCAATGAGCGTTCAAGATAAGACTAAGGCGCGCCGGATTTTGGCCCGCTGGCGAGGCGCGAGCGAGGCGCATATCCGCCGCGATCTGCAACGAGCGAGCAACGAGGCCAGCGGGCCAAAGGACAAGCGAATTAGTCTCATCTTGAACGCGATTTGGAATTAGGGCGCGAGCAACACCTGGCCGCTTTGGTTGTTGGTGCCCAGGAAATAGCCGGCGGCGTAGCCTTGATTTTCGAGCACGACCCCTTTGAACGGGATGGACCTCGAGCTGACGGGATCCACCACGGCGCCCTTGAACGAGCCGTCGGAGAGCGAAAAGGACAGGCTCAGTTTGTTGGCGCTCTGATTGGCGACCCGGTTGTTGGCGTCCAGCGTGATGCGATTGGTGATGGTTTGGGTCAGGTTGCCGCCGTCCAGGGTGACAACCGCGTTGGTGGCGTTGAGCAGATTGGTCCCGCGGGCGGGCACGGTGAAGGGCGAACCCGACACGTTCGTCCGGAGCGTAAGCCCGCTCGAATAATACCTGGTCGCCCGGAGGCTTGGTTTGAGCCAGACCACCTCCCCGGCGAGGTCGGCATTGGAGTTGCTGGAAAAGGCGAGCCAGCCCAAAAGCAGGCCCTGGCCACCGTAGAGCGAGGCATAGAGCGGCCACTGCCCGTCCCGGGAAACGGCCACCCCCTGGCTGACCGGGGTCCCATCCGCCAGCGAGGCCGTCAGGCGAATGGTTCCGGCCCCGTCCACCGTGACCGTGCCCCAACTGTCGCCCGCAGGTTCAGGCCTGGAGTCTGCGCCGGGAATGACCAGGGTGTAGCGGCCTTTTTGCGGGGCGATGCTCGTGTGGCCGTCGAACACGGCGCGCTCGCCGGTCAGTTCCGCGACCCAGGTTTGATTACTCACCAGACCGGTAATCTGCTCCGTGCCTTGGGTCATATCCAACTGCAACCAGAGGGCCAGGGGGTCCAACTTGGGCCTGGGGATGCTGGCCCGGCCCAATCCGCTGGGGTCGAACTGGCCGCTCAGCGGATAGCGCGTTCCACCCACCTGCAACGTGCCGCTGAACTTGCCCAGGATCGTGGCCCGCAGGCTGAAGAAACCAGCATTGGTCGGGGTGACATTATTGGTGACATAGAACAGACCGTTGTAACTCCCGGCGACCTGCGCGAACGGGCTAGGCACGAAAAAGGCCGTGTTGGTTTGGGAGAAGATCTGTTGGATGCTGACCGCGCAGGCCTGGAAGACGTTTGTGCCCGGCCACAGGGTTACATTGGCGGTCCAGCGAGACCACGAGGGATTAGCCGGGGTGGCTGATTGCCAACCTGTCCCGTTGAGTTGGTTGGTTAGTTGGTAGAACACGCGGGCCACGGTCACGGTCCCGCTGGCGGTGCCTGTCACCGTAATCGCCCTCGTGCTCAGGTAGGTGTTCTGCGCCGGACTGAGGATTCTGACCGTTGGTCTGCCGCCGTAGGGTTCAATCACGCTCAGGAGCGCGGGGTTGCTGGTGACCGAACCGGCGCTATTCTTGACCACCACCGTGTACGTGCCCGAATTGGCGGGCGCGGCGTTGGTGATGGTCAGGATGGCGCTGGTGGCGCCGGAAATATTCCGGCTGTTGCTTAGATTGTTGGTATTATATTGCCAGCGATAACTCAGCGGGGCCGAACCGCCGGCCACCACGGCCTGTGTCACCGTGGCCCCGCTCTGCACGGCCAGGTTGGTTGGCTGGGTGAGGATAAAGGGGCTGAACCCTGAGAGTTCGTAAATGGTGCCGGCTTTGCCCTTTCCGCCCACCAGGGTCACGCCGTAAAAATTGCCGTTCGTTCCCTGCAACAACCCGCCGTAGGGAGCGGCCCCGTCGGCGCCGCCGGTGAACGAATACAGGAGGTTGAGCGTGCCGCTGCTGGGGCTGAAGTTGAAGATCGCCCCCTTGCCATGGGCCCCGCCGGCAGTGGTGACGCCATATAAATTGCCATCGGTGCCCTGCACCAGCCCGGCGAAAGGGTTGGCGCCATTGGTGCCGCCCAACGAGAACAGGCTGGTGAACGCGCCGTTGGCAGTCATGCGGAATAAGGTTCCGCCGCCGCCGGCCCCGGTATTATTGGTGCCGCCGCCGGCGGTGGCGCCGTAGAGGCCGCCAGCGGCCCCCTGGACCAGGGCGGCTTGAGAGCCGGCGCCATTGGTGCCGGAGAACGAGAACAAGGTGATGAGCGTGCCACTGGCGGGGAACAGCTTGAAGACAGTGCCGGCGTTGTAGAGGCTGCCGCCGGCTGAGGTCGTGCCATAGAGGTTGCCGTCGTTGCCCAGCGCCAGCCCCGCCGCCGGGTTGGCCCCGCTGTTGGTGCTATCGAATGAGGCCAGCACACTCACCCCGGGGGAGGTCCTGAGCGGCAAGCTGGGGCCGACCACGGAGGGCGGTTTGGGCAAGTGCGGCGGACTCAACATAAATACCGTGCCCAGGCCGAAGGCGCCGCCCGACAGGGTCGTGCCGTAGAGGTTTGTATCGCCGGGGTTCTGGACCAGTGCGCCCTGGGGTTGAGCGCCATTGGTGCCCGCGAACCAGGCAAGCGTGGCCAACTGTCCCGGGGCGTTCATCACGAAGAGCGTCCCACAGCCGTTCGATCCCCCGGCGGAGGTCGTGCCGTAAAAGTAGCCGTCCAGACCCTGGACCAGTCCGCCCAGCGGTCTGGCGCCGTTGGTGCCATCGAACGAGACCAGCGTGGTCAATACGCCGGACGGGGTCAGGCTGAAGGCAGTGCCCTGATTGTAGGGGCCGCCGGCCGACGTAGTGCCAAAAAAGTCGCCATTCGTGCCGGCAATCATGGCCGCATAAGGTTGGGCGCCGTTGGTGCCATAGAACGTGACCAGCGTCTTGAGCGTGACGGCCTTGCCGGTCAAGGGCGCCAGCGCCCACAGCAGGAGGACACCAGCCGCCAGCGGGAGACGGCTTTGGCGGCAGCAACCGGGCCGCCTGCATCGTTGGGTTCGGAGGCATCTCTTCATGGTCTTTTCAATTCAAAGGCCCGCCCACAATTACAGTTCGCCCTTCTTTTACGCCTTGTGGCGCCGCTGGCAAGCCGCAAATCGCTGGCCATCGAAATAATCAATCCCCGGACCAAATTTTTGATTCACAGTTCGGGGCGAATCCAATATAAGAATTGGGACGCAGCAGGATGGAGCAGAGATTGATCGTGATGGTCTGACGATAAATATGCTGTGGCTGGAACAAATTCAGTCTGCGAACTGGCGCGAGGCGGGTTGGATGGCCTTGGGGGCCTACAGCCTGGGGTGCCTGGCCACGGGCTATTACCTGGTTCGCTGGCGGACGGGGCGGGACCTGCGCGAGTTGGGCAGCGGCAGCCTGGGCGCGAGGAACGCCGGCCGGGTTTTGGGGCGGGCGGGGTTCCTGGCGACGTTGACGGGCGACTTTGCCAAGGGCGCCTTTGCCGTATGGATGGCGCGATACTTCACGACCGATGAGCGCCTGGTGGCGCTGGTCTTGCTGGCGGTGGTCGCCGGGCATATCTGGCCCGCTCAATTGCGTTTTCGGGGCGGCAAAGGCATCGCCACTTCCCTGGGCGGGCTGTTGATCTACAATTTTCACCTGGCCCTGGCGTTTGCGGTTTTGTTTGCCGGCGGCTGGGCCGTGCTCCGCAAGACCGTGCTGGCGGGCTTGTTGGCTTGGGCTTGCCTGCCGCTGGTCAGCATCTACTGGGCGGCCGACGCGCCTGAGGTCACGAAGCCGGCCCAAACCCTGGCCGTTTGCCTGCTGGCAGGTCTGGTCCTGCTCGCGCACCGCCGGAATCTGCTCGCCGAGCTCTCCCATTTCCTGGAGCGCCGCAACATCCATCCCAAACCCGATCGACCCCAATCATGAACGCACGCGCCCCCCTGGTCTTCAAATTCGCCGCCGAGGAGTGGGAATTTGAGGAAATTCACCGGCTGAACTACAAGACCTTCGTCCAGGAGCTTCCGCAGCACCAGGCCTCCCCCTCGCACCGGCTGGTGGACAAGTTCCACGCCGAGAACACTTATTTGATCTGCCTGTGCGGGCGGAAACTGGCCGGCATGCTGGCCGTGCGCGGCCAGCGGCCCTTCTCGCTGGACCACAAGCTGGCCAACCTGGATAGCTTCCTGCCCCCCGGGCGGAAGGTCTGCGAAATCCGCCTGCTGGCCGTGGAGCGGAAGTTCCGGGGCGCGCAGGTGCTGCAAGGCATCCTGGCGCTGCTCTGGCAGCACGGCGTCGAAAAGGGCTACGACCTGGCCATCATTTCCGGCACCACTCGCCAGTTCAAGCTCTACCACCACCTGGGCTTTGTGCCCTTTGGACCCATGGTGGGCAGCGGCGAGGCCCAATTCCAGCCCATGTATGTGACGCTCGAGACCTTCGAGCACACCGCGCGCGAGTTCTTGCGCTCGGCCCCCGCCCGCGCCTTCCAGCCCAGCGCGGTCAATTTCCTGCCCGGCCCGGTGGCGGTGCGGCGCGAAGTCCGCCGGGCCTTCGAGCAAGCCCCCGAATCGCATCGCGCGGAGGCCTTCACCAAGGATTTCCAGGCCGCCAAACAGATGTTGTGCCAACTGGTCCGGGCCGGAAAGGTCGAGTTGCTGCTGGGGTCCGGCACGCTGGCCAACGACGTGGTGGGCGGCCAGCTTCGGCTCGAAGGGCGGCGCGGCCTGGTCTTGAGCAACGGCGAATTCGGCGAGCGGCTGATCGACCATGCGCAACGCTTCAACCTGGACTTCGAGGCCTTGGAGTTTCCGTGGGGCCGGTCCTTTGACCTGGCCGCGGTGCGGGAGAGATTCCAACAGCGGCCGGCTCCCGGCTGGGTTTGGTGCGCGCATTGTGAGACTTCCACGGGCGTCCTCAACGACCTGGAGCAGCTCAAGGCCCTCTGCGCCGACTTCCAGGCCCGGCTTTGCCTGGACGGCATGAGTTCCATCGGCACGCTCCCGGTGGACCTGGCCGGCGTCTATCTCGCCACTTGCGCCAGCGGCAAGGGCCTCCGCTCCTATCCGGGCATTGCCATGGTCTTTTACCACCACGAGGTCGCCCCCGCCCCTGGACCGCTGCCGCGTTATCTGGACCTTGCCTACTACGTCGCCAACCAGGGCATCCCCTTCACCTTCTCCTCGAACTTGCTCCACGCCCTCCACGCCGCCATCCGGCGCGTCCCTTGGGACCAACGCTTTGCCGAGCTGGTCGAGCGCGGCGCCTGGCTGCGCGCCAGCCTGAGTGAACTCGGCTTCGACCTGGTCGGTTCGGACGCCCCCACTTCGCCGGCGGTGGTCACCCTGGCCCTGCCGCCGCACTGGAACTCCGTCAAAATCGGCCGCCTCATGCAGGAGTCGGGCTATTTGCTCAGTTACAACAGCCAATACCTCCGGCGGAGAAACTGGATGCAAATCAGCCTGATGGGCGACTGCGCGAAGGAAAAACTCCTCTCCCTGCTCAAGGCGCTGAATCGCGTCTGCTTCCGCCGCCGCCCTGGCCTGGCGGTGACCTCCCCGCCTTAGGCCAAGAGCGATAGTTAGCGACGCTGCGCCTCAGACCTCCTCTGGCATCCCGATTCGGAATCGGGATTCGGAATCGGGATTCAATTCACCTAAAAGAAGCGCTGGCTCAGCGCACTTCTGCAATCGCAGCGAAACTTGACCTGATTACAACGAGTTTTGCCGGTCAAGAACTCTGGTCCCGCTCAAAGGCATCCGGACACCCAGGGCCGTGGTTTTACCGCGTGGGGTGGGAAAATGATTCGGATGCCGAAGCGTTCAAGCGTTGGCGCCACTGCTGATCTTAGCGCCCGTGCAAAAACAAATTCCGATTTTCTCCAACCCGCAGGGTTGGTAGAAAGTAGCCGGTGGTCGTTCAGGGTAAAGGGGAAACGACCACCGGGCAGCCCGCCCTCTGGCGGTCGCACCCCGGAGGGGTGCCAGACAATAATCTCGGAATTACGCCCCGCCTTCGGAACTTGTTCTTGCAGGAACCCTTACCCGAGTCCCGCGAAAACGCCAGTTTACTTCGCGTGCGCCCGCTGATACAAAATGCGCGTGCTTGATACTGTCCTTTGGGAATCCTTGAACACCGCCGGCCGGTTGGTCTTGATTGCCGGACCGTGTGTCATCGAGAACGAACCGCTCTGCCTGGAAGTGGCCGCGAGCCTGAAGCAGACCTGCCAGCGGCTCGGCATTTTTTATGTGTTCAAAGCCAGTTTTGACAAGGCCAACCGCACTTCGGCCAAGTCGTTCCGCGGACCGGGCACGGTTGCGGGCCTGCGCGTGCTGGCCAGGGTTCGCGCGGAAATCGCTGTCCCCGTGCTCACCGACGTGCATACGGACGCCCAGGCCGGCCCGGCGGCCGAGGTGGCGGACATCCTGCAAATCCCGGCCTTTCTTTGCCGGCAAACCGACTTGATTGCGGCGGCGGTCCGGACCGGCCGGGTGGTGAACCTCAAGAAGGGACAGTTCCTGTCCCCTGCCGAAATGGGCCAGGTTGTGGACAAAGCCAAAACCGCGGGCGGCCGCCGGCTGCTCCTCACCGAGCGCGGCACGACTTTCGGCTACAACAACCTCGTGGCCGACATGCGCTCGATTCCCATCATGCGCCGGTTCGGATTTCCTGTCATCTTCGATGCGACCCACTCCGTCCAGCTCCCCGGCGGAAGCGGGGACAAATCGGGCGGCCAGCGCGAATTTGCGCCCGTGCTGGCTCGCTGTGCCCTGGCCGCCGGCGCCGACGGGCTTTTCCTCGAGACCCACCCGGACCCGGACCGGGCTTTGAGCGACGGCCCGAACATGATCCCGCTGGCCGAGATGCCGGCCTTGCTCCAGGGCCTGCTGCGAGTCTGGGCATCTGTCCATTGACATGACAGGAAGTTGCACGTGACCGCGCCCCGCATCACCTCCGCCCTCCGCGCCAGGCTGGCGAAGATTAGGCTCTTGCTGTGCGATGTTGACGGCGTGCTGACGGACGCCTCGGTGTTCATCGGCGGACGCGAGGAACTGAGACGGTTCGACATCCAGGACGGCCTGGGCCTTGTCATATTGCGCCGGCAAGGCATCAAAGTCGGCTGGGTCTCCAGCCGCCCTTCCCGGGCCACGACCCGGCGGGCCAAGGACTTGAAGATCGATTTCCTCCGCCAGGTCAAGGACGGCAAAGTCGCCGCCGTCCAGCAGTTGCTCGCCCAAACAGGCTTCCAGTGGGAGGAAGTCTGTTACGTGGGCGACGACCTTGTGGATTTGGGCGTTTTGAAGCGGGCCGGTGTGGCCATTGCCGCGGCCAACGGCGTGGCCGAGGTCCGGCAAGCCGCCGATTACGTGACCCGTGCCCGCGGCGGGCACGGCGCCGTGCGCGAGGTCGCGGAATTAATCCTCAAGGCCCAAAACAAATGGACCCGTGTGATCGCCGATTTCGGGGCCTGAATTGGGGGAGTTACCTCGATTTGAGCCGCTGTGCCCCCGCCCGCAGCCGCTCCCCGAGGGCTCCCCCAGGGTGAATGATGGCAAATTGGCGGGGCGTGTATCCGGTGATTTTCATCAGGGCAACACAGATGGCGTCGAACACCGCAACCACCACCATCGTGCTGGCCGTGGCGAGCATATTAAACTCGTCCGGCTCCCGCTCCACTTTGACCCGCAGCAAAAAATCGGCAGCCCGGCCGAGAGCTGAATCCGGATTCTCGGTGACTCCGATGATGGGCACATGCTTGGCCCGCAGCGGGGCGATCAAGTTCACGATCTCGCGGGTGTTGCCTGCCTTGGAAACTAAAATGGCAAGGTCAGACGGCTGCGCCAGCCCCAGCCCGCCGTGCAGGGCATCCCCGGGCGCCAAAAAGATCGCCGGGCGCTCAATGCAGCAGAGCGAGTGAGCGATCTTCCGTGCCGCCGCCCCTGAGGTGCCGCACCCCACCGTGAGCACCCGTCCCTGGCATTGCGCGATGGCCGTGACGCATCGGGAAAGCATCTTCGGATCCATCGTTTCACGAAGCCGCCGCACGGCCGCGGCCTCGGCGCTCCAGACCGATTCCGCGGTCTTCCACACCAGAACGGTTCTGTTTTTCACACTTGGCGGCATAGATATGGATCTCGGGCGTCCCGAATCATCGGTATTAAGGCCAGAAGCCGACCGGGACGCAAGGCCGAATTTCAGACTTACAAATGAAGCCGCTGAACGCGCCCCTCCAACCGGCCATTGCCCGCTCTGGTTCTTCTCGAATTCGTCCCTGGAGTTCTTGACCGGCAAAACTCGTTCTAATCAGGTCAAGTTTCGCTGCGATTGCAATCCCGATTCGGAATCGGGACTTTTAGGTGAATTGAGCATTGAGGATTGAAAAACGATCGTTGGTTATTGAAGAACGGCCGCGGATGACGCCGAATGAACTTTCGGACTGCGGACTCAATGACCAATAAGCAATACTCAATACTCAATTCTCAATGAATCCCGATTCCGAATCCCGATTCCGAATCGGGATTCCAGAGGCGGTCTGAGGCGCAGCCTCGCTAATCATCCGTTGACATCTCCTCCAGAAGGTGGAGTGTTATTCAGAAACAGCGAAGAATCCGGACGGAAAGGTACACCAATGAAAAAGCTACTGATGGTGATGGCCCTGGCGGGGTTGCTGGCCGGCTGTGCCTCGTTCTTTGACGGCGACCGCGGGGCCGGCTATGGAGCGGGTCGGGAAAGGGGCACGACTGGCGTCAGCACCGGGGCGGATGCCGGAATGGAAAATGGCATTACCGGCAGCGAGTCAACACCCCCGCCTTGACCCGGCCGCCTGAGCACCCCCACCGTAGTTGAGGGAAAGCACGGTGGCGTCCCGCCGGGCGGGGCCGTAACCGAGCGGAACACTCCATTGGCCACATTGGCTGGATTGGCCACATTGGCTATTTTTTCCAAAAAACCGGCCAGCCCGCGCTGACTTCTCCTACTTTTGCGCCTTCCCGCCGGCGCCTGCTCCGGGGTAACCAACGGCCTGCGCCAGGATGATCCGCTGCTCGGGCTTGAGCTTCATCGCGGCCGCCAGCGGCGCCCGCTCCAGGTCATACACCACCGTCGCCAGCCCCGCCGAAGCGCAGTAAAGGGAAATGTTCTGGCTGATGCAACCCGTCGCAAACTGCGCGTAAAGGGGCCGCAGCTCCGCTTTCGCCTTGGCCAGGCGCGACAGGTCCGCCACGAAAACCAGCACCGCCGGCGCATCCTTGATAAACGGCTGGCCGTTGGTCTTGGTGCGCAGGTCCTCACCGGAAACCGGGGTCAACTCGTTGGCCTTTGCGTCGTAGAGATAGAGTCCCTCCGGCAGGGCTACGTAAAGGCCCACCTCCTGGGCATTCATGGCCGAAGGGGCGGTGCGGCGCCCGTCTGCGGGGCGATTGATGCCGAAACCGGCCCAGAGCAGGTTGGCCAGCACCTGGGGCGGGAGTTTGCCGGGCTTGAACTCGCGCGTCGTCCGGCGCTGCTTGAGCGCCTCCATCAACGGCTTCCCGCCTTCGGTCTGTGGCGCCGGGAGCGGAATCGGTTTAAGCCCTTCGCCCGGCAGCGCGCTCAGGCCCAGGGTCATCACCAGGGCGGTGATGGGCAAAACTCCAGGGGAATTCGTTCGCATAAGTTGTTTCTCAAGTCGGCCGCGCAGACCTCAGCCGCTGTGTGTCGCAAGAAACCCTGCCCTCGTCAAGGCCGGAGCAAGTGCCTGCTCTGAAGCAACAAACACCACCACCGGAAAATGTGCTGGCCAAAGAGGCGAAAAAGTGTGAAACCTATGCCACGGCAAGACCGCCTGGGAACACGGTGGTAGCGGCTGGGCCGCGGTTTTGCCTGATTAAATCGAACTATGTGTGCAAGTCTTTTGGGCGCGCGCAGGCGCCAGGCCGTTGCAAAGCCACGGCGCAAGGGCAGCTTGCCCTTGTCCCGGATGGTGGTGTTGCCCGCCGGCGTCGAGTCTGCGGAGGGCGCGGCCTACTCGTTTGTGGACCTCGGCGATTCGGCCCGGGTCGCCCTGTCGCTCGCCCCTGGCGGACGGGGTCCTTTTCGCGAGCAGGCCCGCGAAGTCATGGCGGCCCTGCAAGCCATCCTGGCCAAACAACCGGAGCAGATGACCGTCACGGTCCAGACCGTCTTCCTGCGCGACGCCGCCGACCAGGCTGAATGTGAGGCGATCTTCGGCGCCCATTACGGCGCTCAGTGGCCCGTGACCAACTTCGTGAGCCAGCCTCCTTGCTCCGGGGCGGCTCTGGCCCTGGAGGCCTGGGCCATCGGCGGCGACTCGGTGCGGATCGAGCGCTATGGTCTGGAGGCGCTGGTGGTCAGCTATGACAGCGTGCGCTGGGTGCATTGCGGCGGCGTCAAGGCGCTCGCCTCTTTGGACGGCGCTTACCCGCAGGCCCTGGATGCCTTGGCGCGCCTGAGCCGCGTCCTGGCCCGAGCAGGCTGCGGGCTCGAGCAGGTGGTGCGAACCTGGTTTTATTTGGGAGGGATCACCGACCCGGAAGCCAAGGTCTGGCGCTACCAGGAGCTGAACCGCGCCCGGTCCGATTTCTACCGCGCTATCCGTTTCCACTCCTCCCGCCTCCAACGCGATAACCCCCCAGGCGTTTACCCGGCCAGCACGGGCATCGGCATGTCCAGCCCCGGCCTCGTGATCGGTTGCCTGGCCCTGGAGACCGACCGGGAGGACGTCTTGCTGCTCCCGCTCGAAAACCCCCAACAAACGCCCGCTTACGCCTACCATTCCAAGTATTCCAGTCAAAGCCCCAAGTTCTCGCGGGCCATGGCCCTGCGCCTGGGCGATTACCTCACCACCTGGATCTCCGGCACTGCCAGCATTGTCGGCTCCGAAAGCTGTCACCCGGGCGACATCGAAAAGCAGACCGAGCAGACCATCGATAACATCCAGCGGCTCATCGCCTCGGACAACTTCGCGGCGCACGGCGTCAGCGGGGCGGGCGCCGCTCTGCACGACCTGGCGAAGATCCGCGTCTATCTCAAGCGACTCGAGGACTTGGACAAGTGCCGGGCCATTTGCAGGCAGCGTTTTGGGGCCGTGCCCGCCGTGTACGCCGTGGCGGATATCTGCCGGCCAGAGTTGCTGGTCGAAATCGAGGGAGTTGCTTTCTCGCGCTATTCGCCCCCAGCCAGGCCTCTGGGCCCCGGCAAGTGAGGCGGCTATACCGAGGCCTTTGAAAACTGCGATAGACGTCCCGGGCGCAAGCCCGAGGGTCTGGCCAAATCTGGCAGGGGCCCGTGGAATAAGCTCCCGACTTGTCGGGACTGCGATTCCGAATTTGACTCGCAAATCATCCCGGGAGGGGTAAAGTCCTGACATGAGCTATTTGACGGTCGAAGTTGAAATTGATCACGGGCGGATCGTCTCCCGCGACTTGGAGCGTTTGCCGGAGAAAGGCAGCGGGCTGTTGACTATTCTAGAGCCCGTTGCGGCCGTGGCCAGGGAGAAGCCCGTCCGTCAACGGGTGGAATTGCCACTGATCCGCGGAGACGGCGAGCGGATGATCAACCCGACAACACAGGAACTCGATGCCAGTCTCTGGGGGGATTAGCCTGCCCGATGCCAACGTCTGGCTGGCGCTGGTCTTCTCCGACCACGTCCACCATGCCAAGGCCAAGGCCTGGTTCGACGCTCAGGCTGACGGCTCGTGCGCGTTCTGCCGCCTCACGCAGATGGCCCTGTTGCGGCACCTGACCAACGCGAAAATCATGGGCCACTTCCTTCAAAATCAGCAAGAAGCCTGGAGGAGCTTTGACAGGCTGGCCAATGATCCCCGCGTGGTGTTCCTGCCGGAGCCACCTTCGGCGGAGGCGAGTTTCCGCACCTTTACCCAAGCGCTCTCTCCGGCGCACGCTCTCTGGACGGATGCTTACCTGGCGGCTGCTGCGGTTGGCTCTCAGTCAAGACTGGTGACCTTCGACCAGGGCTTCAGCCGGTTCTCAGGCTTGGAGGTTCTCATCTTGAGTTGAGAATACGCAGCCTCGAGGGGGGGGTGGCTGCGCTCCGCCGCGCAAGGGGACGCCGTCGGGCATGACAGTGGTGTCGATGCCCTGGGTCTTGCACACGGCCGGCATCTTGTTGCCAGAACATAGGGTCAGCCTTTTTTCCGGTGGTGGGGCGCCAACCCCGGCGGAAGCGCTGCGGACCTCGCCGTTTGGACCGATTTTGGTTGCGGCTCCGCCGCGCCAAGGGCATAACCGGGCCATGAATTCCGCACCGCTCGGCACGGTTGAGGCCGCCGGGCAACCGCCGGCGCTGCCGGAGTGGATCGGCACCGAAGAGCAGTTGGAGGAACTGCTGACCCGTCCGCGGGCGGCGCTGGTGGAATTCATCAAGACCATTGCCAGCCCGCTGCTCCTCCTGGGCGCCGGGGGCAAAATGGGGCCCACGCTGGCTGTGCTGGCCAAGCGGGCCGCGGCGGCGGCCCATCACCCGCTCGAGGTGATCGCCGTCAGCCGTTTCAGCGACAGCCCCGCGCGCGCCTGGCTCGAGGCGCGTCAGGTCAAAACCATCGCCTGCGATTTGCTGGACGCCCAGGCGGTCCAAAAGCTGCCCGACGCCCACGCCATCCTCTACCTCGTCGGACTGAAGTTCGGCACGGCGCAGAACCCGGCTGCGACCTGGGCCATGAACACGCTCGTTCCCGCGCGGGTGACCGAGCGCTACCCTCGCGCCCGCATCACGGCCCTCTCGACCGGGAATGTGTACCCGCTGGCGGAGGTCCGGCGGGGCGGCTCGCCGGAGACGGCGCCGCTGACTCCGCTGGGCGAGTACGCCAACGCGGCGGTGGGACGGGAGCGGCTCTTCGAGTTTTGTTCGCGCCGCCAGCAGACACCCGTCACGCTGCTCCGGCTTTTCTACGCCGTGGAATTGCGCTATGGCGTGCTGGTGGACATCGCCCGCAAGGTCCACCTCGGCGAGCGAGTCGAGCTGGCCAACGGCCACTTCAATTGCATCTGGCAGGGTGATGCCAACGAACTGGTGCTGCGGGCGCTCGCGCTGGCGGCCGCGCCGCCCTCCGTCTGGAACCTGTGCCGTCCGGAGCTCTTCTCGGTGCGGGCGGTCGCGTCGCGCTTGGGCGAACTCCTTGGGCGGCCGGCGCAATTCGCGGGGACGGAGGCGCCCACGGCGTTGGTGGGCAACTCGGCGCGGCTTTGCGCGGCACTGGGCCCGCCCTCCGTCCCGCTGGAGGCCATGCTGCGCTGGGTGGCCCATTGGGTGAAACAGGGCGGGCGCAACCTGGGCAAACCGACTCACTTCGAGGTGCGCGATGGCAACTATTGACACCGTGCGGGCGCGGCTGAACGAGGGGCTGGTTATCCCGGCATGTCCGCTGGCGCTCAATGCCCAACGCCGGCTGGATGAGCGGCGTCAGCGCGCGCTGTTCCGCTACTACTTGGCCGCCGGCACGGGCGGCTTGGCCATCGGCGTGCACACCACGCAGTTCGCCATCCGCTCCCCGAAAGTGGGCCTGTTCCGGCCGCTGCTGGAATTGGCCGCCGAGGCCCTGCGCCAGGCCGGGGCCGGGTGGGCGCGCATTACCGGCGTGTGCGGCGCGACCCGACAGGCTGTCGCCGAGGCGGCGCTGGCCCGCAAGCTGGGTTACCAGGCCGGTCTGCTGAGCCTGGGCGCGCTCAAGGCCGCCGGCGAAGACGCACTCCTGGCCCATTGCCGGGCGGTGGCGGAGGTCCTGCCGCTGTTCGGTTTTTATCTTCAGCCTGCGGTCGGCGGGCGAGTGCTGCCGTATCGGTTCTGGCGGCGCTTGGCCGAACTGGACAATGTCATTGCCATCAAGATCGCTCCCTTCAATCGCTACCAGACCCTCGACGTGGTGCGTGCCGTGGCTGAGGCCGGGCGCGAGGATATTGCGCTCTACACCGGCAACGACGACAGTATCGTGATCGACCTCTTGACGCCGTTCCGTTTTCAGCTTGGCGCCAGGACGGTCGAGCGCCGCATCGTGGGTGGTTTGCTGGGCCACTGGGCGGTCTGGACAAAGAAGGCCGTCGAACTCCACACCGAATGCCGCCGGCTCGCGCGCACAGGCAAACCAATCCCGGTCCGGCTCCTGCGCCAGGCCGCTGAGGTGACCGACGCCAACGCCGCCTTTTTCGACGCGGCGAACGGTTACGCCGGCTGTATTGCCGGTCTCCATGAGGTCTTGCGGCGCCAGGGCTTGCTCGAGGGGATATGGTGTCTGGACCCGAACGAGACGCTGAGTCAAGGCCAGCGGGAAGAAATCGAGCGGGTGTACCGCGCCTATCCGCATTGGCACGACGACGAATTTGTGGCCGAGCATCGGGATGAATGGCTCCGGGGTTGAAGCAGCCGCAACGGTCCATTGGGTTGGGGAGCGCAGGCGCGGCTTGGGAGCGCCTCACCCGACCGCCGGGTCGGCGATGGCGAACTGGGCGCGCGAGTCGCTCGCCGCGGCCTCAGGTCCCAGGCGCATGCGAGTCAAAGACCGCAGTGGCCTGAAGCCGAACCGCTGGGCGGCGGCTTTGGCGGTGTCGTTCGGGTCTGGAACGTCCCAAATCACCGGCCGGGTTCCGACCTCGCGCAGCAACGCCGCCGCCAGGGACAACGCTCCTTCAGCGCGGGGGCACACTATCGGCCCGAGGTAGTCCGCGCTGGCGCCGCCACGCAGCAGGCCCCAGCCGGCGGCAGCCCCGTTGGCGGGCCAGACCAGCGCCTTGCGGCCGTGGCGTGCCAGGCTGCGGAGCAAGCGGGAGCGGGGCGCCCCAAAGGCCGCCGCATCGATTTGGTCCACCGCGTCCCAATCCGCCGCGCTCAGGTCCCGCGTCTCTGCGAGCGCACTACTCGGCGCGGCCGGCTCGCTCCCGGCCGGGCGTTGGCAGCGCGTCAAGGTCCATTCGGGCACGAAGCCGAGCCGTTGGTAGAGCGGGTAGCCGGCGGGCGTGGCATCGAGTTTGATCGACCTGACGCCCCGGCGCTGGAGGTGTTCCAGGGCCTGGCGCATCAAGCTCGTGGCGATGCCCAGCCGCCGATGCTGCGGATGCACGAGCATCATGCCGATCCACGCCAGGGCCTGGCCGTAGGCGGTCGTGGTCACCGTGCCAACCATTGCCTGATCTCGGAGGGCGATGAAGCAGCCCTGCGGTTCCAATTCCAGCAGGCGGCGCCAGTCTTCAGGCGTCTGGTTCCAGCCCATGAGCCGGCGCAACTCGTCCGCGGCCGCCAGGTCGCTTTCCGTCATCAGGCGCAGAGATACGTTGTTCATCAGGTCCGGACTACAGTGACGGCTCGGTCGCTATGCCGCCAGCCAAATTCGGCGCATGAATCTTGAAACTCACCACGGCGCCCGAACCCGTTCTTCAGGCCAGGCCAAGGCTGAGGCGGGCTTTCTTTCGGAAGGTCCGGCAAGTCTGCCAGGCATGTCTGGCCTCTGTTTTGGTGGCGAGTGTGCCAGGATAGCGCGGCAGGACTGCCGCGTTACTCAGACGCTTGAGCGCCGGGCGAAACGCGGCCCAGAACGGCTCGAGGGCGACCGCCTGGTTGAGCAATTGTTCCAGGTCGTGGGTCCTGGGGAACTGGATGGAAGCCTCGTTCAATCTCGCTTTGAGATATTTCTCCGCACACTGCTGGGCATGGAAGCACACCGAGGCCCACACGGGTTTCTTGCGCGGTCGCGAGAGGGCAGCCGCGACAACAAAATCCTCTTCGGCTTTGGCCACCCATTCACGCGTGCTGACTTTCATACATGACACGGCCCTGGGCCATCACGAGTTCGACAAACATGTCGCGCTCGCGGAGCCGTGCCGCAATGAACTCCGGCCGCCGGACCAGCAGGTCCAAGGGAAAAGGCGTGTCAAAGCGGGCGCGAATCTGCCGTGCTTTGGTCACTGGACTGCCGTGAAAGGGCATGACCACCAACAGATCAATGTCAGAATGGGCGGTCGCCTGGCCCCAGGCGTAGGAGCCGAAAAGAATGATTTTTTGAGGTCGAAATTCGCGGGCCACCGCGTCGCAGTAAGCCTGAATCCGCTCGTCGGAAATCAGGCCCGTTCCGGCAGAAAGCCAGGGATAGAGACCAGGACGTGACGGCGGCGGAAACGCGATTGGCTGTAATCGCCGGCGCGCTGGCAACGACAATGAGCCGTTGCGGACGCGCCGGGCCGCAACCACAGACTGTGCTCGCGCGCGCGCCCCAAGGGCCCGGCGATGGTTCACCCTGCGGATGACTGTTATCATGGCTCCATCGCGCAGCTCGCCGCGATGCGCATCCGTCGGCTTGTTGCAGCGCGCCCGGAGTTCCTCGGCGTGGAGTGTTCCAGGCCTCTTCTTTTCGCCCACTGGCCTGGCTGCTTTCATGGCCTTCTTTTCTCACAGAAAACGGCGCATGTCAAACGGAGCGAAACTGGCTCACTCTGCCATGCCCTGTATCCCTTCGGCACAGGCAGGCGCCGGGTGGTGCTACTCCAGGCGCCAGGTCTTGGGCACCTCGACCAGATCGGCGCGGGTGAGGCCGTTTTCGGTGATGCGGGCCAGGAAATAGACGTTGCCGTTTTTGCCCACGGCGATGGAGTTGACATAGAGCGGGCGCTGGCCGTTCTGGTAAAAGATCGCGCCGCGGTCGGCGTATCTGGCCTTGGGGATGTCGTAGGTGACCAGGTGCAGGTCTTCCAAGCCCTTGGCCTCGCCCATCGCCGTGCGGCTCTTGCCGGCGAGGCGCTTGCCCGCGACGTAGATAGGCGCGCCGGTAAGGTAATAGAGCGTGCGGCGGTCGGGACCAAGCGTGAAGCCGAGGTAGCCGTAGCTGAATTGGTCGAACATGCCGCTCCGTTTTGAGGGTTCAGAGGTCAAGCGCTCGAGCACCTCGAGCCGCGGGACCTCGGGGTCGAACCGGAAGAGGTAGCCGGAGTTGCCATGGACGCCATAGATGACTTTTTCGCGGGGCTGCCAAACCGTTTGGCGCCAGTTGTAGCCCATGTGCCCGGGCGAGGTCGGGTCATACAGCCCGAAGTAATCCTTCTTCATATCTTCGCCGGGCACGGTCTCGAGCGAATCGGTTTCGGGCTGATAGACGAGAATGGCGCCCTCGCCGGTGGTGCACCAGGCGCGGCCGCTGGCCGGGTCCACGCAGATCGAGCGGCAGATCGTGCGATAGGCCGCGCCTTTGCCGTTTTCACCTTCGGCGCAGGTCTTGCCCAGGTTCTTGAGTTCCCGTTTCGCCAGGTCGTAGCGAAAGAAATAGCCCGAGGGCCAACTCAGCCCGAACATCCGGCCGTGGTTCGTGTCCATGTTCAGCGCCAGCACCCCCTCGCGTTCGGGCGCGAGGCCAAAGTCCTCGAACGAGCCGCTCTTGAGGTCGTAAGCCAGCAGGTGTCCGCCGGGGTAGGGCTTGTAGCCGGCGGGCGGGATGCCCATTTTCTCCATGCCCTCCACAATGGAATAGACGCCGAGGTGCGTGCCGAAATAGAGTTTGCCGTTGGCCTCGACGAAGTTGACATGGCTCTTGCCTTGGGGGAGCGCCCGGAGCGCCTTTTCGCCGCAGGCCTCGGTCAAATCGGCCAGGTGACGGATCTTGCGTGTGGCCGGGTCGAAGCTGAACATCTGCGCGCCGACCTCAATGGATTCGGAACTGAGCACGTAATAAATCTTCCCGTCGCTGCCCGTGCCCATGGCGTTGTAGGTGTCGTGCCCTTGCGGGAAGCCGGAGTTGCAGGTGCGGGCAGTCAGCTTGCGGGAATTGGCCGGGTTGGCTGGCCGTTCCGCAGCCGCGGCCAGCCAGGGGAGCAGCAGCAGGGCCAGGAACACCGCCCGCCTGCCCCGCAAGCAAACGGTTGAATGAGTCTCGGGCGCGCACAAGGAATTTGCGCCGCCTGAGAAGACTGGGGCGCTTACCATTACGATGGCCCTCGAAATCCGCAGTTCGACCAGGGGCTGAGAATTGCCTTTCATGACGGCTTGGTTCGTTGGTTACGGGTTTGGGACGTTGACCTGCGCTTGAGGGACCGGCTCGTGGGATTTGCGGCCATAGACCTTCTCATAGGCGCGGCAAAACGGGCAGAGGCGCTCGAACGTCTTGACCAGCCAGAACGCAAGGCCGGCCTGTTTGCGCCGGGCGCGTTGACAAACCACGCAATGCACGCTGCGTTCCGCCCGCGCGCGGCTCCTCTCACTGATGGCTTCGTCCTGCATAATCTTTGATTCTTGCCATCCCGGCACAGGACGTCAAACGATAACCGAGAGTCTCGCATCAGACGGTGGGGGGCGTATTCCTTGAGGGCGGGCCGCCGCGTGGAGGTGGTGCCCTTTGGGACTTCGGCCTTCGACTTAAGGGTAAGGGCAGGGCAGCCCCTCTTGTCTGCCGGTCTCCTGGACGTTCCAGCTTGAATAATTCAGCAGCGGACCACTGGAAGGTCGCTTCGACCGGCAGACAAGAGGGTCCGCCGCCATGCGGCAGCCCTCAGGCTTGCCCCTCCCCGCAGAGGCGCCGTCGCCAGTCCAGCCGGTTCTGACTGCGCATGGGCAGGCTCACGGCTTCTGTCCGTGCCCAAAGGGCGGCGCCAGACTGCATCGGTTGGCCAGTGCCAATCCGTCGGTGTTGGGGAGCATTAAGAATGCCAGCGTCGAATTGGCCAAAAAACCTCCGCGAGCTCCTTCTGGCGGCGTGATTCTCACGCATAAGGCGTGAACCTCACGCGCCGGCGGGCGAAAAAAGTCAGACCAAATCTATGGCGACCACGCGGATGATTTCCTCGAGCGTGGTTTGGCCGGTGATGGCGCGGGCCAGGCCGCTCTGCCAAAGCGTGCGCATGCCTTGCTGGATGGCAATCTCTTCGAGGGCCAGCGTGGGCACTTTCTTGAGGACGGCCTCCCGGAAGGGCTCGCTGACCGCGAGCAATTCGCTGACGGGCAGGCGGCCGGCATAACCGGTCTGGGTGCATTGCTCGCAGCCGGCGCCGCGGCGGAATTGGGCCTCGGACAGGAGGGCCTCGGGGACGAGCTTGACTTGGCTGGGGGGCGGTTCGTAGGCCTGCATGCAATTCGGGCAAACGCGCCGCACCAGCCGCAGGCCCATGACGCCCAGGACGCTGGAGGCCAGCATGAAGGGCTCGATTTCCATGTTGATCAGGCGCGTGAACGCCCCGGCAGACTGACCTGCATGGATGGTGCTGATGACCAGGTGCCCGGTCAGGCCGGCCTGGACCGCGATGGCGGCGGTTTCCGGGTCGCGGATCTCGCCGATCATAACCACTTGCGGGTCCTGGCGCAGGATGCTGCGCAGCGCAATCGCATAGGTGAAGTCCTGCGCCGGGTTAATTTGCGTCTGGCTGACCATCGGCAGGTTGAATTCCACCGGGTCTTCCACCGTGCTGATGCTGATGCTGGTGCCGTCGCGCTGGGTGATGTAGCAAAGGGAGGAGTACATGGTGCTGGTCTTGCCGGAGCCGGTGGGCCCGGTAAACAGGAGCAGACCGTTGGAGCGCTTGAGCAGGCGCCGCAGGCCCTGGAGCGTGGAATCCTCGAAACCGAGCATGTCCAGTTCAAAGCGCCGGTCCCGGGGATCGAACAGCCGGACGACGACCTTCTCGCCGCGCGTGGTGGGGAAAATGGATACCCGCAATTGCACGCCCTCCAGTTCGGGCCCCCCCACGGCGGTCCCGTCCTGGGGCGTGCCGGCCTGGTAAGTGACCAGGTTCGCCATCACCTTGAAGCGCATCGAAATCTTCTCCAGGAGGTCCAGTGGCAGATGGACGACCTCGGCCAGCACGCCGTTGACGCGGGCGCGCACGGCAATGGAGTTCTCCCAGGGCTCGATGTGCAGGTCGCTGGCGCCCAGGCGGATGCCGTCCTGGAGCAGGCAGTTGACCAGGACGCTGATTTCGATGCCCTGGGCGGCCAGTTCGGACTGGAGATATTCAACGGTGTAACTCATAGGTCCATACGAGGCACGCTCGATGTCCCGCACATTAGACACCACTCGCCGGGAGGGCAAGCCCGAAGCGGGCGTCGCGCCCGCCTTGGTTTCGACGGCGGGACGCCAGCCCCACTTTCGGCCTCCGGACTTGACCGGAGAAATTTGTGAGCAAACTGTTGACTAAAGCCCAAGATTCGTATTGCATCCACTTATGCAAATCGAAAGCTTGAAGGTGTTTTGCGACCTGGCCGAAACGGAAAGCTTCACCAAGGCCGCCCAAATCAACGAAGTCACGCAGTCCGCCGTCAGCCAGACCATCAGCACGCTGGAGAGGCAGTTCAAGTCACTGCTCATCGAGCGGAGCAAGAAGAACTTCCGGCTCACGCCCGAAGGCCAGGTCTTTTACGATTGCAGCAAGCGCATTCTCCAGAGTTTCGACGCCCTCCACAGCAAGCTCCAGGAGCTGGAAGGGATCATCTCCGGCAATATCCGGGTGGCCACCATCTACAGCATCGGGCTCCACGTCCTGCCCCCCTATCTCAAGCGGTTCCTCAAGGAGTACCCGTCGGTCAATGTGCACGTCGAGTATCGCCGCCCCAACCAGGTCTATGAGGATGTGCTGGGCAACGTGGTCGACCTGGGCCTGGTGGCCTACCCCGCCCGCGATGCCAAGCTGGACATCGTTGCCCTCCGCAAAGAGCCGCTCGTGCTCATCTGCCACCCCCAAAACCCCCTGGCCAAGTTCGACTCGCTTAAGCTCAAGGCCTTGGCCGGACAGAAGTTCGTCAGCTTCGAGCAGGACATCCCCACGCGCAAGGCGCTGGACAAGCTCCTCAAGGACCAGGGCGTGACGGTCGAGCACGCGATGGAATTCGACAACATCGAGACGGTCAAACGCGCCGTGGAAATCGATTCCGGCGTGGCCATCGTGCCGCAGGCGACCATCAGCCAGGAAGCGGCCAAACAGACGCTGGCCGCCGTGCGCCTGGAAGGAGGCGACTTCAGCCGCCCGCTGGCGGCGATTTACAAGAAGAGCCGCGTGCTTTCCCCCGCCATGAAGCAGTTCATCGCACTGCTCAAAGAAAACCTGTAGCCTCTGAGCGCGGCCAAGCCGCCACGCGGAACCGAGCACTTGGCGCTGCCTGGTGAGGCAGCAGCAGGGCTCGATTTTACAGCACCTCAGCCAAGGAACCTCCGCCGGCGCCGCCCGCGGGCGGTTCTGCGTCGTGAGGCAGACCTTTGAAACGCAAGCTGGCCATCTTAATTCTGGTTGTCGCCGCCGTTGGCGGCGCACTTTATTGCGCGCAGACGCGCCGCCCGCGCGCGTTGCTCCTCACCGGCATCGTGACGACCGACGGAGTGATAGTGAGTTCCGAAATCCAGGGCCGCTTGGAGCAACTGCTGGTCAAAGAAGGCGACGCGGTCAAGGCCGGCCAACTGATCGGGCGCATCCAGCCGCAGGAATGGCAGGCCGAGATGGCCTTTTATGCCAACAGTGCGCGGCAATCTGCTGCCCAGGTGACCCAGGCGGAGGCCGACTTGCGCTACCAGGAAGCGCAGACCAGCAACCAGGTGCGACAGGCGGAGGCGAATCTCGCGGCCACCAAGGCCCAGGTGGCCCAGGGCGAGGCGGATTGGGAGAACGCCAGCCTCCATTTCAAGCGCATCGAGGATTTGCACCGGCAAGGGGTGGAATCGGCGCAGGTGTTTGACCAGGCGCGCACGGCCCTCGAGGGCGCCCGGGCGCACGTGCAGGCCTTGCGCAAACAGGCGCAGGCCGCCCAGGCGGCGGTGGCCCTGGCCAGGGCCAGTGCCGACCAGATCGCCGTCCGGCGCGCCGCCCTCGAGGCCACAACCCATCAGTTGGCGGCCGCCAACGCGCAGAAGGAGCGCGCCCAAGTCCGGCTCGATTATACGGAAATCCGCGCCCCGATTGATGGCCTGACGGACGTGCGCGCCGCCTTGCCAGGGGAGGTCGTCAGCCCGGGGCAGGCCATTGTGATGCTGATCAATCCGGATGACCTCTGGGTGCGCGCCGAGGTCGAAGAAACCTATATCGACCAGATTCACCTGGGCGACAAGCTCACGGTGCGGCTGCCCTCAGGCGCCCGGCGACCAGGGGTGGTTTTTTACCGCGGCGTGGATGCCGATTTCGCCACCCAACGCGATGTGAGCCGGACCAAGCGCGACATCAAGGCCTTCGAAATCCGTCTCCGCTGCGATAATCGGGACCGCAGCCTGGCGGTGGGAATGACGGCCTACGTCACACTGCCCATTGGCAAATAGGGGGCCGGCTGAGAGCAGCGTGCGAGGCCCGGAGCCCATGTACGACATCGAAGTTGAAAACGTGACCAAGCGCTTTGGCGACTTCTGCGCCGTGGACCGGCTCAGCTTCACGGTCGAGCACGGCGAGGTGTTCGGCTTGCTCGGGCCCAATGGCGCCGGCAAATCCACGCTCATCCGCATGCTCACGACGCTGCTCCCGCCGACCTCGGGCACGGCCCGCATCCTGGGGTGGGATATCCTCCGCTCGGCGAACCAGGTTCGCAGTGCGATTGGCGTCATCCCGCAGGCCATGACCTCCGACCTCGACCTGAGCGCGGAAGAGAACATGGGCATCTTCGCCAAGCTTTATGGCATCCGGCGCGAAGAGCGGCGGCGCGCCATCAAAGAGTTGCTCGGGGCGGTCGACCTCGGACAGTGGGCGGACAAGCCGGTGAAGCTCTTCTCCGGGGGCATGCGGCGCCGGCTCGAGGTCGCGCGCGGCCTGGTGCATCACCCAAGGGTCTTGTTCCTGGATGAGCCGACCACCGGCCTGGACCCGGTCTCGCGCGTGGCCGTCTGGGAGATGCTCTCCCGCCTCAGGCGCCAGCGGGACCTGACCATCCTTGCGACCACGCATTACATGGATGAGGCGGACAAGCTCTGCGACCGCGTCGCGATTGTGGACCACGGGAAACTGGTGGCGCTGGATTCGCCCTTGAAGCTCAAGGCCTCGATCCCGGGCCGGAACATCCTCGAGGTCAGTTTCTCGGCGGTGCCCCAGGGCTGGACCGAGACCCTCAAAGCCCTGCCCGAAGTGGCCGAGGTCAAGGCCGAAGACCACATCTTCCGGATTTCCTCGCACAACGGGCCGCGGACGACCATCGAATTGATCGCGGCGGCGCGCACGGCGGCGATCGCGGTGACCTCGCTCTCGGTTCAGAGCACGACGCTCGATGACGTGTTCCTGCACTACACCGGCCATCAACTGCGCGATTCGCTGCAAACCCCGACGGCTTACACCTCGGCTTTCATGTACGAACGGAAATGAACCGCATCCTGGCCATTATCGAGCGCGACCTGCGCCGTTTCCGGCGCAGCCCTACCTTGATCGTGGTCTCGATGATTCTGCCGCTGGTGCAACTGGTGGTGCTCGGCTACGCCTTTGGGGGCAAAGTCAAGCACCTCCTGGTCGGGGTGGTGGACCAGGACCACGGGCTGCCGGCGGTGCGCCTCCAGGCCCTGGCCCGGGCCGTGGCCGCCAACGCCCTCACGTTCACGACCATCCCTTACGGCGACCAAACCCGCGCGCTGCGGGACTTGCGCGACGGCAAGATCAACGCCGTGCTCAACATTCCCCCTCAGTTCTCGCGCAAAGTGCTGGCTGGAGCCAATCCGCGCATCGCCCTGGTGGAAGACAACACCGACCAGTTTTCCGCCTCGACCCTCGAGGCGACCTTCAACCAGATGCTCGGGCCCTACAATCAGAAGGCCCCGCCACCCCGCCTGTCGGCCAACGCCACCCTGGCGGTGGTCGAGATTTATCCCTACGTCCCCTACATTCAATACCTGCTCTCCGGAACGATTGTCCTGGCCGTTTTCGTGTCGGCCATGATCGGGGGCGGCATCATCTACATTGACGACAAGGCGCGGGGTCTGCACGAGGGATACCTGGTGACGCCGATCACCAAGTTCGAGTTGATCCTCGGTTTCAACCTGGCGGGCGCCGCCAGGGCGATTATCGCCGGCCTGGTCCTCGTCACCTTCGGCTCGCTCATTGCGGGCATTCCCGATCCCTTTAACCCCGCGCGCCTGGCGCGCCTGCTGGTGCTCGTCGTGGCGACGGCCCTGGCGCTCATCAGTATGATGTTCTTATTCATGGTGCGGGTCAGCGACCCCCTGGTGCCCCGCGCTACCTTCGGCGTCCTTAACACCCTGTTGTTTTTTCCCAGCGGCGCGGTTTACCCGATCAATGCCTTCCCCGCCTGGATGAAGGTCATCACCGTCATGGACCCCTTCACCTACGCCGTTCACGGCTTCAAGGAGTTGATCCTGAAAAACACGGGCTTGCTGGCCATCAGTTCCGACCTGGCCTTTCTCGCCGCCTTCACCGTGGGGGCAATGGCCGCCGCCACCCTGCTGTTCCGCCGCACACTCTGACCGGCGCAGCTCCTGCCAAGTAAATGCTCTGGGCCGGAAGTTCGGTGACCTATTCCGCGCCCAGTCAGCGAGGCGTCGGGCAATGCGGCGGGCGGCGGCAATCAGGAAGTGGCCGGGGCCGCAGGCCTTGTCGCAGACTTTGAGGTTGAGGACTGCGTCCGCCGCGAACAGCGAATAGCGAACGGCGAACGGGGTCGCGTCCGGGAACTTCTCCTGTGTTGATACACCAGCTTGGTCATCTTGCGTCCGCGCTGCCAGACCTCCACCCTCCGTTCGCCGTTCGCCATTCGCCCTTCTCCGTTCGCCGTTCGCCATTCGCTGTTCGCCCTTCTCCGTTCGCCATTCGCCATTCACCATTCGCAACTCGCGCCACCTCCGGCCTAGCGGCAGCGTTGTCTTCCAGGCTTGACGCCATTCCGTGCCGCGGCCCAAATAGTCCCGTGAACGCGCCGCAAATGCTTGGGACATTGAAAAGCGGCTCGCTGGGCATCCTGCCGACGCTTGGCCTGGTCGCCGCCGTAGCGGGCCTGGTGGGCTGCGCTACCTCCCGACCGGGGGCGCTGGCCTCGCGCAAAGGCGATGAAATCGTCGTGGCCGGCCAATTCGTGCACACCGGCACGCGCGTGGTGCTGTGGATGGACCCTGGCGGTTATGATGCCTACCGGGTCGAGCGGCGTTTCAGCCCGATTGAAGAATCAAGCTGGAAGGCGTCCCAGGCCGAGGTCCCGGAACTGACTTCGCCCAACCGCTATGGCCTGCGTGGGAACGGCCTGACCGAGGAGGAACTCCAGCGCGTGCGGGGCGGAGGCTGGGACTTGGCGACGCTGCAGCGGGTGGTCGATCAGTTTGTCATCCACTTCGACGCCTGCGGCACCAGCCGGCAGTGTTTTAAGGTCCTGCAGGATCACCGCGACCTGAGCGTGCACTTCATGCTCGACCTGGACGGGACAATTTACCAGACGCTCGACCTCAAGGAACGGGCCTGGCATGCGACGACCTCGAACACCCGGTCGGTCGGCATCGAACTCGCCAACATGGGCGCTTACGGCTTCCAGGAAAAGAATCCCTTCGACACTTGGTACGCCAAAGAGTCCAACGGCCGGACCCGGCTCACTATCCCCGAGGGCTATGGCGATGGCGGGATTCGGACCAAAGGTTTTGTCGGCCGCCCGGCGCGCCCGGCGCCGGTCCAGGGCGCCATCCAGGGCCGGGACCTGGCGCAATATGATTTCACGCCCCAACAATACCAGGCGCTGATCAACCTGACCGCCACGCTTTGCCAGGTGCTGCCGAAAATCAAATGCGATTACCCCAGGGACGCTGCCGGCAAGCTCATCCCGCAAAAGCTGCCCGACCACGACCTCAACGACTACCAGGGAGTCCTGGGCCATTTCCACATCCAGACGGACAAAGTGGACCCCGGCCCGGCTTTTCAGTGGGACTACGTGATTAACCACGCCCGCCGCCTGCTCAACCGGGGACGCCCCAACCCGACCAGCCTCGGCCATATCAGGGCCAGGTCCTGAATTGCGGCCGAGCGTTAAATGAGTTAAAGGGCGGGACAAAGCGCGCGTCAGGCGGGCCTCAGACCGGTGACAGATGCATAAAAGTGCGGGCTGAAAGCCCGCGATGTGAGAGCCTGGGGTGAGGCGCACCGCGCCGAGCCCCAGGTCATGGGCCGAACAAACCCCACCGCCCTGAAAGGGGCGGGACAGAGCCCGCGCCCTCCGGCCCGACCAACCCGATGCGGTCCTGGCGGTTTACCTGCAGCCTCGCATCGGCGAACAATACGCGGCCGGCGTCCTTGTGCCGGAACGGCTTGGAATTGACCTTCACCGGGATCCCAGGCCGCACCCGGGCCGTTGTTAGTCGGAGCGTCCGGTGGGCAGAGTGCGTTCGTGAATGGGCGCCTCGAAAGCGTACCGGCCTGAATCCACCAGCAGCACCGCGGCCCCGTTCTCAAAGCCGAGCCAGGTGACGCCTTTGACGCGCTTGACATTCTTGCCGCTTTCGGTCACGGCTTGGGGCTCGCTGGTGGGCAGCAAAACCGTGGATGTAGTATTGGGCGGCACCGTGACCTGGAGCCTGAGCCGCCCGTTCTGCAATCGCCACTCGGTCGCAATGCGGCCCCGAATCGAGTCGTAAGCCGCCTTGACCCAGTCGAGGCCGTCGCCCGGGTGAGGCGCGATGGTAAAATGCCTGTAGCCTGGGGCCGCCTCGTCAGGGTTAAGGCCCGCCAGTTCACGCCAGACCCATTCCCCGACAGCGCCCAACGCCCAGTGGTTGAAGGAATTCATGCCTGCATCTTGAAACCCGCGGTCCTTGACATAACCGTCCCAGCGTTCCCAGATGGTCGTAGCGCCGTTTTCCAGCATCATCCCCCAGGAGGGAAAATCACGCAGATTCAGCAGCCGCCAGGCCCGGTCCTGATAGCCCCAGCGGCTCAATTCGAGCATGAGCCGGTGGCTGGTCTGGATGCCGGTGGACAAGTGGCCGTGGTAGGGCCCCAGGGCTGCCACCATCCAACGCGCCGCCTGGGGGCGCAGGTCCGCCGGGAGGAGATCGAAATTCAACGCCAGCGCATACCCGGCCTGCGTGTTGCCGGTGAGGTGGCCGTCGCCGGAAACAAAGCGCCGGTTGAAGGCCGCAGCGATCTCTCTAAACAGGCGGTCATAGCGCTCGGCGTCCTGGGCCCGGCCCAGGACCCGCGCCATTTTCCCCACGATTTCCGCCGAGTGGGCGAAGAAGGCCGTGGCAAACACCTCCGGCGGCACGGCCCCGCCCTGGCGCGGCCAGCCCTTGTAGAGCAAGGTGTCGCCATTGAGCCAATCGTTGTAGTTGTTGTTCCGTCCTTTGGACCAGATCAAATCGGGGTTGAGCCGGTGGATGTATTCCACCCAGCGCCAGGCCGATTCAAAATGCTCGGCGAGCAGGCGAAGGTCGGCATAATTCTGCCAGACGCGCCAGGGCACCACCGTGCCTGCATCGCCCCAGGCCGGGGTGCCCGAGAACTGCGCGTTGGGGTCGCCGGGGTGCGGCGCAAAATCCGGATAGCGGCCATCCTCGGCCTGGTCATCACGAATATCGCGCACCCATTTCGAGAAAAACGCGGCCAGGTCCAGGTTAAAGATGGCCGTTTGAGAAAACGCTTGAATGTCTCCCATCCAGCCAAACCTTTCATCGCGTTGCGGGCAATCGGTGGGTGTGCTCATCAGGTTGGCGCGCTCCGTCCAGAAGATGTTGCGCATCAGCCGGTTCACCAGCGGATTGGAACATTCAAAGCGGCCGCTGGGCGGGGCCGAGGAACAAAAGACTTGCCCGCGGATGGCTTTCAGGGGCGGAGCTTTGGCCAGCCCCGCCAGTTCGACATAACGGAAACCGTGGTAAGTAAAGTGCGGCTCGATGATTTCAGCGGCGTCGCTGCGGAAGGTGTAACGGTCCGTCTGCGCCGCCCCGCGCAAGTTGGCCGTGTAAAGCGTGCCATCCCCCGCCAGCACCTCACCGTGCCGCAAAGTCACGGTGCTCCCGGCCGAGCCGGCCAGTTTAACCCGGCACCGGCCCACCATATTCTGGCCGAAATCGAAGACATACACGCCCGGCTTGGGCTCCGTCATCTTTACCGGTTTGAGTTCTTCGACGACTCGAATCGGCTCGTTGCGCTGCCAGACGAGTTGCGCGGAACCGAGGTCGAGAGCGGTGACTGGCCGCCAGGCCGAGTCATCGAACCCCGGCGCGTCCCAACCCGGCATCTCCCTGCGGGCGTCATAGACCTCCCCGTCATAGATGCCGGCGGAACGGATGGGGCCTTCGATGGTGGACCGCCAGGATGAGTCGGACACAACCGTTTGAACCTGGCCGTCGCCCAGTTCGATTTCCGTTTGCACCAGCAACCGCGGGAACGACCCGTAAGCCTTCGCGCCCACGACCATGAGCCGGCCCGCGTACCAACCCTCGCCCACCACCGCGCCGATGGCGTTGTCGCCCGGGTGCAGGAGTTGAGTGACATCATGAGTCTGGTACTGGATTCGCTTGCGGTAGTCCGTCCACTCGGGCGCCAGGAGTTGGCCGCCCACACGATGGCCGTTGATGCGCAATTCGTACAGGCCCAGGCCCGTCACATAGGCGGTGGCGCGCCGGATCGGCTGGGCGATGCGAAAGGAACGGCGGAACATCGTCGCCGGCAGCGCCGTCGCCGCGGCACTCGGCGGCACTGCTACCACCACGCCGTCCACCAGGTTGGCCGCGGCCCAAGCGCCCGTCTCGATCGAGTCCGAGGCGCTGACCGCGGCGCCGGCGGCCAGGTTCCGTCCGCCCGAGAGCACCTGCAGCTCCGCCAGGGCAAAGCCATAATTGTCGCCGTCGCGCCGCCCCAGCGCCGTGACGGTCAGGCGCACGTACCGGGCCTTGAGCGGGGCGAATTCGTACACTGGCGCGTTGGTGCCAGGGTTGGGTTCATCGCTTTGCGTGTGGTCCACCATGAGGCGGGCGTCCGCAAAATCCGGCTGGCCGGCCAGTTCGATCTTGAAGCGCAACGGGTAGAGAAACCCCGGGCTATCGGGCTGCCAATCGTATGGCCGGGCAGGGAACAAACGGACAGCATCGATGAGTTGGGCTTGGCCCAAGTCAAGCGCAACCCACTTCACCGTGTTTGAGGAATGGGCAAACTGGCTGTGATAGCCGTTGAGCGGGCCCGAGTGAAGCGCGTTGGTGAGGCTCGCGGGGTCGGCTATCCATTTCGCCTGCCAGTCCGCCGGCTGCAACAGCCCCATCGTCCACGCGGCCGGGGCGCTCCACGCCGACACCCGGCCCGCTTGGTCCCAAACGCGCACTTTCCAGGCTGCGCCCGCGCGCGAACGCAGCGGCTTCCCGGCATAGACCACGTGGATCGTCTCGTTCGCCGCCACCTTCCCTGAGTCCCACAGGTCACCCTGGTCGCCGGCCAGCAGCGCCGCGGAACTCGCCACGAGCACCTGGTAGCCCGTCTGCCTCGCCCCGCGCTGCCCGGATTCAAGCACCCAACTCAGACGCGGCTGCACCACATCAATACCCACCGGCTCCGAGCGGTACTCGCAACGCAAACTGCCGACCGACATCGCGTCGGCGCGGGCACTCACCGCCCCAGCGGCGAGCAAACTGGTGACGAAGGCACTGAATCGTGAGGCGCTCATATCGAGTCAGGTGAATCCAAACCGGATACCGGGTCAACTGCGAAAGCGCGCAGACCCCGCGCTCGATTGGCGATTGGCGATTGGCGATTGCCGATTCCCGACGCCGGCGAACTTTGAGTTGACGTGCGCGCTGCTGATCGCTACTCTGCCAAGCCGAGGGCGTTTTGCGTGATGCGCAGCGGCGCAGCATCTGCATTTCGCCCGTAACTATGGCCGATAGGCTATGACCAATAAGGTACATAAGCCAATCCTGGGACGAGCCCCTGGAGTCCTTGAAGCTCGGAACGCGTTGTTATCAGGTCAAGTTCCGCTGCGATTGCAAAACGTGAGGCCTCACGCAAAGGACGCCAAGAATGGTAATGGTCCTCCTTTGGGCTGGTATATCCCAACATGTTCGCAAGCGGCGAAGATTCTTTGGGGGAAGAGTAAACCGCGGAACACGCTGAATACGCGGAATTTCCCGATTCCGAATCTGGACCATCTGCTCCCGCCGCGGCGGGACGTATTCAGCCTATTCCGCGGTTGCTTTTTCGCTTGCGGTTCGGCCGCGCCAAGCCCTTTGTGCCCTTTGCGTGATGAGGTTTCAGGCCGTCGGGAGCAGGGTCTGAGGCCCTGCCTCGCCAGGCTCACACCAAAACCAAGGACGGTACTATCCGGTTGTGTCGGGCGCGCGCACGAATCCAGGCCGACAGGGACGCGTGAAATAACATCCCGACCCGTCGGGACCGCGCCCCACTTCAGCAGAGAAAACTCAGGGACTCGGTCGAACGCGTCCCTGGCAGAACAGGTATAAAGGATTAACCAAATTATGAACTTAATGACTGAACTCAGAGCGTTTTTGGGAGACGAAAAGAACGACCGGGAAAGGGCTGGCCGGAGGCCGCAGATGCTCCGCCTGGGCGTGACGCTGGCTCTGACGCTGGCCACCGTTGCGTCCGCCCAAACCTATACGGTGCTCAAGAGCTTCACCGGCGGCAGTGACGGGGCGAATCCGCTTGCGGGCCTGGTCTTGGCGGGCAGCACGCTCTATGGGACGACGGAAAACGGCGGCAGTTCGGGTGATGGCGTGGTCTTCAAGATAGACACGGACGGGTCGGGCTACGCGGTGCTCAAGAGCTTCAGCGAATCCGTCCTCACCGATGGCAGGTATCCCGAGGCGGGCCTGGTCTTGGCGGGTAGCACGCTCTATGGGACGACGGCTGGTGGGGGTGGTTCGGATGCTGGCGTGGTCTTCAAGGTGAACACGGACGGGACGGGCTACGCGGTGCTCAAGAACTTCACCGGCAGCGATGGCAGGGGTCCGTCTGCGGGCCTGGTCCTGGCGGGCAGCACGCTCTATGGGACGGCGGCTGGTGGGGGTGGTTCGGATGCTGGCGTGGTCTTCAAGGTGAACACGGACGGGACGGGCTACGCGGTGCTCAAGA
>Ga0187870_1000418_pt1 | contig 50270 bp, 39 predicted proteins | sample June2016WEW_13_1_3_FD_132974 | JGI IMG/M metagenome (GOLD analysis project Ga0187870, IMG submission 132974) | Peatland microbial communities from SPRUCE experiment site at the Marcell Experimental Forest, Minnesota, USA - June2016WEW_13_150 | ecosystem: Environmental > Terrestrial > Soil >...
CAAGGTCGCCAAGGGCGAGCAATGGGAGTGGCTTGTGGAGGACAAAAACACCCTGGTCTTGAGCCGAAAAATCAAGAAAACACCCAGGAAATTCCGTGGCGCTTAGCTTGACGCGTATGCGCCCTGCGGGACCACACGGTGAGCGGAATGTTCCGGTCAGAACATCGATCAGACGCCTCTTCTGAGCGTCCATTAGCGTCTATCAGCGGTTTCTCCTTCGAATCGTTACGGCTTTAGCGAGCTTTCCTGGTTCAGGGTCTCTTGCCGCCGCGCCAAAAAAACTTTTGCATCCCTGCTTGGGATGTATAACCTCTGAAAAAACTCAACCTGACAAACAACATGACTAAGCACGCACTCGCCGCACTCGCATTGGCTTCACTGGCCGTGGCCATCCCAGCCAGGGCCGATACTTTCGGAATCGAGTCCCTCGACCTTTCCCAGGTCGACCAGGGCTGGGGCAGTCCGCAGGGCAATCACTCGGTTGACGGCCACGACTTGTCCATTGGCGGACAGAAATTTGCTCATGGCTTGGGCACGCACGCCATCAGCACCTTCCGCATCACCCTCGGCGGCAAGGCCGAACGCTTCACCGCCAGCGTCGGCGTCGATGACGAAGTCGGCCAGCAGGGCAGCGTCACTTTCAAGGTCGTCGGCGACAGCAAGACCCTTTGGGAAAGCGGCGTCATGCGGGGCGGCGACGCCGCCAAAGACGTCTCCGTCGACCTCAAGGGCGTCAAAACGCTCTTGCTCGGCGTGGGCGACGCGGGGGACGACATCAACTTCGACCACGCCGATTGGGCGGAGGCCAAGCTCGTCATGACCGAAGGCAGGCCCCAGGCAGTAGCGCCCCCGCGCGAGCCGGCCATGGTCTTGACGCCCAAGCCCCCTCCCACACCCCGCATCAACGGCGCCAGGACCTTCGGCGTCCGCCCCGGCTCCCCCTTCCTCTTCACCATCCCGGTCAGCGGCGACCGCCCCATGACCTTTGCCGCCGACGGCCTGCCGCCCGGGCTGCAACTGGACCCGGCCACCGGCCTCGTCACCGGCCGGCTCAAGGAGAAGGGCACTTATGCCCTCACCCTCCGCGCCCAGAACGCCCTCGGCTCCGCCACTCGGCCTTGGAAGATCGTCTGCGGCGACACGATCGCGCTGACCCCGCCGCTGGGCTGGAACAGTTGGAACTGCTTCGGTTGCGACGTGACCGAGGCCAATGTGCGTGCCGCCGCTGACGCGATGGTGGCCAGCGGCCTCATCAACCACGGCTGGACTTACATCAACATCGATGACTGCTGGGAGGCCGGCCGCGATGCTCAAGGCAATGTCCTGCCGAACCAGAAGTTCCCCGAGATGAAGGCCCTCACCGATTACCTCCACAGCAAGGGCTTGAAGATTGGCCTCTATTCTTCCCCCGGCCCCAAGACCTGCGCCGGCCACGAGGGCAGCTATAAGCACGAGGAACAGGATGCCCGACGCTATGCCGAATGGGGCTTCGATTACTTGAAATATGACTGGTGCAGCTATGGCGAAATCGCCCCTAGTCCGGATCGCCCCGCCCTGATGAAGCCCTACCAGGTCATGCGCGCCGCCCTCGACCAGGCCCCGCGCGACATTGTCTTCAGCCTCTGCCAGTACGGCATGGGCAACGTCTGGGAATGGGGCGCCGAGGTCGGCGGCAACTGCTGGCGCACCACCGGCGACATCACCGACACCTGGTCCAGCATGGCCGGCATTGGCTTCGGCCAGGACACTCCCGGCAAATTCGCCCGCCCGGGCCACTGGAACGACCCGGACATGCTCGTCGTCGGCTACGTCGGCTGGAGCGCCCAGGTCCGCCCCACTCACCTCACCCCAAACGAGCAGTACACCCACCTCAGCCTCTGGTGCCTGCTCTGCGCCCCGCTGCTCATCGGTTGCGACCTGACCAAACTGGACGACTTCACCCTCAACCTCCTCACCAATGACGAAGTCCTCGAAGTCAACCAGGACCCGCTTGGCCGCCAGGCCGCCCGCCTCGCCCAAAACGGCCCGCTCGAAGTCTGGGCCAAAGACATGGAGGACGGCTCCAAGGCCGTCGGCCTGTTCAACCGCGGCGATGGAGAAACCAAAGTCACCGCCAAGTGGTCCGACCTCGCCCTGAGCGGCACTCACAAAGTGCGCGACCTCTGGCGCCAGCAGGACCTCGGCAGCTTCGCCGAGCAATTCCAGGCCTCCGTCCCCCGCCACGGCGTCGTGCTCCTCAAAGTCGCCGCCGAGTAGCGACGGGTTGCCTTTCCTTCCGGTTTTCACCCCAGTGAAGCGTTCGCTCCCGGAGCGCAGACCTCCAGTTCTGCGCTCCGCACGCAACCCAACCGCCCACAGGTCAGACAAACACCCATGCCCGATTCGGGGTTCGTCTGAAGGACGCCCGCCGGCGGCGGCCAACTCGGCCTCGGGATGGGTGTGCCCGTCAACCCCGGAAAGTGCTCCGCCCCCCTCAGGGCCATCGGTCGCGCACGCGACCATCCGCCCGAAAACGTTTCCCCGCTTGACTGGGCCTGGCGGCGCTCCCAAAATCCAGGCTCGATTCTCATTGGCTCGGATGAGCGCAAACTGAAGCACTATGGCCAAATCGAAGGTTACCAACACCGCCTCCGCCTCCCGCCATCAAAAAGAGTTCCCCGTCGCGGCCACGTCCGGCGATCCTTCGGCTGGTCGAAATCCCTCCCCGCCACCCCAGGCCCGGGCCGCAGAGCCCGGCGCCCCACCGGCGGCGGCCGGCCGCAGGGTCCAAGCCAAACCCTGCGCCTCCGGCCCGCTCCCGGTCAAAGGACCCTCCTCCGGCCAGCTCGCTCAGAAGGTCAAGGAACTCGTGCGCCTCAGCCAGGAACAAGGCTACCTCACCTACAACGATATCAACGACGCTCTCCCCGAGGCCTTGCTCGCCCCCGAAGACCTCGACGAGATTTACATCCAGTTGCGCAACCTTGAGGTCGAAATCGTCGACCAGGCCGAAGTCGACCGCATCAAACAGCCCGAACCGGACGAGGAGGACGGGAAAACCCGGCTCGACATCCTCGACGACCCGGTGCGCATGTACCTCCAGCAGATGGGCCAGGTGCCCCTGCTCACGCGCGAGCAGGAAGTCCAAATCTCCAAACGCATCGAAGACGCCGAGGCCCGCCTCCGCCGCCTCATCTGCAGCCTGGGCTTCGCCGCCAAAGAGCACATCGCCCTGGCCGAAAAACTCATCGCCGACCCGCCCAAAGAACGCTTCGACCGCGTTATCGCGGACAAGAAAATCGACAGCCGCGAGAGCCATCTCCGCGCCCTCCGCAAATTGATCAAGGTCGTTGGCCAAATCGACCTCGCCGTCCATCAGAAATACGCCGAGTGGCAGAACCGCCTCCCCTCGCCCGAGCGCGACAAGCTTTACGCCGCCTTCAAAAGGCTCGACCGGAAGCTCCAGGGCACTTTCCCCAAGTTCTTTTACCAGCAGAAAGTCATCGAAGAAATGGCGATGGTTGCCGAAAATATCTTCGACCGGCTCCAATCCGCCCTGCGCCTCCCCAGGGGCCTGGACGAGCAACCCAAACTGCCCCAGCACCCGCCCTTCCTGCAAGCCCCGCAGCTTAAAGTCCAGGCCCTCGAAGAGTTTATCCGCATGCCTCACCAGCAATTCCTCGACGCCTACCAGCAGCTCAAAGCCGCCGCCGCCAAAGCCCTCCAGGCCAAAACCGAAATGGTCGAGGCCAATTTGCGCCTCGTCATCTCCATCGCCAAAAAATACACCAACCGCGGCCTCTCCTTCCTCGACCTCGTCCAGGAGGGCAACATGGGCCTGATGAAGGCCGTCGAAAAATTCGAATACCGCCGCGGCTACAAATTCTCCACCTACGCCACCTGGTGGATCCGCCAGGCCATTACTCGCTCCATCGCCGACCAGGCCCGCACCATCCGCATCCCCGTCCACATGATCGAAACCATCAACAAGCTCATGCGCACCCAAAAACGCCTCCTGCAAGACTTCGGCCGCGAGCCCGCCCCCGAAGAAATTGCCGATGAAATGGAGCTCGCCGTCGAGCGCGTGCGCGCCGTGCTCAGAATGGCCCAGCAGCCCATCTCCCTCCAGTCCCCCATCACCGACTCCCCAGACACCAGCTTCGGCGACTTCATCGAGGACAAGGCCACCGAAAGCCCCTCGGAATTGACCAGCTTCAGCCTCCTCAGAGACAAACTCAGCGACGTCCTCTCCAGCCTCACCGAGCGCGAACGTAAAGTCCTGGAATTGCGCTTCGGCCTGGGCGACGGCTACCCCCGCACCCTCGAGGAAGTCGGCCGACAGTTCTACGTCACCCGCGAACGCATTCGCCAAATCGAAGCCAAGGCCCTCCGCAAGATGCGCCACCCCACCCGCATCCGCCAACTCCACGGCTTCCTCGAAGTCCACCAAAAGGCCCGCTAGCTCATGCCTGCCTGGCCGGCCAGCCTTGCGAGAAATGCGAATACTCCGCGCCCGAAAGGCTGCTCTGGATTCGGTTCGCCAACGAGTCCGCGCCGCGGGAGCTGGTCATTGAGTTCTGATTTCCATGAGCGATCCGTGAACCTTGGAAGGCGGGCAAAAACCCCAGCCTGAAACGACCGGCCAAACTATGAAAATCGAAGAAGTACGCCAGCATTTGGAGGGATTGAACGCAGATGACTTGCGCCTGGTGGCAGCGCAGCTTTACAGGATGCTGCCCAAAGTGGTGGCCGAGGCAAAAGGCGCGGATCACTTGCTCGTTGATCTTCAGGGCTTTTTGAAGTCAGCGAAGGTGAGGAAAGCGCCGATTCTCCCCGACCTCGGCTCCGTGGAGTTTGAGACCAGCGAGTTTCTGGAGCATGCCTCCAAGCAGCGCTATTTTGCCCCGAACCGGATTATTCCCAAGTCCGAGCGGGGCCAATGGAGATTTGTCGCCCGGCAGTTGTACAAGGATTGGTGCCTGTTGGCGGCGCAACCGGAGAACCTGGCGCCGGCCGCCAAGGCGCTGGAAGGCCTCTATCGGATTCTATGTCGCGGCTGCGAGGTTTATTTGTTTCCCAGCACCGACACGTTTCGGGCGATTGGGGTTCCCCAGCCGGAATTCCTCGAGCACCTCCTCCTGCTCAAGACCCAGGTCTGCCCCCCGGACCAGTGGATTTCCCAGGCCCTGTCCCTCATGCGCGCCGGGGCCCACGGGGACACTCTCTGGGCACACTTGGAAGATGTTTTCATAAACCTGTTGAAGACGCCCGAACTCAAAGAAGCGGCGCTCCTGGAGATTACCCGCCAGTTGCAAAAGGCCACGATGGGAGCCGACGGCAAGACTCCGCAACCACCGTGGGAAATGGGGCACAACCGGCACAACCTGCTGCGCATGGGCTTCCATACCACTTGGGCTTTGGGCGAAAAAGAGCGGGCCCTGCAATGGGTGCGCCGCCACGTCAGCCGTGAGGAAGACGCCGGCCATCTGCTGCTGGGATTCTTGCTCGAAACCAAAGATCGCGACTCCTGGGTCCGGGAATACGAGGCCCAGCGCCTCAGCCAGCCGTCGGTTGCCGCCGAGTGGGACAAGACCTATGAGCAGGCAAAATTGCAGCGCGAACTGCCCGGCTGGCAGGTCCGGTGAACAGTCCACACCAGGGGGCGGCTCGCCCCGGCGCGGCCCGCAGCCGCACCCGCGGCTAAGTGACGTTCCCGCGTGAGTTGGCCGGCGGCGCTCTCCGGGAGCGCCGGCTGGCAGCCGGCCTTGCGCGCACCCCGCCGAGAAAATCCCAGACCCGACCGGCGATTTCAACTGAGCCAGGCGCCTTTGGGCATCTTCGGACGCAGGACAACCGAATCTGCCGCCCAGGCAAAAACTGAGGTGTCCCCCTTGAAAAACTTCCGGAGATTGGCAAGCCGCTTGCTGTACAGCCAGGATGGTATGTCGAGACCATGTTAGGCTGCAAATATTGACGACCTATGGGAAAAATCTCGAAGTCGCGGCAAAGAGTGTTCATCGTGGAGGACCACCCGGTCTTTCGCGAGGGTTTAGTGCAGGTTCTCGGCACCGAACCGGACCTGGCCGTTTGCGGCGAGGCCAGCGATGCTGAAGAGGCCCTCCGCGCCATCCCGGGCCGCAAACCGGACCTGGTGCTGGTGGATATCACCCTGCCTGGGAAAAGCGGACTGGCCTTGATCAAGGAACTGCGGGCGGACGACCGGCGCATCAGAATCCTGGCCGTTTCCATGCACGAGGAGGCCGTTTTCGCGGGCCGGGTGCTGCGGGCGGGAGGCGACGGCTACATCATGAAACAGGAAGGCCCCGAAGAAATCCTCCGCGCCATCCACGATGTCCTGGCTGGACATATTTATGTGAGCGAACAAGTCGTGGCCGCCATGCCCAAGGCGGTCGCCCGCCGGTCGGCCAACGCCCAACCCCGCCCGCTCGCGCGGCTCGCCCACCCCTAGCTCGAAATCCTCCGCCTGCTCGGGCCAGGCCAGGCCCAGGCGCAAATCGCCCGCCAGCTTGGTCTAAGCACCCGTTCCGTGGCCAGTTCTGGCGCCCAGATCCAAAAGAAACTCGACTTGCCAGGCCTCAACGGGCTGATTCCTTACGCTGGCTGCCGGATCGAAACTGACGCCTGAACCACCCGCCGCCCAAATCCCAAACCTTTCAGGGGCTGGCTGGGGCATCGTCGCTGGCGGCTGCGGGGGGTTCGCCCTGCGCGGTGGCCGCCTCCGCCGCCTCCAGGCTGGCGTAATAGACGCCGAGGTTGTGCTGGGCAGTCTTGTCTCCCTGCCGGGCGGCGCGGCAGAACCATTTCACGGCCTCCCGGACGTTCTGCGGCACGCCCCGGCCGGTCTCGTAACAGAGGCCGAGGTTGCACTGGGCGGGCGCGCATTCCTGCTCGGCCGCCAGGCGATACCATTTCACGGCCTCCAGGAAATTCTGCGGCACGACCTGGCCGGTCTCATAAAAGACGCCCAGGTTGAATTGGGCCTGGGGCTCGCCCTGGTCCGCCGCCGCGTGGTACCACCTGAGGGCTTGGGCGTAGTTCTGCGCTACGCCCTGGCCGGTTTCGTAGAGCACGCCCAGATTGAACTGGGCGGCCGGGTCGCCTCGTTCGGCCGCCTGGAGAAACCACTTGGCCGCCTGGCCAAACTCCTGCGGCACGCCCAGGCCGTTCTGGCAGCAATAGCCCAGGTAGCATTGCGCAGTGGGATCGTTCTGGTCGGCGGCGCGGCGAAACCACTTCACCGCCTCCGCGTAGTCCTGCCCGACGCCCTGGGCGTTCTGATAGCAGATGCCCAGATAGCATTCGGCCAGCGGGTCGCCCTCTTCGGCAGCCTTGCGCAGCTCCTCGAAGGATTGCCAGGTGCGGCGATTCTTCTGTGGCATAAAAAGCAACTCTGCTTCCGCCCAATTCGTTTCCCCGGGCCGCCTGGCGGCCGCCTCTGGGCGTTCTCGCTGCCAAAGCATAAAGTCAAAGCTTCTGAATTCAAGCCGGGATTGGGGAAAAGACCCGGCGCCGCTTAGGCCGTCCTGGAACCCCAAAGAAAAGCTCCGGAACTCAGGAAGAGGTGCGGGAGTTTATCCTTGCCCGGGGCGGCCAGAGGAGGTAGAACTCAGCCCGTTATGGGACAGACGGAGTTCCATTTTATTCTGCGCCCGGGCCAGGGAGCCTGGTTTGAGGACACCAACTGGTGGGTTGTTCGTGACGCGGGCCAGCCGGGATTGCCCCAGGCCGATGCCGCCCGGGCCAGCCTATGCCAGACTTACTGGTATCCCATCTATTGCTACGTGCGAAGGATGGGCCAGGGACACGAAGATGCGCAGGATTTGACGCAGGAGTTCTTTGCCCGCCTGCTGGAGAAGAATTACGTGCAAGCCGCCGCCGCCGAGAAAGGCAAATTCCGTTCTTACCTCTTGATGATGCTCAAACGCTTTCTGGCCGACCAATCGGATCGGGCTCAGCGCCAAAAGCGCGGGGGCGGGATAGCCCTCATTGCCCTGGATGCGGAGGACACCGAGTTCCGCTACCGCCAGGAACCGGCCGATGACCTGAGCCCGGACAAACTCTTCGATCGCGCTTGGGCCCGGTCCCTCCTGCGACGGGCACTCGAGCGCCTGGAGCAGGAATGGAGCGCCGCTGGAAAGACCGCCAGCTTCCAGGAATTGAAGCCCCACATCACCTGCGAGAGCGACAACTCCTGCGCCGCCGTTGCCGAAAAACTGGGCATGACCGTGAACCACCTCAAGATCACCGTCCATCGCCTGCGCCAAAGGTATGGGCAACTGTTGCGCCGGGAGATTGCCCAGACCGCGGCGACAGCCGAGGCGATTGAGGAGGAGCTCCGCGACCTGCACGCGGCCCTGAACTAGCGCCCCCAAGGGCGCCGCCGGGCGGCGATAATGTGGAGCCGTCGGAAATCGCGCCGGCGAGGTGGTCGACATCAACCTCCTCACCAAGCAGGAGTGACCTTAGCCGTTTATGTGGAGCTCCACATAAACGGCTAAGGGAGAGGCGGGCGCTTACTTCAGAGCCAGGAAGAGGACACAGACCGGGGAGCCGACTTTGACTTCCTGCCCGGCGGGGGTCAGGCGCCCGGTCTGGGCATCCACCCGAAACACGACGATGTTGTCGGAGTCCTGGTTCTCGGCCAGGAGCCAGCGGCCGGTAGGATCGAGAGCGAAATGACGCGGCGTTTTGCCCTGGGTGGATTGGTGGGCGACGAGGGAGAGTCTGCCGGTCCGGGATTCGACGGCGAAGGCGGCGATGCTGTCATGGCCGCGATTGGAGGCATAGACAAATTTGCCCGAGGGATGCACCTGGACTTCGGCGCCGGAGTTGTTCCCCGCGAAGGTGGCCGGGAGGGTGGAGAGGCTCTGCAATTGTTTGAGTGAGCCGCCTCGGGCATCGTAGGCAAAGGCGGTCAGGCTCGAGGCCAATTCATTGATGACAAAGAGCCAGCGGCCATTGGGATGGAAGGCGAGGTGGCGGGGGCCGGCGCCGGGTTCGAGGGTGGCCCAAGGCGGGTCATGCGGGGCGAGCGAGCCTTGGACCGCATCGAGCCGGTAAAGCAGCACTTTATCCAGGCCCAAATCGCAAGTGAGGAGGAAGCGGTTGGCGGGGTCGGGAGTAATAAAGTGGGCATGCGGCCCCTGCTGCCGCTGCGGATTGAGGCTCGAGCCGTGGTGTTGAATCGTGGCGCTGGGTTGGCCCAAAGCGCCCTCCGCCTGGAGCGGCAGGAGGGCGATGCTGCCGCTGCCGTAGTTGGCCACCAGGAGGCATTTGCCCGTCCGGTCAAGCGCGAGGTGACACGGCCCGGCGCCGCCGGAAGATTGCTGGTTGAGCAAAGTCAGGCTGCCGGTTTCGGGGGCAATGCGGAAGGCGCTCACCGCGCCGACCGGTTGGCCGCCCCAAGTGCCCGTTTCGGCGACGGCATAAAGACAGCGGCGGTTGGGATGGAGGGCCAGGAAGGTGGGGTTGGCCGTTTTAGCCGCCAGTTCGGGTGAAGTGAGCCGGCCGGCGGCGGGGTCGAAGCGGGTCACGTAAATGCCCTGGCTCTTGGGGCCGGTGTAGGTGCCGATATAGACGAACATTGAATAGTCGGAGGAAGCAGGTCCTGCCGCCATAACGGGAAGGCCACAAAGCCCGCCGGTGGTCACCAGCCCCACGAGCCGCAGGTGGTAGAGCAGTCTCATGCGGGTAGAAAACATGATTTGCAGGAGTTGGCAATTTCCAATTGCAAATTGGGCATTGGCAAGCAAATCCATTTGGGGTAAGCAGGCGCCATGGTCTATCAAAGCGAGATTCATGTGCAAACGGCGGGGCATGGCCAGATGCATAATCTGACCGAGGAGGTCGCCCGCATCGCCAGCCAATCGGGCCTCCGCGCCGGCCTGGTGCAGGTCTTCAACGTGGGCAGCACCGGGGCGGTGGGGACGATTGAGTTCGAGCCCGGCCTGGAGGAGGACCTGCCGGTCATGCTCGACAAGCTGCTGCCGCCCAGCCGGGAATATGGCCACGAGCGGGCCTGGCACGACGGCAACGGCCACTCGCATCTGCAGGCGACGGTGCTGGGGCCTTCCCTAACCGTGCCCCTCCAAGCGGGCAAGCTGGTTTTGGGCACCTGGCAGCAGATTTTTCATCTGGAGTGCGACATCAAGCCGCGCCGGCGCACGCTCCTGGTGACGGTCCTGGGCGAATGACGGCCGTGGGTGACTTTAAGATTGCAGAAACTGGCCAAACCTGGTAGAGTGTGGGAAAAGCCGCACGCGAAAGGACAACGATTATGTATTTCGGCGTCGATTATCATCCGGAACAATGGGTTTACCCTTACGCTGGAACACGCGAACAACCTGAGGCGGCCTGGGAAAAGGACGCGGAGATGATGTTGAAAGCCGGCGTCAACGTCGTGCGCCTCGGGGAATTCACCTGGGGTCTTTGTGAACCGGAAGAAGGCAAATTCGATTTTGCCTGGCTTAAGCGGGTAATGGACATCATGGGCAAGGCTGGCATCAGCGTGGTGCTGGCCACGCCGACGGCGGCGCCGCCGGTCTGGCTGGCGAGGAAACACCCGGAGGTCCTGCCCGTGGACGAACAGGGCCTGGTCAAGCATGAAGGGACGCGGCGGGCGGTCTGCCTGAACAGCGACGTGTATTGGCAACGCTCGAAGCTGGTGGTGCAGGAGATGGCCAAGGCGCTGGGGCAGCATCCGCAACTGATTGCCTGGCAAATTGACAACAGCCTGGGCGGCAACTTCACCGAGGCCGCGTTCAACGAAGACACCCGGCACGACTGGCACGCGTGGCTGGCGGCCAAGTACGAGACCATTGAACGGCTCAACGACCTGATGGGGTTGCGGCATTGGGGCCAGGTGGTCCGGAGTTGGGACGAAGTGCCGATGCCGATGGCGGCGCCGACCGCGCACAACCCGGCGCTGGTGCTGGATTGGTGCCGGTTCTGCAGCGACACGATCGTGCAATTTGTGAGAATGCAGGCCGAGGTGCTGCACGAGCTGACGCCCAAATGCCCCGTGACGACGAATCTGCGTCCGCTGCTGCACCGGTTCGATCACTTCGACCTGGCGGAGGTGATTGATTTCGTGGCCATCGAGAGCACCGCCGCCATCAGGGCGAAGGCCGCAGAACTGGCGTGTGAGATTGATATGCTTCGCTCGCTGAAGAAGACCGGCATCCGCACCCCGGACGGCGACACCGGGTTCTGGGTCATCGAGCAGAAGGCGGGCAACGTCTCCTGGCAGGACGTGAACTCGCTGGTCCGGCCCGGGGTGCTGCGGATGTTCACCTATCAACTGGTGTCGCGCGGGGCGGCCGCCATCCTGTTCTTCCGCTGGCGCCAGCCGCGCTTCGGGACCGAGAAATTCCATGGGGCGGTGCTGGGGCACAAAGCGCGCACGGACGGGCGGGTCTTCCGGGAAGTGGCGCAGCTTGGGGACGAGATGAAGCTGCTGGCCCCCTCGCTCCGGGGCACGCACGTGCAAGCGGAGGCCTGCATCCTCTACAGCCATGACAACGACTGGGCCTTGCAGCAGCCCAACCAGCCCAACAAACACTTCAACCTGCGGGAGCACATCCAGCTCTTCTACAACGCCCTGCACGACCGGAACTTCACGGTGGATTTCGCCCGTCCGGCGGAGGACCTTTCGCGCTACAAGCTGGTGTTTGCGCCCTCCCTGCACTTGCTCTCCGGCGGGGAAGCCGACCGGCTCAAGCTCTATGTCCAAAACGGGGGCACCCTCATTGCCACCTTCAACACCGGCCTGGCGGACGAGCACAACCTGGCGCCAGACACCGGCTATCCGCACGACCTGACGGACTTATTCGGGTTGGAAGTGCTGGAGTTCGACCAGTTGCCGCCCGGCGAGGAGAACCACCTCACTTTCAAAGGCACTTTCACGACCAGCCACCTCCACCCGGCCCGCCTCTGGTGCGATATCATCGAGCCCAAGGAGTGCCAGGTCATCGCCAGCTATGCCAAGGACTTCTACGCCGGGCGCCCGGCCATGACGATGAACACCTTCGGCCTGGGCAAGGCGATTTACATCGGCACCCAGAGCCACCAGCATTTCTACAACGACCTGGTGCTGTGGCTGCGCCAACTCTGCAATCTCCACCCGCTCCTCAAGGTGCCCGAAAGCGTCGAAGTGAGCATGCGGCAGCGGGACGACACCCGGGTGTTTTTCCTCCTCAACCACCAGACTTCGCCCTTGCGCATCCAATTCTACAAGCCGATGCACGATTTCCTCACCGGCAACACCTTCACCGGCAACTACGACCTCCAACCCCACGGCGTGCTCGTGCTGGACGAACACCAGTCCAAGACAACCTAAGCGCCTGTGCAAATACAAATTCCGATTTCCTCCAACCCGGAGGGTTGGCAGAAAGTAGCCGGTGGTCGTTCAGGGTAGAGGGGGAACGACCACCGGGCTCCCGATTCCGAATCGGGACTGGCGGTCGCACCCCGGAGGGGTGCCAGAGAATAATGTTGGAATTACGCCTCGCCTTCGGAACTTATTTTTGCACGAGCCCTTAGCAATGCTTCCGCCCAGGCACATCCCGCCCCGGGGTCCGGGCAAAATCAACCCGCGTCAGCGGGTGCTGGCCCAGTGGCGGGGGATCGATTTTGCGCCCTTGGAGAAAGCGCAGGCCCTGCGCGCTCAGGCCGTGGGCGGCCTGCTGCCCAAGTTGCTGGGGGAGTTGCGGCTGGAGCGCCGCCGCACCGAGGTGGAGGTGCTGAAGGTCTGGAACGGCCTGCTGGACCCGAACATCGTGGCGCACGCGCAGCCGACCGGGTTGCACAAGGGGACCCTCTTCGTGACGGTGGACAGCAGCGTCTGGCTGAGTGAAATCGTGCGCTATCGCCGCAAGGAAATCCTCGAGCGCCTCCAGCACAGCTTTAGCCGGGAGTTGATTGCGAGAGTCTCCTACCGCGTGGGATGACCGCAACCGAGGAGCGCGGAGGCCTGGCGCGGGCGTCCCGGTTTTGTCTTTTGGCTTGCTGGCGGGGGGGTTCGCCTAAAGAATGCCGGCGGTTGGCGCTTTCGGCAAAGCGCCTGGGCGGGGAAGGGCGTCTTCTCTGACCGAGCCGACCATGGCGAAGGGCTGGATTCTCGATGATAAAAGTGCTGCTCTTAGGACTGGGCCGATGGGGAGTAAACCATCTGCGGAACCTCAAGGCCATGCCGGTGGAACTTTACGTGGCCGAGGTGGAGGCGAAGCGCCTGGAGCCGGCGCGCAAGCTGGGGCTGCCGGAAATGCGGCTCACGACCAACTACCGGGAGCTGGCGGGCAAAGTGGATTGCGTGGTGGTGGCCACCCCGGCGCCAACGCATTTCCCCATCTGCCGCGAACTGCTCGAGGCCGGCAGGGACGTGTTCGTCGAGAAGCCGATCACTCTGCTGTCGGGGGAGGCGCGGCAACTGGCCCAGTTGGCGGAAGAGCGGGGGAGGGTCCTGCAGGTGGGCCATATCTTCCGCTTTGACCCCGCCTCGCAATGGCTGCGCGAGGCGATCCAGGCGGGGCAGTTTGGCCGGGTGCAGATGCTCCGGAGCAGCTTCAGCGGCTTCAAACGCCCCCGCCATGACAGCGGCGTCCTGTTCGCCGACGCAATTCATTTTGTGGACCTGTTTAACTATTTCCTGGGCCGGACACCCGCCCGGGTTTTAGCCGTGAGCCACGACTTCCTGGGCCGCGGGATGGAAGACGCCTCGCTGGTGTCGGTGGAGTACGCCGGGAGCCAGGGGGTGACCTGGGGCACGGTGGAGACGAATTACTTTCTGCCGGGCAAGTTCCGGGAGGTGACGGTGATGGGCAGCGAGTTGAGCGCCGTGTGCGATTACAACGCCGCGCAATACAAGGTCAAGACCTTTGCCAACCGGCACCTCCGCGAGGGCAACGATTTCCGAGCGGTCGAGGGCGCCCTGCACCAGGTGGAGAGCGCGCCCGAGGAACCGCTGCTGGCGGAGTTGCGGGCCTTTGTGGGCTGCGTGCAGACCCGCCAGCCGCCACTGGCCGACGGCTGGTCCGGGTATGAGGCGGTGCGCGTCCTGGAGGCCGCCGTGGCCTCCGCCCAAAGCGGCCGCACCGTGGAACTGAAATAATTCCAATCCGCCAATTTCGCGAATGGCCGCCAATGGCAGAGAGAGCCGAACATGCAAAAAATCCCACTATCCAAATGTTTCGTGAACCCGGAAGTCGAGGCGGCGGCGCTGCGCGCCCTTCGCTCCGGCCAATATATTCTGGGCAAGGAATCGCAGGCCTTTGAGGCGGAACTGGCCGCCTACACCGGCACCCGGCACTGCGTGCTGGGTTCGTCCTGGACGCTGATTGTCTATCTGCTGCACCAACTGCAGGGGGTCGGGCCGGGGGACGAAATCATCGTGCCGAGCCACACGGCGTTTCCGACCATGGAACCGCTCATCCACCTGGGCGCGCGGCCTGTGTTCGTGGACGTGGATGACACTTATGTGATGGACCTGGACCAGGTCGAGGCCGCCCTTACGCCGCGCACCGTCGGCGTCATCCCCGTCTATCTTTACGGTCACCCGGTGGACGTGGACCGCCTGCTGGCCATCGCGGCGCGCCATCACTTGTGGGTCATCGAGGACTGCGCCCAGGCCCAGGGGGCGAAATACAAGGGCAAAACCGTCGGGGGCCTGGCCGATTTCGGGGCCTTCAGCTTTTTCCCCTCGAAGAACCTGACGGTGCTCGGCGATGGGGGCTGCATTACGACCAACCACACCCAGATGGCCGAACGGCTGCGGATGCTGCGCAACCATGGCCGGCAGGGCAAGTACGACCACGAGTTCCCCGGCTACAACGTGCGGTTCAACGAAATCAACGCCGCCATCGGCCGCGTCATGCTCGAGCACCTGGAGGCCCTCAACGAGAACCGGCGCCAAATCGCCGCCCGTTACAACCAGCGCCTCAAAGGCCTCGTGCAGACACCCCCGGAGCGGGAGTGGGCCAGGGCGGTCTATCACATGTATGTCGTCCGCTGCGAGCGCCGCGATGACCTCCAGAGATTCCTGAAGGAACGCAACATCGAGACCGGCATCCATTACCCCAGACCAAACCATCTCCAGCCCGCGGTGACGGGCCGGTTCCCCTACGTGCCCAGCCTGCCCCGCACCGAGCAAATCGTCAAAGAAATCCTCTCCCTGCCCATCCACGGCGAGATGAGCCTGGACGCCGCCGACCAGGTCAGCGAGGCGATTGCGGAGTTTTACGGCAAGAAATAGGGGCCCCTGGGCCTGTTTGCCCCTTGGACCGCCGCGAGGCGATGATGCTCAATTTGGTGCTCAATAAGCCATTCTGAGACGCCAAAGCAGTCGGCGATTTCGGCGACCTCCTCCAAAGTGACTCACGAACCCGAGTCAGAAGCTCGCAGCCGCCAGGCAGAAACGCCAGGCCAATCGCCTGGCCGCAAGAGCAACCAAAGCAGAAAATCTAAAAATCCAAAGAATATCTGTTGACACCAACTCAACAAGTCACCATACTGCTGCCGCACAGTGAAATCCCGACGGGTCGGGACTGAAGAGTAATCCGCCGAGGGATAGCTGGAGGAAGCGATGAGACAGCGTCTCCGCTTTTGGGGAGGCCCAAACCACCCCGGAAGGCTTAAAGGGAGATGCTTATTTCAGAGCCTCCTTATGCCTTAAAGGCTTATGGCCAGGCGACCAAAGTCACCGAGCCATTGGAAGCTTAAGCGTGAACTGGGAAAGTCCATTTCACGCTGAACGAAGACACATCAAGAAAACCCATGAGGGATACCAAACCTATGCGCAAAAACATTCTCACAGCAGCGGCCCTGTTGACCGGGGTCATGACCTGCTCAGCGACGGTCACCGTCCAGGGCTGGTGGCACCTGGACAGCACGCAGCCGATTAACGACTCAAGCGGCAACAGCAGGACCTTCGGTTCTGCCTACTCGACCGCTCCTGCTACGGGAGGCCAGTTCGCCGGCCTCCTGGCCAACAACGGCCCGGGTGGCCCGTTGGACGGCACCGGCTGGACCAGCACCCAGTGCATCCAGGTGGGGGTGGGGGTCGGCGCCAAACGCCAGAGCGCGATGTGGGGGATCGGCTACAACCCGCCGGCCGACAACTACGGCATCGAGATCTGGGTCCTGCCGCAGGGTAACGGAATCGCCGGCGGCAGTGGCGGTTGGATTTTCTCTTCCGGTCAATCCGGTGGCGTGGCGCTGCGCATCAATAACCCGAGCGGCAGCCCCGACTTCGACGGAACACAATACATCGACGCTTTCGTTCTGGGCGGTGGCCCCACCATTGGAGAGCAGGTGGTAATCGATACCAGCAAATGGATGCACCTGGCGATCGTCAGCAGCGGCGGTGTGCTCACGTTCTATACGAATGGCGTACCTTGTGGCGATAGCCTCACGAGCGGCGCGACGACTCCCGCGGGTGATGTGTACATCGGAACGCCCAGTGACAACCAGGCTTACTACGGTTATCTGGACGAGGCGCGAATGTTCACGTTCGCCTCCGGGGCGTTCTCCACCAACGACCTCCTGCTCCGGCCCGCCGGCCCCAATATCGTCGGCCAACCCCAAGCAAACGTCTATGTGTGGAACGGCGGCGCGGCGCCTTTCAGCGTGAGTGCATCGTTCGACTCTTCGCTGACGTACCAGTGGCGGCGCGGCGGCACCATCCAGGGAGGCGCCATCCAGAGCTCGTACTTTCTCCCCGTGGTCGGCCCCGGGGACACCGCCAGCACGTTCGACTGCGTCCTGACCAGTGGCAGCATTTCCGTCACGAGTTCAGTGGCTACGCTCACGGTCGTTGTTCCCAATGCCTCCGACGTCGCTGCCTATCGCAACGCCGTTCAAGCCCAGTCTTCGCTGAAAGCCTACTTCCCCGTGGACAACGACACCGGGACCACGTTGACCAACGTCGCCGACGCCACTCGGCTTCATGATGGCACCCTCGAGCTCAACGCGACCTACGATGGCCGAACCAATACCTCCTTCGGCCAGCGCGCGCTCTCGCTCAACGGGGACGGCGATGTCCAAATCCCCAACAGTTCTGCGTTCGAGTTTGCTGGCGGATTCGGAACCATTGAGGCGCTGGTGGACCTGAGCCAGGCCTTGTCCACCGATCCGACGATCTTCGCGGAGGCTTATGATGGCGGCGACAGTTATTATGCGATTCGCGCCAGCGCCAATGGCAACAGCCTGCTGTACAACAATTTCACTGACGCCCAGATGAGCTGGCCCGTGCCCGGCGGGCTGATTGGCAAGCTTTCGCACGTGGCCGTGGTGATTGACAATCTCACGAACGTGACGGCATACGTGAACGGCCAAAGCCTTGGGACTAAGACTCAGACCAGTTTCGGCCCGGGCGCGGGCGCGCCGGCCTGGATCGGGTCTATGGGCACCAGCATGACCGCCAACGGCTTTGCTGGCTCGATTGACGAACTGGCCATTTACGGCAGCGCTTTGTCGGAAGACACCATCCAGGGCCATTACTCGACGTTCATTTATGGCACCAACACGTCCGGGCCCTCGATCGTCAGCCAGCCCGCTTCCAAGACAGTGTTTGCTGGCGCCTCCCCGGTGCTGCTGGTGCAAGCTGCGGGCACGTTGCCGCTGAAGTACCAGTGGAGCTCCGATAGCGTGTCGATTCCAGGAGCCACCAGCCGCGCGCTGGCCCTTTCCAACATAACGACGACCGCGACCTACGGCCTTACGGTCCAGAATGCCTACGGTACCACCAACATCAGTGTTGTCGTGACCGTCGCCGCGCCGCCTTCTGGCTATACCGCGACGGTGATGACCGACCATCCGACGGCCTTGTGGCGTCTGGGTGACAGTTCCGGTCAGCCAGCGCGGGATTCCGCCGGCTTTAACGACGGCGTTTACAATGCCAGCGGAGTCACCTACGGCGCTGGCAGCATCCCCGGTGAGGCCGGTACCGCCGTCACTTTGGATGGTGCGGCTGGGAGGGCGATAGCGCCGTACACCCCAGCCCTCAATCCGAACGGTCCATTGACGGTCGAGTTCTGGGCCAAGCTGAACACGTATGGGTTTTATGTCCCGGTCAGTTCCATGAACCGGCCTGCGCGCGATGGCGGCTACGAGTTCTACCTGGACGGCAATGCCGTCGGTTATGAATGGCACTCCGCCCCCGACGGTTATGCCGTGCTCACGGCGGATTTTACCGCACCCACGGTGGGCGCTTGGTATCATGTGGCGGGGGTCTATGATGGGACGAGCTTCCTCCTCTACATTAATGGTGACCCAGCCGGCCTTTATATCGACAACCCGGCCCTCGAAGAAGGTGGCCCCCTACCCGCCGCCAACCTGTCCGCAGGCTTCTACATCGGATCCAGAAGCGACGACGTGCGTTTCTTCCTCGGCACTATGGCCGACGTAGCTTTCTACAACTACGCGCTCACGCAAGACCAAGTCCGGAAACACGTGTTCGCCGGCCTGGCGTTGCCGATCCACATGGCCCTGGCTCGCAACGCGAATGTGGTGGTTGACTCCAAGCCAGCCGGAGCGCCCCATGGCGGTATCAATGGGCCACTTGCTACTAACGCGGCCACTTGGGTCGCCTCGAGCTCGGACGGCACAACGACTCGCACGGGTGTCATGCAGTTCAGCGGCACGGTGGGCAACCAGATCACGCTGGCCGCCAACCCGGACTTCGGCTCGCCTGTCGGCACAATCATGTTCTGGATGAAATCGGCTGGCACCGTCGCTCCTGGCAGTGAAGGCGCCATCCTCTTCGACCGCCGCGTCGACTTAGCGTCCAGCATAGCAGACTTTGGGTCTGCTGGCGATGTCATCGTCCAGCACGACGACGGCACCATCTTCGTCCAGCCGGAGTACTATGGAGCACAGGTTCTGCAATCCCCACTGAGCGGCGGGTATGTGAGTGACGGCATGTGGCACCACGTCGCCTACGTTTATGACCAATCCGCATCCGGCTCGATCACCCTCTATGCCGATGGTGCGCAAGTCGCCTCGGGAACTTATAAAACCTCCTACGCCTGGGCCTGGCCAGCGGCCCAGGAGATCGAACTGGGGCAGTCGCACGATTCCTACTGGGAGCGGTTTGACGGCCAAATGGACGACTTCCGCTTCTATAGTCGTACCCTCACGAGCGACGAGGTGAACTCGGTGTACAGCTCTGGCGCCTTGGTGGACACAACTACTCTCAAGGTTCGGTTCAACTTCGATGCGGCGCCAGGGGGGTTGGGGGTGAGTTGGTCACCGAGCGTGGCCATGCCACAATCCGCTACTGCGGTAACTGGCCCGTATGTAGATCAGGCAACCGGCCGCACCCCACTTCTGGTCCCGCCGTCTGGTGAGAAAGGGTTCTTCCGGGCCAAATCGCCCTAGCAGCAGCCCAATTAGAAACATCTGAATTAAAGCGCGAGACCGGGGGCAACCCCGGTCGGCAAAGGCTGGAGCAGAAGCTCCAGCAGGAGGCCACCTGCCGCGGCGGGGTTTTTCCCCCTCAGCGGCGGAAAAGCAGGGCATCGGCAAGCAAAGCCGATGCACCTACGCACCGGCAAAGGGGAATGGTGAGTTTTCCGCTTTGGCCCGTGGCTTGCGGAGGCAACCCATTGTCGCCAGGCATTGGTCACCAGACGTCTGCATGGATTTTCGCGCGAGGAGGGCTGCAGCCGCTTCATCGTTCACCATCAAATCCGTGAGCCGATGAAATATGCTGAGGTCGAAACGGTCCTGGAGCGGGCCAAGGGAAAATTCCCCCAGGCCCGCCCCCGGATAACCTCCAACCACGGACCGCAGTTTGCAGCCCGCGACTCCAAAGAGTCCATTCGCCTCAGCGGCAGGGACCATGTGCGAACAACAAATTTTTGCCCGGCGCGATCAGAAGCTCGCAGCCGCCAGGCAGGAACGCCAGGCCAATCGCCTGGCCGCAACGGCAACCAAAGCAGAAAATCCAAAAGCCAAAAAACACCTGTTGACACCAACTCAACAAATCACCATCCTGTTCCCGTCCAGCGAAACAGAAGGGGGCTCTCCTGAAGAGCAACCGCCCGAGGGATAGCTGGACGAGGGGACGAGCCAGCGTCTCCGCTTTTGGGGAGGCCTAAACCTCCCCCCAAAGGCTTAAAGGCAGATGCTTATTTCAGAGCCTCATTATGCCTTAAAAACCTATGGCCAGGCCGCCAAAGTCACCGAGCCGTTTGCAGCTTAGTCGTGAACTGGAAAAGTCCATTTCACGCTGAACCAAGACATTGCAGTCTCAAATCGTGCTTATGAGCAATAAATTGAAGAGCAGCCAAGAATTCAAGTCGCACCTCATTTCGGTTTTTCACGAGTTAGGTGATGCGAACGACCACTTCCATTTTGTGAATTCCCTGCGACAGGCCGTTTCTGATTACGAGCGCGAGATCAATTGCGCTCCGGCTTTCTGGATCTACACAATAGACGCACACGTGTCCGCCACTATGTCACACCTGTGTCGCGTGTACGATTGTGACCCGGCAGCGGTTCATTTGCCGTTCCTCCTCGAAGCCGTGAGAGACAATCCGGACGTTTTTTGCAGGCAAGCCTTGGAGCAAAGACTCGAAAAAGGACCGGGTTGGGAAGAATTGGTAAAGCACTTTGGGGACCCCGATCAGGCACAGATTGAAGCAGACATCAAGTTCTGCCGCGATGCACACCCGCAGGTGGAAAAGCTGCGGGCATGGCGCAACAAGGTCGTGGCTCACTTGAACAAACGTGTTTCGAGAGATTTTGAATCTTTCAAGAAGCAGTGGCCACTTGAGCGAAATGACATCCAGGAGCTTATCAGCAAAGGCCACGACATGCTGAATCGGTGCGGGGGGTGGTATGATGCGCGGAGTTTCAGTCTCAATCTCCCATCGCCTTGGGACAAGGACTACAAATTCGTGCTTGAGTCATTGAGGATGAACATTTCCAAGCGTGACGAGAATGATGATCGGCTGCTGAAGCTAATCTCAAAGGGCAATGCTTTGAGCGGAAGTTCGGCAACGTGAACAAAGCGGACATGTCACGGAGCATTTACACAACGCGAAAGACGAGTTGCAGATCGGCCAAGAACGGTTTCATGACTTATGGGCGCAACCCGCGACGATTTCATCAAATGCCCGCGCACGCCGCATCTCTTCGGCTCGATAGGCACGGACGACGACAAACACCTTGGCCCTGAGGAATCCACGGCGTTCGTCGCCGATCCGTCGCTGATCGTGGCGGAAAAACTCGACGACACGGATGTGGGCACGCACTTGGCCGCGTCGGGCTGGATGGCCGCCCGCGCGCATCTATCGCGGCCTGGTCGGCAGGGAGAAGGCGTCAAACCATAACTTTCCCCATTCGCCAGGGCTGGTGCGTGCTGCCGGGATGGCACCCATCGCGCCGCAACTCCGAGTTCAATACCCGGGAGCCATTCACCAAAAGTTATGGTTTGACCGGTTTTACGGCGAAATTGTAGAAGTAACTCCGACAAGCCAGAACAAACTGACAGCCGATTTATGAAAACACTCCAACTCCTGTTCAAGACCAACTCCAGCACCGCGCCGCTCATCGCGCGGCTCGCGCTCGGCATCGTCATGTTTCCGCACGGCGCGCAGAAAATGCTCGGGTGGTTCGGCGGTCACGGCTTCAGCGGCACCATGAACTTCTTCACCGGGACGATGCACATTCCCGTCGCGCTCGCGTTTCTCGCCATCCTGGCGGAGTTCGCCGGTTCGCTCGGTCTGATTGCCGGACTGTGCAGCCGCGTGGCCGCGTTCGGCATCGCCACGAACATGGTCGTCGCCATCCTGACCTCCCACGCCGCCAACGGTTTCTTCATGAACTGGTTTGGCAGGCAAAAGGGCGAGGGCTTTGAATACCACCTGCTCGCCATCGGCCTGGCGCTCGTCGTGCTGATACACGGCGGCGGCAAAGCGGCGCTGGACGCAGTGATTCAGCGCAAATTGGCCGGAAACGATGCGGCAGGCGGAGCTTCTCGCCCTCGGCCTGGAGCAGCATGAGTTGGGTCGTTTCGAGCAGGTTGCCGCCATGGTTCTGGTCGGGCAACCAATCGAAGTTCGGTCCCCAGGTGGCGGGCCAGCGGTAGGCGGGATGGGAGTTGGCGCATTTGGCCCTGAGGCAAATCCGGGTCAAATCCAAGGCCGAACTCAAGGAGAGAATTCTGCTCAGGAGTGACCAAGCTCCATCGGTGGCCATCTGCGTTATCTATGGTCAAACGCCGTTTTTCCAGATTATTTGTGGACTAAATCGAGATTTTGTGTAGATTTTAATCATGAGAACCGCAGTAATCGAAAACCGCCCGGACATCCAGGACCGAGTTGCTGAACTGAAAAGGCAGATCCTGGCCGTCCAGGAACAACTGCAAACCATACTTCGCGGCGCCGGGGGTCTGCAAGTTATCCTGCCCGAGTTGCACGACAAGGCGAGTGGGCGCATCGACGCGCAAAAGCTGGCGGTTTATATGGGGGTGCCGCTCAAACGACTCGCCGAAGGACTGCAACTGAATTACAAAGCCATCCATCGGAATCCTTCAGCGGATGCCTTTCAATCGCCGCTCAAACCGGTGAAGCGCTGCCTGGAAATTCTTCATGAATTCTTCAACAAACCGGGGACGGTGCGAGTCTGGTTGAACACGCCTCATCCTGACCTCAATGGCAGCACCGCGTTGGAAATGATTTTGGCCAACAATTCCATTGCCGTCTTGAGAATTCTCGAAAACGCGCTGGCCGGCGTGCCTGTCTGATGTTTCCTCCCGCTCAACTCGCCGCTGTGCTTGGCGCCGCCAAACTCGCTTCTGCCCACGGGCCGTGGTCACGGGCGGTGGGCTATCGCAATCTGCTCAGCCCCCCACCCGGCCTGACCGGCCCACCGCAACCCTTGTGGGGCGGCGCGGGCCTCGGCGAGGGCCGGCTTGCCCAAGCCGAAGAGCCGGAACGGCCAGACAGCGTAGAGCTCGGGGTTTTCGCAATTCGAGCGTTTCTTATCGTATTGCCCGGCCGGTCGGGCTGTGCTTGTGAACGGATTTGACGTTCAGATTGGGAGGCGGGTAAGTTGGCCACGTGAGCGAGCCATTGTTTCCCTCGGGGCCGTGGACCGGGTTCTACAACTATTACCCAGGAGACCGGCGCCGGATGGAACTTCACCTCACGTTCGCCAACGGTGTCCTGAGCGGCGAGGGGGCGGATGACATTGGCCGGTTTCTGATCCAGGGCCGCTACGATGCGGCCAGTCTGGAGTGCCATTGGACCAAGAGCTACCTGGGCGCGCACGACGTGTTCTATCGCGGCTTCCGCGAGGGCAAAGGCATTTGGGGCACATGGGAAATCAGGAATGACAGCCGCGGGGGTTTTCACATCTGGCCGCGCCAGGCGAGCGAAGGCGAGCGGCAAGCCCAAGCGGCGGCGCAGGCAGAACCGGCCGATGCGATCGGCGCGGGAATTGGCACGGAGGCGGCCGGAGGCGCAAAGGAGTCTTGACCGGCCTGCCAGGCTCAGGGCAACGCCGGCTCAGCAAGCCGTGGGGCGCAGCGAAGCGAAGACCCCCGGGTTCAAAAGCCCAGCCAGGCAGTGTCCCGGGAGCGCAGAGTTCCCGCTCAGCGGGGTCAGTATCGCGCGGGGCTGGCGCCCGGCGTGCCGGCGGCCGGTTTGTGGCTGAGCAACTATTCAGGTAGGAAGGCACCGTAACGCTGCATGTGGTCGGGCACCCTCGCCATCCGACACGTAGCAGCCGACGTCAGTCGGCTCTGATCCCGCCGAGGCGGGACGAATAGTGCGCCGACTAACGTCGGCGGCTACCGGCGGCCGGTTTGTGGCTGACGGGGATATAGAACAAGCGGAGGCGCTTGCCTTTGGGGCCGGCTTCGTGCTGGTAGAGGCCGAAGCAGGCGGAGACCCTTCGGGAGTTGGGCGCGGTTTGGCGGCGGTAGAGGTTCCAGAGCAGGGATTGGCTGGCGGCGCCGGTGGTTGGGTTCTTTTCGGAGCGCCAGAAGGAATAGAGCGGGGCGTATTCGCACTCGATGCCTGGATTCTCGGGCAGGAACGGCTCGACCAGCGCGAGGACCTGGAGTTGGCGGTTGCCGTTCAAAGCGCGGTGGTAGGTGAAGAAGGGCCACACTTGCACGCGACGGCGGTAGGCCCCGCTGTCAGTGCTCTTGGCCGTGAGGTCGGAGTAAAGGTAGAAGAGGATGCGGGTGTGCTGGCGGTCCAGGGGGTCGGCGTGGAGGCGGTTGTATTTATAGACAGGCCAGAGATAGAAGTCGCTCACGAGGTTGGAATTGCAGGCATGGCTGTAGAAAGGCCAGAGGCGGGTAGTGTGTTTGCCTTGGCCGCGCGCAAATACGGCCAGGGGCCAGGGGGCGTCCCATTCGCGGTACATTTGCTGGCGGTCATCGATGCGGGAGAAAAAGGGCCAGAGCACGGTGGAGGAATCGCGTTTGGGGGAGCGGAGCAGGCTGTAGGCGGGGATGAGGCCGTGTTGCCGCTGGGGGTTGTCGGTGCCCAGGCCCGAGCGCTGGTTGAAGAAGAGGGGCCAGAGGACAAAGAGCTTGTCGTGGCCCGGCACGGTTTCAACTTCATTGAAGCCGTTGGTGAGGGTGGTGATGTCTTTGTGCTCATGGCCAGCCAGGGGCCAGAACTGCCAGCCGTGCAAGCGCGGCCCGTGGCGAAGGTGGAAGAGAGGATAGAGATAATTGTCGGTCACCACGGGGCCTTTGCGGGTTTGGCTGTAGGCGGGGAACATCACATAGGAAATCTCGTCGCGGAACAGGCGGTTTTCCAGGTGGCCGTAGAAAGGCCCGTAGGCGGTGTAGTTCTGGCCGGGGTCGGAGGAGCGTTGCTGGAAATAGAATGGGAAGAGCGTGATGCGGTGGCGGGCGTTTTCCTGCTGGGTGGGGCCGCCGGCGAAGCTGAGGAGTTGAAAGAGCTGCCAGCGGTACTGCCCGCCGTAGCGAACGTAGGACATGACAGGGTAAATCAGCTTGAATTCCTCGGAATCGGTCTCCCGGTCACGCGTCGCCGAGAAGAGCGGTGGGAAGGCCCAGGTCAGGCGTGATTCCTGTTGTTCTTTATAGTAAAACGGGCCGGCGGCTTCGGTGCGGCAGCCGGGGCTCAGGGTAAGGCTGAACTGGTCGAGGAGTGGGCCGGCATGGAACGTGTCATCGGCCAGGCAGATGAGGGGCAGAGTGAGGGCAAGAAGGAAAAGCCAAAGGCCGACGCCGCTCTTTGCGGGCGGGGCCACCGAGGGCGTCCGGGCCGGGAGGGAAGAGCGGGAAAGGGATTCCGGTTTCGATAACGTTACCGGAGCCTCGTTTGTCCCCAAAAAGCTCGTTTCAAGATAGATATTGACATCAAACCTCATTGCTCGACTCTGTTTTCAGGACTGAGGTTGTTGACCTTGGTTCCTCCCGACCCAGTGTCGATCGTGCATTGTTGACACTGGGTCGCTCTGCTTTGGGAGGAGAGGGAGGGCTTGGGCGATTTAGGTGGTAAAACAAGTTCAACAGTGCCGGCAGAAAGGTCAGGCCGGCAAGCATGCAGGTGGCCAGGCCGGTGGCCATGACGTAGCCGAGGCTCTGGATGCCGCGGTGTCTGCCCAGGGCCAGGCTGCCGAAGCCAGCGATGGTGGTCAAAGCGGAGACGAACACAGCTTTGCCGGTGCTCCGGGCGAAGATGTTGGGCGTTTGCTCTTCGGCATAACGATTGAGGATATGAATGCCGTTGGTCACGCCAATGCCGATGACGAGCGGCAGGGTCATGATATTGGCGGGGTTCAGCGGCACATTGCACAGTCCCATCAAACCGCCGAGCCAGAGGGAGCCGACGGCGACGGGGATGAGGGCGAGCAGGACAGAGGCGAGGCTGCGAAAGTGGATTAGGATGAGCAGGACAATGGCGATGAGGGAGTATTCGGCCGCCTGGATATAACTGTGCACGAGCAAGCTGGTGTATTCATAAAACTGGACCGGGCTGCCGGTGACGCTGGGGTCGACCTGGCGCAACTGGCGGAGGAAGACCTCCTGGTTTTCGCGTTGCCAGACATCTTCCTTGGGATAGACCATGAGGAGGTATTTGCCGGTGACCCCGACGAAGCGGTCGTGCAGGGCCTGGGGCAGGTCCTCGACCCGTAATGGGGCGCGGTCATCCTGGGTCTGGAGGGCCTGGAAGGTGTCATGGACGTCGTCGAAGAAGGCCTGTTGGAAAGCGGCGAGTCTGAGGGAGTTGGTCTCGAGTTGGGTCGCGTTGCCGGCGAGCATCTCTTTGCGCAGTTCGCCGACGGCCTGGCGCAAAGAGGCCAATTGCGCGGCCAGGGCGGGGTCTTGGGCCTGCGTCTCATCGTGCGCGGCGCCGAGGTAGCCGTAAGAGGAATAAAGCGTGGCGCTCAGTTCGGGGAGGTTGGCGGGGGCGGGGTCGGCTTCCGGGAAGCAGAGCGAGGCGAGACTCTGTTTGATGTCGCCGACGAGGGCCAGTTTGCGGGTCTGGTCTTCGGCCAGGAACGGGGTGAGGGAATCGACGCTGGAGACGGCGGGGAGGTTGGTAATCTGTTGTTCGAGGGCGATGGCGTGCTGGAGGTTGGTGGCGATCACGGCGGCGTAAAGGACGGACTTGGGGGTGGAATCGATGAGTTCCTGCTCGAATTCGACTGCCGGGAGGCCCTTGCTCTGCATGTGGAGGAGGTCGTAATCGAAATAGACCTTATGGAGCTGGGTGGCGGCCAGGGCGCACAGGACCAGGGTGAGGGCCGTGGTCAGGAGGGGCCGCTGGAGCCAGAGGTTTTCGATGCGGGCGCGCCGTTCGTCCAGGCCGCCCTGGAGATGGTTGATGACGTTTTGGCGGCCGCGCAACAGGAGCACCGGGAGCATGGTCATCATGGGCACGAAGCAGATGAGCAGGCCAAAGCCGCAAATGAGGCCCATTTCCTGGATGCCTTTGAAGTTGGTCAAGACCATGGCCAGGAAGGCGCCGGCGGTGGTGAAGGCGCCGGTAAAGATGCCCTGGCCGGTGAAGACCATGGCCTTGGTCAAGGCGGCGGCCTCGCTCTGGCCGCGGCGCAGTTCCTCTTCATAGCGGGAGATGAGATGGACGCCGTAATCGATCGCCAGGCCGATGAGGATGGGCACGAAGGTGATGGTGAGGATGTTCAGGTGGCCCACGGGCCAGGGCAGGCAGGCAAAGGCCAACGTGTAGGACAAGCCGACCAGCAGGCAGAGGGTGGCCTTGACCGGGCGGCCGGTTTCCTGGTAGCCGTAGATGAAAATCAGGGCGCAGATGATCAGGGCGGCGATGCTGGCGAGGGTGGTATCCTTCTGGGACTGGGCCATTTCGTCATGGTCCAGGACCGGTTCGCCGGTGAGGCCGACGTTGAGGCCGGGCACTTCCAGGCGGGTCTGCTCGACGAGGCTGCGCAGGCGCTCGACGGCGGCGTCGTTGAGTTCCTCGACCGGGGCCTGGGCGGTGACCAGGAAGATGCGTCCATGGGCGAAGGTAACATAGACATCCTGGGCGGAGTCGTTGGCGGGATTGAAGAGGGCGGTGACGCCGGGCGAAGGGAGAGTGCCGGCGCGGCGCAAGGCATCCCGGGCCTGGGTGACAATCCGCTCCAGGGCCGGCAGGGCCTTCATGAGCGTCTCGTTTTCCGCATTTTGCTCGCGCTTGGCGGTGCGGAATTGAGTGTTGATCATGCTGAAGAGCGAAGCCAGGTTGGTCGCGTGGGTAAACTGCCGGATGAACGGGCGGTAATCCAGGAGGGTCTGCTTGAGTTCGCCCAGCTCCTTTTCGGGCACGAAGAGCAGGGCCTTGGAGCCGAGCATCCTCAAGTCGGCTTTGTAGAAGAGGTCTTTGAACAAATTGGTTTCGGCGGCCATCCTGGCGCCGAGCCGCTCGACAAACTGGCGGTTCTTCTCGGCGCTCTCGCTCTCCACCACCACCACCAGGTCGTCCTGGGTGGGGAACTCCTTTTTGAAGCGGAGGAAATTCTGGTGGTATTTCTTGTTGGCCCCCACCAGGTCGTCGCGCCGCAAGTCGAACTTGAGATTCCTGACGGTAAAAACGATGCAGAGCGCGCACAGGAGGATTTGCGGGTAGAGCAAGAGCCGGCGGCGGCGCACGGCCACGCCGGCCAGCCGGGCCAGGGCGCGGGCGACCAGATTGGTGTCCGTGAGCTGGTTCATGCGCAGCTCATTGCCAAGGGGCAATGCGCAATGGGAAAGGCCGGCCTCACGCCTGCACCACCTCGTCCGGAAATTCCGCGTTGGAATAGACTTCTTTGACGTCGTCGTGGTCTTCCAGGGCGTCGATGAGCTTGTTGACCGCAGCCACCCACTGCTCGTCGGTCAGGGGCACGGTGACGGTGGCCAGTTCGGTGATGGCGGCGACGTCGGCTTTGATGCCTTTGGCCTCGATTTGCTTATGGACGCTCTCGAAATGGGCCGGGTCGGTGATGATTTCATAGCCTTGGGGCTCGGCTTTGAAGTCCTCGGCGCCGGCCTCCAGGGCGACTTCCATCAACTGGTCTTCGTCGGCGGCCTGGCGGGAGATGATGACCTGGCCTTTGCGATGGAACAGGCGGGAGACCGACCCCTGGGTGGCCAGGGAGCCGCCGTTCTTGGTCACGACGCTGCGGATTTCGGAGGCGGTGCGATTCCGGTTGTCGGTGCTCACCTCGACGAGGAGGGCGACGCCATGAGGCCCGAAGATTTCATAGGTCAAGTCTTCGAAGTTGGCGGTCTGGCCGCCGCCGGTGCCTTTCTTGACGGCCCGCTCGATATTGTCGTTGGGCATGTTGGCGGCGCGGCATTTGAGCAGGACCATGCGGAGTCGCGGGTTCATGGCGGGGTCGCCGCCGCCGAGCCTGGCAGCAATGGCGATTTCTTTGCTCAACTTGGAAAAAATCTTCCCGCGCTTCGCATCCACGGCCCCTTTGAAGTGCTTGACTTTCGCCCATTTGCTGTGTCCAGACATGTTCGAGCCTCGTTATCAGATTATCAGGTTGTCAAGTTATCAGGTTGCCAGGTTGCCAGGCCATCCGGTCTCCCGGCCTTGCCTCACCCGCGAAGGCCGGGCCTGGGGGACCCGCGTTGCGGCCGCCACCCATCAAAGCGGGCGCGCGCCGCACCGAACGATTTGACCGCCTGCCGGCCAGGCAATTCAAACCGCGCCCAAGACGTGGCCCGCCCGTAACCCAGCCGATTGAACAGCATCTTGCTCTTGGGAAAAAGGCTTATTTTTCAGCGCACGCCGGGGGCGCCCAAACCAGAACCCATCGCGCCGTCGGAAGCGCTGCCAGGGGCCTTCCCGGGCCGCGCTGAAAACGGCGCTTGCGGGACTTCACGGCCATGGCGCCAGGAAGCTCCTCCCAGACCTGGCCAGGGCGATCGGGATCAATCTCAACCGCCTTCTTTCGTCCACTGAGCATCAGCGCGGTAATTGATGGCGAGCCTTTCAACCTGAAAAATGCACGAAACACCCTTCAGCTTGAGGAAAAACCCACTAAATCTGCGTTTTGCGTGGAACAATTGCTGACAAGATCAGACCTTTCGAGACCGGCGGAAGCGATCCAGTTTCCTGGCCGCGACCACGAACTCGTGGCGGTGGGCCTCGAAGCACAGCAGCGGGTGATACCAACGGCGCCCCTTGCGTCTGGGATTGTAGCCGACGCGTGCTCCCTGCTGATGCCCGTAGAGAGTGACGACTACCGAATCCAGATCCAAGATGATCGTCGAGCAGGACCGGGACCCAGCCCGCAACTTCGCCCGCAGCCGATCGTGCAGCCGGACCAACTGACGTATGGCCGATGGGTTGAGCCGTTGCAGAAAACGGCGCAGCGTGGAGGAGTACGGGAAGCGGTTCAGGCCGACACAGGCCAGGAAGGTGCCGTTGTATTGGAGGATTCGGGTTTTGCTGACGCGGCGCAGCCCCGCGATGAGCACGTAGAGCAGGACTCCAAACGGCCTCAGTGCCGGTCAGCAGAGCCGTTCCGGCCATGTGCTTGTCCTCAATCACGCATTTTTCGGGTTTAAAGCATGAGAATCAGTAGCAAATAAAGCGGGCCAGAGAAGCACGGCGGCGCAGGGAATGCCGCAACCTGGCGGAACACTGCATTGGCCACATTGGCTGGACTGGCCACATTGGCCTGACTGGCCACATTGCTTGGTGGCAGATTAGCTGCATTGGCCACATTGGCTGCATTGGCCACATTGGCCATTTTGTCCAAAAAACTGGCCGCGCCGCGGTTCAAAACGAATCGCACACCTCAGCACAACGCCTTGTCGGTCTCCCCGGCTCAGCAACACTCCTTTTCTTGTCGCCGAACCCGCCCCCGCCACTTAGCATCGTTCCATGCACCGAATCTGGAGCTTTTCCAGGGCCGGAGCGCACATCGTCTCCGGCCTGCTGCTGGTGAGCGCCGGCGCGCTCTTCGCCGAGGATTGGCCGCAATGGCTCGGCCCCAACCGCGACGCGGTTTGGCGCGAGACCGGCATCGTCGAGCAATTCCCCGCCAATGGCCCGCCGGTTTGCTGGCGGACCAGTATCGGCCCCGGTTACTCGGGTCCGGTCGTCGCGGGCGGGCGGGTCTATGTCACCGACCGGCAGCTTGCCCAGGGCGCCAGCAATCCCGCCGAGCCTCTGGAGCGCGGGGCGGTTCACCCCGGGGAGCGGGTGCTCTGCCTGGATGAAGCCACCGGCGCCATCCTGTGGCGCCACGCTTACGAATGCCCGTACACCATGAGCTATCCGGCCGGGCCCCGCGTGGCGCCCCTCGTCAGCGCCGGCCGCGTCTATACGCTGGGCGCCGAAGGCAACCTCCTTTGCCTGGACGCCAGCGAGGGAGGCCTCCTCTGGTCGAGGGATTTCAAAAAGGACTTTGGCGTGAAAACCCCGCAATGGGGATTCGCCGGGCACCCCTTGCTGGACGGGGACCGGCTGATTTGCCTGGTGGGCGGGGCCGGCAGCACGGCGGTCGCCTTTGACAAGGACACCGGCAAGGAGAGATGGCGCGCCTTGAGCGCGGATGAACCCGGCTACAGCTCGCCCGTGATTTGCCAAGCGGGCGGCAAACGCCAGCTTATCCTCTGGCACCCCGAGGCCGTCAACTCCCTCGACCCCGTCACCGGGGAGATCTATTGGTCTGTGCCCTTCAAGTCCCGCACCGGCCTGTGCGTGGCCACGCCTCGCCAACTGGACGACTTGCTCCTGGTCACCTCTTTCTATAACGGCTCCCTGATGCTGCGCCTCGATTCCGCCCAGCCCGCCGCCACCACGCTCTGGCGCACGCAAAAAGTCTCCGAGTACGAGACCACCCACCTCAACGCCATCATCTGCACCCCCTTTCTCGACAACGGCTATATTTACGGCGTCTGCAGTTACGGCCAATTGCGCTGCCTCAAAGCCCAGACCGGCGAGCGCCTCTGGGAGACCTTTCAAGCCACTACCGCCGGCACCGCCGTCCGGTGGGCCAATGCCTTCCTTGTCAAAAACGGCGGCCGCTTCTTCCTCTTCAACGAGAAAGGCGACCTGATCATCGCCCGGCTCAGTCCGCGCGGCTACGAAGAAATCAGCCGCGCCCACCTGCTCGAACCGGCCAACGCCGACGCCGGCCGGCGCGTCGTCTGGTCCCACCCCGCCTTCGCCAACCGCCGGATGTACGCCCGCAACGACAAGGAAATCATTTGCGTGGACCTGGCCGCGGAAAGGTGACCCTGCTCAAAGACAAGGGACCCGCCCGCCGCGCCCCGCCCGGAACCAGGCCTCAAATGAACTCGTTGATCAGGTTCTCCAGGTACTCCTGCCGGCCGCTGGCGTTGGGGGCGGCTTCGCCTTGCTTGAGCATGTAGGCCTCCAGGTCCTTGAAGCTGGCTTTGCCGGCTTCGATCCGCGCGCCAATGCCGCTGTCCCAGGAACCGTAGCGCTGCCGCACGAATTGCGCCAGGCGGCCGTCTTTGCGGATGGCGGCGGCCGTCTTGAGGCCCCGGGCAAACGCGTCCATGCCCCCGATGTGGGCATGGAACAGGTCCACCGGTTCGAAGCTTTCCCGGCGCACCTTGGCGTCGAAGTTCGTGCCGCCGCTCACAAAGCCGCCCAGCTTGAGGATGCAGAGCATGATTTCGGTGGTGAGATACACGCTGGTGGGGAACTGGTCGGTGTCCCAGCCCAGCAGCAGGTCCCCGGTGTTGGCGTCGATCGAGCCGAGGGCGCCGGCCGCCATGGCCACCTCCAGTTCATGCTGCATCGTGTGCCCGGCCAGCGTGGCGTGGTTGGTCTCCAGGTTCAATTTGAAGTCCCCGAGCAGGCCGTATTCCCGCAGGAAATTCAGGCACGCCGCCGCGTCGGAATCGTACTGGTGCTTGGTCGGCTCTTTGGGCTTGGGCTCGATATAGAATTGGCCCTTGAACCCGATGGCTTTCTTGTGATCCACAGCCAGGTGGAGGAACTGGCCCAGGTGGTCCAGTTCCCGCTTCAGGTCGGTGTTCAGGAGGCTGGTGTAGCCCTCGCGTCCCCCCCAGAACACGTAGCCGGCCCCGTTCAACTCGTGTGTCACTTCGATGGCCTTTTTCACCTGGGCGGCCGCATAAGCAAAGACGTCCGCGTTGCAACTGGTGGCCGCGCCGTGGACAAAGCGGGGATGGGCAAAGAGGCAGGCCGTGCCCCAGAGCAACTGCACGCCCGTGCGCTCCTGTTCCTGCTTGAGCCGTTTCACTATCGCGTCCAGGTTCCGGTTGGTCTCCCGCAGGCTCCGGCCCTCGGGCGCCACGTCGCGGTCGTGGAAGGCATAAAAGGGGGCCCCGAGCTTCTCCAACAATTCAAAGGCCACCCGCACCCGGGTTTCGGCCATCTTCATCGAGTCGCTCCCGTCTTCCCACGGCCGGACGGCCGTGCCCACCCCGAACATGTCCGCCAACTGCCCCCGAATCGTGTGCCAGTAGGTCACCGAAAACCGGAGATGCTCCTTCATCGGTTTGCCTTCCACCAACTCCTCCGGGTTGTAATGCTTGAAGGCGAGGGGGTTTTTCGAGCTCGAACCTTCGTACTGCACCTTCGCGATGCCCGGGAAAAATTCTGACTGTCTCTTCATGGATGTGCAAGCGTTCGCGCGTGAAGCTAACGGCGAAAGGCCGGAAACGCAAGGCGTGATCGAGAAAATCCCAACATTCAGTCGCCGGTCTGTTAATTCCAACGAGCGCTCAAGATGACATTGAGGCGCGCAGGACTTTGGGCCTCTGGCCAGGCGCGAGCGAGGCGCAACTCTCCGGAATGGTTTTCGCCCGGTTTCCCGTCCATCACTTCCAGCATCCGCCGCTTCGCTTCGCGCCCGGCCAGGAACCGGTTCCTGCCCGTTGCCACGCGCGCGCCGGCGGTTTTTTCAGTTATTTCCACTTATTTCCACTTAAGAATTCGGGGCCTGGCCCCCGCCGGGGGCAGCGCCATCCGGACCGGGTGGCAGAGAGATTTTGAACATCGCTCCCGAAAAATAATCCAAAATTCCCGAAATCGTGTGGCGAAGTTCCAGAGAGGCCGCCGCGGCCAGGCCGGCGTGTTTTGCTGCCGGGCCGCGTGCGCGGCAAGCCGGCGGCTCGCGCCGGGCCACTTGCCCCCGCCTTGCAGGCGGAGCGGGCAGCGCCCGCCGGGGCTGGCGCCGGCGGCGCCGGCGGGAGCAGCCTGACCAAAGTGTAATGAAAAATCTGTTTACAACCAGGCCCGGACTGGGTATTTGGACCGTTTGTTTCGGTCACTAAGAAAACGTAATATGATCAAGGTTCATAATCTGACAAAAGTTTTCGGGACCAAGCGGGCTGTGGATGGCGTGTCCTTTTCGGTCGAGCGGGGCGAGGTCCTGGGCTTCCTGGGTCCGAACGGGGCCGGCAAATCCACCACCATGCGCCTGATCACCGGTTTCCTTCCGCCCTCGGATGGGAGGGTCAGCGTGGGCGGCTACGACGTGGTGGAGGCCCCGATTCAGGCGCGGCGTTTGGTGGGCTATCTGCCGGAGAACGCCCCGGCGTACACGGACATGACGGTCCTGGGTTTTTTGAATTTCGCCGCCGAGATTCGCGGGTTGCGGGGCGAGGCGAAGAAGAAAGCGGTCGACCGCGTGGTCGAGATGTGCTCCGTCCAGGGCGTGCTGCACCAAAGCGTGGAGACGCTCTCCAAGGGCTACCGGCACCGCACCTGCTTCGCCCAGTCCATCATCCACGACCCGGAGGTCCTGATCATGGACGAACCGACCGACGGTCTGGACCCCAACCAGAAGCACGAGGTGCGCCAACTCATCCGCCGGATGGGCGCGACCAAGGCGATTATCTTCTCGACCCACATTCTGGAGGAAGTCGACGCCGCCTGCACGCGGGCGATCATCATTGACCGCGGCAAGATCGTCGCCAACGGCACGCCCCAGGAGTTGCGCCAAAAATCCGAATGGGCGGGGGCGGTCACCTTGCGCGTCAGCGGCATCAGCGCCGCCGCCCTCAGCCAGAAGCTCTCCCAGTTGCCGACCGTCAAGAGCGCCGCCATCCTCAAGGAAGAAGCCACCACCGTCACGGCGCGCGCCTTTCCCAAGTCCAATGCCAACGGCGCTTTGGCCCGGAGCATCGCCGACGCCGCGCAAGGCTGGCGGATTGAAGAATTGCACACCGAAGAGGGCCGGCTGGATGAGGTCTTTCGCAGCATTACCATGCCCGACACCGCGGCTGAAGCGACGGTTAAATGAGCTAGAGGGGTTAAACAGGTTGGATGAGTTACATCAGTCACGCGGATTACACCGGTTGCCGACGCAGCAATGGGCTCGGCGCACATCACTCCATCACTCCATCACACCACTTCTGAAATGAATAGTTGCGCCAATATCAAAACCATCGCCAAACGCGAACTCGGGGCCTATTTTACGTCGCCCCTGGCGTATGTCTTTATCGTCATCTTCCTGCTGCTCTGCGGCTTTTTCACGTTCTTCGTGGGGGGCTTTTTCGAGCAGCGGCAGGCCTCGCTGGAAGGACCGTTTTTTGTCTGGCATCCGTGGTTCTACCTGTTTCTGGTGCCGGCCGTGGGCATGCGGCTCTGGGCCGAAGAACGGCGCGTGGGCACGCTTGAGTTGCTGCTGACCATGCCCATTACGGCCTGGCAGGCCATTGTCGGCAAGTTCCTGGCCTCCTGGCTGTTCCTGGCCCTGGCCCTGGCGCTGACCTTCCCGGTCGTGCTGACCGTGAATTACCTCGGCAGCCCGGACAACGGCGTCATCCTGGCCGCCTACCTGGGGAGCTGGCTCATGGCCGGGGCCTACCTGGCCGTCAGTTGCATTACCTCCGCCCTCACGCGCAGCCAGGTCGTCAGTTTCATCCTCTCGGTGGTCGCCTGCCTGTTCCTCATCCTGGCGGGCTTTCCCCCGGTCATCAACTTCCTCCAGCAACTGGTCAGCCCCAGGCTGGTGGACATGGTGACCTCTTTCAGCGTCATGACCCATTTCCAGGGCTTCCAAAGAGGCGTCCTCGATTCCCGCGACATCCTCTTCTTCCTGTCGGTCATTGGCTTCTCTCTCTTCACCACCAGCGTCATTTTGCGCACCCACCGCGCCGGCTAATCGGAGGCAACGATGCAAAAGAAATCATTGGAAACCATTCTGTATTCCACGGCCGGCATCCTGGTGATGCTCGCCATCCTCATCGCGTTCAATTTTATCGCCGGGTTCGCGCGCTCGCGCCTTGACCTGACGCACGAGAAGGCCTACACCCTTTCCCAGGGCACGCGAGCCATCCTCAAGAAAATCGATACCCCCATCCGCATCCGCTTTTACTGCACGCAGGGCGAGACCGCCACCCCGGAGGCGGTGCTCCTGAAAGGCTACGCCAAGCAGGTCGAGGACCTGCTCGACGAGTACAAGCAGGCGGCCAAAGGCAAGTTCATCGTCGAGAAATACGATCCGGAGCCCGATTCCGATGCCGAGGATTCGGCGCGGCTGGACGGCGTCGAAGGCCAGTTGCTGCGCAACGGCGAGCGGTTCTATCTCGGCCTGGCCGTTAGCCTCCTCGATACCAAGGAGGCGATTCCCTTCCTGAGCCCCGACCGCGAGCGGTTGCTCGAATACGAACTGTCCCGCGCCATCTCCCGCGTCATTACCCCAGAAAAACCCCTCGTTGGCATCATGAGTCCACTGCCGGTCTTCGGCATGCCCTCCAATCCGATGATGGCGCGCATGGGCCAGCAAGGCAGCCAGCCCTGGGCCATCATCACCGAGCTCAGGAGTGACTTCGCCCTCAAGCGCCTCGCGATGGACGTGGACAAAATCGACGAGGACGTGAAGGTCCTGGTCCTGATTCATCCGCGCGACATCACCGACCAGGCACAGTACGCCATTGACCAGTTCATCCTGCGCGGCGGCAAGCTGATCGCCTTCCTGGACCCGCTGCCTTATGTGATCGACAGCCGGGAACAGAACCAGATGCTGGGCAACATTCCCAACACCGGCTCCTCCCTGGACAAGCTCCTCAAGGCCTGGGGCCTGGCTTTCGATACCACCAAAGTCGTGGCGGACCTCACCTTCAAGATGCAACTGGGCGGGCGCGGCGGCGCCCCGCAGGAGGCGCCGGCCGTCTTGTCACTCACCGGCGAGGGCATTGATAAGGACGACATCGTGACCAGCCAGATTGACAACGTCTGGCTCCCCTACGCGGGCGCCTTTACCGGCACCCCGGTCTCAGGCCTCAAAGAAACCGTGTTGCTCAAGAGCACGAAGCATTCCCAGCTCGTGGACGGCTTCATGGCCCACCTGGGCGGTGAGAACATCATCAAGGAATTCAAACCCTCCGGCGTGCAATACGCCCTGGCCGTCCGCTTGACCGGCAAGTTCAAGACCGCCTTCCCCGCTGGCAAGCCGGAAGCCAAGAAGGATGACGAAAAAAATGACGCGGACAAGAAGCCCGGCGAAAAGAAGGACGCGGATAAGAAGCCTGAGGAGAAAAAGGCCGACGATTCCCTCAAGGAAAGCAAGCAGGACACCACCGTCGTGTTGGTGGGCGATGCCGACATGCTCTACGACGCCGTCGCCCTGCGGCAGGTGCCCACGCTCTTTGGGATGGCCCTGACCCCCATGAACGGGAACCTGAGCTTTGCCCAAAACACCATCGAGCAGTTGACCGGCGACAACAGCCTCATCGCCGTCCGCAGCCGCGCCACCCTCAACCGGCCCTTCACGCTCATTCAGAAAATGGAGACGGCCGCCAACGAAAGGTTCCAGAGCGAAATCAAGCAACTCGAAGACAAAGCCAACGAGGCCCAACGGCGGATCAATGAACTCCAGCAGCAGCGCAAGGACAAAGATCAACGCTTTATTCTGTCGCCCGAGCAGACCGCCGAGTTGACCAAGCTGCGCCGGGACGAGGCGGAGACGCGCAAGCACCTCAAGCAGGTGCAGAAGGACCTGCGCAAAGAGATCGTCTCCCTCCAGCAGCGCGTCAAGTGGCTCAATATCTGGGCCGTGCCGCTGGCCGTCACGGCCTCGGGGATTGTCGTGGCGATTATTAAACGTAGAAAAACTTCTGCCAAATGAACCGCAAACAGCTCGTCATTCTCCTGGTCTTGGTCATTATTCTGGGCGCCGCGGGATTGCTCTTGCGCCAGCACAGCCAGTCCTCCTGGCAGAGCGCCGGCAAGCGCATCGGCCAGAAGCTCCTGGGCGATAATTTCCCCGTCAACGACGTCGCCCAGATTGCCCTCAAGCAAGGCACCAACGAGCTGTCCCTGGTCAAAAAGGACAATCTCTGGCGCGTCCGGGAGCGCAACGACTACCCCGCCAGCTTCCAGGAAATCAGCGATTTCCTGCTCAAGGCGCGCGACCTGAAGATCGTCCAGACCGAAAAGGCCGGTCCCTCGCAGTTGCCGCGCCTGGCGCTGGTGCCCGGCCAGGGGTCCAATGCCGCCCTGGTGGTGGATTTCAAAGACCAGCACGGCAAGACCATCCAGTCCTTGCTCCTCGGCAAGAAACATCTGCGCAAGTCCGAGCGCCCGTCGCCCTTCGGCGACATGGGCGATGAAGGCTGGCCCGATGGCCGGTATGTCAAAGCGGGCAGCCAACCCCAGGAGGTCGCCCTGATCTCCGACGCCCTCTCCAATATCGAGCCCCGCCCCGAGCAGTGGTTGAACAAGGACTTCTTCAAGATCGAGAAGATCCGCTCGCTGGCCGCAACGTTCCCCAACGCCACCAACTCCTGGAAGCTGACCCGCGACACCGAGGCCGGCGAGTGGAAGCTGGCCGAGGCCAAGCCCGGCGAGCAACTGGATGCCACCAAGGCCTCCGGCGTCGCCAGCCCGCTGGGCGCCCCAAGCTTTACCGACGTGGCCGCCGGCGCCAAGCCCGCAACCCTCGGCCTGGACAAGCCCACCGTGGTGAGCGTGGAGACCTTCGACAACTTCACCTACACGCTCAAGCTCGGGCAGAAGACCAACGACAACTATCCGCTGACCCTGACCGTCGCCGGCCAGTTCCCCAAAGAGCGCGCGCCGGGCAAGGACGAGAAACCCGAAGACAAGACCAGGCTGGACAAGGAATTCAAGGACAACCAGAAGAAGCTCGAGGAGAAGCTGAGCCAGGAAAAAACCTACGAGCCCTGGACCTACCTCGTGTCCACCTGGACGGTGGAATCACTCCTCAAGGAGCGTTCCCAGCTTCTCGTCGAAAAGAAGGAAGAACCCAAAAAAGAAGAACCCAAAGCGGAAGAACCCAAGAAGGACGAGAAACCGCCGGTGACTCCCCCGCCGCCCAAACCGGCGGACACCACGGCCAAGCCTGCGGCGCCCAGTCCAGGGGCAAAGTAGCGTGGAAAAGGTCGTCATCATCGGTTCGGGCTGCGCCGGCCTGACGGCGGCGCTCTACGCGGCGCGAGCCAATTTGCGGCCGCTGGTCATTACGGGCAGCCAGCCAGGCGGTTTGCTCACCACCACGACCACCGTGGAGAACTATCCCGGCTTTCCCGAGGGCATCGACGGTTACCAACTAACGACCCGGGTGCAGAAGCAAGCCGAGCAGTTCGGCGCGAGAATCCAGTCCGGCCTGGTCGAGGCCGTGGACCTCTCCCAACAGCCCTTCGTCCTGGCGGTGGACGGCGAGCGCATCGAGGCCGAGGCGCTCATTATCGCCAGCGGCGCCCGGCACCGGCATCTTGGGCTCGAGAGCGAAGGCCAGCTCGAAAACAAGGGCGTCACCTATTGCGCCACGTGCGATGGCCCGCTGCCGGCCTATCGCAACCAGCCGCTCGTGGTGGTGGGCGGCGGCGATTCCGCTTGCGAAGAGGCCCTCTACCTCACCCGGTTCGGCTCCCTGGTCTATCTGGTGCACCGCCGCGACAAGCTGCGCGCCTCCAAAATCATGGCCGACCGCGCGCTGGCCAACCCCAAGCTCCGGCCCGTCTGGGACTCCGTGGTGACCGAAGTCCTGGATGTCAGCCAGGGCAAGGTCACCGGCGTGCGGCTCAAAAATGTGAAGACCGCGACCGAGCGTGTCCTGGCTTGCGCCGGGCTCTTTGTTGCCATCGGCCACCTGCCCAACACTGAACTCTTCAAGGGCGTCCTCGACATGGACGAAGCCGGCTACTTCATTCCCAAAGGCGGCACGGCCACCAACGTGCCGGGCGTTTTCGTCGCCGGCGATTGCGCCGACCGGGTGTATCGCCAGGCGGTCACGGCGGCCGGGTTCGGCTGCGCGGCCGCCATTGAGGCCGAACGCTACCTGGCCGCGCGCCACCAGTAGCCGCCACCGCGTTGGCAGGGACCCGGGGAATAAGACCCCGACCTGTCGGGACCGCCTCCCGGTTATTGCCCCGGAGAATTCCAGGGACACGCTGCAACGCGTCCCGGCCGGTTACCCCGCCTCTGCGCTCAGGCGCGCCGCCGCCGCTTGCTTCAGGGCTCTTTCGGTGTCGCGGCCAGCTTGTAGCCCACGCTGTGGACGGTCAGCAGGTACTTAGGGTTCTCGGCGTTGTCGCCCAGCTTCTTGCGCAACTGGACGATCACCTGGTCCAGGGTGCGGGTGGTGCCGTAGTAGTTGTAGCCCCAGACTTCGTTGAGCAGCCGGTCGCGCGACAAGACCTCGCCCGGGTGCGCCTGGAAGCATTGCAGCAGCTTGAGTTCCTTGGCCGTCAGTTCCTCGACCGTCTGGCCGCGGGTCAACTGGTAGGTTCTCGGGTCAATCGTCGCCGCGCCGATCTGGAACGGCTCCGCTCCCGCGGTCTCCGTCCGCGTCGCGGCGCCGCTCCGCCGCAGCAAGGCATGAATCCGCGCCAGCAACTCCCGCACGCCAAAGGGTTTGGTGACATAATCGTCGGCGCCCAAGTCCAGCCCCACCACCTTATCGAGTTCCTGGCCCTTGGCCGTGAGCATGAGGATGGGCGTGGTGACCTTCTTGGCGCGAAGCTGTTTGCAGATGTCGTAACCGCTCAGGCCCGGCAGCATGATGTCCAGCACCACCAGCCCGGGGCGGTGCCGCGCAAAGGCCGCCAGCGCCTGCTCGCCGCGATTGCACACCCCAACCTCGAAACCGTCGCTTTTCAACACCTCTTCCAGACCTAGCAGGATGTGCGGGTCATCTTCCACGACGAGAATCTTCGTTTTCATTCGGATTTCGGATTTCGGATTTCAACCCCGGAGGTCCCCTTACTTATGGCCGCCGCTATAACCTATTTGACCTGTTTAACTCACTACGGCCCCGCCCTCAAGGGCAGCCGCAGGCTAAAGCAACTCCCTCCCCCCGCGCGCGGTTCGTAAACGACCTCGCCGCCGTGAGCCCGCGCGATCTGGCGCGCCAGGGTCAGCCCCAGGCCCGACCCCTGGATGCCGCTGCTCAGGGAATCGTGGGCGCGATAGAATTGCTCGAAGATCTTCTGCTCGCAGCCTTTGGGCACGCCCAGCCCGCGATCCAGCACTTGCACTTCCACATAGGGCAGGGGACGGGTTTGTGGCCTCACCCGCAGGGCGATTTCCTTGCGGCGGTCTGAATATTTCTCCGCGTTGGAGAGGAGGTTCACGACCACCTGGGCCAGGGCATCCGGGTCGCCGTTGACCAGGATGGGAGTCTCGGGCAGCTCGCACTCGAACTGAAAGCCGCTGGCCTCCAGGTGCGGCCGGTAGCTGGCCGCCGTTTCCCCCGCCACGCTCACCACGTCGCACTTCTGGAATTGGTAGTTCTTTTCGCCGCGCTCGAGGCGGGCGAAATCCAGCACGTTGTTGATCAGTCGAGTCAGGCGGGCCGTTTCCGCCGTGATGATGCCGAGGTAAGAACGCTGCTTGGGCGGGTCGGCCACCCGCCCTTCGGCCAGCAGTTCGGAGAACATGCGAATGGAAGTGAGCGGCGTTTTTAGCTCGTGCGAGACGTTGCTGACGAAATCGGTCTTCTGCCGCGCGAGTGTCAGTTGGCGATTCAGGTCGGCGACAATGAGCCAACTCCCGACCCCAATCGCCAGCACCAGGACCCCAATCACCAGGCCGAGCGTCAGTCTCAGCGCCTGCGCCGAGCGGGTGAGCTTGGCCGGGTCCACCAGATAGACCGCCACTTCCCAGTGCGGCAGGGTCTCCCCGATTTCCGTGGCCACAAAGGGGCGTTTCCAACTCGCCCCAAACCCGGGGCGCGACACGGCCACCGGCCGCGCGGTGTCGTCGAGCAGCGCCACGCAGATTTCCCCCGCCAGCGCCGGCTCCACCTGTGCCACGAGTGTCCGCAGCCCCGCCACCAGCCGGGACAGGGCCAGTTGGGCGCCGAAGACCACGGGCGCGTCGCGTGCCGGCCGGCACCAAAACAGGACGTTGAGCTTGTTGTCCACGAAGCGCGCCAGCGTGCCCTCGGTGTCCTCGCCCATAAGCTGGCGGAACTCCGCTTCGGCGGCGGCCACTTTGGAGGCCTGGTTGTCTTCCGGCACGAGCGGGTTCTGGAAGTTCACGGCCTGCGGCGGCGGCTGCAGCGGAATTACGCTGCGGGGCTGCGGGGTCTTGCTGACCAGAGGGTTCTGGGAACTGGAGCCCTGCTGCCGCTGCTGGGACTGGAGTTGCTGCTGCTGCGCAACCACGCTGCGCGCCTGCGGAGTCTTGCTCAGCCCATACCGGCGGTCAAATTCAGCTTGCTGCTCCTGGGGCGGCGGCGGCGGGGCGTTGACCGTGGCGACATTGCCCAGGGCCTGCTTTGGGTTCGAATACACCTCTGCGCTCTCTAGGTTTCCCAGAAAGCGGCCGTAGTCCGCGCAGAATTTCTTCGCCTCCGGGCGGCTGTAGGGCGAGGGCGACAGGATCTCTCCCTTGAGGTCCACCGCAAAGCCGACCTCGGCCAGGGGCCAGACCTTGCGGAGGCGCTCGTCGAAGGCCCGGGCGGCGTCGAGGGGGTTGCGTTTGCCCAGCAGACTGTTCACGCTCATCTTGAAGGTCCGCTCGTGCTCCGCCAAGGCCTCCTGCACCTCCCTGGCCTTGGCGTCGGCGACGGCCTGGCAGAGCAGGGACTGCTGCCGCTCCAGGACTAACTGCTGGTCGCGCAGCGAGCGCACCGCCAGCCAGGCCAGCACCAGGCTCGGCACGAACACCGCCACAATGTAAACCAGCGCAACCTTTTTCATAACCCTTGACTCGGCGCGACGCGGCCGTTTGCCAGCCCCTCAGCCGCAGGGCAGCAGGTTACCGCCCCAGGCAACACCATTCAAGCATCCTCTCCGAGGCCAGCGCCTCTAAACGCCCCGGCAGCGGAGCAAACAGGCCTCACCCCAGCCCGCCCCGCTTATGGACTGCGGCGACTTGCCCCGGGAGATACCTGTCCCGTGGCTGCTGCTCTCACGGGGCGCTCCATAACTCCCCGCTGCTTTGGCCGCAACAACCTGTTTCCTGGCCACAACCTGGCACGAAAGAGCGCTGTCGGTTGTCAGTAGCGCGCAAAAGAGTTGTAAAAAGTGTGTAAGCCCACAGCGCGGCGGAGCCGCAGCTAAAGCCAGCCGAAAAAGCACCATGACCCTCGAAAGCGATCGCGGTGAGCCTCTTGTCGTAGTCCTGCCTGCGCCTGGTTTCCAGTCCCCGCTTCTGGTTTTTCATCGTGAGGCAGAGCGACTGGCCATTGGCATCTGGCCAACAGTCCAAGCTGGTAACTACGGCCTGAACCGCCTCCGTTGAATGGGTAGCGGCCATTCGGGGCCGCCTGGTTTCGTTCAAGGGCCCATCTAATCAGTGCGCCGGCGCAGCGGCTTTTGGTTGGGCGTGAGGTCGGCAGGCTTGCCGCCGGCGGTGAGTTGAATGCCCCCAAGGATATGTTTCAGGAAGAGCGGTTCGCGGAAGCTCTCCTCGGTGTGGCCCATGGCCGTGTACCACATAATGCCCTTGCCCATCTGTTTGCACCAGGCGATGGGATGGTCCGGGCCCACCGTGCCGCCCTGGTAGGTGGATTCCTCCACCGTGGCCAGCACGCGCGCCCGGCCACGCGGCGTGCCTTCATAGTTGTACCATTCATCGCTGCGGAGCCACTGTTCGGGCAACTCGCTGGTCGAGGGGTTGCTCCGGTCTTCGACCTCCACGCGCGCGGGCACGACGGCCGAGTGGTTCTTGAAGGAGACGCAGCAGAGGTCGCCGTACCACGCCCATTTGTCTTCGCAAGCCGAGGGGCCAAACAGCGCCCCATGAATGCCGACAAACCCGCCTCCGCCGAGCACATACTCCTTGAAGGCCTGCTCCTGCCCTTGGTTGAGCACGTCGCCGGTGGCGCTCAGGAAGATGACCGTCTTGTAGCGGGCGAGGTTCTCCGGGGTAAAGGCGCTGCTCTCCTCGGTGGCCTCGACGGCGAAGCCGTGTTCGGCGCCCAGTTGGCGGATGGCGGCGATGCCCAGCGGTATGTTGGCGTGCCGGAAACCGAGCGTCTTCGAGAAGACCAGGACCTTGAATGGGGCCTTTTTTGGCAGCGGGACGCCGGCCGTCTCGGCCAACTGGCGCGCCGCCGGGGACTTGCAGGTGTCCAGGATGCGCTGCACCGCGGCGCCGGCGGCCTGGGCGTCGGCCGCCTGCAGCTTCCTGGCGAGCTGGACGACGGTATTGGCGGCCTCGACTTCCAGCGCCGGGTCGGCGAGGCAATTTCCGGCCAGGTCCAGGGCGGTGACGTGGCTTATCTCCATCAGCGCCGCCAGCACCGCTCGCTTGTCGTCCACGGAGGCGGCCAGGCCGAGGGCTTCGCCGAGCAGCTTCACCGCCGGGGCGGGTGCGCGCTGAGCTTCCAAACCGGCCAGGCGGATGAAACCGCGCAGGGCCAGGGTGCGTTGGGCCTGGCTGCTGGCAGAACGGGCCAGGCGCAGGAGGTCGGGCGTGGCGGCGGTGTCGGGCCACTCAGCCAGGCAGCGGACGGCGGTGTCTTGGACGGCCGGCTCGGCGTCGGCCAGCGCGGCACGGAGGGCGTCCAGGGATTTGGGGCCGGGGATGCGCGCGCCCAAACGCAGCAAGGCGCACTTGATCTCCCCGGACTTGCCCGAGAGGGAGGCCTGCAGGGCAGCGGTGGCGGCCTCTTGATCCTTGGCGCGCCGGATCAGGCTGGCGGCAGCGTCTTCAAGCCCTTCGCGCTCTGGTGTGCTCCTGGCTTGAACCAGGAGGTTGAGCAGCCGGGGCAACTCAGAGGAGGCGGCAAGCTGCCCCAGGGCTTTTTGCGCCTCGCTCCGCACCGCCGGGTCGGAGTCGGCAGCCAACTCAAAAAACAGAGGCACGGCTGCCGTGTGATGGCGAGCGGCCACCGCGCGCATGGCCTCGCAGCGTCCTTGCAAAGGGCCGGACTTCATCGCGGCAACGAGCACCGGATTGACGTTCTGTCCGCGCAGGGACTGCAGGCCCAGGCGCGCGGCGCCTTGGGCGCGGCCTCCGGCGACGGCGGCGCCCAGGAGCAGAGGGATGTCCGAGGCCTCGCCCAGCCGGCCCAAGGCCTCGAGGGCAGCGGCGCCGACTTCTTCGTTGGCGCCCTGCGCGGCGGCGCGGACAGTGGGCAGCGCCGAAGCGTTAGTCAGCAGGCCCAGGACGCTCCCCTGGGTCTCCGGCGTCCACGCATTGAAGTTGGCGAGGACCGCCGAGACGACCTGGTCCGGCGCGGACTCACAAAGCAGGCGAGCGGCGGCGGCGCGCAGGCCCCGCTGCGCGGAGGACAGGGCTTCGGCCAGCACTCCGGCGGTCGCAAACGAGATGATGGCCTCAACGTGGCCCCGCTGCGCTGAGGACAGGGCTTCGGCCAGCACGGGGCCGGCAGCGGCGCCCTCAGCCAGCACCATGGCGCGCAACGCCCCGGACCTGATGACGGGGTCTGGCGATTGGCGGTATAGGGCGCGGCAGGCGCTCATGGCCTCGCTCGCATTGCCTGTGCCCAGCAGGCCCTCGGCGCACAGCAGGATTGCGTGTTGGCGATAGCGCTGGAGACCGTCGCCGACTTTGGCCTGCTGCACCGCTTTCAAAGCTTCGACGCCACCGATGTGACCCAGGGCATAAAGCGCCGCCTCAGCCACGACCGGGTCGGCATCGCCGGCCAGTGGCGCGATGAGCGGCACAGCCTGGCGGTCACCGCGCGCGCCCAGGGTTTGAATGACGCCGGCCGCGAGCAGGCCCTGGGTTTTGGGCAAGGCGGCTCGCAGGGCCTGGTCGGCCCTTGCGCCGGGAATGCTGCGCAGCGCAAACTGGGCATCGGCAGCCAACTGCGGATCAGTGAGCAGGGCCGCCAGCGCGGGCACCGCCTGCTCGGAACCGGCGATGCGCAGGGTGCGGCAGACCCAGGACTTGGCATCCGGGGTTGCTTCCGGGGATTGCACTATCTCGATGAGCCTCGCTTCAACGGCGCGCAACTGGCCTGGATTGGCGGCGGCAATCTCCGACTGGATCGCCACCAGGGCGGGGTTGGGCTGGCCGAACTTGAGTTGGGGCAGCCCGGCGTAGGGATCGGCGGCAAACGAAAGACCCCTGGCCACGAGCAGGATGGCACAGGCCAGCGCTGGAGCGCGCGGGTGCCAGGCCAAGAAGCAACGGGCAAGGGCGCCTGCCCTGCCAAGTCGGTTGCGGCTGTGCTGGGCTGTGGGGCGCTGAGCCGCCAGGCCTTCCGGGGACTTGAAGCTTTTCATGGGCGGAAGCGTTGGGGGTCGCATCACAGGTGCCAGGGAGCGCGCAAAGCCCGGGTCAGGAGTTGGGCCGCCCCGGGGTCGTCATCGATGGTCTGGCGGCGGGCGTCCCATCGGATTTTGCGACCGGTCCAGATGGCGATCATGCTGAGCTGGGTGATGGAATCGGAGAGCACCGCCACTTCGGCGGGCGCCACCGTGCGGCGGCGGCTCCGGACACCCTCAATGAAGTTGCCCATGTGGTCTTGACTTTGGTAAAGCCGGATTTCCTCCGGACCAATCTTCTCCTCGAGCAACGCCTCCGGCTCGGTGCTGAGGCCGCCGCGGCTGATGTGCACCTTGCCCTTTTCGCCGATCAGGCTGGCCCGGTCGGGGCCCGGCGTGAAGTGGAAGGCGGCCCCGTTGGCGAAGCGGCCCCGGATGTCCCAGTCAAAGGGCGCGTTGAAGAGTCCCTGGCCGAACTTGCCGGCGCCTTCGAATTCGACCGGCACGGCGGTGGCCGCGGCGTCGCCCATGGCCCAGACCATGTCGGTGAGCGGATGCGCGCCCCAGCCGCCGATGAAGCCATGGGCGTTGTCGCTGCACCAATAAGCGCCCCACTCGGTGCAGCGGTCCTTGGTGTATGGCCGCCAGGGCGCCGGGCCAAGCCACAACTCGTAATCCAGGCCCGCAGGCACCGGCTCCGGTGTGAGCGAGCCGCCTTCGAAGCCGTAGCTGGGGGCGGTGACTTCCACCGCCACGACTTTGCCAATGCGGCCGTTGCGGACCAGTTCGGCCCCGTGCCGCACATGGGCCAGCGAGCGCTGCTGGGTGCCGTATTGGAAGACCCGGCTATACCGGCTGACTTCCTGCCCGAGGGCCGTGTCCTCTTCCATGCTCAAGCCGAGCGGCTTTTCCACATAAACGTCCTTGCCCGCCCGAACCGCCAGGAGCGCGGCCGGCACATGCCAGTGGTCCGGCGTGGCGATGACGACGGCATCGATGTCCTCGCGCGCCAGCATTTCACGCAAGTCCCGGTAGGGGGTGCAAACCTGGCCCCCATACCGTTGATTGAGCGAAGCGGCAGCCCCTTCCCGCCGCGGCCGGAAGACATCGCAGGCGCCGATGACCTTTACGTTCGGCAGGCTGGACACCTCGGCCAGCAGCGCGCTCCCACGGCCACCCACGCCGATCGCGCCCACCGTGGTCTGGTTTGCAGGGGAGTTGGCGCCCAGCACCGACGGCGCGATGACATTGGGCACCGCCAGCAGCGCCCACGCCTTAGCGCTCGCGGCCAGAAAACGGCGGCGGGTGAGGCAGGAATCGGGGCGGTTGTTTGCTTGTGTGAGGTTCATGGCAGGAGCTCCAGACCCGGACGGTCACTCTGATCGAGCCGCAACGACGCGGCCGGCAAGGCCTTTCCTTGGCTATAGTCGAACATGGTCGCGGGCTGCGAAGATGCTCCGCGAGGGGCTGCGCCGTGCCGCCGGGGCATCGGGGCTCCTCCGGACTGCATGGTTACGGCCGAGTTCACGCCCCATTTCTACACGGTTTGACGCGGGCTCGGCAAGAGGGGAAAGCGGATTGCCAATTTTCAATTGCCAATTGCCAATCGCCAATTGCCAATTCTCCACCCAGGCGGCCGGTTCTTCCCCAACCCCTGTTCTCCGCAAGCCGACTGGCAATTGGCAATTGGCAATTGGCAATCTAATTCTCCTTGCCAACTCGCCGCCAAGAAACCAAGAATGCAGGTGAGTGGACCGTTTGGCGAAATTGTTGTTTCCGAACAACCCGCGCATGGTGCGGTATCGCAAGCTGCGCCTGTTCATGGTCGCCGTGTTCCTGAGCCTCTTTTGCGCCGCGCTGGTTGGGCTCCTGTTCTATCTGGCCTACAAATTCGGCCACTGATCTCGACCGCGCTTCCAGCGGGGTCCGTCAGGCCGGACCCACCGTGAGCTGGCCGCAAGAGGGGCGCCAGAGGCGCAAGCACTCGGTTATGGTTGCGCCGGGTGCGCTTTTTCGCGCAGACCGCGTTGCTCGCACCTCATCCCGACAGGTCGGGAGGGACACGCTCGGTGCTCGCGCCTTGGCTGCACGAAAAATCCCTCGCCGCCTGCGCGAGCGGATTTATGAAACGGCCCGCTAAGCCCCCATGCCGTCTTCGAACGACCCGGTGGCCAGCGGGAAGCAGAGGTTGTCGCGCACGAACCGGACGCCGTTGGCGCTGGTGGCGTCCAGGTCGCGGTAGGCGCTTTCCGCCTCGACCACCAGCGGGGCGGTCTTGGTGCCCATCACCTGGCAGTAGCGTTGCGGATAGCCGGTGTGGACGAGCAACTCGGCGTAACGCGTCAGGTTCAGGTCGCCCGAGGGGAGGTCCACAAACTGCATCGCCCGCTTCTGCCAGCCCGGTTCCATCCTCCGCAGCGGCAGGCCCGGACGAATCACGTGGTTCTTAACGTGGCAGCCGTAAATGCGCGAGGCGACCTTGAGGAAACGCGTCTCGAAGCTCTCCCCTTCCCAGCAATGCGACGGGTCGGCGTTGATGGCCAGGCATTTGTCGCCGTCGCAAATCTCCACCAGCAGGTTGAAATCGTCCGCGCACATGGCCGCAGTGCCGGGATGGATTTCGTGACACAGGAACAGGCCGAGTTGGTTGGCGTGGGCGCGAATCCTGGCGGTCTTCTTGACGAACCGCTCCTGGCCCTTCTTGAGCAGGTCGTAATCGCCCCCCGCCCAGAAGCCCCAGGGATAGCCCGTAGCCAGTTCCCAGCCAAAGGCCACGCCCCAAAACATCGGCACTATTTTCACGCCCAGTTCCGCGCACAGGTCAAACAACCGCAGGACATACTCCTCCGCCCATCTCTCGATCTCGCGCGGGGATTTCTTGGCGACCTCCGCAGGAATGAACGGGCGGACAGTCGGGCTGCCGGTCCAAGCGGTGGTCTGCACCCAAATCGGGCAGTGCGAAGACACCCCGTCCAGGCTCAGCTTCGCCTGGGCGAAGGCGTCCTTGATCTCCTTGGCCTTCTTGAAGCCTTTGCCGCTTTCAAGCATGAAGTTCGAGGGTTGCGCCCCGGACGCGCCGCTCTGCTTGGCGTAATTCAGGAACTCTGCAAGGGGTTTGACGCCGTGCTGCGCCCCTTCAATGCTGGCATGGAAGCAATTCTCGGCCATAGTTTTTCTCAGGAGTTAATTGTTATTGCGTTCGATCGACCGGCCAGAGCAATACCGGTGTTCCAAAAGAAAAGCAAACAAATTTTCTGCGCGGAAATGCGCACGGGGAGAGCCGGCCTCAGGGCAGGAAGCTCAAAAAGCGGCCTCGAGCTTCTCCTGTTGACGCCCGGTGGCGTTGGTCTTAGCCTTTGTTCATGGCGAATGGGAGCAACAAGAAAGCGCCGCGCAAAGCCCTCATGTTGGGACTGGGCCTCGATTCCGACGGCCACAAGCGATTGACGGCCGGCGCCAACTTCCTCCTGCTGGGCGGGTCCCAGGAAACTCACGAGGTCATGACCGAGAAGGTCATCAAGATCAACGAAAAGCTCGCCGCCAAGGGCAGGCAACTCGAGGACGTCGGCCGCGAAGAATTCGACGAACTCGCCCGTTCCGTTGGGCTGCGCCGGCCGGCCCGGCCATAGGGGCAACCCCTGTTTGCCGCTGCCCTCAGCTTTGCCCTGGCTCCCCTCGGGTCGTGCGGGCTTTGGGCAAAACGGTTTTCGCCGCTGGTCCTGGTGGCGGTCCTGCCGCGCTGAGCGGGTGTGCGGTCAAACGCACAGTTCCCCAAAAGGGCCGGTTGATGTAGGCTTGCATTCCGCAGACCAGTAACGCTGCCGCCAAAGACCGCGGGCGAGCAGGTTCGGCTATGGTAGTGCAAGACCCAGATCAGACATGAATGCGCCACTCCACTCCCCAACGGCGCCTCAGACCGGTGAGCAAAGGCGACCGGGCGGCCTCGGGTTTACCTTAATTGAACTGCTGGTGGTCATTGCGATTATTGCGATCCTGGCGGCCCTGCTGCTGCCCGTGCTCAGTCGGGGCAAGGCCGCGGCCATTTCCGCCGCCTGCAAGAGCAATCTTCACCAAATCGGGGTGGGCCTTAGCCTCTACCTACTGAATTTCGCATAATATAGTGACATCCCCGAGCTTCCGTGTTATTCTTTGGGCATGGGCAACCCAAAAGGCGTGGAACGCGATTTCGATGAATTGGAACGTCGGCGACTCAAGGCCG
>Ga0187870_1000419_pt1 | contig 50245 bp, 38 predicted proteins | sample June2016WEW_13_1_3_FD_132974 | JGI IMG/M metagenome (GOLD analysis project Ga0187870, IMG submission 132974) | Peatland microbial communities from SPRUCE experiment site at the Marcell Experimental Forest, Minnesota, USA - June2016WEW_13_150 | ecosystem: Environmental > Terrestrial > Soil >...
AAGCTCAGTCTGCCTGCCCAGCCCCCGCCCAGAATCAAGGTCCGCGCCCAGAGCGAGCCCGCCGAAAGGCTCCGTCTGTAGGGCAGACCTTTTCAATGCCTCCGCTGAAAAATAAGGAGTTAAGCTACTTCCGACCCCCGAACTGCGAAAGTCAGGCTGGGCTTGCGGCCCGCTCGCCCCGCACCGCGCAGCGAGTCGATCCCGCGACGCTTCCATGCCTCATACCACCGACTCACACTCTGGCGGCTGACCTTCAGTTCACGAGCAATCGCCGCCAGGATCATCTTGCCCGCGGCGAGCAATCGCCCGGCGCGGCGGCGTCGTTGTTCCAGAGCGTGGAAATCTCGACGGGGAGCACCTGGGGTGGGCGTACCTCCTCTACACGGCAAATCTCCCAGTCTGTCGCCGTATTATGCGAGATTTAGTAGGCGCAGGCTTCGGAGTGGAAAACGGGCCTCGGCACGACCGCCGAGGCCGCGCTCCACGTGAAGCTCTCCTTTGGTTCGCCAGCCGGGGAGCTGTCCGCCGGAACTGCCCCGATCCCACTCGGCTGGTGATCCAGTTCGGTCCGGAAAGCCCGATCAGCGGTGCCGCCGCAGGGTCTGAAAGTGCGAACGACTCAATGTGACACCCAACCTCGAGGTGCTGCGCCCGCGCCATTCATCAGCGCTTCCGCAGCGCGACGTCTGTCGGACCGATCTCCACGAACCAGACGGTTCGGCCATGGAAGTAGCGCACCAGTTTGGCATCCTCGTCGGGGGTGCGCGTGTGCGCCCAGACGATCCTCGCGTCGTCTATCGAGGCGCCATTATAGACCCACTCCATTGCCGGCCGTGCTCCCGGGACGTAATTGACCAGCACGAGATGCCGCCCCGGAACGGCTTGAATGCGGCGCTCCACCTCATTGCGAGCCTTGATGTTGGCCGTGCAGCACCACCCGCTTCCCGGCTCGGGCAGGATCCATTTGCGGTGCGAGTTTGCCAGCGCCACGCCAACGGGCATCATAACCACGATCGTAGCCGCAAGAGACGCCACACCGGCCCATGCGGCTCGGCCCGCGACTCGCCTGGATCGGCTCCACTTTCCCAGCAGTCCGGTCAGCCGTATCCGCCACAGTCGCGCACTGTGCACCGCTATCACAAGAAAGCCCGCCGTCAACGGCGCTGGGTAATGTGCAATCCAGAAGTAGAGAGATGCAACATTCATCGCGGCAGCGGCTCCAAGGACGGCTAGGACCACCGGTCGAATTCGGCTTCGGCCAAACAGTCGGGGCGCCGATGCCACGACTAAAACGAACAGCAGAGGTCCCCAGTAAAAGGACGCCATAACGCGGGTTAAGTTCTGCACTCGAACCACCGGATCCTGGCCTGTTGACAGCTCCTGGCGCTCATATGTGGCCCAGGCTTGCAGCCTCTCATGATCGAACTGTCGCGGCTCGGGCATCCGCTGCCACAACCAGTAGGGTGCGTCTGAATACTGCTCCCGCCAGACCTGATACGGCATCCGGAAGGGATTGCCCGTTACTCTCCACTGATAGAAAGCAAGCCAGCCCAGGAAAACCGCCAAAATCGCCGCCGCCGTCAAGGACGGTGCAACCACCGAACGCAGCCGCTTTCGGGGCAACCGCCCGATCGCGAAAGCAGCGGCGATACACAGGGCGGCGGCGGTCAAGAACCCTTCCAGGGGCCGAGTGCAGACCAGTAAGCCGAACCCCAGCCCCAGGGCGATCCCGCCGGACACCACACCTCGGGAGACCCTGGGGAGCGCGCCGAAAGCCAGCGCCCCGCCAAGCGCGGCTAGTGCGCCGCCGAAGTAGCTGTTCATCCAATAGCTCGAGATCCCCAGTCGTAGCGCCACAAGCAAGGCCCCCATGAATGCGTATTCCGGCGGAACCCAGGCCCGTAACGCCCACCCGGTCGCCATAACCAACGCGGCCATGCTCAGGACTACCCCAATCCAGGGGTGGCCCAGTACCTGCCCCAGCGCCAGGACAAGGCCTTGCCCCGGAGGATACTTTGAGGCATACGAAGGACGCTGAATGACGTGCGGACTCTCGAAGTGCCGGAAGTATGGATGGGTGGGGTTGGTCAGGCGACCCGATGCAAACGTGTCGGCCGCGAGCAGGTAGCTGAATTCGTCTCTCCCCATCCCTGGATAGGGAACCCCGAGCACGGGCAGCAACGCCATCCGGCCGGCAAGCATCAGGACCACAGGAACAGAAGCGGCAAGCAGCCGGTCACGCGCACATCGCCGTAAGCGGGCAACCAGCCCGTCACCCCATCGGGTTCGCAACGACGCGGCGACAAAAACGCAAAGCAGCAGCGCCCCCACCGCGAATTCCGCCAGGACAAACGCGTTCAGTTTTGCGTAGAACCAAAGGCTCTGGAGTGCGTGGGGCATCATAAATCGCGGCTCGGTTCACAGATAGCTGGGGCCCGGGCCCCGGCCCGCCGGTCTACTGGGCCGATCCACAGCAGTATACCGGCCGAAGGTGCGGCAAGCAACCGCCTGCGGCGCAGGGTGGTTTCTCTGCACTTCCTCCCCCTGGACAGACGAGAGCCGCGCGAACGCGGCATGCGAGCCAACGTCCGGCGGTTCGTGCTAGGCTAACAGACCTCGGCCCTGATCTTTTGTTATGCGCACCCGATCCCGTGTTTTTCGCTTCTTGCTTTATGCTGCCTGCCTGTTCATCGCCGCCAGCGGGCTGGTCACCGTACTGAAGTTCCCCTATGACATGGATTCTGCTGAAGACGTGTCCGGCGCTTCCGAGTTGACGCGGTACTACAAGGACGCTTACCAATCCCCTCCAACGAGCGATGTCGCGGTCCGATCTGAAAGCGCCGAAGAGAGCCTATACACCAAGATGGCTCGCGAGGCGGCGATCGGGCAGGGAATCCCCGAGCAGGTGCGAGCCTTCGTTGGCGCGTGCGATCTAAAGAACAAGCGCGTCTTGGAGGTGGGCGCAGGCTCCGGGCTTCTTCAGGACGCCGTAGCGGACTACACCGCCTTGGACATTTCCCCAACCGCTCGCCAGTTCTTCCATAAACCGTTCGTCCTCGGATCCGCAACCGCCATGCCGTTTCCCGACAACGCCTTCGACGCGGTCTGGTCTATTTGGGTCTTGGAGCACATCCCCAATCCCGAACGCGCGCTCGCCGAGATGCGGCGCGTTGTCAAGAACAATGGCTACATACTCCTGCGCCCCGCCTGGAACTGTCCAGCTTGGGCGGCCGAGGGGTATGAGTTCCGGCCTTACAGTGATTTCGGCTGGAAAGGCAAGCTCATCAAAGCCAGTATTCCCGTGCAGCGCTCGAGGTGGTCTCAGCGGCTGTGGCTCCGGCAGGTCCGGCTCCTCCGCTGGATCTCTTACCGGTCGGGTGGCCCGACCCGGCTCCGCTTCCGACGTCTCACCCCGAACTACGTGAAATACTGGGGTCCGGATAGCGACGCGGCCATCTCCATCGACTCCTATGAGGCTTTGATTTGGTTCACCAGCCGCGGTGACATCTGCCGCAACTGCCCCGACCCCACTCGGCTGGTGACCCGGTTCGGCCTCTCGGTGCCCGACGGACTCATCATCCAGGTGCGCAAGCCTGGGTAGCTGAACCCGCCTGGCTGTAGTGCCCGACCTGCAGCAGGTACAAGCAGAACCTGGCAAAATCCGGCAGCGCCGGGGAGTACGCCGGATCCAGGGCGCCCTTCACCAGCCGCGGCAACACGAAGGATCGCCGGAGCAAGGCCGGCCGCGGGCTGGTCAGGGCGAGCCGCGCCAACTGCCCGAGCATTCTCCGCGGCGCCGGCGCCTGGCGCCTTTGCGCTTTCTTGTAGGCGAACGGGACGCCCGCGTACTTCGGGTACGCCCGGCAGATCACGTCGGTGTGAAACCGGTGGTACTCTTCGTCCAGCAGCATCCTCGAAGGCAACGTGATGAGAAAATCGACCAGCTCCGCGTCCAGATACGGGCACCAGACCTTTGCAGCGGACCCGAGAAGGCAGATCGGCGACAACGCGGTAATCCGGCGCGCCCGGTTCCAGAACAGGAACGAACCCAGCGGATTGGCCGTCTCGGCATGTCGTCGCAACTCCACAGCCAGCTTGGCCTTGGCCGCATCTCGGCTGGCCTCCCGGTAGATTCGGGCCGGCAACGCCTTCGTCAGTGGATACTCCTCACGGGGTAGCAAGCTATCGGCGATGTTCTCGTACTCGCCCCGCTCAAACCAAGCCTGGCGCTCTGGTGTGTTGGCGAAACTCGTGGATAGAACGTCGCCGCCGACGCCCTCGTACACCGTGCCGAATCTCCCGCGAATGTAATCGACCATGGCGGCAACCCAGCTATGCTCAACGGTGCTCAGATGAGTAATGATGTTCTTCTGCCACTCCGCTTCGAACGTCGCCGCCGGCGCATCCACGACATCGTGCCGCACGCCCGCCACGGCAGCCAGTTGCGACGCCGCGTCGACGTCTTGCGTCAGGATGTGCGGCTCGGGCCGCACCGTGACGGCAGCCTGCGGCGGGCGGCCGCTGTCGCACAGCTCCAGAAAGATATGGCGCGAGTCCCGTCCGCCGCTCAGCGCTACCGCCGCCGGCCCGTCGGCGGCTCGCCGCCGAACCGCCGCCTTGAACAGCTCGATGTAGCCGTCCATCGCCGCCTCGCGGCTCACGCTCTGCGCCTTGCCGATCAGGTAACTCCCCTCCACTTCCAGCCTGCCATCCTCCCAGGACATCCTCGCGTTGGGCGGAACCGCGCGAATCCCCTGGAACGGCGTGTCTTCGCCAACCAGATAGTCCACGCGCAACAGCACGCCCAGGGCCCCCGCGTCGATCTCGCCGGGAGCGCCGATCTCCAGCAGCTTCACCAGCGACGGTGACACCGCGATCTCGCCGTTGCGGCAGTAGTAAAACAGCGGATGGAATCCGTAGCGGTCGTTCCTCACCCTAAGCCGCCTCCCGTCCCATTCCCACGAAGCGAACGGGTCGGCGCCCGTGCCCGGCTGCGCTTGCTGCGCGTGGCCGAACCCGCAGCGCGGCGCTCCCTCGGTCACGATGCGATCGTCCTCTTTTCTGACTCGAAAGAACGCTGCGCCCGGGGCCCACTCGGTCAACTCCGACCCCCGCGAGAACATGGCGCCTCGGCCCTCCTCTCCTTGCTGCCACCAATCCTAGCACCACCCGGCCGCGAACTGCCCGGAGCGGGGCCTTCCTCCTCTCGCAAGAAATCCCGGCTGGAAAAGAATAACCCAGCTTTCGTAGTCCTACGCAATGACGCCAGCGCATTCTCAGAGACATCGCGTTGCTTCTCACCTCCAAGTCGCGCACCCAACAGGCAGTCCAAAATTGAAGCAACTCGCGGACGTGCGGTATCATGGACGTTTCGATTTCCGATCTGTCGGTCCGGTTGCCGATGTTCTTCCGAGTCCGCCAGAAGTTCCAAACCCAGAGTGGCCAAGGACCCGGTTCGCGATGTCCGAAATGACGATATCTCTTGACTTCACGTGGCCGGCCTCGCCCCCGACTCTGGTGGAGGACCTCTTTGTCGGTGCCCGGCATCCTGAGCGCCGGCTTGAGGTAGCGCTCCGGCCGCCGCCCGATACGGTGTGGCCCTGTCTCGCCCTGGGCCGCAATTGGTTCGCCCTCAGTAACACCAGCGCGTTCTTCCCCGGGGTTCGCGGCTTGGTCCATTCAGCACTGCGCTGCGCAACGCACCTTGGCTTCCCCGATTGCTCTCGCACGCAACTCGTTACAATGCACAGGCCGGGAGGCAACAGGGACGAAGCTTGAAACCCCTTAGATCCGAGCCTTCGCTCTCTCGAAATGCTGCCTTCAACGTGGGCGGGCTCGTTATCTATCTGGTGATCGCGTTCTTCCTTTCTCCCTTCGTGATCCACCACCTGGGCAATGCCCGCTATGGCGCCTGGTCGCTCGCTGCCGACCTGATGGGCTACTACACCCTCCTCGACTTCGGGATTCGCTGGGCGGTCGGTTTCTTCGTGGCCCGCTATTCCGCCCGTGGCGAGCGCGACCGACTGGAATCGTGCATCTCCTCGGGTTTTTGGGGATCGGCCGCCATCGGGGTTGTGCTCGCGCTGCTCGGCGTCGGACTTTCGTTCGCCTTCCCGCACATTTTCACCAAAGGCGAGCTCAGCGCCCGCGAAGTGGTGCCCGCTCTGTGCGTCTTCTCGGCGACCATTGGCCTGGGCCTGCCGATGGAGGTCTTTAGCTTTGTCCTCAGCGGCAGCCGCCGCCAGGATCTCATCAACGTCACAGAGGTGACCACTCGGCTGCTGATGGCCGCGGGGATGTACGCCGTGCTCAAGTCGGGCGGGGGGCTGCTTTCCGTCTCGCTGGTGCAGTGCGGCGGCCGCATTCTGTGTTGGTCCTGGAACTACGTCTGGGCCCAACGAGTCGCCGGTCCCTTCTCGCTCCGGCCATCAGGCTTCCGCTTCGCCGACTTGCGCGCGCTGGCGGGACTCGGCTCGGTCAATATTGTCATTGCTTTCGCGGAACTGGTGATCTCGCGCACCGACCTGATCGTCATCGGGGTGTTCCTGGGAGTCAAGTGGGTCGCCTTCTACAACATCGGCCGCCTGCTTGTCGACTACGGTTCGCAGCTCAATGGCAATATCACCCAGTCGTTCACGCCTCACTTCATGCACTTGATCGCTCGCGAGGATCTGGCGGCCGTGCGCCGGCTGTACCTCCTGGGCGCGCGAATCTCGGGCCTGCTCTCCATCCCGCTTGCGGCCTGCATGTTTGCCTTCGGGCGCTGCTTTCTCCGCCTGTGGGTCGGCCCCCCCTATGTAACCGGCGCGCTCGGAGAGCGCAGCGACGTGGTCATGGCAGTGTTGCTGCTTGCCCTCCTGCCGCGGTGGCAGCAGGGTATATCCTGGCAGGTCATGTTGGCCAGTGGAAAGTACCGCGTCCTGATGTTCCAGAACCTCGCCGTCGCGGCCACGAACATCCTGCTCAGCGTCACGCTCGTCAGACACTACGGCATGATCGGGGTGGCCTCCGCCAGGGCGATTACCTCGATCATCACCAACCTGACGTGGACTCCGGCTCTGGTGCTCCACCGCTTCCAGGTGCCCTGGCGCGACTACCTGCGAGAGGGGCTGGCCAGGCCCCTCTTGCTGGGCCTGATCATGGCCGGGTTCAGCACTGCCATTGTCAGGATCTGCCTTCCGGTTTCCTGGAAGCTGCTTTTCGCCGAAGCGGCGCTGACCCTCCTGGTTTACGCCGCCCTGTGCTGGGCCATCGGGTTCAACCGTGACGACCGCCGCCTCGCCCGCCAACGACTGGACTCCCTGTTGCACCGGTTCCGTCCCCCTGCCCCCGGCAGCGACGCCACCGGAGCTTGAGTCGCGCTTCACGCCGGGTTCTCCGTGGTATACTGATGCCAGCCAGAAGACCAGGAAGAGATCCTGGATTCGGCCTGAAAGCCCTGAGCGCCCGCCTGCGGCAGGATGGCTCAGGCCGCCATCTTGGCCCCTTGGTAATTGAGAGCGGTGCTACAGCCATGCGATTAACCGAGCGAATTCTGCTGTCCGCCTGCACCAGGTCTTACCGGGTATCCATGCACGCAAATTTCACTGTCTCGCTGCAGTGCGGTCCCCGCGAAGTGCGCGTTCCTATCATCCGGGGCTGCGGGCGGAACCTCTTGAAATACACCGATGCGCGCATCCAGAGAGTAGCATCCGGTCTTCACGAGAGTGGCCGACGCGGGCGCTTCGTGGATGTCGGAGCCAACCAGGGCGTTATGATCCTCAACATGCTGGCTCTCGGCCTCAACCTGCCGTATCTCGGCTTCGAGCCCGACTTGACGGCGGCGTACTACGTACAGGAGCTCATCCGCGTGAACCGCCTCCAAGACCATCACATCCTGCCCATCGCGCTCGGATCCGGCAACTCGATGGCAACATTCCACCGCGTATGGCCAGGGGACGGCAGCAACACGCTGGGGCTCGATCTGCGCCCGGCGCAGATGTACCCCGAGTCCACGCTGGTCCCGGTTTCCACGGCAGATGACCAGCTCGGGACCGCGAATGAGCCTATCTTCCTCGTGAAGATAGATACCGAGGGATGGGAGTACAACGTCCTTTCCGGCATGCAGCGAACGCTCCGCGACAAACGCCCTCCCGTGTATTTCGAGGTGATGGGATACCGCCATTTTGTAGATGGCACTTATCCTCGTGATTACTTCGGCGGAGAATTATCAAAGGACGAACTGGAACGCCTGATCCGGAATCGACGCGATAACATGGGGCGCCTCGATCAATTCTGGCGGGAACACGGCTACGCTGTCTCGCTTTGCCGGGAGGATGGGACCCAGGAAGTGGTTCGCTCCCTCGATCCCGGTCCGGAGTCGAAAGACAACCGCGGCGAAATGAACTTCCTTGCTGTCGGATAAGGCCGCTGCAACTCCCCTGCCGCAGCGTTCCTGCGCTACCTGCTCGAAATGCCGGAGGCTATACGCGGCGTCATAAGTTCTTGCGCATCAAACCAGCCGCCTGCTCACGCGCGCGGCTCAGTACCTTGGCCGAGCCGCGACCGTGAAGGAGCGGTGTCACATCCAATTCCTTCGCTGCGTATAGGTGCTCCTTGCGCCCAAAGGCGCGATCCGTCCTTGAGGTCGGTGCGCGCGACGGACGGGTCACGCCCCTGCTGTCGGCCCGCTGTCTGCCGGCGCTGGCGTTGGATGTCCGACCGCAGCGTCATCTTGGTTTTCCGTCTATAATCCCATGGAGGACCCCGGCCATGCCGGAACTTCCGCCTGATCAGCAACTGCGGCTGCAAGCCCTGATGCGGCTTGCGCCTGACGCGGAGTCCGTCCTCGAGATCGGCGCTCGCGACGGGCGGGTCACACGCCTGCTGTCGGAACGCTATTCCTCGGTGCTGGCGTTGGATTTGCAGCGGCCCGCTTTCGAATTCCCGCATGTGACCACCGCCGCTGGCGATGTCCGGTCCCTCCAGTTCCTCGACCGCTCCTTCGACCTCGTGCTCTGCACCGAGGTTCTTGAGCACGTGCCCGAACTCGAATCCGCAACCCGTGAGCTTTGCCGCGTGGCCAGGCGCCACATCCTGGTCGGGGTCCCGCACCGCCAGGACCTGCGCCACGACCGAACCACTTGCGCCGCTTGCGGCCACCGCAATCCTCCTTACGGGCACGTCCATGCCTTCGATGAGCAGCGCCTGTTCCGGCTTTTTCCAGGCTGGCTGCCGTCAACAATCACCCATGTGGGTGAGGTCCAGGACCGGACTAGCGGACTGGCTGCTTGGCTGATGGACCTTGCGGGAAACCCGTGGGGCGCCTACGGGGCAGGAGAACGCTGCCTCGCCTGCGGATCCGAGTTGCAGGCCGCCCCCGCCTACAGCCGATCTCTTCCGAGAAGAATAGCCGCCGGGATCGCGGTTCGCCTGGACCGCCTCCAGGCGCTGCTGACGCAGCCTCGTGCCGGCTGGCTGCACGTGCTGTTCTCGAGCGCTGCGGACTCGCCGGCCGCCGCCATGCTCGCCTCGCCTGGCGCCGTCAAGGCGTGACCGAGACCTGGGTCGGCCCCATCGCCAGCACACTGCCGTCGGCCTGGCGGTACTGAATTCGGTAGTACACAACCCGTTGCGGCAGCGCCGGGACCGTGAGGCTGCAGCCGGCAACGCAGGATAAACCCGAATGCCCCTCCGACGCCCAGTAGAACGGCGTCGTCTCGTTGACTTGTCCGGTACCCGCCGCCACGCACGCTTCCTGCCGCGAGGTGCAATGGAAATCCGGCGTGTAGCCGAACTCCGCCACGATGTTGTCCGTCCCTCTCGGAACCCAGCCGAGTTGCACCTGAACTGGAATGAACGTGCCCCGGTTGACGGAATCCTGTGGGCCAAACGCCGGCAGTTTCACCAGCATCAGGTCCGAGCGCACGTCGTCCAGCCAGCCGCCGATGAAGATTCCCCACTCACCGTTAGGAAGCCCGCCCCAGCGGGTGAAGCCGTTGAATACCGACAGCCGATTCTTCTGGAAGCCGTTGGTCAGGGATCGCTGGCGGTTCGCGAAGGGATCGTTCTGTCCAAAGCCTACTTGCCGGTAGCTGTGGATCTTGATATCCGCCTGCCGCACGCACTTGTCCAGAGTGTCGGCATCGCCTGCCTGATTGCATCCGCTCGTCGTGGCGTCGGGACAATTCAGATACACCTCGCTTGTCGTTGCCCCCGCATAGCATTCCCCTGCCGCCTGCGGCACACAACTCTTGTAGGCGTCCAAGTCCGCCGAGGTGATCGGGCCCGGACTGATATCGACAACCGCCCGGTTGCCGCAAGAAAATTCTACCGGCCCCTGCTTCGGTTTGGCGGCCCACGTGAGCTTGAACAGTTTCTTTCCGGACTCCAATTCCGTCCAGGAACCCTGGGGATCGCCCGAATAGTACGACTTCGCGTCCGCAAACCACTCGTCGATGTTGAGCGGGAAAGACATGTGCGAGTCCCCGAGGAGCGCGCTGCCGACTCCGGCGAATCTCACCCTGTCGGCGAACTCCAGATTCGTGCCGTTCATGAACTGCGCGCTCTGCTGGGCCATGTCGCCCGTGAATCCTTTGAAACAGGATCCCCAAGGGCTGTGGTAACAGGAACCCGTCACCCACACACTCCGGTTCCGGTACGGATAGGTGCCGTGGCCCGACGCCATGTACATTTTGGAGACACGGCTGGTGCTCGTCGGATCGTGGACGTAATCCCACCACATCACGTGAGAAACCACCCCGCCATTCAGGAATTGGGCCGAGACCGCCGCCGCGCACTGCTCGTATGCCGGCGTGTTCACGGCGTGATCCGCCACGCTGGTGAGCGAGATCCCGCGCAAGACGGTCAGATTGCAGGCGGCGTTCGGATCGGCGCACTCCGCTCCTTTTGCCAGCACTTGCACCAGCTCGCTGTCGATCTTCAGCACATCCCCCACTCGAAGACTGCGCCCCGGGTCGATCCTGGTTGCGCCACGTGCTTCCGTCTCGCACGGCTCGGTCCCACATAACCTGCCCACGCTCATGCCCGGGGTCGTATACACTCCCTCGCCCACCCCGCTCACGGTAAAGGTGAAAGACGTCGAGGAAACCGTCGCCACCGCATAGTCGCCGTCCAGGTTCGCCACGCCCGAGCCAGCCACCCGCATGGTCATGCCCACGGAGAGAACGTCGGAGACAGTCTCGGAGGCGCTCGCCGTGGCGGTTGTTCCGGAGACCGAAATGCTCCCCAGCCGCCCGCTGTTGATGCTGTAGAAACTGCACGGATCTCTGTCGCGGTAATCGCCTGTCACCTGCATCATCGAGCACTGCGGGCTGCCTCCGCTGCCGCTGCCTTTCCCGCTGGTTTGATGCTCGAAAGGCAGCGCCGGGCAAGGGTAGGAGCCGCTGGATTCGAGCGCCGCCGCCAGTTCCGTCTGAGAAGGCCCAACGCCGCAGTAGCGCCGATTGTCGGTGCTCGGATTAGTCTGACCGACAGCCAGCGTCCACCCATTGTCGGAGGTCAGGCCAGCCGAGGAATGCACCATGCAGCCGCGCTCGGGGTATGCGCCGTCGCTGAACGCTGTCGCCACCATGCTATTGCTGTCGAGCGAGTAAATGCCCTTCCAGCCCAACTGATCCTGGCTCGAGTAGATACAGCCAACTTGAAGATTGTGCTCGTCTTGCAGGCCCGAAATATTACAGCGGTTGATCTGCGTGGTGCTGCCGGAGAGGGTCATGCTCTTGTACCACGCAAACCGGTAGGGGTAGGTTGCGGCTGTGGCCGCCTCCATTTGTGATTCCAGGGTGGTGGACGAGATAAGGCTCGAGGTCAGGAACATCGTCGGATCCTCCTGCGCATATAGCGAGTTCACCAGATACTCCAGCCCTTGCCCGGTATAGTTTGTCTTCACTATCGCCGATCCCGATCCGTCCGACTTTGTGGAGGAGGAGTAAAACGTATCCGGCGTCGTGGTGTCGGACATGAGCCCATATCCGCCACTAACCAGGCCATGGAACGCCACCAAGCCGCTGGCGGTCGTCGCAGCCTCCCCGAGACTCGTTGCATCGCCGGTCTTCGGATCGATCCAGTGCAAGAGGCCCGTGTCCGCGGTCATGCCGCAAATGTACCCATCCCGGCTTGCGCCCTTGTAAGTCTGGGGATACAGGAATGGATTGCAGGTGGCGTAGAAGTAGTTCGCCGCTGGGGACCGCTCATAATCCATCCACACCCGGTCGAGCGTCACCGTATTTGCGTAGGGGGTCTTCTTGCGGATCAGAATGCCGCCGCTGGCGCCAAAAAACTCTACGCTGTTGACGTATCCGCCCGCCTTGTCGGCGGGATCGAGCCACGCCGCCAGCATCGGTGTGGCGTCGCCCGCGAAGCAGTCCGCGGAAGCGCAGGCCGTGGTGAGATCAACCGTGATCCGCTTGCTCTTGCAGGCCAGCGTCGTATTGCTGGCTGGGTCCTTGAGGCAAACCTCGATGCTGTTGTTATCCGGGTTGGAATCCGCCGCGTCCACCGATCCCCGGAAGCGTCCCATGATGCTGTCCAGCGAATTGATGCCGCTGCCCGAGTCGTCGTACCGGAAGGTTCCAGCCCAATGCACCCAAAGCCAGTCCTGGTTCCCATCTCCGGTATAGGTGATCGTCTTGCCGTCGCCGGCGGCGGTGATCCCCTCCAGCAGGCTGGCGGCCGATCCTCCAGGCTGCCATCCCGTGCCGGTTTGCTGAGCGCCGTCCGGAGAGTAATCGTTGGTCGCGCGCCAGTTCTCCTGTGGGCTGCTCAAGCGCCGGATCAGGGCGCCGGTTTGTGGGTCGATGATTCGTTGCACTCCGTTGCCCACATCGGGCGGGCGTCTGGCCCATGCGGTTCCGGCCGATTGCGCCGTGCTGAACCCGCGCTCGACGCAGACTACGGTGCCGCTGACCACGCTCTTCACCGACCGGGCCCGGCCTTTCTGCGGCCCGGACTTGAGTACGATGATGTCTCCAACCACCAGCGATACGGACTGGTTGAACGTCACTTTGCCCAGGCTCGAGCAGGGAGAGCCGTTGCCAGCCTGAAGCGTGCTCGTCTGCGGATACTCCGGATGGCTCCAGTCGATGCTCGGGTACTGGTAGCGCCCCGGATGGTCCGGATCGGCGGGCAGCGGCTCTGGGTTCAGATTCCCTAGCGGCGCGTTTGCCGTCCGAAAGGCGCCTTCCGCTCCGTCGGAGCCGCAAACAATGTGGTAGCGATGCTGCGTGTCGAGTTCCAGCGCCCGGCTTACGTACCATCCTGTCAGAGCCGGTTCCGCCGCCCGCTTTCCGATGACCACGGTGCGGGCCCTGCCGCTCACCACTCCGCCCGGCCTGCCGTCCTGATCCGCGCCGGCAAACAGCCGGGGGTTCAGGTCGTGCACCAGAACCGCCACCCGCCCGCCCGAGGACGTGCCGCTTGCCGCCGAGCCGTTCAGCGTGAAGCTCTTCGGGTCGTTCGCGTCCCGGGTGATCGTCCAGTAACCGTTGGCCGTCGCATTGCCGTAAATATAGACCTTGTCGCCGGTCTCGGCATACACGTAGTTTTTCAAGGTAACTTCGATCGGAGTGGTGTTAGCGACGCTGGCGATCTCAAGCGCCATCACCTCCTCATCGAGGTTGTAGGCCTCGACGGTGCAGGCCGCCTCGGCCGGAGCCGTATACGAGATCACGGCCTGCGTCTGGGTGGCGCCTTGCACCCGGACGTTGCTGATGGCGCCCATGCATACCGCGGGGACCAGAATCAGGACCAGAAAGCGCATACTCACTCCAGTATTATCGCAGTCTTCGCCCTCAACGTGACGCCCACCCAGTTGTCTCCGGTCGTCGCTGTGTCCGTCGTGTCCCGCGAGAAGCGAAGGTACATCAGTTGCCCGCCCGCGCATCCGCTCGGCAAGGTGGGCGCTATCCAGCTTGCGGTGAGCAGCTTGCTGGTCGGACTTGCGCCGAGCGTGGTGGTCACGGACGCCGGGCTGCCGAACGTCGGATCGACTACGCTCACACCTGCATCTATACAGGCCAGTTCCAACCGATTGATGATCGTGTCGTTCTGGCTTCCAACCGAAGGATGAAACGTGAGATGAACCTCCAGCGTTGTCAAATCCCAAGCGCTAGGAGACCGGAAGATCAGCGTCGCCGTAGGCGGGCTGGAGTCTGGTATGTTCATGAAACAGATTTTGGGCGCTGTGCCGGTGTAAGTAAGCACGGTGCCCGAGCTGAGATACCACCCGGTGCCGGTGTATGCGGTGCTCGTGGTGGTGTAGCAAGTAGGGTAGTACAGTGTTTGGTATACCTTGGCCGTCTTGGGTCCCACATCGTTGGCGTCGTAACCGACCACTTGGCCGGAGGTCCCTTTGGCCAGCCACGCCGCCGCCGGGGTCGCATTTCCGTACAACACGGTCCCGCGGGAGACACCATCAGGGACACCGGGGCCCGTTGCCCCGGTCGGCCCGGTTGCACCCGTTACGCCGGTCACACCAGTTGCTCCGGTCGGCCCGGTTGGACCCTGCGACCCCTGTGGCCCAGTCGGCCCGGTTGCACCCGTTGCGCCGGTAGCCCCAGTCGCTCCGGTCGGCCCGGTTGGCCCGCTGCCTCCTCCTCCTCCTCCGCTCATCTGCGTCCATGTGCCCGTGCTGGTACAGAAATACAGGTTCTGCCCCGCTCCGGCGTCCGTCTTGAAGAACTGTTCGCCGACGTTGCAGGTGGCCGGCAGGCTGGTCCCGGCCTTGGCTGGCTTGGTCGCAGCCGCGTTCCCGGCATCCCAGTTCCCCGAAACGACCCTCCCGCCGTTGATGGTCGTCTGACCTGCCAGCGTCAGCCCCATGCCCAGCGCGAGCAGCACTGCCCTCCTGATCGACTGCCCCCTTCGCATATGAAGATCCATGCCTCCTGGCGCTGGCCTCATCGAGCGCCAGCTCGCCAGTCCCACTGTAGCTCCCGCCCTTGCGACCGCTGGCGCTGCACATTCTCATCTCCTTGAAAGTGCAACGGAAATTGCCACCTTCGGAGCGTGATTGCAAAAGGTTGCATCGGCTGGGCGGCCCGCCGCTCGTCGTTGGCCCCCCGCGCGCCCAGCCGAGGCAATCTTCTGCAAAAACGCTCGATAAGAACGATTATCACGCGTTTTTCAAAACGAGAACCAGTCCGAGACAGAGACTGCACCGCTTCATCCTCGCGGAACGTGTTGAGTTTAAAGTGAAGAACCCAACAAGCTCACTATCGAAACCTGCATCGCCATGAGCGCGCGGATTTCGGAGGTGCTGCGGCTGAAGTGGAAGCATGTGAACCTCGACGCCGCCACGATCAAGATCGAGCAGCGCGTCTGGCAGCAGGACGTCGGCCGCCCCAAAAGCGAGGACAGCCGCCGCGTGCTGGGCATCGGCAACCTAGTGGACCGCTTCCGCGAGAAGGCGACGGAGGAAGGCCCCAAGCCGGAAGCATGGGTCTTTCATCAGAAGCGGGCACCCGAGAAGCCGCTATGGGACTCGGGCATTCGCGACGCTCACCACCAGGTAGCGCCCGCCGCGCGTCCGGACGGTCGCCCCGGCCTGGAATTCGATGTGCATGTCCACGCAAGGCTTGGCTGCGAATTACATTTATCCCACAAATAGATGTTCGATCCCAGGGGGGTGTCCCAGGGCCAGGCGGAGCTGCGCCGGCGGGGCACACGCCTCGACACGCAGCGTGGAACGGCCATTACACGGGCGACCGCCCCTGCCGGCTGGAAGGGCCACGATCTAGGTCACTGTGCGTGTCGTGGAGCGCCGGGGCCATCCGTCCGCATAGGCAAGGGCAACGACCAGGGGCGCTTGCGATTCCGCGGTGGAAGCCGCGAATTCCTTCCGGCTGGCTGTCGATCCCATCGTGCCCCGGCCTTTGTTGGGCATCGTCCTTATAGGGAAAACTTCTGTTCTCTTCTCATCCAGCGGTTTTCTGAGGGCAGTGACACCCGCGCGCGCGTAAGTACGTAGACTACCAAAGTTGGAGTCCGGAGTCCAAGTGGAGTCCAAAACGACAGTTCCGCCCGTTGGCGTCCATTTGGCGTCCAAGTCGCATGCCCGCAACTCTTTTCTTTTCAGTGAGGACTACCTGTAAGTGATTGATATTTTTTGTTGGGGTGCCGATTTGTACGCGCCGTAAGTCATTGGAAGAAAGTGGGTTATAGGCGGACCTCTTGCTCTTTCTGGCAACCTTGTCTGCAGTTTTTGCTACAGTCGGCCCGCAGAGGTTGCTCAGAGGGCCGTTTTGAGGGGCTTCCGTGCAACAGGACCGCTTGCATTTGCGGCAGGTGAGCGGTGGCGCATAAGTGCTCCCTGCCGCCACTCGCCGACCATTGTGCACGCCTGCCTGGCGTAATGGTGCGAACGGCAGAACGGCGAATCACAGGAAAGGGTCGTCGAGCACGGCGCCTCGGGCGGACTGTAGGCATACTGAACCCTAAGTAGTTAATACTATGAGCTCAGGCGCAGCAAGTGTGACGATTTAGCCGGGATCTTTATCTCTGCCCGTTATAGAATCAAGAGGCGATTTTCGCGGGGACAGCTTTTTGGCTCGATTTCGGGGGCGTGTAAATATCCGACAACTGAAGGAGAGTTGCCTGCAACCGGCTCGAGACCACCTGCAGGAGCCGGTGTTCCAGGGCATAGCCAAGGTCGCGATCCCCCGCACATGCCTTTCTCAGACGTGCTCCCTCAAACCTCAGCGCCTGCACGCGCACGAGCGCGCGGGCCTGGAAACGCCTGGTTTCTTCTTCTAAATACGACGACCAGCCAAGCTCGTCCCCCTCTCCCAACGTCTGAACCCTCAGGATATGGCCGGATGTGCAGACCTCCAGGGCCACCCTGCCTGATAGGAGCAGGTAGAAGAAATCCGACTTCTCGCCTTCCCGAAAGATGATGTCATCGGCGGCGAACCGCACTTCGCTGGCCATCGCCATGATCTTCTCGATATGCTCGGCACTGAGCCCCTTCAAGAAGGGTTGCTCGCGTGCCCCTTCAAACAGGCCGTTACATTCCATCAGGACACCCTCCTCACCGGCATTCAGCCGGCAGCTCGTTTCCCGGCTGACTTTCCGATATCTCGGTTGGCCAGCAATCTGCGCAAATTCCAAACAGCCTCTTCTGCCGGTCGCCGTGCGACTTATGAGGTGCCGGGCAATGTCACAGCGAAACACGTTCCATGGCCGGGCCGGCTTTCGACGGCGATGTTTCCACCGTGGCGTTCCGCAATCACCTTGCAGATGGCAAGGCCGAGGCCGGTTCCCTCGGCCGCATATTCTCGTGCGTTGGCCCCGCGATAGAACTCGTCGAAGACTCGAGGTAGATCCCCCTCCGCGATTCCGATGCCCGTGTCTTCCACTTCCAGCACCACGCATCCGCCCCGCGAGCGCAGGCGCGCGCTCACGGATCCGCCGGGCTTGGTGTAGCGGATTCCATTCTCTACGAGGTTCGCGACAAGCTGGCGTATGGCGACCGGATCAGCGAGGACAACTGTCCCACAGCAGGTATCGGCCGAAAGCGCCACGTTTTTGGATTGGGCGGATTGCCGGAAATCCTCGATCGCCTCCGCCAGTAGCCCGTCGAGTGCGACGGGCACTCGCTCTTCGTCGAGTCCCGCTTCACGCGCGCGCGCCAGCAGCAGCAGGTCGTGGGTGACCGCCGCGAGCTCTCCGGCCCGCCGTTGTGCTCGGCCGATCAGGTCGCGGGATGGACCATCCAGTGGGCCCGCCATGCCCTGCAACAGTACTTTGAGAGCGGTCTCAATGGTACCCAGCGGGCCGCGCAACTCGTGTGCGACCTTCCGCATGTACTGCGACTTGGTGCGCTCGCTCTCCCGAAGGGTTTCGTACGCCGCCTCGAGCTTCCGGTTCTCGTCGGCGATCTGCCGCGATAAGCGCACGTTGGTCCGGACGCGTTCGCGCAGGTCCACGGCGATGGTGCTGCACAGGTACGACGCCAGATAGAGCGTCGCTCCCAAAACCACGAGACCCGTAGCGGCCACACCAAAGCTGCGGTATGCATCGGCCGGCCAAACCGAATGTAGAGGGTGATGATCCAGGAGGCCGAAGTACTCTCCCAAGACGACAGAAGCAAAAAGCAAGAAGCCTACCGTGGTTTGGAGATACGTGGCACGCCGGGAAAGCAGAATGCTAGCAATGACGACGTGAAAGACAAAAAACACGGAAAAGGGACTCCCGACCCCGCCGGAGAGGTGGACCAGCACTGCCAGAAAGAGGAAATCGAGCGTGATCTGCACAAAGGCGAAGAACGCGGCCCTCGCCACTCCGCTTTCGTCGCCCAATCCGAGAAACGTGCGCGGCACCAGCAGGCGCGCGAATGAATTGGCGCTTCCCCAGGTCCGTTCAGCCGGCTTCACGCTGAGGCGCGCCGCCACGAAATAGAGAACGGTGTTATAGACGAAGAGGCCGGTGCCAACGGCCAGGATCGGCCCAACGGGCAAATCGGACAGGCCCAGAATGCGCGCTATCCCGGCCCCACCGACCACACCCCCCGCGGCCAACCAGCGGAGTTTGATGAACCAGGCTGTTCGCCGCTCCAGATCACTCGATACCGGAAGCTCGCCGGTATGCGTCACTTTAGGCGCTCCCCTGAAAGTGCACTGTTCCGCCTGAGCGGATCAGCATTGTCCGAAGCCGTCACGCCGGCGGCTTGAGCCGAAGCGCTCGATCGATTCGCTCAAGCAGCAATGCCGGGTCGACTGGCTTGTCAACGAAATCCTGGACCGGTAGGAATTCACCGGCCTGGTAGGTCCCGTCGCTCGAGTCGGGGTAGAAACGCAAATGGGTCCTCGCGTGAATCGCGCTCAAGACGATAATGGGTACGTTCTTGAAGTACGCCTCATCCTGCTGCCGCAGCCGCCAAACGAAGTGGAAGCCTTCGGTGGCGTGCGGCATCATGATGTCAAGCACAATGCAGTCTGGCCGCTGAGCAGCCGCTGCCTCCAGCCCGGCCGGGAGATCATGGGCCGACGCCACCTGATACCCTTTGCTCTCCAACGCAATACGGAGCGCCACGACCAGGTCTTTGTCGTCGTCAACAATCAGAATCTTGGCGCAACTGGACATTACTTCCTCCCCGCAAAAGCTGACTTCCCCTCAGCCAACTCCTCCAGGCTCTCCTGTTTGAGCCTCTCCTCCGCAACCTTTTTCGGCAACAGCCCTAACGCAAGCGCTACTCCATAGAGAATGGCCTCCGGTCGTGGCGGGCAGCCGGGGATGTAGTAGTCAACGGGAATCACTTTGTCCACACCGCCCAGAACACTGTAGGTGTCGAACCAGCAGCCCCCGCCCGTGGCACAGGAGCCGACGGCGAACGTGAGTTTCGGATCTGGCACAGCTTCCACCAGCCTCTTCAATGCCGGAGCGACCTGGCGTGTGACCGGGCCACATACTAGCAGAGCATCCGCATGCCGGGGAGATCCCACCAGCTTGATCCCGAATCGCTCCGCGTCATAGTAGGGCGTGAGGACGTTGATGACCTCGATATCGCACCCGTTGCAGGCGCCGACATTGGCATGGTAGACCCACAGCGCCTTACCAAAGGCTTTCTTGCATAGAGCTTTGAACACGATAACACCTCCTCGTGGGTCTCACCATCACGCACCTAAGGTAGCCAGAACCGCGGCCGCACGATCCAGCAGGGGATAAGCGACTTGCGGGTAGACGCCCAGCAACAGGCACAGTGCTCCAAGAGTCACCATCGGCAGCCACATCACCGCCGGCACCTCCCTCACGTCCGGCTCCGGAACAGCGGACGCGTGCGGCTCTCCCCAAAACACCCGGACTCCGGCGCGAACCATCACGGCCATCGTCAAAATGCCGGCCGCGACGGCTATGATAGCGGCCCACCACAGCCCGGCCTTCGCCAGCGCAAGATAGATTGTCAGCTTGCTCCAGAAGCCATTGAGCGGTGGAAAGCCGGCAATCGCCAACGCTCCCAGGAGAAAACAACCGCTCGTGATGGGCATACGATGTCTCAACCCGCCAAGCTCAGTGATCCGCCGTGCGCCGGTGGCATGGATTACCGCACCCACGCTCAGGAACAACATCGATTTGTAGAGGGCGTGGTTCAAAAGATGATACAGGCCGCCGTAGCACCCCAAGTAGGTTCCGAGTCCCACTCCGGCGAGCACGTACCCCATCTGGCTGACGGACGAGTAGGCGAGCAGCCGCTTCAGATCGTCCTGAGTCATCGCCATCACAATTCCCAGCACCATCGTGAAAGCGCCCAACGCGACCAAGAAGACGGACACCTGAGGCCAGGAAGGGTAGAAGATGCTCACCGTCCGCACCATGGCATACAGAGCCATCTTGATCATCACTCCCGACAGCAACGCACTGACCGGCGTGGGCGCCTCGGCGTGTGCGTCCGGGAGCCAAAAATGAAACGGCGCGATGCCGGCCTTCGTTCCGAAACCTATCACCAGGAATGCAATCGCCAAGGCCGCCGTGCCGCCCGGTATCAAGCGAACCACCCTCCTCACCTCGCTGATCAGCAACGCGTTGCCGCCGCTCAGTTGTTTAGTGGCAGCGGCGGCCGCGTAGATCAATACGCAGCCGAACAAAGCGAAGGTAATCCCGATCGTCAGCAGCATCAGGTACTTGTAGCCCGCCTCGAGCGCGCGGCGATCCCAATAGAAGGCGACGAGAAGACCTGAGGTAAGGGTTGTAGCCTCGATCGCGACGTACAACATCACGACGTTGTTCGTCACGCAGCCCCACAGCATGGTTCCGAAGAACCACAGCAGAAGACCGTAGAAAATGCGGGTGCGGCGCGCCGCGGCGTCCTCGCCGACGCGTTGGATCAGCCCCTCCAGGCGCAGATACCGAACCGAGTACACCGATGCCGCCAGTGCTATAACTCCAATCACGACTACCATCAACGCGCTCAAGGCGTCGACGCGCAGTTCGTTGTTCCAGGTCGTCAGCACCACCCCGCCCAGTACCTTGTAGGCCATCCAGGTGCCCATCGCCGTGACCAGGGCTGCGGTCAGAATCGGCAGACCCTGCTGAAACCGGCGGTCGATTCGCTTCCACAACAGAACCGGGGCACCGGCCACTATCGGCAGCAGGAACGTAATGGCGGGTATCATCGATGTCTCTGTCACCATCCTTGCCTCCGTCTACCGCCTCAGTTCGCGTAACTGGAACGTATCCCTCGTTCCGAACTCCTGTCGCACACCGCCGATCACGTATAAGAGCAGAAACACCGTCACCACACTCTCGGTAGCGACACCGAACACGGCGGTTTCCGATAATTCGGGAGCCAGGCTTACCAGGCTCAGGTGCACGGCGTTCTCGAGCAGGCAGAGTCCGATCACAGTCTTGAGAGCATCCCGCCGTGTCAGCACAGCATACAGGCCAAGGGCAAATACCGTGGACGCCACGGCCAGATTGGTGCGGAACACCTCAAGTTGCGCCATGCCGGCCAACCCCAGGAGCGTAGCCTGGCCGTGGGTAAGGTGGACAAATCCCAACATGAGTAAGCACGCCACAATTACCGAGGGGCCGAGGCCGATTACAGGCTTCAACTCCCGGTCATCCGTTCCCCGGATGGACCGGAACAGAAACCAGGGTGTGAGAACAGCCTTAGTCAGCAGAGCGGTTCCGGCCCACCAGTAAAGAGCCGTGTTGACTGCGCCAAACGCGACGAGCAGACCTACCATCAGGAGCGCCTGGCAGAGGTAGGCGGCCGCAGAGAACTTGAGCCGCCGCATCTCCACCGCCGCCACTGACGTAATCACCATGATCAGGCTCAACGTCTCGATCAGGTTCACGTTGAGGGCCGCTGGATTCGCCGCCGTCACGCTCTCCCTCCTTCCGGACCGTTTCGGAATCCTGTTTTCATCATCCGGTCAAGTGGCGTGGGAGGCTTGAAACACCGGCCGCAGCGTTGGCACGGCCCCATGAAAACCTCCAGCCGCACGTACATGTCTTGTGGATTGTTCGTGGACGTTTCAAATTCCTGGCTGAGCCGGATGGCCCCCTCCGGACAGACTTCTTCGCACCTGCCGCAGTAGGTACATCGGCGCCAGAAAAACTCCAGCAATCGCGTGTACTGTTCCGTGTCCGAAATCACGATAACGCCAGCGGGACATACATTGGCGCAGCCGCCGCAGCCGAAGCACAGGTCCGGATCCACGGTGATCTTGCCGCGAAAGCCCGGCTTCGGCTCCCTCGGCGTCAGCGGGTATCCGAGTGTGACGCGCCCTGCCTTCAGGCAAATCAGCGCCTCGCGTACCTTGCTCAACAGCACCGCAACCTCCTATTTCCCGATCACCGCAAATGCCAAAGCGGACAGGGACGATAGCGCCACGCGCACGTAGTAACCCATGGCCTGATCGATGCGCAATCGAGGATTCACGACGTCGACAACCGCGACGAGCAGAAGCACCACCAGCACCTTAACGCCGCTGGCCGCGAGATCAACCGGTAGAATCCCGAAACGTGGCCACGGCAAAAAGACCTCCACCAACAGGAATGCGAGTACAAGCTGCTTCGTCCACATGGCCCAGCGAAGAAGCGCGAGCCGTGGGCCGCTTTGCTCCACCAGCGGGCCGCCCATGATCTCCTGATCGGCTTCTGCAATGTCGAACGGCAGCTTGCCGGATTGCGCCTGGAGCGCCAGGAAGAAGGCCAGACCGGCGATCGTCATGCTGATGCTCGGTCCGTTCTGCGCCTGGAAAGCCACCATGCCGCCCAAGGCCAGGGTTCCGGCCTTGAAGGCGCCCACGGTAAGCGCAATCGCCAGGATTGGTTCGACGGACAGAGCCATCATCATCTCGCGCGAGCTGCCGACGTAGGCGTAAGGACTACCGCTCGCAAACGCGTTCAACATGACCAAAACCGAGCTCATGGCCGCGACATAGAGCACCGCGATCATGTCCCCGGCGAACGACAGCGGCGCGGCGGCTCCCATCGGCACCAGAGTGGCCAGCAGCAGCAGCGAGCCAAGCACCAGAGGCGGCAGGCTGGCGTATACCGCTCCGCCGCCGCTGCGCAGGTCCTCCTTGCCGAGAAGCTTCAGAAGATCCCAATACGGCTGTGTGATCGGAGGCCCGATTCGGGAATGAATCGCAGCCCGCACCTTGCGCAGCACGCCCTCGTAGAGCGGCGATAGGAGCAGTGCGATCGCCACGTTCAGCAGGCACTGCAGCAGCACTGCGAACGATTGCGTCATCGGGCGCCTCCACGGAGGCGGTTGCCTCTGGACATCTCCAACAGTTCCGCGTGGGAGTAAATCCGGACCGTGCGGGTCCGCCGGTCGATCGTCTCCAGCCGCTCTGTACACGAGAAGCACGGGTCCAGACTTCCCAGGGTGATCGGCACGTCGGCGATCGTTCCATGCATGACAGCAGCCGGCAGAGCCTGCAGGTTGGCATAGGTGGGAGCGCGCACCCGCCAGCGGTACGGCCGGTTGTCGCCGCCCGTCATCACAAAATGGATCGCTTCGCCCCGCGGCGCCTCTACCACCGAAACAGCCACCTTACCCGGCGGAATCTCCTCCTTGATCTCCGCGCAGATCGGGCCCTCGGGGAGGGCTGACAACGCCTCACGCACCAGCCGTATGGATTCTACTAACTCACCCACGCGGACCACGACGCGGGCCCACGTATCGCCAGCCTCCTGGATGACAATCCGCGGGGGAACTTCGTCGTACGCTGCGTACGGATGGTCGATCCGCGCATCGATCGCAACTCCCGAAGCCCTCGCGGGCGGGCCAACGACGCAGACGCTCCGGGCGCTTTCGTTCGTCACAATACCGACTCCCTCGGTCCTGGCACGCAAAACGCTGTCCCCGATGATGGCGTCGCGCACGGCGATCACCTCCCTCTCCACGGCCGCGAGAGTGTTCAGGAGTTCCGGCCGGACGTCGTCTGGAAGGTCGCGCCTCAAGCCGCCTATCGTGTTCATCCCATACGTCTTGCGGTTCCCGGAAATCGCTTCGCAAAGCCACATCACGGGCTCGCGAATTCGCCACGTTTGCATCAACACCGTCTCGAAACCGATGATGTGCCCCGCAATCCCCAGCCAGAGGAGGTGCGATTGAATTCGTTCCAGCTCCAGCATGATCGTCCTGATGTACCTGGCCCTTCGCGGCGCCTGGATGCCGGCAGCTTTCTCAACCGCCTGGCAATAACAGGTGGAGTGGATGAAGCCGCATATCCCACAGATTCTCTCCGCCAGGTAAGGGATCTGGTTGTACGTCAGAACACTGTCGCCGAGCTTCTCGATTCCACGGTGATTGTAGAACAGGCGGGTATCGCATCCGACAATCGTCTCGCCTTCCACAAACAGACGCCAGTAAGCGGGCTCCTCCAGGACCGGGAAGAAAGGCCCCATCGGCAACACACTGGCGCCCGCGGGAGCTTTGCGCATTTCCGGCCGGACATTTTCCACCGATGGAGGCCGGAAGTTGTACGGGAAGTCTCTTCGTAGCGGGTGAACGCCTTCAGGCCAATCGTCTGGCAGCAGCAGGCGGCGCGGATCAGGATGGCCTTCCGGGTGTACACCGACGGCATCCCGGAACTCGCGCTCCGCCCAGTCTGCGCCCGGGACTACCGGAGTGATCGAATCAATCCGCAAGTCATCTTCCGGAATCGGGGATTCCACCAGGACGTACAGATGGTCGCGGTCCAGAGAAAAGATATGTACGATGCCGAAATCGCCGCTCAGCGGCCTTTTATCTGTCCCTACCGAAATCAGAAAGCGCGCCTGTAACTGGTTGACTAGCCCATCCACTACGCTCCGCATCGCCTTTTTCTCGACGACGAAATGGAGGGTATCCGCGTGCGGCTGCGTTGCTGAAAGATGAGCGCCGTCGCTGCGCGCCGCGGTCAGTTGGTGAACCGCTCGAAGAGTCTGTTCATGTTCCGTACTCATGCCGATACCCTCAGTGAACCACCGCCAGCATGATGCCGACGACAACGACGGCTCCGATTACAATCCACAGAAGATAGATCTGCGGGGTTCCGACGTGCGTTCTACTCACTCCCTCAGCGGTTTTCTCGACGGCATGAACCGCAGGCGTGTACAGCCACCTGTCAAAGTCGAGCAGGCGCCGGATCGAGGCCGGAAATCTCGGCACTGGCAGCCTTCCAGCCGGATAAACGTTTTGAAACGCGTGCTTGAACGGCAGGTAAAAGCTGCTGGCGGGATAGCGCACCGCCGCCGGTGCGTGCTCCTCTCCGCAGTACCAGACCGGCACGGTCCTCAGTCTTGCCCTCGCGGCCCGCTGGATACCATAGGCGAGCAACGCCAGGATCACCAGGCCCCCCAGAATCGCGGCCGGCCACCAGAACGCAACCGCAGTCCCATGGATCAGCGAAACGCCGCCCCACAGGGTGTCCACGGCAACAGCCGATGCGGGGACGCCGCTGACGCTCTCCACCGCCTTCCCGATGAGACGCAGCGCCAGTTGCGGAAACACCCCGAGCACTATGCAGAGAGCGGCCAGCACGGCCTGCGGCACGATCATCGATGCCGGTACCTCTTCCGCCGTGAGATTCTCATCCGCCCTGCCGAGGAACACGGCTCCGAGCACCTTCAGGAAGGAGGCCAGCGTCGCGACCGAAATGAACAACGCGACCAGTCCCAGCACCAGGAACAGCGGGAATTGCCGTCCGGCCAGAATACACCCGGAGACAATGAGCCACTTGCTGGTGAACCCGTTGAAGGGCGGCATGCCCGCGATGCTCAAGGACGCGACCGTTGTCGATCCCGCCGTATACGGCATGGATCGGGCCAACCCGCCCAGCTGATCCATATTGCGCGTGCCCGTCCGGTAGAGCACGGATCCTGCTCCCAGGAACAGGCACGACTTGAAACAGGCGTGGTTCACGGCGTGGAGAATCGCGCCCGCCAGGCCGATCGAGGCCAGCAGTGGAGACGCGGCCAGACAGTAAGCGCCGATACCCAGCCCAAGGCAGATGTAGCCGATCTGCCCGATCGTGTGGAAGGCCATCAGCCGCTTGATGTCCGTCTGCCGGAGGGCGGTCAACGTCCCGACGAAAAGCGAGGCCGTGCCCGCCAGCGCGACGGCAATCCCCCAGATCCGCAGCGATGGCGAAGGAGCCAGAAACGAGCAGAATAAACGCACCAGTCCGTAGATTCCGAGTTTCACCAGCACGCCCGACAGCATGGCGCTCATACCGGAAGGAGCCACCGGATGCGCATCGGGAAGCCAGTCTCCCATCGGCAGGATTCCCGCCTTCGTGGCAAATCCCAGGAAGAACAGAAACGTAACCAGGTGCGCTTCGAACGGCTGCGTCGCCAGCAGTCCGCGCAGAGTCTGCCGGGCGGCATCGAAATGAAACGAGCCTGAAGTCCGCCAGAGCAGCAGTGCGGCTGCAACCATGCACAGCGTCGCGCCATGCGTAATGACGAAATACTTCAGGCCCGCTCGCTGGCTGGCCGCACTCTCCCGCTCATACGTCACCAGAAAGTAGGACGTCAGCGTCATCGACTCCCAGAAAACAAGGAAACAGAGCAAATCCGCCGAGACGAGAACTCCGATCATGCTCGCCACGCACAGCAGCAGTAGCGGATAGAACGCCCCAACCTTGTCGCGTGTGTAGTGCTCCATGTACCGGACCGAGTAAAGCGTGCTCGCGAGCGCCACCAGCGCCACGATTGCCAGAAAGATCGCGCTCAAGGGATCCACACGAAGTGTGAGGCCTGCGCCCAGTTGCGGGAGTGAAAGGACGGTACGCTCGTACGGCCCCCCCGTGAACGCGGCGGCCACGGCCGCCCAGGTGCTCACGGCGGCTGCGCCGGTGAACGCAACGCTTATCCAACCGCAGAATCTCGGTCGCCTGGAAACCGCCAGGCTCACGAGAGATCCCACGACCAGGAGCAGGAGGCTGACTTCAACTTGGTAAACCGGATCGACCATGTTATGTACCCATAAACCGCACCAAGGGTATTCCGACAAGTGGGGCTGCCAGGCAGCCGATCATCAACGCGATCAGTGTGACCCGAAAGGGCCACGGCGGATCGCTCTTGACCAGCGCCGGTTCCGGCGCAACTCCCAGGAACACTTTCTGCGCGACGTACAGCAGCCAGCCGAACGAAATCAGCGTCTCGCAAAGGACCAGCGCCAGGATGACCGGCCCCGCGGCCCCGTGCAGTTGCATGGCGCCCGCCAGAATCATGAACTTGCTCCAGAAGCATCCGAACGGTGGCACGCCCGTGACGCTCAGAAGACCGACGAAGAATGCCGTGGCTGTCAGCGGCATGTTCCTGCCCAGCCCGCGGAGAGCCGATATGCTGCGCGTCCCCGTCGCATATGCGATGGCGCCCACACAAAAGAACAACGTCGCCTTGCTGTAGCCGTGGCAGAGGATGTGCAGCACACCGCCACGATAGCCGAGCGGCGCGCCCAGAGCCCCGATCGCAATTCCGAGCATGACGTAGCCGAGGTGCGCGATGGTCGAGTAGGCCAGCAGCCGCTTCAGGTCGTCCTGAACGAAATAAAAGGAGAGCGCGACGAAGATCGTGAGAAGCGCCATGCCGGCCATGAGTGCGGAGATCTCCGCCGACATCGCCCACCCGCTGCTCACCGTCCTGGCCATAAGGTAGACGCCGGCTTTGACCATCGCCGCAGCATGCAGATAAGCGCTGACCGGAGTCGGAGCCTCCATCGCATCCGGCAACCACGTTTGCATCGGAACCTGGGCCGCCTTCGCCCACGCCGCAATCAGGATGAACACGAAGACCCAGTTCCGCAAACCATCCGGCAATGCGGAGAGAGCCGAAAACTCGAAGGAGCCGGTACGCGCGAAGAGAATCAGCGTGACCACCAGCAAGAACGCTCCGCCGACCTGCGTCATCAGCATCGCCTTGAATCCCGCGCGCAGGCTCCGCTCGTCCTGGTGAAAAGAAATCAGCGCCCACGAACACAAAGTGGTCAGCTCCCAGAAAACCAAGAGCTGTAAGAAGTTGGGCGAAAGCGCTACACCCGCCATGCTGCTGACGAACAGGAGGAGCCAGAAGTAATACCGGCCATACTGGCGGCTTCCCACCGGGTGCTCTCGATTCTTGTCGGTGAGATAGGAGGTCGAGTAAAGTACCGTCAGCAGCCCGACCGGCACCACCACCAGCAGCATCAACAACGCCAGCGGATCGATCATTATGCCGAAAACCGGCGCCGAGACCATGCCGTGCAGCCACGGGAGATCCCCCAGAACGCTTCTGTGAGAGGCCCCGAAAGCGGAAAGCGCCAACCAGGCAGCCGCGGCCGTCACAAGAACGGCGCTTGCCAGGGCGACCGGACGAGATCTCTCCTTCATAAGCGCGCACAAGAGAGCCCCCGCCGCGGGCAACACCAGAATCAGGACGGCGAGCGTCGTAATCAAGCGGGCACCTCTCTTTCCAGGGAACCGGCGAGGACGCCGTGTGCGGCCGTTCGTCCTCGCGCGAGAGCGCCATTCAACATGTCGGCGACGTGAGCGACACTCGCGGCGACAGCGTTACTCAGGGGTTTCAGAAACTCGGTATGAGCCGGCTGAATGCCGATCCCGATTACGCGCGCGTGGGTCTCCTGCCCGAGAATCCCCATGAGCAAGCTGATGGGCATGCGGTGCGTGCTCGGCCAATATTCGGCGATTTGATCCCGGTCCAGGAAGGCGACCGAGCCGGGCGCGGAATCCAGGTCCACGGAGTCGATCAGCACGATGGTATCGGGCTGCTGATTCACCACCCGCAGCAGATAATCCTCCGGAACGTCCTGCGCGTCGATCACGCACACACCAGGCGAACCCGCGATTCGTCTGGCGGCCAGGCTCCCCGCGGCGTCGTCGCCGCGCAAGGGATTGCCGATGCCCATCACCACCACAACGCCTTCGAGCCCCGTGGCGAGTTGTTCCTCGAAGTTCATATTGCGGCCAGCCTCACTCGACCAGCTCCCGAATCTGCTTGAAGTTGAAAACCGGACCGTCCCGGCATACGTACCGATGGCCGATCGCGCAGTGGTTGCACTTGCCGATTCCACATTGCATCATTCGTTCCAGCGTAGAGATCACGGACTCCTCCTTGAATCCGCGCATAAACAGCTCCTGGACGACGAACTTGATCATAATCGGCGGGCCGCACACGTAGGCAATGGTGCTTTCCGGACGCAGGGTCGTCTTCGTGAACAGGATCGGTACCATCCCCACGTTCCCCGTCCAGCCTGGCAGGGTGTTGTCCACCGTCACGTGGAATTCGACACCCGAAGCCGTCTCCCACTCCTTGAGTTCGTCCTTGTAGACCAGATCCGCGGGCGTCCGGGCGCCGTAGAGGACGGTCACGTTCCGGAAATGGTCGCGTTCGTCCAGGACGTTCCGGATCAGGCTGCGCAGCGGAGGCAGTCCGATGCCGCCCGCCACAAACAGCAAATCCTTCCCGCGCGCGCCTTCCACGTCGAATCCGTTGCCGAACGGGCCGCGTATGCCCACCTCGGCTCCGGGTCCAAGCTGGTGCAACGCATCCGTCAGACTTCCCGTGCGCCGGATCGTGGTTTCAAAGGTGTCCGGCCGCGTCGGGCTGGAGGCGATGCAGAACGGAGCCTCCCCGTAACCGAACACTGATAGCTCCACGAACTGTCCTGGAAGGAAGCGGAACGCCTTCGAATCCTCCGGCTCGCGAAAGCGCAGCGTGAACGTCTTGGTATCGGGCGTCTCGTCCCGCACCGCGTCGATTCGTGCGATATGGGGAAGGAACACGTCATTGTCCATGCCAGGCTCCCTTCCGGATCGCGGCGACAACCGCGGGCATATCCGTGCCGCCCAAACATACCTTGATACACCGCCCGCAGCCGACACAGCCGGTCATACCGTCGCGCACGTAGTATTGCGCGCTCACTTTGTGGAAGAAGCGGCGCCTTATCCGCTCCCCGCGTTGCGCGCGGGGATTGTGTCCGGAAGCCTCCAGCGTGAACGCCGCGTATTGACACGAGTCCCACGTACGGCAGCGCGTCCACACTCCATCGCCGCCGCGATCCTTCACGCTGAAGCAGTAACAGGTTGGACAGATGAAATTGCACGCCCCGCATTCCAGACACCAGTCGCTCATCCGGTCCCACAACGCATCGTCCACCCGCCTGGTCGAAACGCGCCTCATGGCCGACGCGAAGTGGCACGTCTCCTCCCCGAAACATCCCCTCGCTTCTGCCTCCAGCTCCTTTCGCCGCACGACCTCATCCTCGGTGGCCGGATCGAAGAGGCTCGCCGCATCCGATACGGCTCCTTCTCCTTTCGCGCTGCCGATTTCGGCCAGGTACTTCTCCCCCAGGTCCGTCAACTGAATGTCATGGCCGGAGTTCAGAAACGGACCCGAATCGCTGCAGACGCAAAAACCCAGCCGGCAGGGTGTGTTGCACGCCAGGCTGATCACCGTGAGGTTTGCGGCACGGCGCAGATAGGAAGCGTCGGCGGGCTCCATCTCGTGCACGTGCGTCAGGAACGCGATTCCCTTGGCGTCGCACGGGCGCACGTTGAACAGAATTTGCTGCCTGCCGTCGTAGATCGGAGCAACCTCCGTTCGGTGGCTGTCGCGCTGGATCCTGACGATGGGGTCGGTCTGCGGCAGCACAAACTGCTTTGGCGGTGAAAGAGGATTCTCGAAATCCCACAACACCTGCTCGGGAGAATGAACCTTCGAAAAGAGTATCTCGCCGCACGGCCCGAAGGCGGGCGCGATGACATCTCTACTGTCCAGGAGTTTCGCCAGCCATTTCGTGACGTCGTGCTTTCGAATGGTAAGGACATGTGGCTGCATCTTCAAGCTCGCTCCACACTCACGGCCGCGGTTCCATCCTCGCCCAGTACGTCGGCCAGCCAGTCCCGGAACCCGTAAGGTACCAGCAGCACCCCGCGCTGCAAATCCTTCCGCAGGCGGATGGGAACGACAGCCCCACCATGGGCGGAGCTCAGCTTCACCCGCCAACCCGGGCGCACGCCGAGCGCATCGGCATCCTCGCCGCTCATCTCAACGAGACCGTTCGGAAACAGCTTTCGTTCGGACTGATATTCGCGGCTCAAAGTCGGTGAAAACGAAACCAGCGGGTCACCGCCCCAGTCAGACGCGCCATCCCGCGCCAGCACATAGGGGCGCTCCGGGGATGTCAACGCTTCCGTTGGGCTGGCTCGCAGGGCGAGGCTCGCCCACTCGGGTTCTTCCAACAGCGACGAGCCCCATCCGTTGTCCAACACCTGGGGGACCGTTCTTGAATACCGCGGCGCCGCCGCTGCGATCTCACGAAGGACCTCCGTTGCGGAACTCCGTCCGCACCCCGCGTCGAAGCGGGCGCAAAGTTCAACCAGCACCTTCCAGCCGTCCATCGCCTCGCCGGGCGGCACGGTCGTTGCGCGGACTCTCTGGACCCTGCCCTCCATGTTCGTGAACGTTCCTTCGGTCTCCGCAAAGCTGGCAATCGGGAGCACGGCGTGCGCGGCTTTCACCGCCGGCGTGACAAAAGCGTCCAGTACCACTAGAAACTCCATCCGCTCCAGGGCCGCGCGAGCCCGCTGCCCCATCGGCAGGACCGCCGCCGGATCGTCCGCCAGCACGATCAAGCCGCTGACGGATTCGAGCATCCTCTGCGCATCCAATCCGCGGCCCGGCGGGACCGGCTTCCCCCAAAGCTGCTGCAAGCGCTGCCGGGCTTCTCCATCGTCGATGCGCTCGTAACCGGGCAGCCGATCCGGAGCCGCTCCCATATCGCATGCCCCGCGGACGTTGCTCCTCCCTAACAGCAGCAGCAACCCGCGGCCCGGCCTGCCTAGATGTCCGGTGATCGCGGCCAACGTGGCCAGTGACGCCGCATCGCTGCGGAGCCGGTCCGCCCGGCCGCCGGAGGGTCCTATCAGGAACACCGCCCGCTCGGCCGTCGCAATCCAGCCGGCTGCCACGCGAATCTCGTCGCTTACGTTCACGGCCTCCAGATCGCCCCGTAGCGAGTCATACCCCTCGCACGGTATTGCCGCCTGTCTGCCTTCCTCCTCCTCCGTGCGAAGCACCACCGCCAGCAGGCCGTTGATCGCGTTCCCTTCGCTTCCAGGCGCGGTCTGCACAAAGCACGATGCCAGCCGAGCCATCTGCGTTTGTGCGTACCCGATGACGATCAGCCGAGCTCCCCTCCCCAGTGCTTTCAGCACCGACGCCGCCGCGCGGGGATGCGTCTTGGCCAAATCGCCCTCTGCAAGCAAGATCGTGTCACTCGTTTCGATGTCCGTCAGGCCGATGGCGTGAGAAGATTCGCCGGTGACGTCCTCGACGCCTGCCATCAGGGGGCGGCACAGCGAGTGGTGAGAGAAATCAACGTGATTGGTTTGAAGACCCGCCCTCGCCAGCCGGCCGGCCAGGTAGTTCTCCTCGTTGGTTGCCCGCGCCGAGCCCAGCACCCCAACGGGCTTGCCCGCCCTTATGAGGCTCCGCATCCGGCTTGCGACATAATCTAGCGCAACGTTCCAGGAATCCGCCTTCAGGTTTCCATCCCGTCTGACCATCGGCTGCAGAACGCGGTTGCCCCACAACGGAGCCTCATGGGCGTTCCATCCCCTGGCGCAGATCTTTCCTGCCGCCACCGGATGACTCTCGCCCGGCGCCACCCCAACCAGGTTTCCATCTCTCCCCAGTAGGAAGAACCCGCAGCCGCAGGCACAAAAAGGGCACGTCGTGGGAACGCTCAACATGTCAGGCCACCCCCTGGAAACGGCTCGCAAACGAGCCTCGATTCGGAGGGCGAACAGGTGGGGACTGCACTAGCCTCCGTCCACTGGAGACCGACAGAATGGGACAGGCAGGCTCTGGGGAGGGTATCGCCTCTCCAGCGGCTCTCGCGGACAGACAATTCAGAGGGGGTATTTCAGGTCTAGCCCGCATGGAGTAACCTATTTAAGGAGATTAAACTCTTCTTTTATTGCCTCCTGAGGCCGCAATCCGAATCGCGGCTTGGTCACGATTCCAGCATTCCTGAGGCCATAGTGTGCACCTTTTTCGATAGCAAGTCAATCCGCAGCGGAGCACGGACAGGAACTTCGCACGACGGGGGCGAGCGGTTAGATCGGTCCACCGCGGCCAGAAGCGCCGCAGCGCCAACCAGAACCAGCGGTCGAGGTTATTGAGGCGGGGCCGCGGATGTCTGCGCTTGAGCACGGCGACCTGCTGGCGCGGGCCAGAATCTCCGGACCAAGGTCATGGCGGGTGCGAAGGAACGCGAGCAGGTGGGCAAAGAGCGTGAGCATGCGGACTGATGTGGACGATTCTGCAGCGCAGCGAGCCTCGGAGTTTCCCGGACTTCAACAAGTGGCGGGCGTCGGGACAGCCGTAAACCGCATGAAATCAGCGCCGCGCAAACTCGGGCACATTGTCCCGATGGCAAGCGCGCCAGCAGATTCTCGGCGAGGGCTCCCTCCCGAGAAACCTTGCCGCATCCGTGCTGTAGATAGAAATGTAGCTGCCGGGCGCACCCAAGCTCAACACGGTTCCACAGACTTCAACAGACTTCCACCTAGTGCTTGAAAATGCAAGCGATTGAAAACAAGTCACTTCTTCCGATTGGCATCCAGGGTTTGGGGTGCAAGAGGTCCCGGGTCGCGATGGATCATCCTGAGGACGTCTTCTTTGTCGAGGATGCGCTCGGCGAGCTTGTCCTTTGTCTTGGATAGGGCCACATCTGGTTCTGGTGCGCCGTGATGAGCGCGTTCACGATCGGGGCTCCAAATGCAGGATAACGGGAGTCCTCAGGCCATTTCGCCGCCGATCGTGTGGAATCCGGCCCATGTGAATAGGCGTTCCGGGAAATTGTGAATGCGGATTCCGGGGCGTTGTGAATACGGGTTCCGGCGGGGTCCCGATCCTCGACGCCGGTCGAGTCGTGAAGCTCGGCTGAGAAGTCCGGGACGGTCTCTTCGAAAGCCCGGCGGAGCCCTTCGAAACTGAGCGGTCTGAGTTCATCTCCTGCGCGAGACCAGTACACACCGTCGTCCTGAACGGGCATGCCAATCGCACGCGCCGGAACACCAGCACCCGACCGTTCGGATGTTGCAGTTCTTGCTCGGTGATCACCGAGGGATTCCGCGATCACGCGATCGCGGGTGCATTTAGTTAGGCTCGCGTAATTGAGTGACGCAATGCTCACAACGTGGGGCGGGTTTCAGCCTATGAGGTGCGCGGCAACGCCGGCACAAGCGCCGAGATGAGTCTCGGCGCGGCAGGCACGAGTGCCCCCGCCACGCCGGAGCTTGTCACTGGATTCTGCGAGCCTCAGTAAGCATAGCGATACTTCTGTGCACGCCAGGGGGCCGCAATCGGCTGTGGGCGGTTGGCTTATAGTGAAGTGATGCAGACGGTGATTCGCGCGGCGCGCGGCGGGGTGCTGCGCGCCAAAGGGTGGCCGCAGGAAGCGGCGCTGCGGATGCTCATGAACAACCTCGATCCCGAGGTCGCCGAGCGGCCGGAGGAGCTGGTGGTCTACGGGGGCACGGGCAAAGCGGCGCGGGACTGGCCCTGCTTCCACGCCATCGTGCGGGAACTCGAGCGGCTGGAGAACGACCAGACGCTGCTGGTGGCCTCCGGAAAACCGGTCGGCGTGTTCCGGACGCAGGAGGAGGCGCCGCGGGTGCTGATCGCCAACTCGAATCTGGTCGGGCACTGGTCGAATTGGGAGCAGTTCCGGGCGCTGGAGAAGCTCGGGTTGATCATGTACGGCCAGATGACGGCGGGGAGCTGGATCTACATCGGCACGCAGGGCATCCTGCAAGGCACCTACGAGACCTTTGGGGCCGCGGCCCGCAAGCATTTCGGGGGCTCCCTGGCGGGGAAACTGGTGGTCACCGGAGGGATGGGCGGCATGGGCGGGGCACAGCCCCTGGCCGCCACGATGAATGGCGCCGCGTTACTCTGCGTCGAGGTCGATCCCGCCCGCATCGAGCGGCGGCTGAAGACCGGCTACTGCGACCACATGGCGACCAGCCTGGAGGAGGCCCTGCGCATCCTGCGCCAGGCGGTCCGCGAGAGAGCCGCGGTCTCGGTCGGGCTGGTGGGCAACTGCGCCGAGGTACTGCCGGAGATGGCGCGCCGCGGGATCGTCCCGGACCTGCTCACCGACCAGACCAGCGCGCACGACCCGCTGAACGGGTACATACCCGCTGGCCTCTCGGTCGAGCAGGCCGCCGAGCTGCGCCGGGCGAACCCGGCCGAGTACCTCGAGCGGTCGCTGGATTCCATTGCCGCGCACGTTCGAGCGATGCTGGATCTGAAGCGGCTGGGCGCGGTGGTGTTCGACTATGGGAACAACATCCGGCGGATGGCCGCCGACCGCGGGGTTTCGGAGGCCTTCACCATCCCGGGGTTCGTGCCCGAGTACATCCGGCCGATGTTCTGCGAGGGGCGGGGACCGTTCCGCTGGGTGGCGCTCTCGGGCGAGCCATCCGACATCGCGGCCACCGATGCGCTGGTGACGCGGCTGTTTCCCTCGAACGAGCTGCTGACCCGCTGGATCGCGCTGGCGCGCGAGCGGGTACGCTTCCAGGGGCTGCCGGCGCGCATCTGCTGGCTGGGCTACGGCGAGCGGGCACGCTTCGCGCTGGAGATGAACCGCATGGTAGCCCGCGGAGAACTCAAGGCGCCCATCGTGATCGGCCGCGATCACCTGGACTGCGGCTCGGTGGCCTCCCCCTATCGCGAGACCGAGGGTATGCGCGACGGAAGCGACGCCATCGCGGACTGGCCCATTCTCAACGCGCTGCTGAACACGGCCGCCGGAGCGAGCTGGGTTTCGGTCCACAACGGCGGGGGCGTTGGGATCGGCTATTCGATGCATGCCGGCCAGGTCACAGTGGCCGATGGCACCGAGCGCTCGGCGCACTCGATTGAGCGAGTGATGAACTGCGACCCCGGGCTGGGCGTACTGCGGCACGTCGATGCGGGTTACGAGGAGGCCATCGGTTTCGCCGACCGAGCCGGGCTGAAGGCCCCGATGAGGGAATAGATGCGTAAGACGCCAGATGGCTCGACAATCCTGGTGCGGGGCGCCCGCCAATTGCTGACCTTGCGCGGGCACGGTGGGCCGCGGCGGGGCGCGGCGATGCGCGAGTTGGGGGTGATCCAGGACGGCGCGGTTCTGATTCGGGACGGCGTCATTTTTTCCTTGGGCCCCAGCCGCCGGGTCGAGAACCTTGCGCTGGCGCGCCAGGCGCGCGAGATCGACGCCACGGGCCGTGTGGTCGCGCCAGGATTCGTGGACAGCCACACCCACCTGGTCTGCGGCCCCCCCCGCCTCCTGGACTACGAAATGCGCCTGGCCGGACACACCTACCAGCAGATCGCGGAGGCCGGCGGGGGCATCCTGGCCAGCGTGCGGGCGGTGCGGGAGATGCCCATTCGCAGGCTGACGCTCCAGGCGCAGCGGACCCTGAATCACTGCATCCTGCACGGCACCACCACGCTGGAAGCCAAGTCGGGCTACGGCCTGGACGAGACCGGCGAGCGCAAAGCGCTGCGCGCGGTCCAGGCGCTCAATGGTAAACCGCTGGATCTGGTCCCTACTTATCTGGGCGCGCATGCGGTGCCGCCGGAATACGCGGGCCGGCCCGACGACTACATCCACTGGATGTGCTCGTACATGCTGCCCAAGATCCGGCGGCGCAAGCTGGCCCGGTTCGTGGATGTGCATTACGAACGCGGCGCGTTCAGCCTGGAGCAGGCCCGGCGGTATCTGTCCGTCGCGCGGGAGCTCGGGTTCCTGCTGAAGATCCACGCGCACCAGTTCTCGCATTCCGAGGCGGTCCGCCTGGCCGTCGAGATGGGAGCGGCCAGCGCCGACCACCTGGACTACAGCGAAGATGAGGACGCGCGGCTGCTGGCCGCCTCCGATACCGTCGCCACGCTGCTGCCAGGCGCCGTGTTTCACCTGGGCCTGGACCGCTATCCGCCCGCGCGCGCTTTCATCGAGGCGGGGGCCGCGGTGGCCCTGGCTTCGGACTACAATCCCGGCACCTGCCCGACCTGCAACATGCAGATCATTCTGTCGATCGCCTGCGCGCAGATGCGCATGACGCCGGCCGAGGCCTTTTCGGCCGCCACCATCAACGGCGCCCACGCTCTGCGGCTCGCCGACCGCGTGGGCTCGATCGAAACCGGCAAGCAGGCCGACCTGGTGATGTTCGACGTGCCCGACTACCGCGACGTCCCGTACTATTTCGGAGTGAACCTGGTAGTCCTGACCATGAAGAACGGCAAGGTCCTGTGCCAGAAGGATGACATGACATGGGAAGACGACTGATCGAGTGCGTTCCCAACTTCTCGGAGGGGCGCGACGCCCAAAAGGTGGCGGCGCTGGTGGAGGCGGCGCTCTCGGTGGCCGGCGTGGTTCTTCTGGACCAGGAGATGGATGCCGACCACAACCGCTCGGTGCTGACCTTGGCCGGGCCGCCGGAGGCGGTGAGCGAGGCGGCCATCCGGGCGGTCGGCAAGGCCGTCGAGCTGATCGATCTCAATCGCCACACAGGGGTCCATCCGCGCATCGGCGCCGCCGACGTCGTGCCGTTCATCCCGATTGAAGGCGTCACCATCGAGGACTGCGTCCGCATCGCCGAGCGTGTGGGGGAGGAGATCTGGCGGCGCTTCGAGGTGCCGGTCTATTTCTACGAGGCGGCCGCGCGGCAGCCCGGCCGGGTGAACCTGGAGAACATCCGCCGGGGCCAGTTCGAGGGGTTGCGCGAGGAGGTTGCGACCAGCCAGGAGCGCGCGCCCGACATCGGCGAGGCGCGCTTGCACCCCACCGCGGGCGCCACCGTCGTAGGCGTCCGGAAGTTCCTGATCGCCTATAACATCAATCTCGGGACTTCGGACGTGGAGATCGCCAAGCGGATTGCCAAGGCCATCCGGTTCTCCTCGGGCGGTTTTCGATACGTGAAAGCCATGGGTGTGCCGCTCGGCTCGCGCAACCTGGCCCAGGTCTCGATGAACCTCACGGACTTCGAGCAGACTCCGCTGCATCGCGTCTTCGAGGCGGTGCGAATGGAAGCCGAGCGCTGCGGAGTTGCCGTGGTGGGCAGCGAGATCGTGGGGCTTATCCCGAAAAAGGCGCTGGAAATGGCCGCGGAGTTCTTCCTGCGCTGCGAGAACTTCCGCCCGGACCTGGTGCTGGAGAACCGGCTGGCCGATGCCACCGCGGCCGGAGGCCTGGACGAGTTTCTGGAAGCCCTGGCCGCTCCCCGGCCGACGCCCGGCGGCGGCAGCGCGGCGGCCGCGGCGGGCGCGATGGCGGCGGCGCTGGGCGCGATGGTGGCGAGGCTTTGCGAACGCCGCGACTACGATTACGAGGGCGACCGGCAGTACCTCGCGGCCGCGGTCGAACGCGATTCGGTCGCCTTCCAAGCCGTGATGGCCGCCTACAAGATCCCCAAGGCCGAGCGTGCGCCTGTGGTCGAGGAAGCGCTGCATACCGCGGCGAGCGTTCCCCTGGAGGTGGCCGAACGCTCGTTCCAGCTCCGGGGGCGGCTGGAGGTTCTGCAGCGCGAGGCTCCGGCGAAGTTCTCCTCCGACGTCGAGACCGCTCGGGCACTGGCGGCGGCGGCGCTCGCGGGTGCGCTGGCCAACGTCCGCATCAACCTCCCGGGCATTAAGGACGAAGCGTTCCGGCTGGCCCTGGAGGAACGGGTGCGGGCATTACAATAGAAGCAGTGCCGGTTTCGATCTCGCCGCATACACCTCGTCCGCAATGGTTGCGGGCACCCGCGCGCGGCGGCGACAACTACCAGGAGTTGAAGTCCCTGGTGGGGCGGCTGCACCTGCATACGGTCTGCGAGAGCGCCGCCTGCCCGAACGTGGGCGAGTGCTGGAACCAGCGCACGGCCGCGTTCATGATCCTGGGCGACGTGTGCACGCGGCGCTGCGGGTTCTGCGCGGTCGGGAAGGGCGCGCCGCTGGCGGTCGACTACGACGAGCCCCGGCGGGTGGCGGAGGCGGCCGCGGCGCTGGGCCTGCGCTATGCCGTCGTCACCAGCGTCAACCGCGACGACCGGAAGGACGGCGGCGCGGAATTGTTCGCGCTCACTATCCGCGCCATTCGCGAGCGCCTGCCCGAGTGCCGCGTCGAGGTGCTCATCCCCGATTTCCAGGGCTCGCACGCGGCCATGGACGTGGTCCTCGCCGCCGCCCCGGACGTGCTGAATCACAACATCGAGACGGTGCCGCGCCTGTACCGCCAGGTGCGCCTGGGCGCGCGCTACGAGCGCTCGCTCGACATCCTGGCGTATTCCAAGACCGCGCGGCCGGAGATCCTTACCAAGTCCGGGTTGATGCTTGGGCTGGGCGAGACCCCCGAGGAAGCGCTCTCGGTCCTGCGCGACCTGCGCGCGCACCAGGTCGATATCCTCACGCTGGGCCAGTATCTACGGCCCTCCCTCAAGCACCTGCCGGTGATCCGCTACCTCCCGCCGGAAGAGTTCGCCGAGCTCCACCGCCAGGGCCGGGAAATGGGTTTCCGGCACGTCGAGGCCGGCCCGCTGGTGCGCAGTTCCTACCACGCCGCGCAGGTCTGACAACGGACCGCTCCCTGGCGGTCGCGGCTCGGCTATGATGTCCCGTATTTACAGGCGCTTACCGAGCCGCGCGCGTGAGCAAGCGGTCAGGAGTTACGCGAGACGGGACACCAGGATGCCCCAGGATCGCGGATACGATTTCAGGTTGTCGGCAGGCGCCCGGCGCTGAATCACTACCCCGGCGGGGGAGCAGGTGGCGGGGTGGTGGTGCCGCCCGAGGGTGGCGTGGGTGGCGTGGGTGGCGTGGTTCCGCCGCTCGAGGGCGGAGTTGGCGTTGGGGTCGTAGAACCGTTGTCACCCGGCAGGCCCCCACCGGAGGAGGTTCCGCCCGAGGGGGACGAACCACCACCGCGAGAGGTCGGGCCGGGGTTGGTCAGAATCACGTAGACGGCGTCGGAGGCGGCGCGCAAGACCGCCTTGATCACCGAGCCCTTCTCCACTTTTCGCGCCAGCGGTTCGTCCTTGCTGATCCGCAGCCACTCGCCGGCGTTGAGCAGTTTGGAACCCGGGATTCTCCGGTGCACCACCTCGACCTGCCCCTCTTCCACCATCACCAGCGTCGAATCGCCGTCATCGACCGTGACGTCGAAGATGGTGCCCCGAACCGAAATGATCGCGGTGGGCGTGTGCACGCGGTTGTGGTTGGGCTGCCCGCCCAGCTTCTGGATCTGGACCTTGATCCGGCCCAACACCAGGTCCAGCAGGTCTTTCCAGTTGCCCGGGTTGTTGCGGAACACGACCTTGGAGTTGGGGAACACCTCGAAAGTGCTGCCGTCGGAGAGCTGGAACCTGGCGTAGCCGTCCGGGCCTGTGATGACCAACTGGCCCGGCCGGATGGGACTGCCCTCGGCGAGCGCCCAAGGAGTCGAGTCGCGCAGCACCGATACACTGCCGGTGAGCGTGGTCACGATGGCCGCGGAATCAGTGGGGAAAGCGGGTGGGTCCTGGGCGAAGCACACCCCCAGCGCGACTGCCAGAAGCAGCCAGCGTGCCGAGATTGACCCCGTGCCTCGCAACATACGAGCCTCGATCTGCCGTTCCAACCGACCCGGCTCGTTTCGACACCCTAGTTTACACTATAATTGCATAGCAACAACCTGGCCATGCAAGTTTTTTTTGGGAAGCCGTTAGCCAAGAATCACTTGACCATTATATCGGCGGCCTCGGGCGGGGCCGATAGGTTAGAATGGACTCATCCGATGTGTCATAGCGCCTCAAATCCCGGCGGGGTGTTGCGTCGGTGCGTTCTGCTGTGGGGCACGCTGACCTGGCTCGCGGTTGCGTTGGCGCAGGCTCCGGCTGGGTCCAGGAATGGCCTCCGCCCGGACTGGCGCCACATCGGGAATTCGGCCGTTGATCTGGCTCTGGCTTCCCCCGCCTCGGGTCCGGTGGACCGCGCCTGGTTCTCCCCCGACGGCGCTCTTCTGTTCGTGCGCACCGCCGCGGGACGGGTGTTTCAGACCGCGGATTTCGAGAAGTGGCAACCCAGTGCCGGGGCGCCGCCCCAGGCCGGGGATCGCGCCGACGTACCGGCGCCGGAGGGAGGCCGCGCGATCCGCTCCAATCCTCTGAATCCGCAGCGGTTGTACGCGTTCGGGCAGAACGTTCTCCGCTCCGACGACGGTGGGGGCTCCTGGATCAACGTGACCGCTTACCAGCACTCGTCGATTATCGGCGGCGGGATGCGCGACCTGGCCGTGTCGCCGCTGGACCCGGATGACGTGGTGGTGGCAAACGACGTGGGGGTATGGCGGTCCTTGGACGGCGGCGTCACCTGGGCGGGGCTGAACGACTCGCTGCCGAATCTGCCGGCGCGCAAGCTGGCCGCTCTCCCGCAGGGCAGCCGGGGCATCAGGCTTCAGGCCGACGGCGCCGGCGTCATCGAATGGGCGCCGGGAGAGAAGCAAGCCTGGCGCACGGTGGGCGCCGAGCCGTTGGGCTCCGACGAATCGTCCACACGGCGCGCCTTCTCCGTGGCGTTCGGCGCTGAGATTACCGCCCTGACCGCGGCCGGGGACCTGCTGTACGCCGGATCCGCCGACGGCCGCCTGTGGGTTTCGATGGACAAGGGCCGCACATGGAACCTTCCCGCGGCGGCGGAGCGCGGCCCCGTCGAGAGCATCTGGGCGGATGCGAAGGACCCGCGGACGGCGCTGGCGGCACTGGGCGGCGAGAAAGGTCCGCGCGTGCTGCGCAGCGTCAACGGCGGCCAGTTCTGGGATGACCTGACGGCGGACCTGCCGGAGGGGCGGGCGCATGGCGTCGCTGCCGACCGGGCGACCGGCGCGGTCTACGTGGCCACCGACCGCGGCGTTTTCTACACCCGCACGGACTTGAACGCAGCCGCGCCGCCGACCAACTGGACCGCGCTGGCCGGACTGCCCGAGGCGCCCGCGCTCGACGTCCGCCTGGACAGCGAGGGCAACCAGTTGTTCGTCGCCCTGGAGGGCTACGGCGTTTTTGCCGCGCTGGCTCCGCACCGGCTGGGCAGCCTGCGCCTGGTGAATGCCGCCGATTTCAGCCTGCGGCCGGCCGCCCCGGGATCGCTGCTGAGCGTGCTCGGCGGGCGGGTCCGCACCGCGCGCGCGGGCGGGCTGGATTTCCCGGTGCTCGCGGCCACCGATAGCGAAACGCAGATCCAGGTTCCGTTCGCCGTTCGGGGTGGTTCGCTCTCGGTGGCCCTCGATACGGGACAAGGAAGCTTCCGCGTGGCGCTGCCGGTCGAGAACGTGTCCCCCGCCGTGTTCATCGACCGGGATGGCACTCCGCTGGTGCTGAACGCCGACAGCGGCGTATTGCTGGACGCGATGAACCCGGCGCACTCCAACGGACGGTTGCAGATCCTGGCGACCGGCTTCGGCAAGGTGCGCCCGGACTGGCCCGCGGGCATGGCCGGTCCCGCCGACAACCCGCCCCAGGTGGTCGCCGCGGTTCACGCCTACCTGGACCGCACTCCGCTCGAGGTTACCCGGGCGGTTCTGGCTCCGGGCTACATCGGCCTCTACCTGGTGGAAGTCCAACTGCCCTCGATGGTCAACGCCGGCCCGGCCGAGCTGCACCTGGAATCCGAGGGCCACGAAAGCAATCGCGTCCGGGTGTGGCTCGAGCCGTAGATCCTCGGATTGAGCCAGGCAGAGTGGTGCACCGGAAGATGCTTCGGCGCGATCCATCATAGTAATGTGAGTGGGGATGAGCCCGGCGGAGTTCGACAAGCTGGTGGAGAAGGCGATGAAGGTGGTGCCGTTGCGCTTCCGCAGGCGTCTGAAGAACGTGGTGTTCGTGGTGGAGCCGGAACCGCCGTGGCCGAACCTGCTGGGGCTGTACCAGGGCCGGCCCTTGCCCCACCGCAGCGTGAGCGACAGCTTCACCCTGCCCGACCGGATCACGATCTTCCAGGGCCCTCACGAGCGCCTGGCCCGCGACCGCCGCCACTTGCAGCGTCTGCTCGAAGAAACGGTGTGGCACGAAGTGGCGCACTACTTCGGCATGGACGAGGCGCGGGTGCGTCGGGCCGAGCGGATTCGGAAGCGGCTCCGGCGGATCTGACCGGCGCTATTTCCGGGTAGCGCTGGAAGAGCTGGCAGGGGTGTAGATCCCGGAGCTGGGACCCGAGCCGACGGAGGCGCCGACGAAGCTGGCGCCGGGTTGAGGCTGCGCTCCGATCGGCTGCATCCCCATGGTTTGCATGGAGATATCTTTCCGAGGGTCGTAGATGAACTCCCACTCGTTGTACTTGGTGCGGTCGTTGTAGGACTTGATGCCCTGGGCCTCCATGGTGGAGGCGACACCGGCGATACCGGCGCCGATGGTCATTCCGCCCCCGAGTCCAGGCCGCTGCCGCGGCTGCGTGAGCATGCTGCGGATGACCTCGGGTACAGGCGTGTTGCCCGGGCTGGCGCCAGAGCCCAGCCCCAGTGCAGAGGAGTTGGCCGGAGGCGGCGCGGACGGGGGCTGGCCCGGTCCGCTCACGGGTCCGTAAGGGAGCTGAAACTGCCCTTGCCCCGACACTCCACCGGGCTGAATGCCGGGCGTCAGGATCGGGCCCGGGGAACTCCCTTGCAGGCCGGGTAGGGAGGGCGGGTAACCAGACTGGCCGGGCTGCGCCAACTGGCCCGGCACGAGGGAGGGCGATGACGGTCCGGTTTGCCCTGGCTGATCCGGCTGCGCCGGCTGATCGGGATCGGCGGGGTACGACTGGTCAGGCTGGGAGGGTTGGTCCTGCGGCTGCGGGTTCCACTGCGCCGACTGCTGATCGACGGGGAGAGCCGCTCCCGGAGCCCCGGGCAGCGGCAATTGCACGGATTCGCTCTGCCTGCGCCGCGGCACCATGGAGACCACCGGCGTATCGGTGGCGGCGGTATCCGAGGAGCCCGACTGCTGGCCGTCCTTTTTCTGCGGCGGCTTCTGGGTCAGCGAGTCCGTCAGGATGCCGCCGGGGCCGGCATGGATCAGGCGCCACTCGTCCTTGCCGGTCATGGGGTCCTTGTAGCGCCGCCGCAGGAAGCGGATGTTGTTGGTGTTTTCGAGCGCGTCGAGGTTGGGTGGATAGCGCTGGAACCGCCGGAAAAAGAGCCGGATGGCGCGCTGATACTGCTCGCCGCGCTGGATGAGCGTTTCCTCACGGACGCGCTGCGCCTCGAAGGCCACCCGGGGCAATTCGAGGAACAGCATGATCCCCATGATCGCGGCCATCGCGAACACCAGCAGCAAGGCGAAGCCGGATTCGGGACGGTGGCGGCGCGGGCTCATCGCTCCTGCTCCTCCATCCGGAGCGTCTGCTGACTCTTGAATTCCCCGTCCTCGACCACGCAGGAATCGACGCCGACGCGCACCACCTTGTAACGGCGTTGGATCAGTTCGCCCTCCTTAGCCACAATGATATCATCGCCCTGGAGAAAGAACGCTTTCTTCACTCCCGGCTGCGGAGTGCTGGAATAGCCGTAGAACTTGAGCGGAATGGGCGGAGGCGGCGGTTTGACATCGGCGGGCGCGGGGTCGGTGGGCGCCGCTGGCGAGGCGGCGGGCGGCAGGGTCGGGATGATCTTCCGCTCGGGAGCGGGCGGGGGCGGAGCGGCGCCGAACTGGAACAGGTTGCGCTCGCCGCCGGCGAGGTTGACGGTCTGCACCTTGGCCAGCAGGTCCAACCGCAAGGTCGGGTCGGTGGTGGTGGGATCGGCGTGCTTGTCCTTGAGGGTGAGGCGCAACTGGCGGGATTCGGGAACCAGCGGCGGGCGAGGGCGGGTCTCGGGGGCGGGTGGCCGGGCCACGATGTCCGCGGCATCGACTTTCGCCGCCGCGCGCGGGGTGGCGGCCCGCGCAGCCGGCGGGCGGTCGTCGCTGCTGAGGTTCGAGTAGAGGAAGTACGCCAGCGCGAGCAGCAGTGCGCCCAGGACGATCAGTTTCTTGGGTTCCGCTCCGACTTTCATCGTGTGACCCTAGTCCTCCGCAGGTCCAGCGGCGATGGGATGGTGCGCTCCGGCGCGGGCGGCCCAAGGACCGGGCCCGGCGGGGGCGGCGGCGGGCTGAAGACCACCGGGGCCCGCGGCGCCTGGGGCGGCGGGCTGGAAACCACCGTGGCCCGCGGCGCCTGGGGCGGCGGAGCGGCCACCGGGGCCGGGATCTCCGGCTCCTCTCGCGTTTCAGCGATCTCGGCGGGCGGCTCCCCGCCTTCCTGTACCAGGGCGCTCAACTTCATCGTGACGCCCAGCAGCATTCCCGCTTGCTGCGGCGCCGCTCCAAGACTTTCGACGATGAGAAACCGCTCGGAGCGGTCGAGCAGGTTCAGGAAGTGCATCAGGTCGGCGTAGCTGCCTTCGTAGACGGCGGTAATGGCCACCTTGGTGAGCGCGTCGCTGCCCTCGACCGGCTCGAAGGAGAAGGCGGTGTCCTTCTGGCGGATGCCGGCCTTGCGCGCCATGCGCTCGAGTTCCTGCACCAGCGTAGAGGCCATGGAGCGCTTGCCGAGCAGGTACTGGTCCATGAAACGGTCACCGTCGGCGCGCGCGGTCTCGACCTTGCTCACCACCACTCGCGTCCTCTCGAGCGCACCCTGTTTCTGGCGGACCTGCTGGCGCAACGCGGCTGCCTGCCGCTCGAGGTCCTCGACCGAACTGGCCCAGGGCTTGAAGACGACCGCGGCCGCCACCAGGTTGGCGGCCAGCAGCACGGCGAGGCCGAGGCGGACCAGGATGCGGGGGTCCTTCCTCCAGTTCGAAAGGTCGAGGTTTAGGCGGCGGGGCATGGGCTACAGTTTCTGCGCATAGTTTACGCTCACCCTGAATCGCAACAGGGGATCGGACTGCGAGGGCGGCATGCGGTTATGGATCAGCGTCTCGCCGAACTGGGGCGAACGCTCCAGCCGGGTCAGCATCTGGATGACGGGCTCGCTGGAGTCTGCGCCCACCACCATTTCGAGCGAGATCTGGTTCTGCGAGTTCACCTGAGGGCGGATCTGGATCAGCCGCACGTTGTAGGGCATCACCTTCTCGAGGTCGTCGAACAGCCGGGTCCAACTGATTCCCTTGGCATAGAGCAGGCTGTTGAGGAACAGGCTGCGATCGAGCACCTCGGCGTTTTCCGGCTGGCGCAGGACGTTCTCGAGTTTGGCCTGCTCGGCGGAAAGCATGCGCGACTGCGCCTCCAGGCGCGCGATGTTCTGGAGGGCTTGCGCGGCTTGTCCCTTTTGCGCCACCGAGAGCGTAATCAGCAGCGCCAGCAGGCCGAGGAGCAGCACGGCGGCGCCGCCGGAGGCCACCAGCATGGGCCGCGTCCTGCGGAACGGCTCGCTCGCCAGGTTGACGGAGATCTTCACGCTCACGCCGCAAGCTCCTCGACCGATTCCAGGTAGCCCAGCAGGCCGGCATCGTAGTAATGCGGCGCGCCAAAGCGCGAGCGCAATGGCTCGACCGGGATTCCCGCGTCGCCCTCGAACTCCTGGCGCAACTCCTCGGCCAGAGTGCCCAGGCCGCAAACCAGCACCTTCTCGGGCCGGGCGTCCAGGTGGTCTTCAATATAGGCGAAAGTCGGATAGAGGTGGGAGACGATTTCGGCGGCGGAGCCTTGGGCCAGCTCGAGCGTGCGAAGCAGCTTCAAGACGCCGCGGTCGGCCACCGCGAGGGTCAGCGTGCGGCCGCCGAGCTTGGCGAAGACGGCGAGGCCCGCGCCACGCATCAACTCCAGCGCGCACAGCGCCGAGGTGGTGACCAGTCCCGGGTGGAAGCCCGCCGCGCGGAAGGGGGTCTCGTATCGCGCCAGGATCTCCATGGGCGCCACCGCCACCACCACGTCCCGGTGCTTGCCGTTGGTCCCACCCGGCTGCGGATAGTAGCTCAGGGCCGCGGATTCGACATCGAAGGGCAGACTCTTGCGGAGGCGGAAGCGCACCAGGGAGAGCTGCTGCTCCGGTTCGTCGGGAAAGGCGTCGAAATCGAGCACCACGACGCGCACGCTGAAATCGGGCAGGATCAGGACGGCGCGCCGGAGTTTCTTCTCTCCGGGAGGGGCCAGCGCCTGCACCTGGGCCGCGAGCGCCTCCGGGCGCAGCACGTTATCCTTGACCGGCGAGACCGAGATCACGTCCGGGTCGAGCGGCTGGAAGCCGATGCGCGGGGGACGGCCGCCGCGCGCCACCGCGATGCCGGCCTCGGAAAGCTCGAAGGCGAAGCGGGGCGCCGGATCGTCGAACAGCCTCAGAATGGCGCTAGTAATTCGCATAAGCCGCCGGGTCAGGTCTCGATGAAAGTGACCTTGTTGATCTCCTTCAGACTGGTGGTGCCCGCTTGGGCCTTGTCGAGCGCGCACTCGCGCAGGAAGGTCATGCCTTCCTCGCGGGCCACCCGCTTGATCTCCGAGGTCGGCCGCTTGTTGAGAATCATTTCGCGGATGTGCTCGCTCAAATCCAGCAGCTCGCAGATGGCGGTGCGCCCGCGGAAGCCGGTGCCGCCGCACTCGAAGCAGCCCGCGCCCTCGTAGAAGGGGAAATCGCGCCACTGGGCCGGGTCCAGGCCGCTCTCCTCGAGGTAGGAATCCGGGTGAATCGCCCGCCGCTTGCAGAAGGTGCAGATCACGCGCACCAGCCGCTGCGCCAGGATGCAGTTCAGAGCGGAGACGAAATTGTAAGGCTCGACGCCCATGTTCAGGAAGCGCCCCAGCACGTCGAAGACGTTGTTGGCGTGCACGGTGGTGAAGACCAGGTGGCCGGTGAGGGCCGCATTGATGGCGATCTGCGCGGTCTCCTGGTCGCGGATCTCGCCCACCATGATCTTGTCGGGGTCGTGCCGCAGGATGGAGCGGAGGCCGCGGGCGAAGGTGAGGCCCTTCTTCTCGTTGACCGGGATCTGCGTGATGCCCTTGATCTGGTACTCGACCGGGTCCTCGATGGTGATGATCTTGTCTTCGTCGTTCTTGATCTCGCTGACGGCCGCGTAAAGCGTGGTGGTTTTGCCCGAGCCGGTGGGTCCGGTGACCAGCACCATGCCGTAAGGCTCCTTGATGTAGCGGCGGAACTTGGCCAGATCCGAGTCCGGGAAGCCGACCACGTCGAGCGAGAGCTTGGCGAACTTCTCGCTCATGGACTCCTTATCGAGCACGCGCAGCACCGCGTCCTCGCCGTGGATGGTGGGCATGATGGAGACGCGGAAGTCGATCAGGCGGTTCTTGTAGCGCACGCGGAAGCGGCCGTCCTGGGGCACGCGGCGCTCGGCGATGTCCAGCTCCGACATGACCTTGATGCGCGAGAGGATGGTGGAGTGCCAGTCCTTGGCGATGGGCGGCATGGCGTAGTGCAGCACGCCGTCGATGCGGTACTTGATGGCCACTTCGGTGTCGCGGGTCTCGATGTGGATGTCGCTGGCGCGGCGCTCGAGGGCGTTGAAGATGGTGGTATCGACCAGGCGGATCACCGGGGCGATGTCGCTCTCGGCCGCCGACAGCCGGTCGATGGAGAGGGTCTCGTCGGCGCCCTCCTCCTCGGCCACCACGTCCAGCGCGAAGCCCTCGGTGACTTCCTCGAGGACGCGTTGGCTTTGCTCGGTTTTCTTGAGCAGGTCGGAGATCTGCGAGAGCGAGGCGACTTTGACCTTGAGCTTCTTCTGAAGCAGGATGGTGAGCTCGTCGATCAGGTTGAGGTTGCGGGGGTCCGAGAGCGCGATCTCGAGGAGGCCGTCTTCGGCGCGTAGGGGGACGAAGTTGTAGCGGAACATGAGGTCCACCGGGACGGAGCGGAACAGATCGTGGTCAATGTGCCCCTCCCGGAGGTCGACGAACTCGTAGCGGTAGCGCCGCGCCAGCTCCTGGGCCTGGGCGGCCTCCTGCGCGTGATCGTTCAGTTTGGTTCGATCGGTTGCCATATCAGGGCAGACACTCCCCCACTGCCAATCGTGTCACATAGAGCTTGACGCGCCGGGGGCGGAAAGCGTGGAGGGGAAAGCGGGGGCGCGTGTAAGTGGGTGAGGGCATAGGGGGTTGTGCGGAATTGGGTTTGTTTCGTACAGGAGGGGCGGAGGGGCTCTCGGGGCCTGATGCGCCGGGTGCTTTGCGGCAGGATCCCCGGGGGGAATTGGCTTTGTTTTGCGAATTTTGCTTTGCGGGGGGCGGGGTTGGCCGGGCCGTCGCGGTTGGCGTTGACGTGGCGTTGGGTGGCCATAGGGCATTCTGTTGGCTCCAGTTGAGCACGGGCGGGCGGAGTCCGGGTGGCATAGTGGGCGCAAGTTGTTGCGGGGGAGGGGGAAACAGAGTTCAGTTGCGCGAGACTCCGTCTCCCTTTCCCATGATTGCCGCCGCGATCTGCTTTGCCGCGTCGCGTTGTCCTCCGGGTCGCCTTCGAGCAGCTTAGCAGCAATCTTGTTGCTTCTCTTTGCGAAGCGTCCGGGTTCCGAGCGTAAATGGGTGATGGCATAGGGGTTGCTCGAGTTTGGGTTTGTTTTGTCCACAAGGTGCGGCGCGGCCAGGGGGCCGGATTCCCTGTGGGGGAATTTGGCTTTGTTTTGCGAATTTTGGTTTTCGGGCGGCTGGGGTGGGCCGGGCCGCCGCAGTTGGCATTGACGTGGCGTTGGGTGGCCATGAGGCATTTCGTTGGCTCCAGTTGAGCATGGGCAGGCGGGGTGACGAGCGGATTCTGGGGGCAACGTGTTGCGGGGGCGGGAGAAATGATGTGGGGAGGATGGGGAATGGGTCCGCGAGAGGGGGCTGCCCTGAGGCTGGTCCTGAGATTAGGCCCTTCCCGATGGCCGTTTGCAGTTATGCTGATAGGGTATAGAGATTCGACGCCAGGACTCGGGCGCGGAACCAGGGCTGGCCCATGAGCGACACCATCAAGAGGCTCACGATCGAAGGGTTCAAATCCACACGGAAGCTGGAGGAATTCGAACTCCGGTCCTTGAATGTGCTGATCGGCGCCAATGGCGCTGGCAAGAGCAATTTCGTTGGGTTCTTCCGCCTGTTGCGAGAACTGATTGACCAGCGGCTCCAACTGGCTCTTGCCACGGAGGGTGGCGCGGACACGTGCCTATACCTTGGTCCTAAGGTCACCCAGCGAATTGTAGCCAAGCTCTATTTCGGAGAGAACGGTTACGAGTTCGTATTGGTGCCGACAGTAGACAACCGACTCGTCTTCGCCGAGGAAGTGGCCGTTTTCAAGAGGGGCCGCGGCACCTTCCGGGACTTCCTGGGTTCGGGGCACGCTGAGGCCAAGATTAAGGATCGCA
>Ga0187870_1000424_pt1 | contig 49542 bp, 39 predicted proteins | sample June2016WEW_13_1_3_FD_132974 | JGI IMG/M metagenome (GOLD analysis project Ga0187870, IMG submission 132974) | Peatland microbial communities from SPRUCE experiment site at the Marcell Experimental Forest, Minnesota, USA - June2016WEW_13_150 | ecosystem: Environmental > Terrestrial > Soil >...
AGCCAGGGTCTCCCCGGGCCAGGGTCTGCTATAACTACTCGGCCCAACCATCCATTGCCGAGGCAGGACTTTCACCTGCAAGCATGTCAAAGACCGAAGGCTGCACCGCATCCTGACACTGCCGCCGAGCGCGGGCGGAAGAGCCCTCCCCCCTTCCCCCCTCCCATCTCCCGTCCCGCCGTGGCGGGATTGGCCTCGCTTTGGAACACCCGGGCGCGGGCAGAGCGGAATTGGCGGCGGTGTCCAGATGCGCCCGCCAGGGCGGAGGCCCTTTAATGTTTCTTGCCCGGCGCTGGCTTGGTCGCTAGGCTGGGCCTCATGGCACCCGACGGCACGGAAAAGCGCAAGTTGGCGGCCATTATGTTCACGGACATGGTGGGCTACACGGCGCTGACCCAGCGCAACGAGGCGCTGGCGCTCGAACTGCTCGAAGAACACCGGCGCGTGCTGCGGGAGTTGTTCCCTCGCTTTAACGGTCGCGAGATCAAGACCACCGGCGACGGCTCCTTGCTGGAGTTTGAGAGCGCGGTGGAGGCCGTGCGTTGCGCCATCGAGATTCAGCGCGCGCTGGCCGCGCGCAACCTTTCGGTCACGCCCGAGCGGCGGGTGGAGCTGCGGATTGGCGTGCACGTGGGCGATGTGGTCCACCGGGAAGGGGACGTGCTGGGCGATGGGGTGAACATTGCGGCGCGGCTGCAACCGCTGGCGGAACCGGGCGGCATCTGCGTCTCGGTGGATGTGGCCCGGCAAATCCAGCATAACGTGGAAGCCGGTTTCGTGACGTTGGGGCCGCAGGCGCTCAAGAACGTAGCCGCGCCCATTGAAGTCTGCCGCATCGTGCTGCCGTGGGAGAAGACAGCCCCGGCGCCGGTGGCGCCGGTGATGCCGAGGCGCTCGCCGTGGCGGCTAACGAAGGCCCGGCTCCTAACGGCGGCGTTGGTCGTGCTCGCCCTGTGCGGCCTGGGGGTGTGGTTCCATTACTTCAGCGGTCGGCCGCCTGCGGTTACCCGAGCCGGGGCGTCCAAGTCCGTGGCGGTGCTGCCGTTTGTGAACCTGAGCTCGGACAAGGAGAACGAGTATCTGAGCGACGGGATTACCGAAGACCTGTGCACGGCGTTGACCCAGGTGAAAGGGCTGCGCGTGCCGGCGCGGACTTCCTGCTTTTTCTTTAAGGGCAAGACTGAGGATATCCAGAAGATTGGCCAACAACTCCATGTGGCCACGGTTCTGGAAGGGAGTGTGCGCAAAGCGGGCAACAAACTGCGGATCAACGCGCAGCTCATCAACATCGCCGACGGCTTTCATCTCTGGGCCACCAACTACGACCGGGACATGAGCGACCTCCTGGCCCTGCAAAGCGAGATCGCGCAGCAGGTGGTGGCCGCGCTGCGAGTCCAATTGCTGCCCGGTGAAACGCAGCAACTTGAAAAGAGACCCACCGTGAATCCCGAAGCCCACCGCTTGTACTTGCTGGGCCGTTTTTTCTGGAACCAGCGCAGCGGCGACGGCCTGAAGAAAGGGCTGAACTACCTTGAGCAAGCGCTGGCCCAGGACCCCGATTACGCGCTGGCCTATGCGGGGTTGGCCGACTGTTACGTGGTGCTTCCCGATTGCACGGCTGCTCCCGCCAAGGAGGCCGTACCCAAGGCGCGTGCGGCCGCGCTCAAGGCGCTGGAACTGGACAACACGCTGGGTGAAGCCCACGCCGCCTTGGCACTTGCCAAGGAATGTGAGTGGGACTGGACGGCAGCCGAAGCCGAGTTCAGGCGAGCTATTGAACTCAGTCCGAATTATGCTACCGCCCATCACTGGTATTCAATCCTCCTGCACACGACGGGTCGGTTTGAGGAAGCGAGGCGCGAGATTCTGCGGGCGCAAGAGCTTGATCCACTCTCGCCGATCATAAACGTAAATGTGGGACTGGTACCCTATTACAACCGTCGCTACGACGAAGCCATTGCGGAATGCCATAAGGTACTTGAACTAAATCCGAACTTCCTTAGCGCCCACGAGTGGCTTGGCTTTGCCTATGTGATGAAGGGCATGTTTACCGAAGCCATCGGTGAGTTCCAAATCAGCAGGACATTGGGCGGTGGCCGTCCCTTTGGCTTGGGAGGGCTCGGGTATGCCTATGCGGTTTCCGGCAGGACAGGGGAGGCACGCCAGGTGCTCGACGAGTTGCTGCGCTTTTTGCAGCAAGGATATGAAGCGCAAGTTGATGTTGCTCTCGTTTATCACGGTCTGGGGGAGCGCGAGCAGACTTTTCATTGGCTGGAACAGGCCTTTAAGGAGCGGAACATCTTCTTGCCTTACGTGAAAAGCGATCCACCCTGGCAGAATCTCCGCTCGGAGCCGAGGTTCATCGCCTTGCTCAAGCAAATGGGCCTGGAAAAATGACCCGCCCGGCCTTTGGGGTTCGGCCAGCCGGAGGCTGGCCGGGGCTGAGGCAAGCTGAAGGCTGGCGCTACTGCCGGGGGCCAACCAATGCTACGCGGCGGCGGCTCGCTTGAGGCGATCCGCCAGGGCGCGCCATTCACCGGTTGGCGGCAGCGCTTCCACCACGATCAATTCGGCCCCCGCCTCGTCGCAGCGGTGCAACTCGGCGTAAATGACCCGCGCAAAGGCCGGCGGGGCATGCGGCAGCACGCTTACGCCGCCAAAGCCCTGGGCCGAGGGAATCCCGTGGTGCGCGAGAATGTGGCAACTGGCAATTGGCAATTGGCAGTTGGCAATCCGCGCTTTGAGTTCCTGCTCATCCTGCCACTGCCAAACCACCAGCTTGGCCCGGGGCGCGTAATGCTGGCGCAACTGGCCGGGGCTCTGCAAGACCTCCCCGCCCTCGCCGGCGCCCAGGGCCAGTCTGCCGGTGACTGCCAGCAGCGCCTCTTCGTGAACCATGCCCGGCCGCAACAGCCGGGGCGGGCAGGTCGAGAGGTCCAGCACGGCGGACTCGATGCCGACCTGGGATGGGCCGCCATCGACGATGAGCGAGATTTGGTCGCCCAGGTTTTTGCGGACGTGCTCGGCGCGGGTGGGCGGAAGGCGATTCGACGGGTTGGCGCTGGGCGCCGCCAGCGGGAAACCGCACTCGCGAATCACGGCCTGAATGAAGGGGTGGCTGGGCCAGCGCACGCCGGCGGTCGGCCCGCCGGCGGTGACCACCGGGGGGAGCAGCCGGGCGCGCGGCAATACCAGGGTGAGCGGCCCCGGCCAGAAGGCCCGGGCCAGTTTGCTCGCAACCGCCGGCCAGTCGGCCACGCACTGCTGCGCCATGGCAATGCTGGCGACGTGGACGATGATGGGGTTGCGCGCCGGGCGGCCTTTGATTTGGTAAATGCGCTCGACGGCCCGGGCATCGAGCGCGTTGGCGGCCAGGCCATAAACCGTCTCGGTGGGCAGGGCCACCACCTGGCCGGCGCGCAGCAGTGCCGCCGCCCGCTGCACGGCCGCTTGAAACAGTGGCGGCGTGTCCGTCGCCAGGATTTCGGCCCTTTGTTTCAGTCCGCTCACCGAGGCCAGGATGCCGGTTCCGCAAAGGGGGCGCAAGACGAAGGCGGCCGGTTCGCGTTCACGCCGGAGGAATTTGGAACCGGGATCGGAACGTTTGTGGAACTTCGGCGGCGGCAGTGGGGCAGGACCTTACTCGTAACGGAGGGCCTCGATGGGGTCGAGGCGGGAGGCCTTGCGGGCGGGATAGAAGCCGAAGAAAACCCCGACCACCCCGCTGAAGCAGAAGGCATAAATGAGCCATTCGGAAGGGATGAGCGTCGGCCAGCCGGTCTGGGCTGCCAGCGCCTTTGAAGAGCCGACGCCGGCGCCAATCCCGATAATCCCGCCAATCACGCTCAAGGTCACCGCCTCAATCAAGAACTGGAGCAGGATGTCGCGTCCCCGGGCGCCGATGGCCATGCGGATGCCGATCTCGCGGGTCCGCTCGGTGACGCTGACGAGCATGATGTTCATGATGCCGATGCCGCCGACCACCAGGGAGACACCGGCAATGGCGCCGAGCAGCACCGTCATGGTCTTGGATTGGGCGGTGGCCATCTCGGCAATCTCCTGCTGATTGCGGACGGTGAAGTCGTCGTCCTTGCCGGGGGTAATGTGGTGGTGCTGGCGGAGCAATTCGATGATTTGCTGCTGGACGGGGCTGAGCAAGGTGGGTTTGGCCGCCTGGACCACGATCGAGCCCACGGTGGTCACCCGCTGCACCCGCTTCATGGCGCTGGTGTAAGGGATGATGATGAGGTCGTCCTGGTCCTGGCCCTGCACCGAAAGGCCCTTGGGCAACAACATGCCCAGGATGATGAACGGCACGTTCTTCACCCGGATGCACTGCCCGAGCGACTCTTCTCCGGGAAAGAGCTGGTCGGCAATGGTCTTGCCGATCACCGCCACCTTGTTGGCGCTGCGCACGTCCTGCCCGGTGAAAGCGGCGCCTTCGACCACCGGCCACTGGCGGATGTCGAAATACTCCGGGGCCTCGCCGAGAATCTGCGTGTTCCAGTTCTGGTTCCCGGCGGCGATCTGGGCCCGCGTGCGGATCTCCGGGCTGACCGCCACGACCCCGGGAATCTCGCGCTGGATGGCCTCGGCATCATCAATGGTCAGCGTTCCCGCCCCGCCCCAGCCGGAGCGAGCGCCCCCCCGGGTGAAGCTGCCCGAAAACACCAAAATCACATTCTGCCCCATGCTGGCGATTTGCGCCTCGATCTGGGACTTGGCCCCGTTGCCGATGCTGACCATGGCGATGACGGCGGCGACGCCGATGATCATGCCCAGCATGGTGAGCAGGGTCCGGAGCTTGTTGCGGCGCAAGGCGCGCAAGGCAATCTTAATCGTGGCCCAGATTCGCATCATACGGTCAATTGTACTGCTTGATGGGCGTCGTGCAAGCGGCGCAGCTCGGTTTCGGCGTCCAGCCGGCTGGTCACGGGCACGTCGCTCACGATCAGGCCGTCGCGCATGATCAGGTTGCGCCGGGTGTAGCGGGCAATGTCCAGTTCGTGGGTCACCATGATCAGGGTGATCCCCTGGCCATTGAGCTTTTGAAAGACGCCCATGATTTCAATGCTGGTCTGGCTATCGAGGTTGCCGGTGGGCTCGTCCGCCAGAAGCAGGGCCGGCTGGTTGACCAGCGCCCGGGCGATGGCCACCCGCTGTTGCTGGCCGCCGGAGAGCTGGTTTGGGTGGTGGTCGGCGCGGTCGGCCAGGCCGACGGTTTCGAGGGCGCGGAGGGCGTGGGCGCGCTGCTCGCGGCCCCGGAGGTGGCGGTGCAGATAGAGCATGGGCAGCTCGACGTTTTCGAGCGCCGAAGTGCGGGCCAGGAGATTGAAGCCTTGAAAGACGAAGCCGATTTTGCGGTTGCGGATGTCGGCCAGTTCGTCCCGATTCAGTTGCGAAACGTCCGTCCCGTCGAGCAGGTAGCGTCCGCGCGTCGCCCGGTCCAGGCAGCCGATGAGGTTCATGAGGGTGGATTTGCCCGACCCGCTGGCGCCCATGACAGCCACGAATTCGCCGGTCTGGATGGCGGAAGAAACCCCGCGCACGGCGTGCACGTCCACGCCGCCCGTGTGATAGACCTTGTGGATGTCCTCGAGCGCGATAACGGAGTTCATGGGCTTTAGAACCGCCGGAACCCGCCGCCAAAGGGATTGGGCGGGGGCGCGCCCGGTGGGGCCGCGCCCGGCCCCGCCGTCAGGGCGCCCGTGACGACTTGCATGCCTTCGGCCAGCCCCTCGGTGACTTCGGTCATGATGCCGTCGCTGATGCCGACCTTGATCTGAACCGCCTTAAGTTTGGGAGGGTCCTGGTCTTTGGTGTCGGTCTTGCCTGGCAGCACATAGACCGTGCGCGTGAGCTGCCGTTCCGGGCGGGGCCGGCCACCGAAGCCGCCCGCCTCAGCCCCCTGGCCGCGCTCGCCGCGCCGACCGCCGCCGGGTCCGAAGCCGCCCCTGCCACCGGGAGGAGGCCCGCCCCCGCGCCCGCCGCCTTCAGGGTCGGCGCGGGGTCCCTGGGCCAGCATTTGGGGCGCGGCGTTGGTCTTGCCGGCGACTTCGGGCGGGCGGAAACGCAAGGCCGCATTGGGAATCTTCAAGGCCTCTGCCCGTTCGGCGATGACAATGGAGACATTGGCCGTCATGCCCGGCAGCAATTTTCCATCCGGATTGCTCACCTCGACGACACAATCGTAGTTGATCACGTTCTGGTTGGTGATGGCGCCGTAGCGGATTTGGCTGACCTTGCCGGAGAAAGTGCGGTAGGGGTAAGCGTCGACCATGAAGTTGACCCGCTGGCCGACCGACACGCCGCCAATGTCCGCTTCGGACACCAGGGCATCAATCTGCATCTTCGTCAAATCGCCGGCGATGAGGAAGAGGGTGGGCGTGTTGAAACTGGCGGCGACGGTCTGGCCGACATCGACGTTGCGCGAGACGACCACGCCGTCCACCGGGGCGTAGATGGTGCAACGGGAGAGGTCCACATTGGCGTTGGCCAGCGAGGCCTCGGCGGACTGGACCAGGGCTTTGGCCTGCTCCAACTGCGCCCGGGCGGTGTCGTGATCGGAGGCCGAAATCAGCTTATTGGTGAACAGTGCATCCGAACGGTCGGCCTGCACTTTGGCCAGACTGAGGTTGGCTTTGGCGTTGGCCACGTCGGCCTCGACCCGGAGCACGTTGACCTTGTAGGTGGCCGGATCAATCTCCGCGATCACCTGGTTGGACTTCACATTCGAATTATAATCCACGAACAGCTTCTGAATAATCCCGGAGATCTGGCTGCCCACCGTCACGTTCACTACTGGGTCCAATTGGCCGGTCGCCGTCACCACCTGCGTCAGATCGCCCCGCGCCACGGGCGCGGTCTGGTACTCCACCGGCGCCTCGCTTCGGCTTCGCCAGTACCAGACGCCGCCGCCGAGCGCGACGCCCGCCAGGACCAGGCCCGCCATCCACTTCATCCAGGGGAACTTGCTGTCAGTAGCCATAATTATCACCATGCCAATTCATCCCGTCATTTCGTTAAGACCCCGATTCTACTCCAAAGGTTACTGGGCCTTCAACGCTATTCCGGTTTCGCTGCGATTGCAGAAATGCGCTCAGCCAGCGCTTCTTTTAGGTGAATTGAAAATTGAGGATCGAAAAGCGATCATTTGTTATTGAAGAATACCCGCGGATCACGCCGAATGGACTTTCGGATGGCGGACTCAATGACCAATGACCAATACTCAATACTCGATTCTCAATGAACCCTGCATCCCTTACAGGGATACCACTTCGCATGAAGATGACGCTTTTGTTCACTTGCAGCGGGTTACGCGGCTATTTTCGGGGTAATCCCGATTCCGAATCCCGATTCCGAATCGGGATTCCAGAGGTGGCCTGAGGCGCAGGCTCGCTAAAGATTTGGACTTTGGACTTTGGAGTTTGGACGCTATGCTGGCCGCGTGCTGGACAGACTCATCGAACAGCTTGCCGCCTCGCGCCACCTGACCGAGGAACAGGTCGGCCTGGCGGTGGAATTGCTCGTGGACCAGGCGATTGGCGTGGCGCTGAAGGCCGATTTCCTCGCCCACCTGGCGCGGAAAGGGGAAACCACGGAGGAAATTGCCGCCTTTGCCCGCGCGTTGCGCGCCCGGTGCATCCAGCCGGTGCTGGACCGCCCGGCCGGGGCGGGTGAACTCCTCGATGTCGTCGGCACCGGCGGCGACCGCCTGAGCACGTTCAATATCTCGACCACCGCGGCGCTCATCGCGGCGGCAGCCGGTGTGCGCGTGGCCAAGCACGGCAACCGCGCCGTCACCTCGGCGATTGGCAGCGCGGATGTCATCGAGGCCCTGGGCATTCCCCACGACCTGGGGCCGGAAGCGGCGGCGCGCTCGCTGCGCGAGCACGGGTTCGCCTTCTTCTTTGCGCCCAAATACCACCCGGCTTTCCGGCAGATCATCCCGGCCCGCAAGCTCTGCGCCGAGCGCGGCCAGAGCACGATCTTCAACTTCCTCGGCCCGCTGCTCAACCCGGCGCGGCCCACGGCCATGCTGGTGGGCGTGCCGCGCCCGGAGCTGTGCGAGCCGTTCGCCCGCGTGCTCCAGGCCCTTGGCCTCCGCCGCGCGATGGTCGTCTGCGGCGCCGTGCCGGGCGAAGCCGGGACGGCCCGGCACCTGGATGAGCTTTCCCCGCTGGGCCCGACGACCGTCGCCGAGTTTTACCAGGAACGCGCGCTGGCCTGCTCATTGCTGCGGCCGGAACTCTTTTCCCTGCAACCGGCGACCGTGGCCGATCTGCGCGGGGGCGACCGCGCGACCAACGCCGCCATTATCCGGCGCATCCTGGCAGGCCAGGAACGCGGCCCCAAGCGGGACGCGGCGCTGCTCAACGCCGCGGCCGCCCTGTTCATCGCCCAGCGGACCGACAGCCTGCTGGCAGGGTGGGAACTGGCGGCGGAGGTTATCGACAGCGGCCAGGCGTGGCACAAGCTGGAGGAACTGACGGCGGAAAAAGTGCCCGCTTGACGGCCTTGCCCTTTTCCGGGCAGAGTCGCGGCATGTACAAAATCATTGGAGCGGACGGCAAGGAGTACGGACCGATTGCGGCAGAGGTGTTGCGCCAGTGGATTGCCGAGGGGCGGGCCGATGCCCGGACCCGGGTGCTGGCCGAAGGGGCGGCCGAGTGGAAGACGCTGGCGGAGATGCCGGAATTCTCCCCACTGCTGGCCGGGCCGCCCACGCCGGCGCTGCCTTCGGCCGCCGTGCCCGGAGCGGAGGAGCCGAAGACCAATCCGCTGGCGCTGACCGGGATGGTCATGGGCATCCTGGCGCTTACCTTGTGCATCTGCTGCTATGGGTTGCCGTTCAATGTGCTCGGGCTCATCTTTTCCGCCCTCGGCCTTTTACAAATCAAACAGGACCCCGCCGGGCAGCAGGGCCGCGGCCTGGCCGTCGCGGGCCTGGTGCTTTCGAGCTTGAGTATTTTGCTGGCCGTGCTGTTCTTTGCCCTGGGCGTCGCCCGGACCGTTCCGGACATCCTGCGCCGCATCCAAGCCCATTAATTCCCATTCCCGTTCCAGACTTGAACGCTCATTGGCACAGCAGGCCGCCGTCGCGAGCCCGGTTCCTGCTCTTGTCCTCGCTGCTGGCCAGCGTGCTGGCGGTGTCGGCCGGCCTGGTGCTCTTCTGGTGGGACCCGAGCCGCTCCCCGTTTTACCCGGCCTGCTCCTTTCACCGGTTGACCGGCCTGCTCTGTCCGGGCTGCGGCTCGCTGCGCGCCTGGCACCAGTTGCTGCATGGCCGCCTGGCGGCGGCGTTTCATTTCAACGCCTTGCTGGTGCTTTCCTTGCCGTGGCTGGGCTGGTTGGCCGCGCGCTCGGTTATTCGCCTGTCCAGGAACCAGCCCGTGGCGGCCGGCATTCGCCCGGTTTGGCTCTGGTGCGCGCTGGCCGTGGCGCTGGCCTTTGGCGTTTTGCGCAACCTGCCTCTGCCCCAAGTGGCCTGGCTCGGCCCGCGGCCCTGAGTGGCTACCCCGTTCGCCGTTCGCTATTCGCCGTTCGCAACGGTCCGCGATAAGGCCTGCGCCGCGCCCTTGTTCAAGCTTGCGCCGCAGCCGGCGATGCCCTACAAGCACCGTCAACCGGGCACAAACAGAGAGACCATGTATAAAATCATCGGTGGAGACCAAAGGGAATACGGGCCGGTAGATGCGGACGAGTTGCGCCGCTGGATCGCCGAGGGCCGGCTGAGCGGCCAAAGCCTTGTCCAGGTCGAAGGCAGCGGCGCCTGGAGGGCGTTGTCCACATATCCGGAGTTCGCCGAGGCCCTGGGCGCGCAGGCCGGCGCCACGCCTGCGGCCGGCGCCCCGGCGCCGCCGCTGAACGCGGCGGCCTGGTCGGCGGAAATCCTGGCGCGCCGGCCCGAGGTGCAAATGGGCAGTTGCCTGGCGCGCTCCTGGGACCTGCTGCGCGACAACTTCGGTCTGCTTCTGGGCGCCACGTTTTTGGTGTGGTTGGTGGAGACGTTTTGCCAGTTTCACTGGCTTACCGGCGTGGTTTACCTGGTGCTGCACGGGGTGTTTTATGGGGGACTTTCCCTGGTCTTCCTCAACCGGCTCCGGGGCCAACCGGCGACCGCCGGGGAGGCCTTCGCCGGCTTCGGCCTGGGCTTTGCGCAACTGCTGCTGGCGGGCTTTATCAGCGGCCTGCTGTCCCAGTTGGCGTGTTGCTGCCTGATCGTGCCGGGGATTTACTTGTTTGTGGCCTGGCTCTTCAGCGTGCCGCTGGTGGCCGACAAGCGCCTGGAGTTCTGGTCGGCGATGGAGCTCAGCCGCCGGGTGGTAACGCGCGTCTGGTTCGAGATTTTCGCCTTGTTCCTGGTGGCCTTTCTGCCGGCCCTCCTGGCACACCTCTTCCTCCAGGTCAAGGTGGGGCAGGCCATGCTTCCGGCCCTGCAGGGCGTGTTCGGCCCGGGTGCGCCGGCCAACCTCAGGGGCCTGCTGGAAGTCATCACGCAAGCTCAGCACCTGGTTAAAATCAGTCCCGCCCTGGCGCTGGCGGTCCGGTTGGTATTCCTGCTCAATTTGCCCTTTGCCCTGGGCGCGCTGTTGTCTGCCTATGAAAATCTCTTTGGCCCTCGGGCCGCGCCAACCGCTTAGCCGCCAGACGGCCTGGGGTTGCCTGACCACCAACGTGGCGTTGCCCGGCTTCGGTTCGCTGGTCGCCGGGCGCCGCTGCGGCTACGCGCAAGCCGCCCTGGCCCTGGGCGGCGAGGCGCTGACCCTGGTGTTGGGCGCGCGCTTCCTCCTGTGGTATGCCGCCAACCTGGCGCGCCTCCGCGAGGACCAGGCGGCGGCGCTGGTGGAAGTCTGGCTGGCGGTGCGCTGGGCGCTATTCGGTTTCGTCCTGTTTGCCCTCGGCTGGTTGTGGTCCCTGGCCACCAGCCTGAGCATCGTCCGCGCGGCCAAGAAGGCGGGACCATCCAACGTGCCGCCGCGGCTTCGTTAGGGAGCCGGGCCGCCCGCGGGAGATTTGTCTCGCTGGCGGGCCTCAGCGGCGGTAAACAGCACCGACAAAGACGCAAAATCAACTAACGCTATGGACCAGGCACCTCCGCCTTCCCCCGTTCCGGTTCAACCGAAAAACTCTGCGCTGGCCATCGTGAGCTTCGCGCTGGGCATCCTTGTGCTCGGGCTGGTCCTCTTGTGCTTCGGGCCGCCGGCGGCCTATGATGAGGGAGTACCAATGGCTTTCAATCTCAAGCTCGGGCTGGTCCTCCTCTTCTGCGTGCTGCCGCTAGTGGCACTGGCGGCCGTCACGTGCGGGCACGCCGCCGCTTCCCGCATCAAGAAGGCCCCAGCGTCGTTCCGCGGCCGGGGCACGGCGCGGGCCGGACTGATTATGGGTTACTTCGGCATCGCCCTGTTTGTGACCGTCTGTCTTCTACTGGTCTGGTTCGTCCTAACCTTCCGCATCGGGTGATTGCGGGCTATGTCAGCATTGCCTCGTTTGGGATCATCGTGCTGGCGCCCGCCATCGAGTTTTCACGGCACGGCATCGGCGTGGTAATCAGCGGCTGCGCGTGATCGTCCTGCTGCACTCCGCCATCAACCTCCCCGAGCGGTGATCGTGGATGATGCCATCATCGGCCCGCTTGGGACTCTGACGCTGTTGGTCGTCCCCAACCTCACTAAAGCGCCCGACACAGCGATCTGCGTCATCCGGCTCAAACGGCTTCCCCGGAGGGGGATTTGTCTTGGCAGCGGGTGTCACCGCCTGTAAACAGCGCTGAGAAAGACGCAAAATCAGCTAACCCTATGGGCCAATCACTCCCGGCTTCCCCCGTTCCGGTTCAACCGAAAAACTCTGCGCTGGCCGTCGTGAGCCTGGTCCTGGGCATTCTCGGGCTGGTCTGCTTGTGCATCGGGCCGCTAGCCGCCTATTTGGCCGCGCGTGCGGAACTGCCAATGCCATCAGGTTTCCTGCGCGTGGTGCTGCTCTTGTGGTGCGTCGGGCCGCTACCGGCATTTCTGGCCCTCCGTTGCGCGCGCATCGCCGCTTCCCGCATCAAGTGCGCCCCAGCCTTGTTCCGCGGCCGGCGTACGGCGCTGGCAGGACTGGTTATGGGTTATATGAGCATCGCTCTGTTCGTGGTCATTGCGATCGTCTTGGTGTGCTACGCCGTCAGTTTCACCGGCCGCTGATTGCGGGTTATGTCATGTTAGCCTCGCCCTGTTTGTGATTTTGACGCCGCTGGCACAGGTTCTTCAGCTCGCTATGAACCCCAAAGCATTTCTCGCCCTCCCTGCCCTCACTTGGGTTGCCGCAGCAGTGGCGGCCGCGGCCCTGGCGCCGGCTCCCGGCGCCGACCCCACGCAACTCCCGCGCGCCATGCACGCGCCCATGAAAGAGCGCCCCCACCTCACCGTCGGCCAGCGCGCCGGCGACCTCACTGGCGCCGATAACTGCGCCCTCCAGGCCGCCGTCGATTATGTCGCCGGCCTCGGCGGCGGGGTGGTGGACATCGGGCCGGGTGAGTACACGATGCGCGACTCGCTCCACCTGCGGTCCCAGGTGACCGTGCGCGGCACTCCGGGCCAAACCGTCCTTTGCAAAGCGCCCGCCGTCGCCTCACCCCTCAAGCTGGACGGCGATTATGGCGAAGAACAAATCACCGTGGCCAGCCCCGTTGGCTTTGCCGTCGGGGAGGGCGTCGCGATTTGGGACAAGAGTGCCGGCGGCTTTCATACCACCGTCGCCCGCATCATTGGCGCCGACGGCAGCACTTTTGCCCTGAGCCGGCCTTTGAACGCCGATTGCATGGTCGAAAATGGCGCCCAGGCCGCCACCGTTTTCCCCGTCGTCAGCGGCTATTATGCCGAAGGCGTCCGGCTCGAAGACCTGACCATCGAGGGAAACAAAGAGCAGAACGAGCGGCTCAACGGCTGCCGCGGGGGCGGGATTTTCTTGTATCGTTGCCACGGGGCGGTGCTGGAGCGCTGCACCGTGCGCCATTACAACGGCGACGGCATCAGCTTCCAGCAATGCAACGACGTGACCCTCCTGGGCTGCGTGAGCGAAGGCAACGCCGGCCTGGGTCTGCACCCCGGCAGCGGTTCGCAGCGCCCGCTCCTCCGCCAGTGCCTGGCGCGCAACAACGGCGAGGACGGCCTTTTCCTCTGCTGGCGCGTCAAACAGGGGCTCTTCGAAGATAACATCCTGGAAGACAATGGCCGCTGCGGAATCTCCCTCGGGCACAAAGACACCGACAATCTGTTCCGCCACAACCAGGTCCGGCGCAACCACGCCGAGGGCGTCTTGTTCCGCAACGAGACCGAGGGCATGGCCCCGCATCGCAACCGCCTGGAAAACAACCTCATCGAAGCTAACGGCCTCCAGCAGGCCGCCGCCGGCATCCATGTCTGCGGCCAGACGCGCGACCTGGTCTTCAAGAACAACACCCTCCGCGACACCCGCCCCGCCGGCGAACGCAGGCAAACCGTCGGCATCCGGCTCGAGGAAAATGTCGGCCCCCTCACGCTCGAGGGCAACCAGATCGAAGCGCCCATGCCGCTCGACGACCAGCGCCCAGTTGGCCAGCCACCGGCCGCCGGCAAGACCGGAGGCTCCAACTGAGGCCGGCGCAGATTCTCCGGCCGGCACGCGTTTCTGCCGGCTCGACTGCCCCGCGCTGGCCCGGCGGTGGCGCCGCACTGGTCAAGCCCAGACGTCCCTGTAAAAACCGAATGTGGGTCAGCGCCCCGGACGCCTGAAGGTCTTCACCAATCGCTCCAGTCTACCCTCCTGCAACCAAGCCCCGGGCCGGCGGCCTCACTTGGAACAGCCCTTGAGGTGAATCGACTACGCGAGTAACGCCTAAACAATGGCCAGCAAAAGAGCAGTTTTCCGTCAAAATCCTTGGTCGGCTCTAAGATTACGCGAGGATCAATGAATGCCTCTGTACATGCTTCCCCCTCGTTCGAGGAGTCAGCCCTTGGTGGCTCGCCCGTCTGGCTCGCGACCGGTTTACTCTGACTGCGCCTATTTCATGAGATCGTCGCATTTTTCCTTCTCGGAAGCCGGTTCAGCCCGGCCTCCAAGATACTTGGCCAGGAATGCTTCCTCAGCCGCGCGGCATTTCATTTCATTTTCGGGCCGGACCAAGTCGTGACCCTCGTCCGGAAAGAGGAGGTACTGCACTGGCTTGCCGCTCTTGCGGATGGCTTGTACGATCTCGTCGCTTTCGGCCTGTTTGACGTGTGGATCGTTCGCGCCATGGACGATGAGCAAAGGCGCTTGAATTCGGTCCGCCTTAAACAACGGGGAACGGGCCTTCAAAAAATCAGCATCTTTCTCCCAATCGCCAACACGCTTCTTGAACCCAAATTCACTGAACTTGGGCGTCCAGATCAGGTTGGCCGGCCCCATCTCGTCCACCCCGCAGACAAATTCATCCGGAGTGAAGGTCAGTCCCACCAGCGTTGCGTAGCCGCCATAACTGTGGCCCATGATGGCCACCCGCTTGGGATCGGCATAGCCCTGTTCCACGGCCCATCGTTTGCCGTCGATGAGGTCATCCTGCATTTTGCCACCCCACTCGCGGTCTCCGGCGTTTTGAAACGACTTCCCGTAGCCCGTCGAACCGCGGAAGTTGATCTGCAGCACGGCATAGCCGCGATTGGCCAGCCATTGCGGGTACCAATTAAACGCCCAGCTATCGCGTGTCCATGGTCCGGCATGGACGAACAGGATCATCGGCAAGTTTTTCGGCTCTGCGCCGGCCGGCAAGGTCAGGTATCCATGTATCCCCAATCCGTCGCGGGCAGTGAAGGAGATAGGTTGACAGCGTGCGAACGTGTATTTTAGCAGCTCGGGCGTGGCTTCGGAAAAGAGCAGGTCCGCTTTGTGCGTAAGCCGATCGTATAGGTAGTAACATCTGGGTCTCTTGTCCGTATCGTCGGCCACAATCCATTTCTTGTCCGCCAGATCGCGGGTGTAGATTTTGAAATCGCCTTCGCACGTTCTCTTCAGGATGCTGTAATCCGGCTTCAGTCGTTCGTCCATCACGGTCCAGTCGGTGCGCTCGCGCTCGATCGCGACCGCCTCGAGTGTGCGGCGGGTGGGATGTGTTTGCACATAGTCGATATCATAGTTCGGGTCCTGGGCAATCACTTCACCTTTGCCTGAAGCAAGATCGAACTTCATCAATCGGCTGGCGTTTACGCCTACGCTGGAAACCATCCAGACCCCCCGGTTATCAGGAGTGAAGCCGTGCACCCAGCCCGTCTCATCGGGTCCCCACTTCTGGAAGCAACGCCACTTCGCTTTGGGATGTGCCCGCGCCCGGATTTCCGTTCCGCCATCGGGCGTAGTCACCGTTGCTCCGCGCACCTGAAGTTGGTTATCAACAATCCAGCCCGTCACGTCGCCCGGATTCCTGGTGTCGAGTTCCACAGCCCCATTTTTCAGGTTGAGGCGGTACACGTCATGGCGTTTGCGGTCTTCCCAATTCAGGCCGATCAGCATTTCGTACGGCCTGCTCGGGTCCAATTGCACGATTTGCGCCTGAACGCCCACAAACGGTGTCAGGTCGCGCGTGTTCTTGGTCTGGATGTTAATCTGATAGAGGTGGAAGTTCTCGTCCCCGTCCCGGTCCTGAAGATACAGGATGTGTTCGCTGTCAGGCTGCCAGAAATACAAGCCCACGCCGCGCTTTTTATCGTGGGTGATCACGCGGTCGTCTTGTTTTCCGATACTCCGCACCCAAACGTTCATCACCTGGTTGTCGATGGCTACATAGGACAGGTATTTACCATTGGGGGAGAGGTCCGGTGCGCATTTTGAGTTCGTGGGGGTGCCAAATAGAAGCTCGCGCGGGATCAGCGGCGGCGGTTCCGCGCGAACGTCAGGAGAGGCCAGGAGGACGAGTGTGGCAATGAAAGCAAAAATCTGTTTCATACGAATCGCTCTTCTTTGGTCGTTGTGCCTGACCTTAGGGCGCCGTGCGGCAAAAGTAAATTCCTCCGAGGTGCGAATGACAAACGGGCGGAAACCGTTCTCCAGCCGGCGGCGAATCTCTGCCAAGCTCATGCGCAGTACTATTGCGCCCCAGGCCTGGCCGGCCAAGGGGGCGCTTTATTCCAACGCGAATTGGAATTAGCCGAACAAGTCCAACTGCGGGGGCGGCGCGAGTTGTTGCAGTTTTTGGCGGTCCCTTTGGCGCCGCGTCGCCTGCCGCACATTGCCCTCCGGGGTCAGTTCGGATTCCTCGAGGTTGCGCAGGATTTCTTTGGCGCGTTGGAGGACGGCGCTGGGCACGCCCGCCATGCGCGCCACCTGGAGGCCATAGCTTTTGTCGGTGCCGCCTTCGACGATCTTGCGCAGGAACACGATCTGGTCGTGCCACTCGCGCACGGCCACGTTGTAATTCTTCAGGCGCGGCAGCCGCGCCGCCAGTTCGGTCAGCTCGTGGTAATGGGTGGCAAAGAGGGTCTTGGCGCCGACCTGGTTGTGCAGGTGCTCGAGGATGCTCCACGCCAGGCTGAGGCCGTCGAAGGTGCTGGTGCCCCGCCCGAGCTCGTCCAGGATGATCAGGCTGCGCGGGGTGGCGTGGTGCAGGATGTAGGCCGTCTCGCACATCTCGACCATGAAGGTGGACTGTCCGCGCGCCAGGTCGTCGCTGGCGCCAATGCGGGTGAAGATGCGGTCCACCAGGCCGATGCGCGCCTCGGCGGCGGGGATGAACGCGCCGGTGTGCGCCAGCAACGTCAGCAGCGCCACCTGCCGGATGTAGGTGCTCTTGCCCGCCATGTTCGGCCCCGTGATGAGCGCAATTTGGGTCGCGCCTTCGAGCCGGGTGTCGTTGGGCACGAAGCGCTCTTCGCGCAGGGTCTGCTCCAGCACCGGGTGCCGGCCGTCCCGGATGACCAGCCCTCCGGCGCTGTCGAGCTGGGGACGGCAGTAGTTGAAGAGCCGCGCCGTTTGGGCAAACGCACCGAGCACGTCCAGTTGCGCCAGCGCCGCCGCCGCACGCAGGAGTTCCGCCAGGCGCCCCAGCACCGCCTCCCGCACCTGCTGGAACAATTCGTATTCCAGCTTTACGCTCCGCTCCTCGGCGCCCAGGATTTTGCCTTCCATCTCCTTGAGCGCCGGCGTGATGAAGCGTTCGCCGTTGGCAATCGTTTGCTTGCGGAGGTAATGCGGCGGCACTTTGCCCAGGTTCGCTTTGGTGACTTCGATATAGTAGCCGAAGACGGAGTTGAAGCGGACCTTGAGCGACTGGATGCCGGTGCGGGTGATTTCGTCCTGCTGCAGTTTGGCAATCCAATCCTTGCCGCCCCGCATGGCGGCGCGCAACTCATCCAGCCCGGCGTCAAAGCCGTCGCGGATCAAACCGCCCTCTTTCAAGGCCAGCGGCGGCTCATCCACCACCGCGCGCGCAATCAACTCCTCCAGGTCCGGCAACGCCGTCACTTGTCCCGCCAACTGGTCCAGCAAAGGCGGCAGGCTTGGCTCGGCCGCCGGCGCCGGCCGGCTCGCCCCCAAGGCCGCGCTCCCGGCCGGCGCCGCGGGCGCGCCCAGCCAGCGCCCTCCGCCCTCCGCCTCGGCCCGCAAGAGACTTGCATCGGCCTCCCCGCCCGCGGGCCTCCTGGCGCTGGCCGCAACCAGGTCCTGGAGCGTGGCCTTCAAGCCGGGGAACTGCGCCAGCGCCAGGCGCAGGGCGAGCAGGTCCCGCGCGTTGCCCGCGCCCGCGCTCAACCGACCGAGCGTCCGCTCCAGGTCCCGCACCTGTTCCAGTTGCGCGCGGAGGCCCTCCAGGCCGGCGGGGTGGTCGAGCAGCGCCTGCACCGCCTCCTGCCGGCGCTCAATCGGCGCCACCGCCGCCAGCGGCTGGGACAGCCAATCCCGCAACCGCCGCGCCCCCATCGGGGTCACCGTGCGATTGAGCGCGCCGTAGAGCGACGCGTTGCGCGGGGCGTCGGGATGCAGCGGCTCGAGGATTTCCAAGTGCCGCAAGCTCGCAAAGTCAAGCGCCAGGTAATCGCTCCGCTGATAAAACGAAATTCGCGTCAGGTTGGCCGCGTCCCGCCGCAGATGCTGCGTCAGGTAATGCAGCACGGCCCCGACTGCCCCGATGGCCGCCGTCCGGTCCTTCAACCCGAAGCCGTCGAGCGAGGCCACCTTCAAATGGTCGCGCACGGTGAACTGCGCCGTCTCCGGCGCAAACACCCAATCATCGTAGCCATTAAGAATCCAGCCGAACGAAGCCGCCCCGCCGCCTGGCGGGGCAGCCGTCCCGGCTGCCTTGGCGGGCGTCTGGCCCGCGATGGGTCCGAGGGCGGGATGCCCGGTTGGCAGGCGAGACGCCTGCCCCACTTCTGCCGGCAGGCGAGACGCCTGCCCCACTGCCGGGGGCCGGGACGGCTGCCCGGCCCCGCCCCGCAGCAAATCCCGCGCGCCCTCCGCCTCGCTCGGATAGATGATCTCCGCCGGCCGCAGCCGCTCCAGTTCGGCGAGCAAGGCCGTCTCCCCCTCGAGCTCGGTCGCCTGGAAATCACCCGTGGTCAGGTCTGCGCACGCCAGGCCGAACGTGCTCCCGACCGGATACACGGCGGCCAGGAAATTATTCCGTTCCGCCGCCAGCATCCGCTCATCGAAATGCGTGCCGGGACTGAGAATCTGCGTTACCTGGCGTTTGACCAGTTGCCCGGGCCGCGCGTCTTCCATCTGGTCGCAGATGGCGACCTTGCGCCCGGCCCGGAGCAGCCGGCCGAGGTAGGCATTGGCCGCGTGAAAGGGTATGCCGCACATGGGCACCACGCCGCGTTTGGTCAGCGCCACGTTGAGCAATTGCGCCCCAATCTGCGCGTCCTCGAAGAACAGCTCGTAGAAATCCCCCAACCGGAACAGCAACAAGGCGTCCTTGGGCAGTTCGCTCTTGATCCGGCGGTACTGCGCCATCATCGGGGAGACTTGGGCATCGCTGGCCATGGCTAAAAAGGTTAGGCGCAAATCGGCTTGAGGTCTAAGGGAAATTTGCCCTGGGAGGCTGTCGTAGCAGGCGCGGGGCGGCCGGAATTAGAGGCCTGGCTGCTCGCGGGGCAAGTTCCGTGCTCCGCGAGCGCAGCCGGGCAACCGCTTTGTCGTGAGTTACTTCCGACGACCGGTCCACGCGCCGGGCCAGTCAGCCAGGAAAAATAGGGAGGCCCAAGCCGGCGGCGCCTCGAGCCGGCTCGTTAATTGACAGGCCTGCCTCAGGCCTCAGGTCTTTGCGCGGTAAATCGCCAGCGCAGCTATTCCAGTTCCCAGCAGCATCCCCAAGAGGCCGTAGCACCGGGCGCCGGTTGTGCTCACGGCTTCCACACTGCTCCCGGTCCACCCTATCGCATCGTTTGTCGAATGAACCACCACCGTCGCTCGCGGTCGGATCACACAAGCGAGGCCGCCGGCGAAGAGAATAGCCGCGAGAATCAATCCGCCAACTTCGATGGACGTAAACCGTTTCACGCATTCGAGGCCGCCGCGGTGAGCACAGCGGTCGCCGCCGACAGCGGCGCCCGCCGAACCCAACCAGCGAAGTATTACCCGCGCTGCCGGAGGTCGTTGAGAATGCTCAGGATGACCTCCCGGTGTTCCTTGGGAGACTCCACATGCCCCCAGCCGCGGCCCGCCTGGAAAAGCCCGTCGAAAGCGCTGTCGCTGTAGCTGACCATCACGTGCGGAATCATCATGCTGCGGAGAGCAAGGTCCAGCCGGTCAGCCTCGATTTCGTTTTCGAGCGTGGTGATCCGTTCCCACGGTGGCGGGGCAGCCGCTTCCGCCCTGGGCGCCGGCGGCACGAACTTAGTCCCGCATTCGCGACACCACGCCGCCTCGTCCTCGTTCTCTCGTCCGCAGTAGCCGCAGCTTTTCATACGCCTTCCGCTGCCGCGAAACGTCGGCGGGCGGTCCTGCCCGGTTTTAGCCGCTTTGGCGGTTTTGGCGGGTGAATCAGATCGCCTTGGGCATCGCGGTCCAGGCACCCTTGTTTTTGGCGCTCTGGAGGGCGGTCTGAAGGAAGGCGATGCCTGTCCAGCCGTCTTCGACATTGGCGTACTTCGAGCCGTCGCACTGGAAGGGTTCGCCGGCTTTCCATTTGCGCACGTCGGCCTCGAAGCAGCGGTGCAGCCGGGCATAGGCGTCGTGGAAGCCCTCCGGGTGGCCCGAGGGGATGGTCGGCTCCGCCAGGAGTTCGGCCGGCACGTCCTTGGGCAGGAAGCCGTCGCCCGGGGTGACGGCGCCGCGCCAATAGGTGCGGTCGGGCTGGTTGGGCAGACAAATGGTCAGGGATTCCGGCTCTTCCTGGCGCCAGCGGAGGGTGCCCTTGGCGCCGGCGACCTCGAGGCTGAGGTCGTTCTTGTGGCCGATGGAGACCTGCGAGGCGCGCACCAGGGCCTTGCCGCCGTTGCTGAGCCGGCAGTAGGTGGTGAAGTGGTCATCAAGCGGACGGCCTGGGACGAAGGTCTCGAGTTGGCCGCAGAGCTGGACGACCTCCAGGCCGGTGACGTAGCGGAGCTGCATCAGGGCGTGGGTGCCGATGTCGCCGCCGCAACCGGAGCCGCCGGCCAGCTTGGGGTTGGTGCGCCAGGCGGCCTGCATCTGGCCGGTGGCCTCCAGCCGGGTGGCCAGCCAGCCCTGGAGGTAGCAGGCGTCGACCCAGCGGACCTCGCCGAGCAAGCCGGCTTGGACGATGTAGCGGGCGAGCCGGCTGGTCCAGTGGCCGAGATACGTGTGGGCCACGCCGAAGGGGAGCTTGTGCTTGCGGACGGCTTTGACGATGTCGGTGGCCTCCTCGAGGTTCATGCACAGGGGCTTCTCGCAGAAGACCGCGATGCCGGCCTTGATGGCTTTCAGGGCCGGATCGTAGTGGACGTGGTTGGGGGTGACGATGACCAGGTAGTCCAGCTTTTCCTCTTCGGGCAGGCTGGCATTGGCGGCAATCATCTCGTCATAAGAGCCGTGGCCTTTCAGGGGGTAAGGCCAGTTGGCCGCCTCTTCCAGGGCGACTTTTGGGTCGGGGAACAGGGCGGCGGCGGTAACGCGGCGCGTGCCGTCAAAATGAATCGCCTTTTGATGCGGCTGCACGATGAAGGCGCCTTTGCCGCCGCCCACTAAACCGACATTGAGCGGTCTTTTGGACATATATGCTTCTCCTCTGTTGATTGTTAGTCTTTGAGTGTCTGTTGCTACAGTTCGTTCATGCCAACCAAAGCTTTCGATTTGCAGGCCAGACGTTCCTGCCAGTTCCTGGGCCCGCGCAGCGTCCGTGTCTGCCAACCAGAACCTTCGCGACGCGCAGCATAAAGATTACCGCGGCCGAGCCGCAACCAAAATCAAGGGGAAATCCGTGGTCACGGAAGCAAGGCGAGCCCTCCCCCGCCGCCTTTACATTTCCCCCGGGATAGCTGAGGCTGTGGGCGGATTGAAGATGCAACCGGAAATGGAAACTGCCGCCGCCCGCCGGGAATGGTCGCCGGCCTCCTGGCAGGGCAAACCTGCCGCTCAGCAACCGGTCTATCCGGACGCCGCGGCCCTGGGGAGGGCGCTGGCGCAGCTTGCGAGACTGCCGCCGCTGGTGACGAGCTGGGAGATTGAGAACCTCAAGCAGCAACTGGCGGCGGCGGTGCGCGGGGAGCGGTTCCTGCTGCAAGGCGGGGACTGTTCGGAGAATTTCCAGGAGTGCGAATCCTCGGCCATTGCGAGCAAGCTCAAGATTCTGCTGCAGATGAGCCTGGTGCTGGTCCAGGGTGGCAAGAAACGGGTCATCCGCATCGGGCGCTTCGCGGGGCAATACGCCAAACCGCGCTCGGCCGACCTGGAGACCCGCGGCGGGGTCGCCCTGCCCAGCTACCGCGGCGACATGATCAATGGGGCCGGGTTCAGCCCGGCCGAGCGGACGCCCAACCCGGAATTGCTCCTGCGGGCCTACGAACGGTCGGCGCTGACCATCAATTTCATTCGCTCGCTGATTGAAGGCGGTTTTGCCGACCTCCACCATCCGGAGTATTGGGAACTGGGTTTTGTGGCCCATTCGCCCCACGCCGCCGAATACATGCGCATGGTGCAATCCATTGGCGAGTCGCTCCGGTTCATGGAAACGCTCACCGGCTGCGTGCTGGCGGACATCAACCGCGTGGATTTCTTCAGCAGCCACGAGGGCCTGCACTTGCTTTACGAGCAGGCCCAGACCCGCCAGGTGCCGCGCCACACCGGGTGGTACAATCTCTCGACCCATTTCCCCTGGATCGGGGAGCGCACCCGGGCGCTGGACGGGGCGCACGTCGAGTATTTCCGCGGCATTGCCAACCCCATCGGCGTGAAGATCGGCCCGGCGGCCACCGCGGATGAACTCCTGGCGCTGGCGGACGCGCTCAATCCGCTCAACGAGCCGGGCCGGCTGACGTTCATCGTTCGCTTTGGCGCGGGCTGCGTGGCCAAATGCCTGCCGCCCCTGGCCCAAGCCCTGTGCCGCCAGGGCCGCCAGGTGCTCTGGTGCTGCGACCCGATGCACGGCAACACCGAGACCACCAGCGAGGGCATCCGGACCCGCCGCTTCGGGAACATCCTGGCCGAGCTGGAAACCTCCTACCGGGTGCTCCAGGACTGCGGCACGCACCTGGGCGGGGTGCATTTCGAGTTGACGGGCGACAATGTGACGGAGTGCCTCGGCGGCGCCAGCGGGGTGACGGAGGCGGATTTGAGCCGCGATTATCGCACGCAGCTCGACCCGCGGTTGAATTACGAGCAGGCCATGGAACTGGCCCTGCTCCTGGCGCGATTGATGGGCCAGGGCCGCTGAAATCCGAGGGCCGAGGGTCCGGCGGCCACAGGCTCAGCAGGCGCGGGCACTCAGCGCCATCCTGAACGCTGGTTGGAATAGGAGACAGCAATATTCCACTCTCTGAAGTTCTTGACCGGCAAAACTCGTTGTAATCAGGTCAAGTTTCGGTGCGATTGCAAAGCTGCGCCCGGCCGCCGCTTCTTTTAGGTGAATTGAAAATTGAGGATTCAAAACCGATCATTGGTTATTGAATAAGGCCCGGTTTCCACAGCGCAGGCTAAGCCGCAGACTTGCGCACCCGCTGCGGACTCAATGACCAATAACCAATACTCAATGCTCAATGCTCAATGAATCCCGATTCCGAATCCCGATTCCGAATCGGGATTCCAGAGGCGGTCTGAGGCGCAGCCTCGCTGGTCCACGCTCTGATTTTCTTTGGCTGCCTGTTTCTGCCCCAGCTTTTCTGCCTGTTTCCCGGTTTCCAAATTGAGAGCCAGGCCGTGATCGTGGTCTAAGAAGAGGGTTTAAGACGTTTGTATGAAACTGTTGAGAATTGCTTTGAGACCGGAAACGGCGATGCCGATGCTGGCGCTGGCGTTTGCTTCGGCGGTCTGCCTGGGGCTGGTGTGCGCGCAGATTGTCTGGACCGGCAATATCCGTTACGGATTTCTGGCCTGGAACTTGTTCCTGGCGTGGCTGCCGCTGGCCTTCGCGCTGCTGGCGCAGGAAAGGTTCCAGCAGGCCGCGGCGCGGAACTGGCGTTTTGCGGGCCTCGCAGGCGCGTGGCTGCTGTTCTTTCCCAATGCGCCCTATATTTTCACCGATTTGATCCACCTGACGGCGCGGTTCTCGGCGCATTTCTGGGTGGACCTGGTGCTCATTCTCTCGTGCGCGCTCACGGGCCTGGTGCTGGGTTTCGTGTCGCTCTACCTGATGCAGGGCCTGGTCAAGCGGATGCTGGGCGGGCCGGCGAGCTGGCTCTTTATCGCCGGCGTGGCCGGTTTGAGCGGCTTTGGCGTCTGGCTCGGCCGTTTCCTGCGGTTCAACAGTTGGGATGTTTTGTGCCGGCCAGTCGAACTCTGCTCTGGCCTCGGTTTCTGGGTGGCCAACCCGCGCGGGCACCGTGCTTCGTTGGCCTTTCCTGCCCTGTTTGGCACCTTCCTGTTCATCACTTACCTGATGCTCTACGCGCTGACGCATTTGCGGCACGCCCAGCCGGCGGCCTTGCCGGCGGAAAGCCGCAAACCGGGCCATCCTCGCGTCACACCGCCGTTGGGCGCCGCCTCGGCTTAGGGCCTGGCGGCCGGTTCCGGTGCGAGGGACTTGAGGGCGGCGCCCTCGGCCTGAGTCTCGTCGATCGGGATGCGCATGCCGAAGAACGAGCGGTAGATGAAAACCAGGGCGATGACAAACAGCGCCACGGCGATGCCCAGTTTGAGGTGCGGGTTCTTCTCCTGCATCGCCACGGCGATTTCCGTGGCCAGCAGACCGAACAAGGTCGTGAACTTGATGATGGGGTTCATCGCCACGGAACTGGTATCCTTGAAGGGGTCGCCGACGGTGTCGCCCACCACGCAGGCCTCGTGCAGGTCGGTGCCTTTCTGGTGGAGGTCCACCTCGACAATCTTCTTGGCGTTGTCCCAGGCGCCGCCGGCATTGGCCATGAAGATGGCTTGGAAGAGGCCGAAGAAGGCGATGCTGATGAGATAGCCGATGAAGAAGTAGGCGTTGAAGAAGGCCAGCGCCAGCGAGAGGCAGAAGATGGCGACGAAGATATTGATCATGCCTTTCTGGGCGTAAATGGTGCAAATCTTCACCACCTCCTTGCTGTCCTCGATGGAGGCCGCCTTGGCGCTGAGGTCCATGTTTTCCTTGATATAGACGACGGCGCGATAAGCGCCGGTGACGACCGCCTGGGTGGAGGCCCCGGTGAACCAGTAAATCACCGCGCCGCCCATGAGCAGCCCGAGCACAATCTCGGGTTGGACCAGGCTGAGCATCGCGACGATCTGCCCGTGGGCGATGGTCTTGTTGAGCATCAGGATGATGCCGAAGATCATGGTCGTCGCGCCGACGACGGCGGTGCCGATGAGCACCGGTTTGGCGGTGGCCTTGAAGGTGTTGCCCGCGCCGTCGTTCTTCTCCAGGTTGTGCTTGGCCTTCTCGAACTGGGGCTTGAAACCGAACTTGCTCTCGATCTCCGCCGCCACGTTGGGGACCGACTCGATCTGGCTCAGTTCATAGACCGACTGGGCGTTGTCGGACACCGGGCCGAAGCTGTCGACCGCGATGGTCACCGGCCCCATGCCCAGGAAGCCGAAGGCCACCAGGCCGAAGGCGAAGATCGGCGCCGCAAAGGGGATATCCGCGGGGATGATGCCCTTGAGTTGGCTGGCGAGCAACGCCGCCACCAGCATCAGCACCAGCATCAACAGGCCCTCCCAGAAGGCCGAGAAGTTGCCGGCCACGAACCCGGAGAGGATGTTCAACGAAGCGCCGCCCTGCCGGGAAGCAGTGACGATCTCGCGGGTGTGGCGCGCCTCGGTGCTGGTGAAGAACTTGGTAAACTCAGGGATGAGGGCGCCGGCGGCGGTGCCGCAAGAGATGATGATCGCCAGCGCCCACCACAAGGCGGGCAGCGGCTCGCCGCTGACGCCTTTGATGTCGCTGAGCATCAGCCAACTGACCAGGAAGGTGAGGCTGATCGAAATGCCCGAGGTAAACCACACCAGCCAGGTTAACGGCTTTTCGGGGTTAAAATCCTCCGCTTGCCCGTACCTGGCCGCAAAGATCTTGCGGTTCAGGAAATAGGCCACCAGCGAGGTCAGGATCATGATAATGCGCATCACGAAAAGCCACGTAATGAGCCGCGCGCAGAGCGTGCCCTTGAGGCCGTCGGCGCCCAGGGCCAGCGCCAGGAAGGCAATCAGCGCCACCCCCGTCACGCCGTAAGTCTCGAAGCCGTCCGCCGTCGGGCCGACGGAATCACCCGCATTGTCGCCGGTGCAGTCGGCCACCACGCCTGGGTTCTTCGGGTCGTCCTCAGGCAGCTTGAAAATGATCTTCATCAGGTCGGAGCCGATGTCGGCGATCTTGGTGAAAATGCCCCCGCAGATACGCAGGGCGGAAGCGCCGAGCGACTCGCCGATGGCGAAGCCGATGAAGCAAGGGCCTTTGAGGTCTGTGGGCAGGAAGATCAGGATGCAGATCATGAAGAACAACTCGACGCTCACCAGCAGCAGCCCGACGCTCATGCCCGAGCGCATGGGAATGGCCAGCGGCGGCCAGGGCCGGCCCTGCAGCGCCGCAAAGGCCGAACGGGAGTTGGCCTGCGTGTTGATGCGCATGCCGAACCAGGCCACGCCGTAGGAGCCCAGGATGCCCAGGATGGAAGCGCACAGGATCAGGAGCACCTGCCTGGCATTCATGCCCTGGAGCCCGGCAAAGTAATAGACCATGCAAATGCCGATGAGCACCCAAAGGTAAAGCAGGAACTTCCCCTGCTGGGCCAGGTAGCTCTTGCAGGTCTCCCAAATGATATTGGAAACGTTCCGCATCGAATCATGCACCGGCAGGTTCCGGGTTTGGACATATTGCACCCACCCAAAAATGCCGCCGACCGCGCACACCAGGATGCCGATGAGCATCAACTGCGTGCCCGTCAGGCCGCCCAGGGCGGGAAACGTATTGCTCCCGCCCAGGTCAGGAAGTTTCAGTTCCGCTTCGCTGCCCAAGGCAGCCGCGCCAACGCCAAGCAGGGCGAGGGTCAGGCCGCCCCGGATCCAAGTTTTTATGTTGCTCATAGATTCAGGCGCCAGACTATCCTAAACGCTACTCCCTGTCAAAGCCGACGCGAGCCGCCACCATTTTTTCGGGCGCCTCGTGGCACTACCACCACGCAATTCCACTCTGCCCGTCCCGTCCCGCTCAGCGGGAGACGGCATGCTTCCGCCCCGTCCAGCCCCCCGTAGCAGCCGGCGTAAGCCGGCTCACTCATACCAGCCGAGCGCAAGGCCCCTCCCGCTCCGAGTCCCGACATGTCGGGACCGCCCTGGGTAAAGCCGAAAAACGGATCACCCCCCTCCCATCCCGCTCTGCGGGATGGGAGGGGGCAGGGCCTCCCCCCCGCGCTCGGGCTCAGCCCTCCAGCCTCCAGCCTCCAGCCTGCAGCCTGCAGCCTGCACGGCTTCCGCCCGCGCCCGGGGGCAGTGTCAGGATGCGCCTGTCAAAGCCGACGCGAGCCGCGAGGCTTTTCCCTCCCCGCCCCAGGAGACACGGGGTTTGGCCCGCATTTCTTTGGGCAAACATCCCGCCCCCGCGCCTGCCCTGGCGCCGGCCCAGGCCAAAGCGGTTAAACTCTGGACGTGCCTATTTCGGCACGGTGGTCCGCTGGCGCAGCCAGCGGAGGTCGGGGTTGGCCGGGGAGGAATCGCGGTGCAGGTGATAGTTCGGGGAATAGGCCCTGAGGGTTCGCGGGTCCTGCCAGCGGTGGCGCTCGGCGTGGGCGTCGGCGAAGGAGATCACGCTGCCGCGGCTGTGGGAGCTGCCGGGGAAATTGAAGAACGTGTCCTGGGTCATATACACGCCAAAGTAAGGCCAGCAAATACTCTCGGAATAAACATCCGAAAACAGGAATGTCCCCAAGGGCATCGGCGCCGTGGTCTCAGAATGCTTCCGGAAAATCCTGAAAGCGGGTGAAAGGCGATCGTCCAGCGGACCCATCCACCCGAGATAGGCATTGAGCGCGTAACTGCGAATGCGGGGAAAGTCCCGGCCATAGACATGGACGGCGGGTTTGTCGGTGGGGCAGACATAGAGCCTGATGTCCCGGAGGTAATTGGCGAAAAGGGCGTACTTGGCATCCAGGATGTAAGCGGTGTTCGTGTTGCTAACGGGATCATACATGGCGCCCTGGACCCAGAACTTGGGGTTGGGCGTGGGCGGGTCCTGCTGGCCATTGGCCGCCAGCCAGTCGTTATTGTCGGTGGCGTACATGACCCACACCGCCGCCAACTGCTTTTGGTTGTTGGTGCACTGGATGCGCTTGGCGGCGGCCTTGGCCCGGCTCAGGGCGGGCAGGAGCAGCGCGGCCAGGAGCGCGATGATGGCAATGACCACCAGCAACTCGATGAGCGTGAAACCCGGCCAGCCTTTCCCTCTATTGTGCATACGTCACCGCTGGAAATGCGTTGGCCTTTCTACCAGTGCCAACGCCCGCTGGCAAGCGTGATCCCAGCGGGGTTTCCCTTGCCCCGGCAGGCCAATCTGCAATCTGCAATCTGAAGTCTGAAATCCTCCCCCTTTCCCCTCGCGCGCGCCGGCCAATGGCCATTCGCTGTTCGCCATTCGCCGCCGTCAGGTCCCGATTCCTAATCGGGATTCGCCTCGATTTCCCCTTGCCCCGCCAGGCCAATGGGCTCCAGGCTCCAGGCTGCAGCCTCCAGCCTCCAGGCTCCAGGCTCGCTTTCCCCTTGCGCGCGCGGGCCAATGGCCCATTCTCTTGGCAATGGCTCAACGAACCATTACCGAGGCGCTGGCGAAGCCGGACGTGGCGTTGGAGATGACGCTGCGGCCGTCCCTCTTCTCGGAATTCACCGGCCAGGCCAAGATCAAAGAGCGCCTCCAGATCACAGTCGCCGCCGCCCAAAAGCGCCACGAAGCCATCGACCATGTCCTGCTCAGCGGCCCGCCCGGCCTGGGCAAGACCACCCTGGCCCACATCCTCGCCAAGGCCATGGGCGCCAATCTCAGGAGCACCAGCGGGCCGACCATCGAGAAGGCCGGCGACGTGGCGGGCCTGCTCACCAACCTGGAAGCGGGCGATGTCCTGTTCATCGATGAAATCCATCGCCTGCAAAAGACCATCGAGGAGTACCTTTACCCGGCCATGGAGGATTTCAAGCTGGACATCATCATCGACCAGGGGCCTAACGCCCGGAGCGTCCGGCTCAACCTGCCGCGTTTCACGCTCATCGGCGCGACCACCCGCAGCGGCCTGCTCACGGCCCCCTTGCTCAACCGCTTTCCCATCCGCGAGCGCCTGGACTATTACCAGGCCGAGCAGCTCGAGCAAATCGTGGTCCGCTCGGCCCGCCTGCTCAACGTGGAGCTGGAGAGCCAAGGCGCCCGCGAACTCGCCCGCCGCAGCCGCGGCACGCCCCGCATCGCCAACAACCTCCTCCGCCGCGTCCGCGATTTCGCCCAGGTCAAACACCAGGGCCGCATCACCGCCGAGGTCGCCGACCAGGCCCTGGCCATGCTCGAGATCGACGAAAACGGGCTGGACGAAATGGACAAGCGCATCCTCCAGACGATTATTCTCAAATTCGCCGGCGGCCCGGTTGGCCTCGGCTCGCTGGCCGTCGCCGTCGGCGAAGAACCCGACACCCTCGAGGAGGTCTATGAGCCCTACCTCATTATGGAGGGATACCTCAAGCGCACCGCCCAAGGCCGCGTCGCCACCGAGCTGGGCTACCAGAAGCTCGGATTAAAGCCCGGCCCAGGCAATCAGCCAACGTTGCTGTAGGGTGCGCGCCTTTCAGCCGCGAACAGCGAATAGCGAACGGCGAACGCGCAAAAAAAGGGGGTCAACCCAGGGCGCATCCCGACACTGCCACCAATTCCACTTCACCCGCGCGGAGCGCGGCATTCTTTCGCCCTGTAGGGGCCGAAACATACCAGCCCAGGGCAAGGCCCGTACCGCTCCCAGCGGGATCCCGGCGCGCCGGGGCCCTGGGTAAAGCGGAAAAACGGATCACCCCCCTCCCATGCGCTCGGAGCGCATGGGAGGGGGGAAAGGGGGGAGGGCTTCCGCCCGCGCTCGGTGGCGGTCTCAAGATGCGCTCAGCGGCATCGCCCAGCATCTGTACCACTTGCAGTCACGGTCGTTTGTGCTAGGTTCTCCCGACCTTCGGCCTTCTCCTGGCACTTCGAGCGGGGATCGTTGCCAAGGTTGGTTAGAAGCGTTTACGAAGATAAGAAGACATAATTATGACGGTTCCTGAGGATTCACTGGCGCTCTCCGCCTTTGCGGAGATGCCCTGCTTCCGGAGACTGGGGCTCGCCGGAAGCGCGCGGCGTTGTCTTGCAACCAAATGAACACCACCCTTTTTGTCAAGCTCAGCAACCAGGCCGACCAGGCCGTGAAGGAGAGCGAGCGAAGATACCAGCGACTGCTCGCCTCCGTGACTGATTACGTCTATTCCGTCACCGTTGACCAGGGCCGGCCTTCAGCGACTTCGCACGGACCAGGCTGTGAAGCCGTCACGGGTTTTACGCCGGGCGAGTTCGAGGCCGACCCGTCTCTTTGGTATCGGATGATCTATGAGGAAGACCGCCCAGCCGTGCTGGCCCAAGCCGAGCGGATTCTGAAGGGCGAAGCACCTGCGCCGTTGGAGCATCGCGTTGTCAACAGAAACGGCAGTATTCGCTGGATCAGGAATACGCCCGTTCCCCATAAGGACGATCTGGACCGGCTGGTGGGGTACGACGGCCTCGTCTCCGACATCACGGAGCGCAGGCGGGCTGAGGCGAAGTTCCGCGCCGTGCTGGAGTCCGCGCCCGACGCCATGGTCGTCGTCAACCAAGCCGGCATTATCGTGCTGGTGAATGCGCAGACCGAACGGATGTTTGGGTATCGCCGGGAAGAGTTGTACGGCCAGCCGGTGGAGTTGCTGATGCCCGAACGCCTCCGCCAACGTCATGTGGCCCATCGCCACTCCTACTCCACCGATGCACACGTTCGGCCCATGTCCGGCGGGCTGAATATGGTTGGCCGCCGCAAGGACGGCAGCGAGTTTCCAGCCGAAATCAGTCTCAGCCCGCTGGAAACCGAAGAGGGTGTACTGACGTGCTGCACCTATCGCGACATCACCGAGCGCAAACAAGCGGAGGAGGAGCTGCGGCGGAGTGATCAGACACAGGAGGTGCTCAATGCCTTGTTGTCCATTTCGCTGCAAGACATCTCGCTGAAGGAAACTTTACAGCAGGTTATCGACCGAATTCTGGCGATCTCCTGGTTGTCGGTGGAGGCGAAAGGAGCCATTTTTGTGGTGGAGGCTGACTCGTTGGCGCTGGCGTTGAAAGCCCAGCGCAATCTGCCCGCCAGCTTACAGGCTGCCTGCGGTCTTGTGCCGTTTGGCCGCTGTCTGTGCGGCCGCGCGGCAGCGTCGGGTAAGATGGAGTTTGCCGAGCACGTTGACGACCGCCACGAGACCAACTACGAAGGCATGCACCCTCATGGACATTACTGCGTGCCCATAGTTTCGGCCGGCAAGGTGCTGGGCGTCATAAATCTGTATGTCAAAGAGAATCACCGGCGGGAATCGAAGGAGGACGAATTTCTCCACGCCGTGGCCAATGTGGTGGGGGGGATAATTCAGCGTAAGCGAGCAGAGGAACAGTTGAAACAGGCGCTGGCGGATCTCACGACGGCGCACGAGGAACTCAAAGCCACCCACGAGGAATTGAAGGCGTCCGAGTTGCAGTTGATCCGGGCGGCAAAACTAGAATCGGTCGGGACGTTGGCGGCTGGGGTGGCGCACGAAGTCAAGAATCCCCTGCAAACCATGCTGATGGGCCTGGATTACCTGGCTCACAACCTGACCGCCAACAATGAAGGGGCCGCGCTGGCGCTGGACGACATGCGGGACGCGGTCACGCGGGCCAATACGGTCATCCGCGGGTTGTTGGAACTGGCGGCGGACACGAAGTCCGTAACGAAGGCGGAAGACCTGAATGGCTGTGTCGAACGCTCGCTCGCTCTGTTGGGCTACGAACTCGTGGCCACAGAAACCACCATAGTACGGCAGTTGGGCGCGGATTTGCCGCTCGTTCCCATGGACCGCGGCAAAATGGAACAGGTCTTCATCAACCTCTTCATCAATGCGCTGCACGCCATGCCCCACGGCGGCACGCTCACCGTCACCACCCGGGCGATTCGGTGGAGCAAGGACTTGGCCTCCCAGGAGCGCATCTTTCTGCAATTCAAACCCGGAGACACGTTGGCCGTCGCTGAGGTGCAGGACACGGGGACCGGCATACCGGAAGCTCTGTTGCCGAAGGTCTTTGATCCTTACGTCACCACCAAACCGGTGGGGCACGGCACGGGACTGGGCCTGGCGGTGGTCAAGAGGATTGTGGACCTTCACGGGGGAGCGATTGCAATCCGAAACGCCCCGCCAGGGGGAGTGTTGGCGACGGTAGTCCTGAAAGCCCAACCAGAGGACACTCCATGAAGAAATACCGGAAGGGGTCAGAGATGACTAATGGAGCATTTCGCATGACCAGATCATTGTTTCGCGGTTGGCGTGCGCGAGAAGGCAAAGAGGTCGCGTCTCAACATTTGACAAGTGGGGCTTGATTTTTGGCCTGCCGGCGGTTGAATTGCCGCCATGGCACGCGCACTACGCATCCAGCGCCCCGGTGGGCGCTACCACGTCACCGCTCGCGGCAACGAACGAAAGGCGATTTACCGGGACGACTCCGACCGCGCGCACTTTCTCGAGTTGTTGGGCGAGCTGACCGAGCGGTTCGGGCTCCGGGTTCATGCCTACGTGCTGATGGACAACCACTTTCACCTGCTGGTGGAAACGCCGGAGGCCAACCTGAGCCGCACGATGCAATGGTTGAACGTGAGCTACAGCGTGTGGTTTAATCGGCGGCACGACCGCGTCGGCCACTTGTTTCAAGGTCGCTTCAAGTCGGTGGTGGTGGAAGATGACGCCGGCTGGCAGGAAGTGGCGCGGTATGTCCACCTTAACCCGGTGCGGACAACTGGCCTGGCCCTGGATAAGCGGCAACGAGCAGCTTCGCGGCTGGGGCTCGGCCAAGCGCCGAGCGCCGAAGTTGTGGCGCAACGGCTGCGGCGGCTGCGGGAGTATCCGTGGAGCTCGTATCGCACGTACGGGGGCTACTGCGGCGGCGTGGGTTGGTTGTGGAGGGAGCCGCTGGACCGTCTGTGCGGGGGCAAGACCGAGCGGGAGCGGCGGGCGGCGCTGCGAGAGTACACCGAGCAGGCGGTGCGGCAGGGGAGCATCGAGCGGCCGTGGGACCGTCTGGTGGCCGGCATCGCGCTTGGCACCGAGGCCTTTGCCAGGCGTTTGCGCCGGCAGGCTCGGGGCAACCCGCGAGAGCAGACATCGCTCAGGAAGTTGGCCCATGGCGTCAGTTGGCCTCGAGTTGTAGCGGCGCTGGAGGGGGCCAAGGGGGAAAAATGGGGTGAGTTCAGCCAGCGTCACGGTGATTGGGGACGGGATGCGGCGCTGTGGCTGGGCCGGAAGCGGGGGCGGTACAGCCTGAGGGAACTGGGGGAACTGGCGGGCGGCATGGATTACGCGGCGGTGGGCCAGGCGGTGAGCCGGTTCGGCAAGCGCCTGGAGCAGCAACACCAACTGCGGCAGAGCCTGACTGACATCGAAACCCAATTGTCAAATGTTGATTCTGCTGAAAAAGCCCTCTGATCAAAAAGAGACACTGCAAAAGACCATCTCCGATGTATCCCTCGATGATTCAAATCGCGTACAGACGAAATTAGCGCGTAAGCATTCCCGACACTCTTCATCCATCCTCGCCCATCTTCAAAAACAGGGGGTTTTTCAGCGCAATCAAATGTTCAGACGTGACCCCACGCCTTGCCACGCCTTGGAAGCGGTTTTAGCCCGAATTATCCCGATAATGTTCTCCCAGCTTATCCTGAAGCGCAACAGCCTTGGCCAGCTCTCCATTCATAGCGTCATGCTGTCGGCGGTGAGTGGTACAGGCTTTTCCTAATGCGAACCACAATGCTGGATATTACTACCACTAGAACCACCAGGCCTATCAGGCTACCTGCGATAAATAGAACTGTTCGTAAAGCTGGCAGGCTCGTAACCCCTTTGTCTACGGCAGGCCACGAAACCCTTTTCGGTTGCGTTTGACCGACTATTCTACCTTGAATGCCGATAGGCACCTCCGTATCCCCAGCATATATAACTTCAACAACGGGTTTATCACCCTTTTCAAGTATCCTCCAATCAAGCTGCACACGGCCGGAAGCCATCTGGTTAGTGAGGAGATGAAAATCGGTGCCTTCAAGTGCCGGAACGCTGATACCAACTCCAAGTATTCGTGAGTTCGAGACAACAATCTCGGGCTTCGTTATAATGTCGTCAGTCCGTATTGGCTGCCATCCAGTATTCTCTATAGCAACCTGTGCTGCGGTAATGTCGTCTGTAATCGACATTCCCTGGTATGTGACGGAGAGGTCCGACGCTCGACTCTTTTTAACGATCGTGGTGCGGACCGGCTGGACGCTATAGGTCAACCGACTTTGAGGATTCCTGGGGTAGAGGGCAATGTAAAGGCAGACGAGGCTGGCAATTGAGCCCAGCAGATTAAGAAGCCAAAAGGCGGCGGGGTGCCTTTCAACCCATGCCCGAATACGGGACCAAGTCATTGGCTTTTCAGAGTTCATGTTACGATTAAACTGACATTCCCCATTTGGTTTCTTGCCCACGACCAGCGTGGGCCTTTTTCGTGATTTTCCTCCTTCCCCACAGGTTTGCAAGCCCATTTTCCGGTCCGACCTCGGTTTTTCGCTGGCACAGGGGGTGTCCTGATGCCTTTTTGTGCTCCCAACGCCCTTTTTCTCCCGGATGTGAAGACACCTCTTCCGTGATTTCCGTTGTTTTCATGCGAGTCCTTTCACTTTTCCTTCATCCGGCTGCGGCTGCGGGCATTCTCAGCCGCCCAATCCCTTCAAAAAGGCAAGGGGGTCGCGCCTCAACATTCAACACTTCACAAGTGCCGCTTGGCTTTTTGGTCTGCCAGCGGTTTTAAAGCAAGAGAATCAGCAGCAAATAAAGCAGCCCAGAGAAGCACCGCGGCGTCCCGCCGCGGCGGGACCGCAGCCTGGCGCAGGCCACATTGGCTGGATTGGCCACATCCCGAAGAAGGCAAAGGGGTCGCGTCTCATTTGACAAGTGCGGCTTGACTTTTTGGCCCGGCCGCGGTTGAATTGCCGCCATGGCACGCGCATCACGCATCCAGCGCCCGGGTGGGCGCTGCCACGTGACTGCTCGCCGCAACGAACGAAGGGCGATTTACCGGGATGAGTCCGACCGCGCGCACTTTCTCGAGTTGTTGGGGGAGCCGGCCGAGCGGTTCGGGCTCCGGGTTCATGCCTATGTGCTGATGGACAACCACTTTCACCTGCTGGTGGAAACGCCGGAGGCCAACCTGAGCCGTGCGATGCAATGGTTGAACGTGAGCTACAGCGCGTGGTTTAATCGGCGGAAAGGAGACGTTGGCTTCATAGAGGCGGGCCTTGAGGTATTTTTCCGCGCACTGCTGGGCGTGAAAACAGACGCCGTCGTGCAGCCGGGGACGGCGCGAGCGAGACAAGGACTCCATGATCTCGAAATCGCCCTCGGCCTTAAGCAGCCATTCACGCGTCAGCGCCTTCATAGATCACCCGCCCCTTTTGGAGCGCCTCCTGCATGAACCAGTCCCCCAGCGCCAGCCGCCGGCGGAGTTTTTCCGGCGTGCGCACCAGCAGATCCAACGGGAACGGCGCGCGCACCTTCATTTCGATCTCGACGGCCTTGCGCACGGCGCTGCCCCGATGCGGCATAATTACCAGCACGTCCACGTCCGATGCCTCGGTAGGCCGGCCGTAGGCATAAGAACCGAAGAGAATAATCTTCTGCGGCCGGAACTCGCGCGCCACCTGGTTGCAGAATGATCGGATTGTCTTCAGGTCCGTCATGGCGCCAGGGTAAATGCAACGATGCGGATTGTCACGCGGCAAACATCCTCGCTTCGTCTCGCCCAGAATTTCGACGGGCATGCCGGCGCCCCGCCGCGGCGGGGCCGCAGCCCTGCGCAACACCGCATTGGCCACATTGGCGCCATTGGCCGCATTCGCTGGATTGGCCACATTGCCTGCCGACCACATTGCCTGCATTGGCCCCATTGGCCGGCGCCCCATTGGCTGCGTTGGCTACATTGCCTGCATTGGCCACATTGGCGATTTTTTCCTAAAAACTGGCCCCGCCCACCAGTTGCGCCGCCAGGTCCCGCGCTTGCTTGACCAGTTCCCAATCCGTGCTCAAATCGCCAAACCGGAACCGCGGCGCGCCGCTCTGCTGCTGGCCCAGCAACTCTCCCGGACCCCGCAGCTTCAGGTCCGCCTCGGCGATGCGGAAGCCATCGGTCGTCTCTTCCAGGACTTTCAAACGTTGTCGTCCCTCCTTGCCTTTGGCGGCGGCGACGAGGATGCAGTAGGAATCGTGCGCCCCGCGGCCGATGCGCCCGCGCAATTGATGGAGTTGGGCCAGGCCAAACTGCTCGGCATTCTCGACCAACATAATGGTCGCGTTGGGCACGTCCAGGCCGACTTCGATGAGCGAAGTGGCCAGGAGCACCTGGAGGGCGCCGGCGCGGAAGCCGGCCATGACCGCTTGCTTGTCTTTGGGCTTGAGCCGCCCATGCAGCAGCCCCGCCCGGAACGGCGCCAGCGCCTGCCGCACGTTCGCCAATTCCCGCGTGACCGCCTTCACGCCGTTGGCGCCGGAATCTTCCACGCGCGGACAGACCACGTAGGCCTGGCGGCCCTGGCCGAGTTTTTCGCGGATAAAAGCCCACACCTTCGGCAGCTTGTCCGCCGTGCGGACGAAGGTCCGGACCCGCCCGCGACCCGGCGGCGGTTCTGCCACGGTCGAGGCATCCAGTTCCCCGTAGAGCGTCAGCCCCAGCGTGCGGGGTATGGGCGTCGCCGTCATCACCAGCAAATGCGGATAATGACCTTTGCGCACCAGTTGTTCCCGCTGCGCCACGCCGAACCTGTGTTGTTCATCGATGATGACCAGCCCGAGGTTGGGCAACTCGAAGCCGGCCGTGAGCAGCGCGTGTGTGCCGATGGTGAGGCAGGCGCGCCTCCCGGCCCCCGCCTCCTCCTTCCCCTCACCTGTCTCCCGTCGGCCGGCTCCTGACCCCCGGCTCCCGGCCGCGGGCGGTGGGCTGTCTGCTTCTGGCCTCAGGCTCTCATCCGCCCCCGTCTTGCGGCTGCCGGTCTGCAATTCCACGGTCACGCCCAGCGGCTCAAACCATTGCTTGAAGTTGGCGAAATGCTGTTCGGCCAGGATTTCCGTCGGCGCCATGAGGGCGGCGCGATAGCCGCTTTCCAGCGCCATGAGGGCACAGCAGGCCGCCACCATGGTCTTGCCGGAGCCGACCTCACCCTGGAGCAACCGCCGCATGGGGTGGGGACCGGACATGTCCTGGCGCAGTTCGCGCAAGACCCGGGTTTGCGCCTCGGTGAGCCGGAAGCCGAGCCGGGCCAGGAAGGGCTTGATGAGGTGATTGTCGCCGGCGCAGGGCAAGGCCCGGGCCTTGGCCTGGAAGTTCCTTCGCCGGAGCTGAATCTGGCATTGCAATTCAAGGAACTCGTCCAGCGCCAGCCGCTGCCGGGCCAGTTCGGTGTCCGCCTCGGTCTCGGGGATGTGGAGCAAGTGGAGGGCGCGGGCGCGGCTCGGCAGAGCGGTCTCGGGCGTAAGGCCGTAGTGCGCGTGGCGGGCGGCGTGGCGCGCGAGGCCCGGCCAGGGTTCGACGATCTGCGGCTCAGCGGCCGCCAGCGTCCGCCAGATCAGCCCGCGCAGCCAGCGTTGCGGCAGGCCCTCGGTCAGCGGGTACACGGGGGTGATGCGATTGAGGTGGATGCTGCTCTCCTCGCCCCCTTCGACCACTTCGGTTTCCGGGTGGTCGATGGCGCGCGGCTTAAGCGACCGCAGTTTGCCGAAGACGACGACCTCCTGGCCGCGGGCGAAGTATTTCTCCAGGTACGGCTGGTTCCACCACTGGCAGTGCAGCCGCCCGGTGCCGTCCTCCACGATGATCTCGAAGATGGATTTCTGGTGCTGCGCAAACCACTTCACGCCCAGGGCGATGATTTTGCCGCGCGTGCTGGCCGGTTCGTCGAGTTGGAGTTGTGCGATGGGCCGGAAATGGCGGCGGTCTTCGTAGCGCCGGGGCCGATGCAGCAGCAAGTCGCCCAGCGTGAAGAGCTCCAGCCGGGCCAACTGGGCCGCCCGTTCCGGGCCGACGCCGTATAAGCTGGCGACCGGTCGGTCCAGGGGCGAAGTCTCGGGCTGGGGCGCGGTGGCCGTCATCGCCGCCACCATACAAACGAGCGGGGCCCCGTTCAACGGCAATCGCGGGCGCTCAGGCCCGCAGTTGGACACTACTGCCTCAGCGCGGCGGCACCGGTTCTTGCCCGGGCATCGCCGGCAACTGGAGGACCTGCCAACCCTCCGTCCCCAGCCGGATATCGCGTTCCACAAATTCCCAGACGACGAGCTTTACCTTGGCCAGCAGCGCCGGGCGGCGGCACAGTTCCTGCCGAACCAGGGTCGAGGCCCCGCCATCGTTGACGATGGAGGCCAACGGCCGCTTCAACTCTTTGGCCAGGTGGGCAATGAAACCGGCCGAGCGGGGTTCATCCTTTTCGTAAATCCGCAGGAAGCTGTCACCCAGCACAAGCACTTCTGACCCCGCTGCATCCCGGTATGGCTGGTGATTGTCCCGGCGGACCACCTGCAGGCACGGGATGGCCTCAGGCGGGACCCGGCGCTCGAGCGCGGGCACCTGCAGCATCCGCAAAATGTCTCCCCGCCGCGCCACCGGCGCGGACTTCTCCTCATACTCCAGGTCTCCCGCTCCCATCCAGCCCTTCTCCTTAATGCGCCGGGCCACCGCGCCGGCCGCCAGGCGCGCTCCCAAGGGCGACCAGTGGCTATCCTGCGCCAGGTAGAGCGCGGTGGGGGTCCGCTCCTGTTTGGCCCTGGCAAACAACTCGAATAGGTCAACTACCTCCACCCCGGCAGCCTTCAGACCGCTCAGCACCCGTCGCGTCTCGCCGCCGACCACCCCGTTTTGCCGCTCCGCCCGCCGCGTCACCTTCTCCGGATAGACGCTCTCCTTGTTGGGCGCCGGCACGACTAACAACTGGATGCCCCGCGCCGCCAATTGGTCGCGCAGCGACACAATGGCCGCCAGCGCCTCAGTGGCGTTGCTCTGCCCCCGCCGGGCATCCGGCCGTTGCGTCAGGCACTGCACGCCCGGCTTGTAGAATAGCCAACCGGCCCGTCCCAGCAGCGCCTTTTCTCCCCCATCCTTGAACCAGGCAAACTGCGCGTATTGCGCCCAGGGCCGGAGCCACCGGGCGGCCTGGCTGGCATCCTCCAACTCGCGCTCGTAGGCACGCAGGTTCGCCGCCGTCGGTTTCTGATCGAACAGTGCCAGCGCTTGGGGCCACTCACCGCGACAGAGCTCGACCACCGCCTGACTGAGGGGGACGGCCCACAGGACCGCCAGGAACGCCAGGATTAGGAACCGCTCTGCATTCAACAACGGCTTCATAAACCTTTCAGAACTGGAAGTACAGGAAGGGGTTGAACGACTGCCCGAACATGACCATGAGGCAGACCGCAAACAGGGGGGCCAGCACGGTCACCCGGCCCCAGGTCTGCGGGCGTTGCGCCCAGTCGTGCGCCTGCAGCGGTTGGAACACCAGCAAGCTGCACACGGCCAGGACGGCGACTCGATACGGCGTATAGACGCTCGCCGCCAGCAAAGGCGCGGTGTGCGAGGCTGAACTCAGCCCGAACAAGGCGGCGTAGTAGTGCAGGGCGACCGTCAAATTGTCGGCCCGGAACAAGACCCAGGAGAAGAGCAGCAGCACAAACGTGACGCCGATTCGCAACGGCTGCGGCAGCGATTGATAGAGGCTTTGTTTGCCCCGCCAGCGCTCGTAGGCCAGCAGCGAGCCATGATAGGCCCCCCAAACCACGAAGTTCCATTTGGCGCCATGCCACAGCCCGCCCAGCAGCATGACGACGGCCAGATTAAGGTAAGTCCGGTTCGGCCCTTTACGATTGCCGCCGAGCGGGTAATAAAGATAATCCCGCAGCACACTCGAGAGCGAAATGTGCCAACGCCGCCACACGTCCGTGATGCTCTCGGCGCGGTAGGGTGCGTCAAAATTCTTCAGAAACTCAAAGCCCAGCATCCGCCCCAGGCCCACCGCCATATCCGAGTAGCCGCAGAAATCAAAATAGATCTGGAAGGCATAGGCCAGCACTCCCACCCAGGCATCCAGGGCCAGCGGGTCGGCGGCGTTGAAAACGGCATCGGCCACGCCCCCGGCAGGGTTGGCCAGCAGGATTTTCTTGGCAAAGCCCAGGATGAAGATGCAGATGCCGGAAGCAAAGCGCTTGATCGTATGCTCCCGGAGAGCCAGTTGCGCGGCCAGGGTCTTGTAGCGGATGATGGGCCCCGCCACCAAGTCCGGAAACAGGGCGATGAAGGCCGAATAGTCGGTGAACGATTTCGCCGGCCGCGCGTGGCCGCGGTAAAGGTCGATGATGTAAGTCAGCGAGTGAAAGGTATAGAACGAGATGCCAATCGGCAGGACCACTCGCAACACCCGAAACTGGCCGGCCCCAACGGCCCCCAGCAACTGGTTCAGCGTCTCGGCGGCAAACATGTAATATTTGAAAATGCCCAGAAAGCCCAGGTTGGTCACGACGCACGCCGCGACGGCCAGCTTCCGTTGCGTCCGGGTGGCGCCAGGGCGCGTGATCACCTTGCCCCAGATGAAATCCATCACGGTCGTGAACAGCATCAGGCCAACGAACCACGGTTGCCACCACCCGTAGAAGAAATAACTGGCGGCCGTGATCCACAGGTTCCGCCACCGGAAAGGCAGGCTGAAGTAAACCAGCAGAAAGAGCGGCAGGAAATAGAAGACGAAAATATGGGTCGTGAAGACCATGGGTCACTCGCGCTGCAGTTCCGTCCACACCGCCCAGTAGATCGGCCCCGTGGCCTGGCCGAAGTACTTGTTCACGATGCCCCCCATGAAACAGTCTTCGATGGGCACTGCCAGCGCCAGATGATGCACCTGGCCGGCCTGGAACTTCCTCAGCTTGCCGCCAATGTTCTTTACCCGCGCGTCGGCCGCTTCGCTCCGCGCCTTCCACGGATTGTAGTGCCCCACATAAATCGTGTCCCCCTGCACCTGGCCCCGATATACCCTCAGAACCCGGTATTTCAGGACCGTCGCGTAATCATAAAGGTCGCGTTTGAAAATGGCGCCCTCGGGAATCTCGGCCAGCCGGGCGCTGACTTCAATCGTGCCATTCGTGCTCAGATGCGGATCGCTGGCGCTGGGCGTGGCCGGACCCGCCTTGGGACCACAGGACACCGCCACCAAGGCCAGCAGCAGCCAGGCAACCCCAGGCGCGCACACGCCTGGTCCGCCCCCTCCCGTTCGCTTGCTCCGCGCTGAGTTTCTGCGATTAATGGGCGCTTGGTTCGGCTGCATGATTAGGGCTGGAAATGACCTCGGCGCGTGTCCAGTGCGGTTCCCACCCCGGACCCAGATCGACCCGCGCGGGCTGGTCCGCCGCCGGCCCGGTGCTCGGGGCTGAACTTGCCGGGGCCGGCCAGCGAATGATCGCCATGGCGGTCCCGCTGACCTTGCCCAAGTCCTCGACGCTGCGGGTAAACACTACATACTTGCCATCCGGCGACGCGCAGGCGCCATAGATGTTACGCCCGGCCTCGGCGTAAATTGGGCGCCGCGCTTTCGCATCCACGCTGGCCACCCACAACTCGGCCTGCCCGCCCTTTTCCGGGATAATGCCCCGCGCATAGACCACGTGCCGCGAATCCGGACACCAATCCGGCGTGCAATTGTAGCGCTCCGTCTCGCTCAGTGCCCGCAGTTGCCCATTGGCCGCCTCCAGCACACCAATGTTCCAGAACGGCCCCAGACCATTGGCCGTGCCGACAAACCACTTGCCGTCGGGCGACCACACCAGTTGCTCGACAATGCCCTGGCGCGGAAACTCCCGGACCATTTTCCGCGCCGCCAGGTCAACGACCTGGATGCCTTTGGGCGCCAGGCAGGCGATTTGCCGCCCGTCCGGCCCCCACGAGGCCCAGGGGAAGGCCTGGCCGTAAACCTCCGGCTTGGTTCCGTCGGCCTGCGCAATGACCAAATCAAAGGTCCCGTAGCTGTTGTTGTCCACCGCTGCGGACCTCGGCAGGCGATAGTAGAGCAAGCGCGTGCCGTCCGGCGAGAAACGCGCGCCGGCTTCGTTGAACTCGCGCGTGTTCGTAATCCGGCGGCGGCCCGAACCATCCGGACGAGCCAGGAACAGGTCCAAATCCTCAGCCTCAGTCCAGGCGCTGAACACCAGCCAGCCTTGGTCGTGGAGTTCGCGGGCAAGCTGCGCCGCGGCGTTGGTGCCGGGGCCCTCCGCCGGACCCGCTTGGGCGCGCGCGCCCAAGGCGGCCGGCGTCTCACCAAGCCCGGTCCCGGCCAAGGCCGCCGCGCCGTCCGCCGTCCTCACCACCTCACTGGAAGTCCAGCACGGCTCCCACCCTGCCGGCAGCGTGAGCACCGGTCCATCCTTCGCCTCTGGATGCAGCGCGCGCAGTTCGGTGCTTTGGCCGCCGAGAATCGGGCCGTCGCGGAGCCGCATGAGGGCCATCGGCCCGCCCGCGTGGCCCGGGTCGCCATTTTCCTCCACGTTGCCCGTGAACAGGACATACTGGCCATCCGGTGAGACATTGCCGCCATAGACGTGGCGGCCATCTTCGCCATAGACCAGTTGGCGCGAGCTGCCGTCGGCGGCGGCGCGCCACAGTTGGGTCCAGCCGTAGCCGTTGTTGCCCTTTTGCCCTGGGGGACGCCACGAGAAAATCACCTCGCGCGAGTCCGGAAACCAATCGGGCGTGCAGCAATCCACCCGGTTGATGGCCGTGGCCTCCCCACTGGCCACGTCCATCCGCGCGATGCTCCAACTGGCGCCGAATGAATTGGCCACGCCGACCAGCCATTTTCCATCCGGCGACCAGGTCATCTGCTGGAAAAACCCCTGGCGCGGCAGCGTGCGAATGACCTGCCGGCTGGCAAGCTCGATAAAGGACACGCCTGTAATCGAGAGGCTGGCGAGCTGATTCCCCTCGGGATTGAAGCTCGCCCAGGGGATTTCGCCGGCCTTGCCCAGCACCACCGGCGAACTGCCATCGGCGTTGGCCAGCACCAGTTCGCCTTGCTCGCCGTGGCGGTTGTTATCGATGACCTCGGCGCGCGGGACCCGGCGGTAGAGCAATTTGCGGCCATCGCGCGAGAATTGCGGCGAAAACTCATTGAACTCCGGCGTGCTCGTCAGCGCCCTCAAGGCCGACCCGTCGGGCCGGCAGACCTGCAGGTCCCAATCACCCGCCCGCGAGCGCGCCCCAAAGGCAATCCAGCCTTTCGGGCGCACCTCGGATTGGAGTTGAGCCACGGCAGGCTCGGGCGCAGAGGCCGCCAGATTGGCCATGGCCAGCAACGACAGCAGGGCGGCGGCGGCAGTGGGGCGGGCGTCTCGCCCGCCTTGGTTTCGAGGGCCAGACGCCCGCGTGGCAGGCGGGACGCCTGCCCCGCTGCCTCCCGGTTCAGGGAGCGGGAGCAGGCTCCCCTGCCCTTCGGGGAATCGGAGCGCACCGGAACTTCCCCAGACCAGGCCCGGCTGTTTTATGGTCTTCATGATCATCGATCTGCTCATGCGTTTTCATGGCATCTGGCGTAAAGAGTGAGCGATTTCACCAGTTCGTTCAAGCCTGCGTTCAAGTCAACTCGTGCGCCGAGGATCCGGCCGACCTCATTTTTCCTTTGACAAAGCCGGCCTTTCCCGTTTGCATAAGCCCGATCACAGACCAATTGTTATATGAGACGCTTCATCCTACTCATCGCGTCCGCGCTCGCGCTCGCCAGTGGCGTTGCCGCCCAGCAGGAAACCCGCTGCTTCGAAATGCGCACTTACTACGCCGCCCCGGGCAAATTCGAGGCTCTGCTGGCGCGTTTCCGCAATCACACCACCGCCCTCTTCCAGAAGCATGGCATAGTCAATATCGGCTACTGGGCGCCGTTGACCAATTCCGACCACAAACTGATTTACCTGCTGGCCTATCCCAGCCGGGAAGCGCGCGAGCGGTCCTGGAAGCAATTCATGGCCGACCGGGCTTGGCAGGCGATCCTCAAAGACTCCGAACGCAACGGCAAGCTGGTGCGCACTGTGGAATCGGTCTTCCTGACGGCAACCGATTTTTCACCCGCCGTGAGACCGGAGCCGTCCAACCCGCCGCGCCTCTTTGAATTGCGCACTTATCGCGCCGCCCCCGGCAAACTCGACGCGCTCCTGGCCCGTTTCCGCGAGCATACGACGGCCCTGTTTACCAGGCATGGCATGGCCCAGTTCGGCTACTGGGTGCCCACAGAAAAGAAGGACGGGGCCGGCGAGACCCTGATTTACCTTTTGGTCCACCAGAGCCTTGAGGCCGGCGAGGCCTCCTGGAAGGCCTTCCGCGCCGACCCCGAATGGATCAAAGCCAAAGCCGATTCCGAGGTCGCTGGCCCCCTGACGGCCAAGGACGGCGTGCAATCGGTCCTCATGGTTCCCACGGACTTTTCGCCTGCGAAATAGGACTTCACACACGTTCCTCCCGGCGCTTGCTCTCCTCCGCTGTCGCCTCCGCGCGCGAGGTCGGCTTGCAGCTTGACACGCCTGTCCACCCCGCGCCACCGTGTGCTGGGTATGGCAACCAGGCCCCCTTGGCCTAAGCGCAACGGCAGTTCAGCGCAGCGACTATGAGGCTCATTCCCATCAAAGTCGAATGCTATGCCGGCCTGAAGGCCGACGAAACGCCGCGCCGTTTCCTTTGGCAAGAACAGCCCATCGAAGTGGGCGAAGTCCTCGACCGTTGGCACCAGGTCGAGAGCAAACCCGAGTGGCCCCGCGCGGATTATTTCAAAGTGCGAGGCCTGGACGAGCGCGAATATCTGCTCAAACACGACCTCGAGTCGGATGCCTGGTATTTGGGACGGCAGTGGTGATTCCAACGCGAATTGGAATGAGAAAGCTGAGCGCGGCCGCGCCGCGGCCAGGGCGCTGAGAGGTTGCTTGAGATGATCAACAAACCGTTTTGGCGCCGGAGCCTGAAAGTGCTCACCCACGAGACCGGCCACATGTTCGGCCTGGCCCATTGCCTCTACTTCCGTTGCGTGATGAACGGCTCCAATCACCTGCAGGAGAGCGACCGGCGCCCGCTGCACCTTTGCCCGGTCTGCCTGCGCAAGCTTCAGTTCAGCGTCAGCTTCGATGTCGCCAAACATTATGAAGCCCTGGCCCAGTTCCACCAACAGGCGGGCTTTGCCGACGAAGCCGCCTGGCTCGCCCGCCGCCTGGAGAAAATACGGGGCGGCGCGGACCACTGACTCAAGGCCGGGCGGACCGGCGTGCATCCAGCCGCCACAGCCCGGCGGCCGCGGCGGCCTCAGTGGCCTGCTGGAACTCGGAGCGCGAGAGGCGCCGGTTGATCTCGGAAAACTGCGGCTCGGTTTGGGCCTTGTGCGCCGGGTGGTACTGGTCCATCAGGTTCAGGTAGGTGTCGGGCGAGAGCTCCGTTGCCAGCCAATGGAGAATGGACCGTGTATCTTCCAGCCGGCCCGGCATGACCAGGTGCCGCACGAGCAGGCCGCGCACTGCCAGGCCGTCTTCGTCCACGCGCAACACGCCCACTTGCTCGTGCATGGCTTTGATGGCGCGCCGGGCCGCTTCGGCATAGTCGCGGGCCCGCAGATACTTCGCGCAGCAGGGCGGGTCCCACAGCTTGAAATCGGGCATGTAGATGTCCACCAGGCCAGCCATCAACCGGATGCTCTCCAAGCTGTCGTAAGCGCCGGTGTTATAGACCAGCGGCAAGCGCAGTCCGCCCGCGATGGCCAGGGGCAACGCCTCCAGGAGTTGGGGCACGACGTGCGCCGGCGTGACCAGGTTGAGGTTATGGCAGCCCGCCGCTTGCAGGCCCAACATCACCGCCGCCAACTGGCCGGCCTCCAACTCCCGCCCGTCGCCAGGCTGGCTGATGTCGAAGTTCTGGCAGAAGACGCACCCCAGGTTGCAGCCGGCAAAGAAGATCGTCCCTGAACCATTCCAGCCGCGCAGACACGCCTCTTCGCCCAGGTGGCCAAAGGCGCTGGACACGCGCGCCCGGCGCCCGGTCTGGCAGAAACCGGTCTCGTTTTCCCAGCGGTTCACCTGGCAATCCCGCGGGCACGCCCTGCACGCACGGAGCAGTGCCCGGGCGGCCTCAACTTTTTGGGCCAGTTGCCCTTGACCGCCGGCCTTGAGGTAGGCGGGGACAAAGTCGCGCCGCGGGAGCACAAAACGCCCGTTGCCGGTCCCACAGGCCAGGTCAAGTCCTCTCATATTCCCGGCCCCGCTCATCCCCTCCCGTTGGCGTCCCTCTCCATTTTGTCCAGCACCGCATCCATCCGCCTGGCCTGCTCTTCCCATTTGTCCAGGATTTTGTCGAATCGGCTTTGTTGCTCGAGGGTCCTGGCCTGCACTTCGGCGCTGCCCGGGGCGCTTTTCGCCGCCAATCTAATCTGGCGAATGAAGAAGAACCAGATTAGGGCCGCGATCACGACAATCGGCAGCACGCTCCACACCACGCTCAGCAGGAAGGTGTTGGGTTGATACGGTTCGACTTGCGGCAAGCTCAAGAGCTTCTGTTCCAGGCTCGGGGTCAGTCGCACCGTCGTCCGAAACGGCACCTCCCTTTTTGCGCCGTTTTCGACCTTGGCGTAGGTGCCGGCCACCTTGTTCAGCGCGGGGTTCTGCCCATCGTAAGCCACCGTCGCGTGAACGACCTGGCCCGCGTCCACCAGTTCCTCGAGTTGGTGTTGTGTGATCCGGTCGGCCTGGGTCTCGAGTCCTTCCTTGAAAAGCAGCAACAGAACAATCCCGCACAGAACCGCCAGCCACACCATCCAGGTGCGCCGTGAGCAGCGAAAGGCCCCGCTGCTTTTCGGACCCGACCCTCCGCTTTCCACTCTGTAGTTGTCTGACATAACTGCCTTGCCGTGGGCCATTTTTAGCATTTTCGCGCGTAAGCTGCAAGTGTTCTCAGGGCGGCGGGAGGGCTTTGGTTGTTTCCGTGACCAGGGACCTTTCCCCTGGTTTTGGTTGCGGCGCCGCCGCGCTAGAGCATTATTGAACCAGGCCAGTGCCTGAGTTTGCAGGCACAAGCGACAATTCAGCCATGAAGACCGTCAGACTACCCTCAGGGGAGAACGTGCCGGCCCTCGGGATGGGGACCTGGCAGATGGGCGATGCGCCGGGGGCACGCCAAGAGGAAGTGGCCACACTTCGGCTGGGGCTGGATTTGGGCGCCAGGCTCATCGACACCGCCGAAATGTACGGCCAGGGCCAGGCCGAGCAACTGGTGGGCGAGGCTCTCAAGGGCCGCCGTGACGAAGCGTTCCTGGTGAGCAAGGTCCTGCCCTCAAATGCCTCCCGCCCAGGGGTTCTGGCGGCCTGCGAGCGCAGCCTGCGCCGGCTCCAGACGGATCGACTTGACCTTTACCTCCTGCACTGGCGCGGAGCTGTGCCGCTGGCCGAAACCATGGCGGCCTTCGTGGAATTGCAGCGGGCCGGCAAGATCCGCCACTACGGGGTGAGCAACCTCGATCTCGCCGCCATGCAGGAGGCGGCCTCCCTTCCCGGAGGCCAGGCCATCGCCACCGATCAACTCCTGTATCATCTCTCCCGCCGGGACATCGAATGGGACCTGCTGCCGTGGTTGCGCCAGCACCGCCTTCCGGTCATGGCCTACTCACCCCTCGCGCAGGCCAGGCTGGTCGAAGATTCAAAGCTCACCAGCTTTTCCCGACGCCACGGCCTGACCCCGGCCCAGGCCGCACTCGCCTGGCTGCTCGCCAAGGATGATATTATCGTCATTCCCAAGACCGGCCGCCGCCAGCGGCTGAAAGAAAACCTTGGCGCGCTGGACCATCCGCTGACCAATGCACAGCTTTCCGAACTGGACCGCCTTTTCCCGCCCCCGTCGCGCCCGCGGTCCTTGGAGATGCTGTGAGTTGGGCACGGCGGAGCAGTGCCGAAAAAAAAAGCCCTTTCCCGCGGGCCATCGTTGCCGATTCTGGGTACGGCCAAGCCGTAACGATGCAGCGGGGGCGGAGCGCAAAGCTCCAGCTCTGCGCTCCTGGGGCACCGACACGCCTGACGGCTCACCGCGCGAAGATGCGGCGGATGACTTCCTCGATGGGGACTTCCTGGATATCGATGTCGCTCACCGGCAGTTCGTCGAGCAAGGCCTTGCAGACGGGGATGACGCGGTCGCGTTTGACCTTGAGCCGGACGCCACCCGGGGTTTGCTCGACGATCTCGCCGTATTTGCCCAGGTGCTCGGCGGGGCAATTCGCCCCCGCCGCGCATTGGATGGTCACCACCTTCGAATCCACAAACCGGTCCACTATGTCGCTGAGCTGGCCATCGAAGAAGATGGTGCCGTGATCGATGATAATCACCCGCGCGCACAACTCCTGGATATCCGTCATGTAATGGCTGGTCAGGAGGATCGTCGTCTTTTGCCTGGCGTTGTGCTCGCGCAGAAACTCGCGCACGGTCTTCTGCGACACCACGTCCAGCCCGATGGTCGGCTCGTCCAGGAACAGCACCTTGGGCTGGTGCAGGAGCGAGGCAATCAGTTCCATCTTGGCGCGCTCGCCCAGCGAGAGCTCGCGCACGCTGGTGTTCATCTGGTCGCACACGCCCAGCAGGCCCCCCATCTCCGCCACCCGCCGCTCCAGCGTCGCGGCGGGGATGCCGTAGATCTTCGCGTTCAGTTCGAGCGACTCCCGGGCCGGCAGGTCCCACCACAGTTGGTTCTTCTGCCCCAGCAGCAGCGCAAATTGCCGCCGGTAGCCGTCGTCCCGCTCCCAGGGCACGTAGCCCAGCACCCGCGCCGTGCCGCCCGTGGGATAGAGCAGGCCCGATAGCATCTTGAGCGTGGTCGTCTTACCCGCCCCGTTCGGCCCCAGGAAACCCACCAACTCCCCCGGTTCAATGGTGAAGCTGACGTCTTTGACCGCCAGCGTTTGCTCGTAGGTGCGGCGAAACAGTCCTTTGACCGCCCCGCCAAAGCCGGGCTGCTTCTTGTAAGTGCGAAAGGCCTTCGTGAGGCCGGTGACTTCAATCGCGGGCATCGGAACGTTCTTGGCCCCAAAGTCACCGTTCTGGGTGCGAAGTCAAGCAGCGACACCGAATCACAGGCCTGCGGGACCACAAGCCAAACAGACCAAAGGACAACGGGGCGCCGGGCGGAGGGCGGGGCAAGGGAAGTCCGCAGTCCGAAATCCGAATCGAGTCCAAAAGAACGTTCTGGACCTCGCCATGCTGCCTGAACCCCGGGGGCGGCTCCGCCGCGCTGAGCCTAGTTGCTTTTGCCCGCGTATTTCCGCTCCTGCGTGTCCACGCGGATGGTCTCGCCCTTGGCGATGAAGAGCGGCACCATGATTTGCAGGCCGGTCTCCAGCCGGGCTTCTTTCCAGGCGGAATCCGACCCGCCGCGAGTCGGCGGGGCGGTGTCGGTGACCCGCAACGGAATCTGCGGCGGCAGCACGATGTTCAGCGGTTTGCCTTCCAGGAACAGGACCCGGTACTCCTCGTTCTCCTTGAGAAACCAGTGGCGTTCGCCCAGTTGTTCGGCCGAAAGGACCAGCTCGTCAAACGTCTCGGTGTCCAGGAAAACGTAGGTGTCTGCCTGTTTGAAGCTGAACTGGACCGTGCGGTGGTCGAGTTGGGCCACCGGCACCCGCTCGTTATCGGCGAACGTGCGGTCGATGA